>Ga0209611_10003102_pt1 | contig 29072 bp, 23 predicted proteins | sample S1TSphgellanicum_3_FD_187693 | JGI IMG/M metagenome (GOLD analysis project Ga0209611, IMG submission 187693) | Host-associated microbial communities from peat moss isolated from Minnesota, USA - S1T2_Fc - Sphagnum magellanicum MG (SPAdes) (version 2) | ecosystem: Host-associated > Plants > Peat...
TTTGGGCATTCCTGGCATTGTTGAAAAAGCCCTTGATATATGAGGATGATTTGATGAAGATGATTTGAAACCTAAGGTGTGGGAGATAATGAATTTTGAATAGTTTTTGTCATTGGAAATTCAATCGGATTACAAAAAATGGTTTTGAAACAAAAAATTAGTTGGGTACTTCACACTTGGGCCAATGGCACATGTTACATGAGTAGAAATTGAATGTGAAGGTAACCTTAAGATTTGGTGTGATGGTCCATGTTAGATTGTGGAGTGTTTTGCAACAATCATGTGGCAATTGTGTGATTTAGAAAATTAATATCATGATTTTATTTAGTTTTAGATGATTACTTATTCTAATTGAGTTGAAGTTGACTAAATTTAAAACAAAATGAGCTTTTCAACATACCATCAAACATTCATGTTCAATATTTGGTCTTTTTTATTTGTCTCCTCAATGATCACTACTTATATTCATACAAGAATTGTAAATTTAGCTATATTCACAATTTGTCTAATACAAAACACCACATTGGTATTTCATTTTTGAAGATTTTTATGTCATCACCATGTATTGGTATGTGATAAACTATGTACTTGCCCGACACTTTGCAACGGTTGTTTCTTACATTAGGGTAGGTCATATACTTGCACAATATTAATTACATTACGTTGAATGGACAAGACTCAGATTTCAAACTCAACATTGAAAATGCTTATTGGGTGGTTCATTTTTGGTCTTTTATGTGTATTACCAAGCTTAAATAGCTTACAATGACATGAAAGCAAAATGCCCGTGCCCTTCCAATCCTTTGTATTGGTAAGGAATTAGTTCTCAAACTACAAAAATAACCATGTAATTTGAAGAACCCACTCATAACCCTTAGAACAAAGACTCCACATTAAATGCCCTCAAGTTTATAATCGAGGTATTAGCCCAGGTTGAAAATGGTGACAAACAATTTTGGAATTAGAAATTTCAGGCATCCAATGAGAAGGCTCAATGTGCACTTGGAGGGTGCTTTTTCTTTCTTTTGGGTTCTGGGGGGAGGGGGTGGTGGGATTTGTTTTGTTTTTGTGTGTTCCCAATGTGTTCTCATCAAGTTATCAAAAGGGTTTTGCACGTGTTCTCAATAGATTCTCAATAGAGCCTCAATTTTATCCCATATTGTTTGGCCACATTTCAACTTCCATATAGATATTATAAAGACCGTCCCAAATGGAAGCATTTGTTTTGGGGGAGGGAACATATCTAGGCTTCTATCTTGAGGAGTGCCCAATGTTCAAGATTAATTGGGGATGGGCCAATCAATGTGGCTCCTTTAGAATAATTATTAAAAGAAATTGTTGGTGCACCCCAATCTAATTAATATACAAAGATGACTAAAGACCTATACAAAGATGAGTAAAGACCCGTGCGCTTGATTTCTGAAGAATGAAAAATGAGGAGTTTGAGGTGAGAGACCATTTAAATTCAACAAAGAAAGCACAACCATATATATATGCTTGGGCTCTCTTTCAATTGCCTACAAGTTCACACCACCTCCACATGGTACTTTTGGTGTTATTGGTCGAGAGTCTAGACTTTGGTCTTGTTGATTTCAAACATACACTGTTTTTAGCTCTACAAAAATATTATTTCTAGTTTGATTTTTCCACAAAAGTGAGACCAATTTTGACATGTGTCATGTGTTTTTTAACCTCTTAGTTTTAATCAATAATCAAAGTTAACCCTTCCTCTCTACATGTAGATAGAAGTAACTCATACATGGGTATAGGTGGACATGTTTGTGTATAAGACAATGCCATCCCAAAGCAAGAAGGAAATGAAAATCCAATAGAATGAAGTAAGTTGTCTTTTGAATTGAATTTTGGGGCTTCAAGTGTAGAAAGTATATGCATAGTATGATTATATACATTTCAATATGTGTGTCTAAAGGTTTGCATGCCAACTTGAAGTGCATGGAGAAATTTTACTAAGTGCAATATTTTGGAGTCTCCAACCTAATATGTGCTAACATTGCCTCCTCAAAAAGAGGAAGCACCTTTCACCTATCTTGTAGACACAAGGTGCCTCCCACTCCTACCACCTTGTGGCCCACATATGTTTAGGCTCATCATAATGTTGGCATTTTGCTTTACAAATGGTAATGGCCTATAGGTGAAAAACATTCCCAAAATGCAAGGCCAAACTCATCCACTAGCTCATCCTAGACCCCTTACTATTGCATGAAAACCCCCCTCGTAGGGCCTTACCACCATACACAAAAAGCACAAGACAATATTGAATTAAAACATTCATAGACCAAGGTGCACTCATTGATATGTAGATCACAAAGCAGTTGCCCCTTAGGTGCAAAGACCCTTACACCTACTTTTAAAGTGTAAGGGACCTTTGTACTCTAAATATAGGTAGACCTACTTTTAAAGTGCAAAGGCACCTTGCACCTATATTTAAAGCACAAAGGTACCTTACACCTACTTTCAAAGTGGGTAGGTACTTTACAAGTAGGGACACTGTTTGGGTGCAAAGGGACCTTACACCTAGTTTAAAAGCACAAATCTATTGTATGCCTACTTTTTAGGTGCAAAGGTAACTTACACCTACTTTATAAAGCCCTAGGCCAGATGGAATCTCTCTTGCAAGACGAGGGAGGCCATTTTGATTTATCATTAGGCATTTCGGCCAATTCTTGGGTATTTTGGTTGTCATCAACCACCCATCCATAGTATGGGTACAAACTAGGGTCCAATGGTTCCATGGAAGATAGAAATGAGCACTAAGGGGGAGTGGACTAGACCCCTCTTTGTACCCATGACAACAATCCAAACAACACTTTGTGACCACGGCCTACCTAGTTGCAACCATAGTCCATATACATGCAACCATAGCCTACTTACGGAGCTACTTTGTGAGGGTACCCCGCTTTATGCCAAGTAACTCTCTCATGGAGTTACCTGGAGGATTGGGGGTGGTTCTTTTGGGGACTCCCCTCTCCAAGGGAATTACCTTACACAAAGACACCTTAAATCTACATTCTAGGTGTGAAGGGGTACCTTAGGCCTACTAAGGGGCGTGCATACAAAGTGCCCTATATAAAACCGTAAAAAAACGTTATCAAAAACAGCCAACACTTTACGTACAGATAACGCCAACGAAAGGCGCCTTATTTCGTTGCGCCGGGGAACGGAGAACCCGGAACAGGCCGGGCCGGGTCGGGTCAAGCATCGGGGTTTCACCGGGAATCCCACAAAGCCCGTCAAGTTCCCAACGCACATGGAAAGACCCCCTTTCACCAGCCCGGCCCAGTCCCCGCCCGCGCGAGCGAGCGAGGGAGAGAGAGAGAGAGAGCGCACGCACGACACTAGTATGCAAGAACAATCCGGCTCCGCATTTTCTGGTTCTGTGCGCGAGGGATACGCGAATGGCCAACAACAGCATGGAGAGTGGCAAAAGACGACCATGAAGAATAATATGTAGGAGAAAATTGTGCAACAGGCCGTTGCTGCGTTGCACTGTTTTTCTAGTCCATAGCTGTTGCTGGCTTTCGGGCCGAGGGAGCTCTCGATATGCCGGAGGAGCAACGATCCAAGCTCTTTGACGCTGCTGCAGGTGCTGGTGCAGGTTCGTTTCCTCCTCCTTATCTCCATCCCACTCCATCGATCTTTGCTTTTGTTGTTGTTGCTGCCGCTGGTTTCTGTCTGGTGTCTGTTGTGTGTGCACGCACACAGCACACAGACAAGCCGAATGCCTGTTTGTTCTAGAGTTTTCCGGGTCCCAGAGAGACAGTTGTGGACGAGAGAGAAAAATGCATGGTTTGTTTCTTGGTTTTGAGCATAATAAGAGCGGAGCTTTCAGTGTTTCGAAACTAGGCGGACAATCTCGCAGTCTTTGTATTGAATTTGAGAATTTGGCCAAGGTATACTTTGTGGACTGGTAAACAAACACAACAACAATGAAAATAAAATTTCACAGGAAAATTCCCGGGCCTGCTTTGTGACGGGGTTTCTGGTTTTCTGATGTCGAACATGGTGCTCTCATTGGGAACTGTAACTTGTACTAACTGTTGAGCTGCAGGGAAAAAACATTGGTGCTAAAATGCTGCACATCTTGAATGGATAAACTGAGCTTCAGCGAGTTGCAAGGGGTTCTGCTTGTTCTAGAGAGAGGGAGAGAGATTTGAGTAAAGCTTGCCAAATGGCTCTCTTCCTCAAATGTTTGCCTCCACAATCTTGCAGTCCTTTTCCTCATGTGGAAACTCAACCCTAATTGGTTTCCTGATGCAAGCACTCATTCAGAGTGGCTAGGGTTTTGACATTGTGATTTCGGAATGTTTAAACTCTATCTGGGATGCATCTGAATTTGTTATGAAAACAAAGTCCTACACAAGAAGGTGGTATGCAGGACACAACATAGGCCTCACAAAAGGGAGTGCTTACTTGCAGTGTTCATTTTTTTAAAAATGCAGGAGCAATTGCAGCAACTTTTGTGTGTCCACTTGATGTTGTTAAGACCCGCTTACAGGTGCATCGGATGCCAGTCAAGGCCACTATTGGTGCAAAAGGTAACCTCCTTGTCTTGTGACAAAATTGTGGCATTTGGAGTTCTGTTTTTATCCTTGTGGAGTTTGTAGAAAGGAATTGCTGACTTTCTATCCAAATCAACAGTGAGGTAACTGAAAATGTCAAGAGGGAGCCCCAATATGATCTTGCTGTTGTTGTACAGTCACAAGCACATAGTGGTATGCAATAGTCATACCTGTCTTTTGTTCTCAGAACATATGTTGATGTGAACTTTGATCATGCTGGAGGTTTGTAAATCCATGAGCTAAATTGTAGTCTCATAAGGATTTACTTCTTCCATGCAACTTTGAAGGTAAACATGTCTTTAAACTGACAGGCATGATGCTGATAGCAAGATTCTTCTGTGGAAAGACTCATGTGATGTTTACCATCTAATGCTATCGGTTGGTTGTGTTTGTCTTTCCAGGGGGGGTCATTCTGGGTAGTTTGGGGCAGATTTTCAAGGAGGAGGGTATTAGGGGCCTATATCGTGGGTTGTCTCCAACCATGGTTGCTTTGCTTCCAAATTGGGCGGTATCTCTCTCTCTCTCTCTCTCTCTCTCCTCTCCCGTTTTTCTCAACCCTCAAATGGAAGACTCATTAATGTTGAGCTGGCTCTGCACCAGGATGCATTAATTGCATCAGTGTTGAACAAATATACACAAGAATAGACCCTCAATTTGTGATCTTTGGTGAGGACTTGAAGATTAGTGGCCTGAACACCTTCCAACCCTAGGCATTGGATAATTTTAAGCATCATTTTAAGGTGTATCTGTTTCCATGGACCAGCTTCCCTCCATTTACCAGAAATGTCATGACAGGCTGCCCTGGAGGATGCTTGCTACTTTTCATTAATGCTGTGGATTTTTAACCAACAGTTCATGCCGTGTAATTCAAACTCTGAAGTCATAAAAACAGTGATGAAGTGCTTACTGTATTTATGCCCACTCCATGTGTAGGTATATTTCACAGTGTATGAGCATCTCAAGAGATTGCTGCAGTCAGAACAACCTCATGAAGATCGTGAGATTTCATGCCTTCAGCTTTGCTTGTCTCAGTTTCGCATCTTCTGTCAAAAAGCTTCTGTTTTCTTGTGACTTTGGAAGGTAATTGGGCAGGCCCCATGGTTTGCAGTCACTACTTATGTTTATTGCTATCACCAGTGTTGAGGATTGCTGATGCTTTTGTATTATGCTGAAGCTTTAATTTTTTTTAATTAAGTTGAAGTCTTATACAAAGAACTTGACAGACTTCCATGCAGTGTTTTGATGTAGGGGAGCAAACACTAATTTTAAACAGTAAATTCTGGGTGCAGTAGTACATGGAGAGCATTATATTCATCACAGAATGGGTTTAGGTGCCAATGTGTTGGCAGCTGCGGGGGCTGGGGCAGCAACCAGTCTTGTTACTAACCCATTGTGGGTTGTCAAAACTCGACTTCAGGTTAGTTTCACATCTTTAATTTTAGAGACAGATTCCTATCCCCCATCCCCCTTTTCCTTTCATCTTCCTCAAGCTCCTCTTGTTCTATTCAGACTAACTGGAAGGCTCAGGCATCTGCATGTGTATTTAGTAATTAATATGAACAAGTATTGGTTTTGTATGCTACCTGCTGAGCATTTGGAATGTCTTGTTGAAGCTCAAGGATGTACAACTTGTGCCATTGTCTTTCCTCCAGTATCAGTGTAGGTGTGCAGTGTTCTGGTTGTAAGAAGTCAAGACTAAGTTCCTCACCAGAGTGTTATTGTTGGGGATGTTGACCAAACCCAAATGTGTAAGTTGTCATTGGACTAACTGAACAGAATGTATTGGGCTATGGCACAGACACAGAGATTGAGACCAGACTTGGTGCCATATAAGAGCACATTCTCAGCTCTTCATCGTATTTTTCATGAGGAGGGTGTTCGAGGGCTATACAGGTCAGTCTCAACCCTGTCAAAGGAACACACAGATTAAAGTAGAATGATTCTCATCCATGCAACATCAGTAGGGCAATTGTTTGTATGGCTGCATAAAGTATTGTCTCTTGCATCCAGAGGAGGATAGTAATTTAGCACTACCCCTTGTAGCTAGGGTTCACCCAACCTTGCCGAGCTAACTGCCTATCAGTGGCAAAATCTTGGCCAAGGCTTTGCCCCTGCTCTGTTGTGGTTATAAACCTTTTAAGGAGAGGTCATATCCTGTTGGTGCTACAGCAGCATTCTTCCTTGCATGTCCTTGCACAGCATTTGCAATTAGATAGAAGTATCAACATCCTATAACTGCTGCCACCTATCAGTGGAAAAAAGGGAGTGGTGATTAGTGAGCAGGTGTTGGCCTTTCTAGGAACTAGCCATTATCAATGCAGTCTCATGTTTGAGGATTGGGCATTTGATTGCACAACCAATATAATCCTTGCACAGTTTCCATAGAAGTGGATTTGTATTTCAAGTCTTCATGATTGCCATGTATCAATGACAGTCCATGGTGTGGTTGCGATCAGTGGACTGGTGCCGGCCTTAGCAGGGATTAGCCATGTGGCAATTCAGTTTCCAGTTTATGAAAACTTGAAGGATTATCTTGCAGAGAGAGGTAAAGTATGCATCCTCCATGACATCTGGGAAGACTGGGACCTGAATGTGCTTGCATTGGCAAATTATGCCTGAACACTGTAGAAGGTTGTTGGGATTGGGAGGTCAGATTTTTTTGAAGATATACTTTCACATGGATTTCTAGCATTACTGTTGAGGTTGGTTGAATTCATGGATACTTTCATACTGGGGTTGAGTTGGGTGCTTGTTTCAGACTGCAGGCAGAGCATTTTATCCTTTATTTTTTTGTTGTGTCAGCATCTCTACACCATAATATATGGGATGATATGGTCCTATTTGTGAACTTTATGGCTCAAAATTTGGTTTCTGCTTTACTGCCAGAGGGAACAACTGTGGACAAATTGAGTCCACGCAATGTGGCGATTGCCTCTTCAGTTTCAAAGATCATTGCGTCCACTCTCACCTATCCACATGAGGTATAGGGAATTTCAATCAGCTTTGTTAGAGAATGATTTAGTGTATGGGGACTGTAATTATTGTTGCAATTCACCAAGAGTAAAATTAGTTGAATATTTGTGGGCTGATCTGAACTGTTCTTCTTGATGTCTTCTAAAGTAAAGCTTTCCTTTTTTCCTGCAATACCGAGCATTGTAACAGGTGGTGCGCTCAAGGCTGCAAGAACAAGGACATTCTAAGATGGTTGCGCTTCGATACACAGGTGTGTTAGATTGCATTAAAAAAATATCATTGGAAGAAGGAATCGCAGGATTCTATCGAGGTTGTGCCACAAACTTGATGAGAACCACCCCTTCAGCTGTTATCACTTTCACAAGCTTTGAGCTGATTTTGCGATATCTGCAAACTATCTTCCCTCCCAAGTTTGTAGAAAAGCATCAACCAGGTCCACAAGGAAACACCTCTGAGAAAGTATCAGGGGAGCAGAAGGTGGGCATGAAAGTGCCACTGTCTGAGGATGAGTCTGTGTTCAAACAACAAAGTGGTGTCCCAACGTGACTTAAATCTATCTCTTTCTGGCAATGATTCTTTGCCAACAAGATGATGACGTGCAATTGAAGTAGATTAGGCTCTTAGACATGTTCATATGTTCCAATAAAGCCTGCAAAAAAGGTCCATTGTGTTGTACATCAAGATTACAGCACATATTGCATGACTACAGTTCTGGTCTATACTGTGATGTCTATGCAGCTTCTGTCTTGGTGTGCCTTTTTCATCAGATTTAACTTTCTGAAACCTAAGAATGAGGGTCCAAAACCATGAGCTCCTAGCCCAGGTTTTACTGAATCTGTGTGATGAGATGTGAAATAGCTTCCCAGGTGCAGATGCACACGTGAATGCTTTATGTTGGAAGAATTGTACTGCGAGAAGGTACATCTTACCATCATACACTAGTCACAAGTTTTATTAGATAGCTCAGAGTAAGAGTACCTCAATCTATATTTTCATGCAATTCTGACATGGTCTGCTTGCCATAGCCATAACCTCAGTGATCCTACAATCTATGGTACTCATGTGTAACATGGGGAAAATCACTTGTGTAATTTTGTTTCTAGTTTTCCTGGTCTAGTGATTGATTTTTAGTCCATTCACAAAAACCAATTTTGCAAAACCCAAGATTGAATATTATCCTTTTATCTACATCAGTAGGTAGATGAAATATCAAGGGTTCATGAAATTGCTTTTACAAATAACTTTGGATGACTAAGTATTGACATTCCTTGCATCTTCCTTACATAATACTCATGTATGTAAATTTGTTTGGCACAATTATCTAGATTCAATGCTTAATATTGTGTGATATGGGGAAAATAACTTGTGTGAAGATTTGTTTCTAGTTTTCATTTTCTAGTGATCACTTTTTAAATAATTCTATTGGAAAAACACTTTTGCAAAACCGATAATTGAATATTAGCCTTTCATCTACATGAGTAGGGGAAATATCAGCGATTCATCAAATGGTTGTTAAAATGAAATTTGGATAAAAAAATATTCAGATTCCTTGCATCTTCCTTGCATAATACTTATGGCTTTAATTTATTTTGGCCCACTCATGTAGGATCAACACTCTAGATTGTGCTGTAATGGGCTTTGTCCTTAGGGCTTAGTGTTCTAGCAAAAGCCTACCTATCTAAATGCTATGCTTGATGGGCCTTTATTTTGTAAGGTTTTTTTTTTAATGCAAAAACTTTTGACAACTAAGTGTACATTAGCCATTGGATACTCAAAATCAATGGAAAAACATCATCCACCATTGAAATGTGGATTTTCAACTATGATATAAACTAGTCTTCACCTTACAATATACACCTTTAGAGCATCTCTAATATCTACCCATACCCCTTATTTGGTCCTCTACAAAGTTTTACCACATTCAACATAGTGTTAATCATTTCACCATCCTCACCTATAAACATGTAAAATTGAAGAGTATAAACTGAGAGAGCAGTCAAATGTTAACCAGAGCACACAGGCCAATCATCATGGTGAACTAGTAAAGGTAATAACTTTCTTTTACTGGCACTTTTGGAGATCACTCTATATCGGATGAATATCCACAGGTCCAAAGTCCAAACTCAGTTTCACGGTATTGAGAGGTTGTATTTCATCCAACGTAGCAAATACAGGCCATTATACTGCTGCCAGTAGAGATGTTCATAGTGCGGTTGTGATATGTTGGTTCATGTAAATAACAATTTATGTTGGAAGGAAGTGTCATATGGTCTTATGCAAATCAAGCACAAATTCACTCACTTTTGTTCTTGTAACTTACTGATCTAGCCAAATCACATTATTAGGTTCAAATTTGTGGATTGTTTTGACACAACCATTCACATCACATTGCTAAGCTGCACAGAAATTGTTAATGGCAAAATTTTGTGGCTCATGTATCCAAAAAACAAATTGCCACAAAAAATAAAACATGTCACTGTAAATGTAAAACTATCCAGGACCATAAAGTGAAGAGCTTTTGACTCCCACATTGTAATGATTCAAATGCTCATAAAATGAAGAACTTTTGGCTCCAAATTTTAATGATTCAAATGACCATAAAATGAAGAATTTTTGCTCCAAATTTCAATGATTTTAAATAGAAGAGAATTGCCCCAGGTCCTCTTCTTACTTGCTCAACGTTTACAAATTGCTGTAAAAAATATTCCTAAATTTGAAACAACACACCAGCTATATCACAGACCAAGACTAAGGTTTTGTGTATAGTAAATTTTACATGTACACATGATAATGGTTTTGTATGACCCACCAATACACCCAACAAAGAAGACTCTTCATCTCCGCATCCAACTTCAAATCTCATCAGATCTTTCAGAACATAATAAATTGCAAATACCCAGGATTACAATAACAATCATAATATGAGGGAATTGATTGATCCCTCCTAACATTACAATTGTTATGCTACTACACCTTTTGCTTATCAATCATAGAATTTCAGTCAAAACAAATGCACCTTACCTAGTGCACCTAATGCACCTTACAATACTTAGTGGCTTTTTGGTCTCACCCTAAACACTGGGCATATAGAGGGAAAATCAACCTTTTGAAAATGAGAAACTGTCTCACAACTGTAGCATCAGTGCCAAACCTGGCGACATGATTATTTAAATGCTTATGTTCTCACAGAATGAACACAGGAGTGAGATTACCCACATGCTGACATTCATACAAGACACAAATAGAAAGGGTGAATTTTGAAACCACTGACAAATTATGAAGAAGTGCAGAAGCACTCTAATGCAGTTCAAGCTGGCTGAAACATCAATTGGCTGCAGAGCTTTACAAGTGATAAACACTAGAATGTTGGAAGCACACATTTTGGCAGGATGAATCCATACTATGTTGCGCAGCAACTGCCAATTCACTCATAGCCATGATGCAGTGTCAGCAAATAATTAATGTGCAAATAATTAATTTAGCCTGCAAAGCCGAGGTCGGTTACAGAACTGGCGACCATTACTTCGCACCAATGCCGTGAAGGCAGCAGTAATGCCTGCCAGCACCACTGAGTACAAATACTGGTATGCATCCTCACCCCCTGCATAACCCCACAAGAGATTTTATGAGAATAATGTTGACCCATAATCCAGAGCTTCATGAGAAGACTAAAAGTTATTGACAACCTTACCTTGTCGGAAGGAGTGGGAGGTCAAGTATACCCCTGCAATGATCACAGCTGAAGCCCCTGGAAGATACTGCAGCACGGCACAGAAAGTGTTTGTTAATTCCCCACTACAAGTCAAGAAAGCACATACCTCTAAGTAGAAGTGCATAATCACCAAATACAGGTAAGAGGGAGATGCTTACCGCTAAGGATTCAAATCCATTCAACTGGAAAGGTGAAGGGGTGCCTCGGCTCACTATGTAATGACCCGCAACAAGATCCATGGCATCCTAAACATACATTCCAGTGAGTGCCCTGTTTTGGAACAAAAGGCCCTCTACATGTGATACAACTGATATCATTAGAAGTGACATATCAAAACCACAATGAGGCATGTCAATGATCTTGTCCATAACTCCAACTGTTGACCTACCTGTCTGATACCATCTTGGAAATTATTGTAGTAATACCGAGCAAGGGAATTGTACCCATCCTGAAGAAGTCCTTGTAAGGTCCTCCTTCCATACCTATGGCCAGCCAAATTGCATCACTAAAGGGAAAGAGGGTGCAGAATTACAAGTACAGAATTATAAGTGGCTAGTTGAAAATGAGCCACATGCTCAGGAGCTACTCTGCTAGTATTGGCAATGAAACAAGGCACCTGACAAAGTCACCCTTCAAAGCCTGTGTACCAGAGTACTGAATGCTGATCTCATCACCATGATCAGCCCACACTGCTCCACACCCACAACCAAGTTAAGTTCCAATCCTAATTCAAGGCCATCCCCAGTCCTCGCCCAATCTTATTTAATAGTTGCATTGACAAATGCTTGTTTGAAAAAACAATGACTCAACCAAAACCTGGAAAAAACAAAAGAGATGAACAAGGACCATTCTGTGCTGAAGGGAGTTTCTAAATCTGAACTGTGAGCCAAAGAGTAGTTCCAACAAAACATTTCAATGGATGGAAGAGTGACAATTTTGTCCGCAGACAATCTAAACTGCACAATTCCTTCTCCTTTGTGCTAATGCCTTCTTGTTCATAGATTCACAACTTAGGCTCTATGGCTGCCCAAATATTTCCCTGAGGACTACACAGGCCCTACTGACTTACATGACTGTTATATCTAACATCAAGGCACATACATGTCTAGGCACAAAAACAGGAAAATGGAGGGGTCTTTCCAAAGGGATGGACAATGGAAAGACCATCAGAGGACACAACCAGCTGGAAGGACCAACAGGCAGATGTAAGGCAGATGTTAAAGGAGTGCAGGGACACACTGTTGAAAATAGCTTTCTCCATAAGGACTGGATCTATTATACCTAAGCAACAATAATGCATGAGCAAATCTTGTGGACAATAATATTCAGCAATTCTGTCAGCAAGCACAGTAATTTTCAAGTTATTATTGGAAAGAATAGAGAAAACTGATTTACTCTTGTGGATCCTCCAATTAAGTTCTAAGCTGTTATTGCCAAGGAGTAAAATTGTTACAAACTGTGAGCATGCATAAATATTTGCAAGGCTCCCACAAGATCTGTACAGAACTCACAGAGTTTGAATTTCTCATCCAGCTGATCCTGGGGTTGAATACACTCAGAGGCCTCAAAAACACCAATTCGTTGCAGTTGCATCTCCAGTGCCTTCCGGCCTAACAAACTCTGCACCACCACAATCAAATCAACTCCAAGGTGATAACTTATTACAGAAAATGACCTCAGCAACCCAATCTATGACATAAGGTCATCTGAAGTGTTGTCTTTGGATGCAATACAAGGTCTTCCAACTCAGACACTCGGTCTTCTAAATCCCCAACTTCAATGTCCTCTCCCTGTGGCTGTGAACATCATAGAATAGTGTAGTTATGAGACAGCATACTACCTGTGTAACATTGGTGCGATCCAAACAGTCAATGCAATTTGTTCGAACAACTCCCTTCTGCTTTTCCAAAATCTTCCCCTCCGCATTGACCAAATAATACCTGACCAAAGAAATGCCATGAACTTACAATCAATAAAAAAAACCAGTCTTATAAATGTATGACAGATCAGGGCATATAATGCATATCGAGATATCTAATGGAAGAGTGATAGTTGCTATAGCAGTGCAAAGTTGGAAAGGATATTCAGTATAATCATGTATGTCCTTGCCATATCATTAGGGTTTTGAAGTTTTTGACTTACCCTTGCTTGTCCAAATCCTCTCTGATATCATTGTATAAACTGGACAAGCGCTCAAAGTGAATGTGGCCACAAATGCGATGGAAATCAAATGCGATGTACCTAAAGTTAATGAAAGACCCAAAGCCCAACAGGTAAAAACATGGACCAAACAACTTTATCACATATCTATTCAGAACACAGAAAACTCCACAAAAACACTTTGAAGGTATCTGTTATGTTAAGAATGAGTATGGTCATAACCTTGAGAGTGCCACTCACAAAGTATCAGACCACCACCTTCCTCAATGGCAGTAATTAGCTGCCATTACTCCACACTGATTTCACCAGCTCCTAACATCAGGGTTAGATGATGAGTGTACAATGATCTGCTCAAATTTTATGGCATAAAAACATACAAAAACATGCATTCATTTCATCAGATGTCTGGAAGCAATGGGAAGACTCAGTGATGGCATCAACTAACACTCAAGAGTCATAGTCAATAAAAAAATCAATAGCATCCTCATTCAAGCAAAACATGAGTGTAAGCTTCATTTCATCTTAGCTCACTCCTGTAAAGCAAGCATTTAAGCCTAAGGCACAAAGAGGCCTACTCACAATGTGATTCTCACCTTAAGGAGTCATTCACGAGCTTTTGCATAGCACTGCCATAGGCTATACTTAATACAGCCTCACTGCCTTGCTGCAACCACACAAAATGATTCCTGTCAGAGTCTTTAATGTCTCGACCTCCAAAAAATATAAAAGGAAGCAGAGCCCTACATTGTCACTGATATGAATTGGACAGCAGTGCTCCAATTGAAGGGGGGTGATTCATGAGTGGATCATTTGAAACAGTGACAGCAGAATATACACCTGGTTGATGAGGTCAATTGCCAAAACATCACCATAGCGCTGTTGCAAATCCCGAAAGTGTCGCTCCACCACCAAGGGCTGAATTTTATGCAGCAATACCACTACCCAAAGTTACAAAACGACCTTTGGGGCTACAGCCATCAAATAAACTAGCAGAGTCTGGACCAGGATGACAAAAACCAGAGATCTTCGAACAGTTCAGGGTTGGCTCCATAAGATCCTGGGTTACACCAGAAGACCTTTTCACCAAACAAGCAATCATAAAGTGCAATATGAATCTCCCATTAACTAACAATGCCCTGTACTCAAAACACCCTATGAAAGTGCCATATGCACCTGTTATACCAATCAGTTCTGCTGATGCCTTCTCATGGGGCAAATACCAGAAGTAATGTGTGAACCCCACACAGCTCTCACTCACACACAAGAATGTGCCCTGACCTATCTCTGAACAGCTATATTGGGAATCCCGGCTAAAAGAACATCTTTTTGTTGGAGGAAAGAGCCTGTCTTTGGGCCCAGGACAGTTAAAAGGCACCATATCAGTCACTCACAAATCTAAGTCCCATCATATTTTGTATGCCGGGTTGCTGGACAAGTGATTTCTAGGCCATTATGTCTGATGTGAATGCAAAGTGTGGCTCAACTACAGGGATGCTAATTTCACTTCTCCTGAATGTGTGGAACTAAGAAGAATATTACTTCACCAGATCCCACCCTGTCAAGCATCATACCGTATCTTCATAGTTGATAGCCTTGATCTTTGGCTTGTATGTCAGGTCCACAATCTGCTCCCACAAAACTGGAATGGAACCCCTGATCTGCATCCAGAAAATAACTATACAAGTCAGAATGGTGACTCATGCAAACCCAAAGGAGCAACCATGGACCATTGACAAGGTTTCATTGAATGAACCATGTACCTTTGTATTGGGCCTTGGATGTGCCCTTCCTTCAGCACACTAAAGGTAGCAAGAATACAACCTTCTGAAGCATCACAGATGTAGAAAGAAGAAATAATTTCACTAGGTAGATTTGGAATTGTGGAAGCCCTGAAGCATCAAGAGAAATAGGCAAGCAGATATAGGATAGGCAAGCAATATCTCAAGAAAATGGAAGAGCAGGCCTGTGACCATTTGGCCCACTTTAAGTAAGCAGGGGAGAAATACACCTGAACATAGGAAGCAACAAAACCCTCTGCTTCAAGCACTTGTTCAGTTTCTACAAAATTAGCAACATTGCCATCCTTGTCTGCTCCTCTGCGCCACATGCGTGTCCCTGCCATTAAACATTTGGTGACCCCAGCACAAAGTTACTCTTTTATGTGATGTAATCAATGATAATGCTTCTTGATACCTTCTTGTTCAGGGAGACAGACAGAGGGGATGGTGAAACTAGAGGTTCCTAATACTGTGGAACGTTTTAGTGGTCAAAAGATGCCAACCAAAAAAATGACGTCATGCCGAAGAACTATATGGTAATGCATTTTTCACCCACTGGCATACAACAACCACCTACTGTTGTCTCACATGAAAAGGAGGAAAAGGAAACAGAAAATTTGCTAACCTATACGCCTTGTGCAACGCCTTGCAATTAATGTTACAGCCACCTCCTTGCCATGCACTTCAGTTTGAATTGTCTGGAAACGTGCTTAAGAGTCAAGGGCATCTCATTCTTATGGTAGAAATTGAACATGTTACAGAGAGAATGTGTCAGCTTACAGACTGATCCCAGATAACTGGAGACTGGAATGGACAAACAAATGAGTATAAAAAAGGACAATCTGCATCACTGTCTCAGAAGCATGAAGAGGATATTCCCTTGAATCACAGGCAGAATAAATGGCTCCAACTGCAGCCAAAGACCACAACAATCATAGATGTCAGTGCAAGAAGAGAGACTCAGTTGCAGATAGTTGGCAAACTCTGCATCATTCTAAATGTCAGAAAAACATCAGATTGCAACAATCTTTGTACATCAGAAGAGTTTGTGCAGATTGCGACAATTTTTGTAGACCAGAAGAGTTTGTGCACTTGGGTATTAGTTCCAGCTGATGGAACAAATATCCAAGTTTGATATAAAAGCTCACCTTGTTTTCTATCAACTCCTCCAGGAGAAGCCTGTTCCACAGATATTTTGTATCAGCCTGAGCAAACATTCACAGTAATGAAATGATTAGCTTTGCCACCAATGCTTTTAAGTACCTTGGAGGAGATAAGCAGGCATACTGTTGCTCTAGTAGAAAAGACATAAGAATTCACTTCATCATAAGCACATAAACAAAGATTGTGACTTACCTGTTTCCAGAGAGGAGACCCTCCCAATATGCCAATCTCTTTTGACCTCTGTACACTGCAATCAAGCCCGTCACATCCAATTAGGTTTATGCATCAATCAAACTAAGTAACACATCAAATGAAGTAGTAATGAAGACAGTACATGAGCGAAGTGCTATCCATAGTAAACAACCCTCTATATCAGTGCCTACATGTTTTGGTATATGTTGTCTTGGTATTTGAAATAGATGTTTAGGGGATCAGTAGATTCCCAGGTCAAGAAGTAAGACCACATTGGTGCTGGATTTTATGCAGGTACTTCAAAGATTACACTTCCATGAGAGGAAAGAAAAGGCTGCTTGGACTATGACATACTCAAACAGAAACACCTCACCATGCATAATTACTGGTTAAAACAGTTCACAGTTTGTGTATCAGTACAAGACAATCCCAAACAAACACCAAACTTTCTATGCAAACTTATATATGCCACTGTCAGAGCATATTCAAAGTAATCAATTTAGAATGGAATCCGCTGATGAATATCACACAGATGGCACTCTTGCCTGTTGCCATGGCCAGTTTGTTGAGGAATCTTAAGGCAGCCATTAGATGAGACAGCTGTTCCCTCTTCTCCACTAGAAATGTTAATGTGGGCCCCACTTCTCCTTGGACTCAACAACTGGCTTCTCTTTCTTTTCTTTAAAGTGATCCATGTATAGCTTGGAATTTGACACCATCTGCTCAAATCCTAAACTTTCTTAATAATAAGGAAGCTATCTATCATTCACCTTCACTGGTTCAGACTGCCCTAGCTTGTGTATCTTGCAAGGGACCATTAGGTTGTCTTTCTCATGACTCGAGGCTTTACAGGGCAACTAACTTTTGAAAAGACTTACTTGAGTGTTAAATCAGAGTCATATGAAAAGTAGAGGCCAGGAGTTTTCTCCAGTGACTTCAAAAGTGCCAAAAAATGTGCCTCATCCCGCTTCTGTAACATACCAAAATCTATGTGTTAAAAAACTGCTGTGTACAAACAACATATGGGAACAACAATCTTGCAATAGAAGATTTTACACTGTTGCAGAGCACAGCACTTGCAACCATATGGACATTGTCATGCAATACAACCAATTCAGTCACAACAGATTCTATATGTCAATTAAGATAACACACATAGAGGGATGAATGAAACCATGTACAGACCTCTTGGCTGGTGGAGTTCTGCAAGCTTCTGTTGCAGTTAAGAAAGCGCATTGATGTCACACGGTAGATAGGTGAACCCTTGTATGTGCCCATACACTGCCGTCCTGTGATAATCAAAGGATATGTCCCTGGAAACTCCAAGCCAAAAGAAATAACCATGCTGGAGGACTGCTGTGTTTTCATTCATTGATGGGCAAATAAAATGTCCAAAGAACTTTGTCATCTAACTGGACTTCTGGAATCTTGCATTGAAAGCACAATCTCATGACCAATCTGTACATTTTCAGATTGCAATGCTAGCTCATAACCTATGCAACTGGAATTGTCCTGGTGGTGTAGAATTGTGGAGGTTCAATCTTAGGGTTTTAAGAGCTGGGACTTGCCTGCAAGAAGCTTGACAATTCCTGCCAGCCCAAAAACAATTGTTGCATGTGGAACCTGTGCAGAGGCAGACAAAGGCAACTGACCTGGAAGCAGCAAGAGAGCAATTATCATCACCATCCAGAATAAGGAACAAAAACGCTGTAGAACTAAACTTGCAACTGGAGTGCCAAAACTTATTGCCTGATGAGAAAAGGAACAAAGAAAATGAGAATCAGAAGATAGCAAATGTCGGGTTACCAAGAGTGCTCAGATTGCCATTGGAGCGATCAATGGCAAGCAACTGCCTTGAAATGGAGTCCGTGGGCTCCAACACATATTGGTCAGGGAGTTCCCATAAGCGCATCCGAGTGCACAAGCTCTGGCCCCCGCCAAAATCCCCCATCTCCCTCTCATGCAATGCCAGAATGCTCAAACTTTTACACCTGTCTCACCATAGCAACAAAACGGAAAAAAATGTAAAAAAGAATGTCACATGGTTTCAAACACATCCAAATCATTATGTGCACAACAGTTTCTCCATTCAAAAAGCCTACAACAAAATTACAAACTCCTCCTCCAAAAGCCAATGAAGCAAATCACCAAAGTCTTTTACAAGAAAAAATCTAAGTAAAGAACCGGAAATAACTTCAGATCAAACCCTAGATCTACATCCAATACCCCCATTCTATGTCCCACATTACCCTAGGTCAAAACACTCACTGCCGTCTCCACAACATACAAAGATGTGAAACAGAAAGTCGTCGAATCTCTTGCACATACTTACCAAAAAAAGCATTTGTCTTAGCGCAAAGAACAGCACAATGCACTAAAGGATGAAGCTCATACCCACGAACAGAGCATGTTCCAAACCCTAAAAAACAAGTTTAAGCAAACAAAACAAAACAAAAGCGTACCACAGTAGTCACCACCAGACTTGCGATCCGCCACAGACGCCCCCAATACAAAAATCTCCCCAAGGAAGAAGAAAAAAAAAAGAGATTACAGGGCATAAGAGTGATCTGATAGGTCTGCTACTCGACAGAAAAGGCAGAGAACACAGATCTGTGTCGAAATTGAACCAGAGTTGATGAAAAAAGAAACGGTAGAATAGAGAAGGAAGTGAAGAGATTGAAGCAGAGCACGCGAGAAGACTCACCAGATCACAAATGATGGAAACTGGGACGAATTGCGCGTGACAAATGGCGATGGCGTGAAAGAAGCTCGACGACGACGACAACGATGACGACTACAAATACACTACACCCAAACAGCAAGCGCAACGCTTCTTTGTCCCGGGAAACTACGCAATTAAATAATCCAACTTTTTTCCAGCGGCCACGATCTCATTTCCAACACGTTCAACGATTGAGATCTGATTATTACTATTATTATTACAGCTTATTTTATATTCTTGTCGGATTTCTGACCGTTGGATCACAAAACACGGAACTTCTTCATCCTGATTCTTTATTGCCTTTCTGCTATAGGTAAAATAAATCTCAGCTATTTTTCAAGCCGTTGATCTGTTTCAATCGACGGGTGTCAGAGCGCGGAGATGAATTTCATCACTATTTAAAGCAAAAACAAATGTGAAGTTTTGGACGGCTCCGATCATCTGAGAAGTGTTCCCAAGTTAATCCTGGACACTCATCTAATTCTGATTCGACGGCTGTGGTTCATCCTCGTGCTGCATAATTTACTGCTGTAATTACTGGACAGTTGTCGGTAATCTCGATCCGACGGCCGTCGCCGTTCTCAAGTCAAAAAGGAGCTGTTGGGCTGATCGTGATCGTTGGATTTGTAGACATCTAGAACAAGCTGCTGGCTGGCTACAAGCGTAGATGCCCTGTAGTAGGTACCTACTTCGTTAATTGATTGGTCTGGAGGTCAAATCCTGTGGGGTTCAATTTTGGATAGCGCCGATTTTTTACATTTATTTTTCCTAAAAACTATTTTGGAGGAGGGGCAAAATGAGCGCTTTGGTCACCAAGTATGGGCAGCTCTTGTGTAATTTTGGTGGTATATTTTATAAGTACGGGAAATGGAAATTTTTAATGTTCAAATCGAATTTAGAATGATTATAAAATGGGTTCTTCCCATGTTTTCATTAACTTCTTTTTTTTCTTTCTTGATAAATTGTAAATAAATATTTTTTATTTTCCAATTACCCTTACTCAAATTTCCTATTTTTGCAAAGTCCAATATTCCAAGGTTCTTTTTCTTTTTCAATTAGGTGATGTTAAAAACATGGTGATCTTTTCTATAAATTTTTTTATAAAGTATATATATACACATAAATAATTTAAACATTTAACAACATAATTTTGAAATTTTGGTTGAAAAAATCATTACCATATACCCTTGCCAATATTGGAATTTTTATTGAGGGTTACATTATTATTATTATTATTATTTGGAATATTTATTCAATATTGTAGTTGGGCCCTCCCCTTTTTCCTTTGAATTTCAATGATTTCATTGTGATTTATTGGGTGGGTCCATTGTTAGAGATTTATAGTTGGTAATGACTTGTGACAATATTTGACACAACCAATTTCAGCAAATAGTACATGAGTTTGACTCATAAATGCCCAAGAACCAATGGTGTATTTTTAATATTGCAATTTGAAAACTTTCATGTTTAAGTTTCAATTTAATGAAGACTTGGTTGGTAAGACATTAAGTTAATTCTATTATGGACAAAAACTTGCTTTCAAGTGTGCCATTGAAATGAATTACATAAAAAATTTATAGTTTGTTCATTGTTCATAGAATAATTGTTGATTGTTTTCCTTTTATTAGAAGAAAAATTACAAATCGAGACACCATTTGCATTTCAAAGGATTCACGTATGTGAATTATGTCAATCAAATTTCACAAGAGCGAGCTAGGTCACCATTACATTTTTAATCTCGAGTTTCATTTGTTATAATGTACCAGACATTTCATGGGTGGCCCATTAAAGATGTCCACCAAAACTTTTTTTGTGGTAATTTTCTCTTAAAAAGTGAAGTTAAAATTTGAAAATGAAATGATTTTGGATGTTTTCAATTGTTAAAAGTAAGAGGGAAAAAATGAATATTTGTCAAAATTTTATATTTTGTTTTCAATGTGTAACCAAAATTATGAAATAATGATCCCAAAATTTGTATTAATTTCATTGTGTTCAAACATGGCATCCATCACTAAGATATATACACATGGCATAAGCAATTAGAAACGGCATGTGTGTATATGTTAAATCCTATACCTAGTAAAAGGGGATCAATTACGGATGCCATGTTTTGGTCTAATAATCTTTCTAAGTATGATCTGCATTTTTTCTACATATTTTTATGGATGATCATCACTTAACAACAAATTCCATTTATGCCATTCATAATAACATAAATGGTTTAACAAAAGGACCCCAAAAAAAAACTTGATGATTTTCATTGTCATCATTATCATCATCCTACTTGGAGTAGTATTTGAATGACTTTAAAAAATCCTTAAAATTTTATAGAAAAGTTAAGCATCCTTGTATATTGTTGGCTATCAACTAAGGCCAAGGTGAACCGACATCACCTATACTCACACCTTCATTTTAGTGAATAAACCTTGTAAAGTTGATAACTCAAAATAAATGTCAAATTTGGAATCATAAACCTTGATTTACTCTAAATCCTTGGTATATATATATAATGTTCGAAACTAACCCAAACAAATTTGAGGTTTTTATTTTTTAACATAATATCAATGTGAATGTTAGTTCACCTAAAGGGCTAAAATGAACAAGCATCCACACTAGTACCACTACCTTCTTGAGTAAGGTTTTTTAGTGGTCATAAATGTTAATTTGGACTAAAGACACTTGATTTAGTCTAAGCATGGGATATTCACAACATTTACAAATAACGTAAATGAAATTTGAGGTTTTACCAATACTAGTTCATTCAGGGCCACCCATCACCCACTAAAACCTAACACAAAACATCAAATGTGGAATGTGGCATTACATGGCATACATGATGTGCGTATGCATTCATTAATGAGTGGTTCACTATTTTGATTTTTTGTGGTTTTTATAATACTCATCTTGTTTCAATGTCTTTTTAAAAACATAAAATATTAAAATTGTCAACTCAGACTTGATTTAAAATTAACACCTTGATTATGAAAACATGTGTGTCATTAGTTTTTGAAAAACATATATCCACTTCCAATATTAGACTTTTAAAATCCAACAATATGGATTGGTCAATTGACTAAAATGGAAAAAAATTGAAGAATTCATATTGATTATCATTTCAAAATCCATATAGTGATTCAATATGTATGTAACATGAACTAGTAAATGTTTATGTGAAATCCTTTTATTAGAAAAATGTAACCAAATTCTAACTAGGGACTTTTGAATGGTCATAATTGAATCATATTTTCATACATCCTTAGAGTTGTTGAGTTTCTTTAGTTTCCAAAAAAAATAATTCTTTATTTGGGTATTAATATGGACTTCATTGATTTTGAAATATGGAGTTTATAAGTTTATGGCCATTTAACCAACAACCCTACATAAAAACAATGTAGAATGGACTTTTGTGTGGATTCGCTTTAATTTAAGTCATTCAACCCTACATTCATCTTGATAGTTTTGATGAAATAAATCAAGTATCATGTGCTTGTGGTGGCCTAAAATTTTGTTTCAAAAATACTAATGAACAATGAAGCCAATGACATAATGCATGCACATGGAGTTCAAACTTTATTAAATTACCCACCTTGTAAAATATATGTTTTTAAGTAGATAGGTCGAATAGATAATTAATGGGTGTTAGGTAAACAAGTCCATGTAAATGATTATCATAATACTTCAACACAAATTATATTATTTTTAAAAATGTTGAAATCTTCAAGAATATTTTTTTCATAAAAAAAGAGAAAAAAATTTTTAATTCTATTTTTGAAACAAATTATTTAAAATTAATGAATTATTTAATAAACACATGTTAAAATTGTTGTGTAACATGGTAGTACAAAGGTAAATGTCATTGAGTTCATAATAGGTGGAATGTAAAAATAGAAAATTAAACACCTATTTTGTAAAATGTATGTCTTTGAATATATATAGGATAAAACATTGGTGGTTATTGGAAATAGATTCATATAATTTATTTTTTTAGCCCTAAACATTACCCTCCTTGTATTTTGGATTATGTCCCAGAAATCCTTGAAATGTAAAGCCAAAAAAAAAACACAAATTTAAAAACTACTCACAATTATTTAATATTTACTCCCTATGATGTTGGCAAATCTACAAATGTTTGCATTGGACAGTGTGCCTCATGTTATGATTATGTTGTCACAAGTTGTTGATATTGGGTTATAAATTCAAGTTTAGTGTGTCCATTATCCTCTTACTGATGTACAACAATTCTTGTTGTAATTGTTATCTAATATTCTATAAAAATTTATAGTTTCAAATGTTGTCATGTATTCAACAATTCTTATTGTGAGATTACCAAATATGGTGGTTATTGTAACTACATTTTTGATAAATTTTATGGTTTTGATGAATTTTATTATTATTATGCCACCACTTCTTCTTTTTCAATAACCTCCAATATGATAGCATTGTTCATTTTCATAAGTTTAGTGATTTTTATCGTTACCAACCCCAAAGCTTTTCCAATAGGTCCTACTTCGAATTCCAGATATGTTTTATTGTAAGCCTTTAACTTCCTCTTATAAAGAAAGCTCTTCATCAACATGATGTTATACAAAGATATCTTCTATATCTACAACCAACATATCATGCATTAAGTTCCACCATGTATCCACATTTGTGGAGCCTAATGTGTCCATCACCTTGAAGATTTTTCATCTTGAAGATAATATATTGCATTTTCAATTCATCATATTTTTGCAACCTATACCAAAATGAATATAGTTTCAATGTCTTCATCTCTTATATGACATTATGCATCCAAGTTGTATAGTTTTGCAATGTTGTCATAACAAGTTCATAAGTGGTTTCCATCTATTCTCTTTTCAACTCTAATACATTTTTATGTTGAACAATATGTTGCAATGCCAACTTCAGCTTTTGAATCTATTTTTCTTATCAACCATTGTATGGTCAAATTTGGTGTTATCCCTCAAGAACATGTGACATTAGGTTACATCTTCGTCACTTATTTTCTTTAAATCCCAATATTTGTTAGCATTTGATTAAGATTCTACAATAACATATCCCTCTCCACTTTGATCTTCTCCAATGCCTTGAACTATTTCTCCATATTTACTCATCCATTGATTCACATTAAAAACTCCATTTGTGTTTTGTTCATTTGTTATTCTTTTATTACCAACCCCTTTTACACCTCCTATGCTACTAACTATTGTTTCAATTGATGTCCCTCATGAATTATATCATGCAAATAAATTGTCATCTATTGTTTGGTAGCTTCCATTTGTTGCTATACTTTGAACTATGAACTTGTGGTGATCTTGACCTTTTCACTTGATCATATGACTAAGTTTGATTTGGGGTATTATATGTTGTTGTAGTCTATGTTAGATTATTGATTATTCTTCTCATTGTCTTCTTCCTTTTGAAAACTATAACCTCAAAATTGTCATCTTCATCAAATTGAGTTATTGCCTCATGTGCAACTCTTTATACCTCCTATTTTCCACCCATGAATTTGCTTTAGGAGATTGATTAGATGATTTCAAAGGTAGTTCAATGGCCTTTGTAACATGTCCTTTAAGTCTATGGCACTATGTAGTACTTTTGCTACAAATTGCTTCAATGGCTTGGATGTTGTTGTCACCTATGGTTCCTTTGGATGTTTATCAAGAAACTAATTTTGCATCAATATTTTTCTAACAAGTGTAAAATTCCACAACTTTTTTTTTGAATCCAATGTACCTTTTTATTTTAATCATTTTGGTTTGAATTTTATTTCGTTTGTCAAATTCTTTTACCAAAACTTTTAACATAATCTCAACCTAGTCCACCCATTCCCTTATATTTACTTTTATCATATAAATTACATTTTTATTATTGAAGTAACATACTTCAATAAATGCAAAAAACCTTACATCATAAAGAAACTTCAATTTACCTACACTCCATTACCTTACATTAATGTAAACATCGATTAATATAAATTTTTAAACATGGTATCTGTTGTTGCTTTACCCACCTACTTTTACTCCTTCCATTGTTGGTAGAATTTTTAGCATTTTGAGTATAAGGTGTTTATCCACCACTATCACCTTATTTCCAATTTGAACAAATATCTATTGTCCGCTTTATTCCTTCAAAATGTTAAAAATTTCCATCAACAAGGCATGGTGCAATGTTTTTCACAAATCAACTAACCTTGCTTTGTTGGCTCAAGCCCTTTTTTATATTCCCATATTGACCCACATAATCATCCTTTCCAATTCCATGGGCATCATATCTAAATTGGTGAGTTTTGTGATGATTCATTTTTCCTTCACACTTCTGTCGCACATGTTTTTTCATTGTTTCTCTTTATCTTACTTGGCACTATAATTTATCAACAAAATTCTTTTCATTCATTATGGCATTTACAATAACAAATTGAAAAAAATGACAATGACAAATAAATTATTCATGGCAATGGTTACCATTACATTTTGCACAAAATTGCCTACTAAAATTATTATTGTTTTTCTCATTAAAGGTTAATGTCTTAATTAAACATAAACCAATTTTTAATTTTTAAATTCATAATGAGAATTGATCTTGGAACGATGTGAGTATGATGTACATCCACCACCTATTATACTTGTGAACAAAAATACATACAAACTTATTATAATTCATCGTTTAAATATTCATCTTCATGATCCTTTTATTATTTGACTACCATTCTCACTAATATCATTTTAACTTTCAAAGTTAAAAAATTTAGAAATATTTTGAATATGTACTTCCTTATCCGTGTACTTATATGGTTTTAATTTGTTTACATTCACCAACACAAGGTTAGAGTCAAACTTATCAATAATAATAGCAATATTGTATATTAGTTAAAAAATATTGTATTATTAAAGTTGAAACCACTTCCTAATGAACTTCCTTGGGTGGGTTTGGTTTAAATGGAAAACCACCCAAAAAAATCACCAAACTTGTATTATTTATTTAGATAACATTATTCATCAATTCCACATTTTTTTCTTCCCTTATTGAGCTCATGTATTTTTTTCTAAGTATAACTTGTCACCTTGTAGTTTTTCAAGGTTAAATATTATACTAGTTAACATTTGTATTGGATTTGCATCCTTGTGGTCCCCACTAATGATTGAAAAAACATATTCTATTAGTATGAATCAATTCAATATGTAGATTAGATGATACGGGGTATACATGTGACTACCTTGTACGTTATTCTATATGAAAAATATATAATGGGAAGATGTTCATCCCAATATGTCTTGTGTTCACTAATTAATTTAATTATCAATGTACCAATGACCTTGTTAGTTGATTATGCCTACCCATTTCCTTACGAATAATAGGTGATGGAACTCATATGTTTGAACATAAAGTGGTTAATTTCATATAATGCATACCATAGTCAGTAACTATGGTTAATTTGGACATTAAAACTTGGTCAATAGAAACTTGTATAAAAGCTTTGTTGTAATTATAGCAATATTGGTGCATAAAACTTTCACATCCCCCCCCTTAGTGACATAGTTATATGTGGCCACCGAAATGTTCTTTTTTTTGTATAACATCCAACCAATTTGATTGATTGAATAAAATCGAGTTCCTTTCATGAATGGTTATTTTAGAAGTGTAGTCAGTAGTTTTTACCAAACATTGTGTGACAAGTCCTTCTACTCATTGGCAAACATCACATGATTTGCAAAAGCCAATTATAGCATTATTCTATTTGCTACAAAATGGTTTCTTACAATTCTTTCATGTAGTTCCTTAAGGATTATCTATGTTTCCTCTGTGGTTACACACACTTGTGCAATTTATTGTTTTGGCTAAGTTTGTACATCATTCCATCTTTCAATGTAGATGGTTTTTTTTGGCCAATTCATTTGTTTGTTACTCTAAATCAATAGGCTTAATTGATAGGCCTAACATCTATCTAATCTACATAAACTCCTTCACATCATTCAACCAAATTAATTGCATATGAAATAATGTTGCATCCACAATGTGATCAAGTATTCCCATGTGTTTTGTCAAATATTATGATGTAAATCACACATTCACAACCACATGGGTATGTTTTAGGTTATAAACCACAATAAATTGATATTCTAGAAAAAATAACAACCATCTTGCAATACATCTTGGGACATGTGGTTTGTTAACTAGATAAATTAATGTCACATGATCTATATAAAATACATTATTGCCTAAAAGATAATTTATGACCTTATGAAATGCAAAAAATGTTATTCATTTTCAAATTTTGTGGTATATTGTAATTTCCCCTACATTGTTTGAAAATTGTGAGACATATACTAACATTGATCATGTTTTCATATAATGTTTAAGGCTAACATAACATGTAATGCCAACAACAAAACATTTATGTGTACATGAATTTTTATCTTTCAATATGGGGATAATAAAATGGGTGTTTCTATCAAGGACATGAAAATTCACAAGAATAAAGGCTAAAGGAGAAGTATAAGTCTAATTTTCAAATAAAGAACAAAACAAGATTATCGAATTTTTAAAAAAAAAATACAAGAACTAAAAATAAGAACACAAGATGTGTACGACCAATGTGAAATTGAATATTTATTATGTTAACATATGTATACTTGAACATGAAAAGAACATGACAAGGCTATGGTGTAAAATCATGCTTAAAATTGGTGTTGAATAGATTAAAGGAAATGAGGGGTCTTACTTTTATTTATACCCTTTTGGGAACCTAACTCAAGGAGCTTCCAAAGAGGTTTTTATGTGTGCATGGAGTAAAAAAACTTCTTGAGAAGCTTTTTAACTGAAAGTCATTTATGAATTAATTGAAATTTAATTGAAAGTTAACTGGGACTTAATTAAAAATGAACTAAAAATTAATTAGAACATAACTAAAAATGAACTAATGTTAAACCAAAAATGAATTAAAAGTCAATTAAAAATGAACTAAAAGTCAACTAAAAATGAACTATGAATCAAGTGAAAATTTACTAAAACTCAACTAGAAATTAATTAAGAATCAATTAAAAATTAAATACAAGTTTGTTACAAGTCATGAATGATCATTCAAATGAATGAATTCCATGGCATTAACATTCATGATAGATTCCATGTACTTTTGTTTAATAAATTCTTCAATTTGTTAACATTTTATAGTCCACATGAAAGGTTTGGTTTTCCACATGACCTTTGTGTTGAAAGCCATAATAAACACAATTTTTTTTCATAAAACAATGATAAAATTGAACCATATTATTAAATACATATATATGTTATAGATTAGTTGGTATAAACATGTGAACTATGGCTTGAATTTTATAATTTACCTTCTTTCAACATTATAAACCCCAAAATCATTATATAATAAAATATGGAAACACCTTTTAAAAGATTTTAACTATCCCAAATTCTTTACATTTTTTAAAGCATAGTTTGAGTTTAACCTAATGATTATCCATGTAACTATAAATTGTGAAATCATTTGGAAACATTGTCGTGAATTTGTTTAGGTGTTCCTTTGAGGTTCTACTCACGGCTTTTTCATAGGTGAATGGTGCATTTTTCACTCTAAAAGCCATAACTAACGCACTCCCAACTCCTTGATGGATTCAAATGTGAATCCAAGTAAAAGATAACAGAAGAGGGAGAAATCAGGGCACGCCCCCTAGCTCACAACATTTTGAGGGGTAAAGGGGCGTGTTGGAGCTCCGGGATGGGATTAGGAAGAGTTGACAAGCTTCACTCACTCACACGAGCCAGCACACAACCCACAC
>Ga0209611_10003103_pt1 | contig 29067 bp, 22 predicted proteins | sample S1TSphgellanicum_3_FD_187693 | JGI IMG/M metagenome (GOLD analysis project Ga0209611, IMG submission 187693) | Host-associated microbial communities from peat moss isolated from Minnesota, USA - S1T2_Fc - Sphagnum magellanicum MG (SPAdes) (version 2) | ecosystem: Host-associated > Plants > Peat...
TCTTGTAGTTGCAAATATTCTCAAATCTAGTCGCAAACGACTATAAGTCGCATGTAGTCGTAAATTGACTGGTTACATTTTGGCTGATTTCTACTAGTGCCAGCACCCTTTCCATTGTTAAACAAAATCTAAACATTTCTATAAGTTTTAAATGCAATTTTGAAAGGCTTAAAGCATGCAACATTAAGAGGTTGCAACATATGACTTGTATGTGATGGCAGAGTGATTAGATCAAGCCCCACCTTTCTAGCTTTGTGCACAACATCAATAGTCATATGTTAATTATGGCCATTTAAAATTAGTAAATGTTGATGAGTTAAACCCAAGTTTCTTCCGTGAGCTTGAACACAAGTTATAAAATGTGAAATCCATTTGTTAAACAAAATTGCAAACATCCAAGCTTTTGGCTACATAATAGTAGCCCTAAATTCACATCGCTCAATGTAATTTTAGCGGAATTGTTTACCTTTGAATACATTGTTTGGCAAGTACTCCCATGCTGCATTGATGCAAAACAATATTAACAACCATTTAGGTTTGTCTTATGTTCTAAAGTGCATAAACCTGGAGCCAGTTTTGGTGAAAACTAAAGCCCCTTTATTTCAACCAGCTTGCGCACCACTTTCATCACAATTCCATATTTGACTTGGGTGGTAGCTATGAAAATTTTATGTTTATACTAGGTTTGTGTGGAAGGTTTCAACATTTGATGGGCATAAGCCTTTTGTGCACCCAACTTTTGAACCCTGTGACACACACAATGACAAGTCAAGGTTGCGCTTCTTTAAACCACATGAACAATCCCCACCCTCGAATTCCATTTTTGAAAGGCATGATCTTCTCTTGTGTAATCTCTACCACTTTTAACCTAAGTTGTGTTAATATGATTGGATGGCCAATGCTTTGCATCTTCTTCACATATTGAATAAGTTCTTATTTTTCTTCTTTTTGTAGCACTTCAACTTTACCTTATTTGCGTGATTGTGTTATTCCATACAAGTGGTTTCTTAGTGATGTGACAGGCACACCAAACATTTTGCTTGTAGTTTAGATTTTTGAACCACCTTCAATAACATCCATTGCAAAAACTAGGGATGCATCATTCTAGTTTCCATTTTTCTTCAATTTTTTTTGTTGCCTTCCAATTTGAGTTGCATGTTTGTGTGCACCAAAAGTGTCATGGATTTGAATTTCATGATTATCTGTGCTTGTGTTTGGGAAATCACCAATTTGAACTCCAGGTTCATGTACGTTTATAGTAATGCAAATTGATGTTAAACCATGTGTGCCTATTGATCATTCAACCCCCTCGGCCTACCTAACCAACTAGATTTTAGTCGGGTGGTCTTGAATGCATGCACATTTTCATTATGTTCATGATTGCTATCACCATCACTTTGTAGGGTCCATTGCAATTCACTATTAATGATTAAAGTTGGGGCGCTCGTGCGAAATTACTTTACATAATTTTGACACGCAAATAGATTAGTTTGTAATGTGTTCGGTAATGCACTATGAATGTTCAACCTTCGAAAACCAATTGGTATAGTAAATAGAAGCAAACATTATTGTGGTTTAATTGATGGATTTGAATCCATTCGTTGTGCACATTCAAACTAGGACCCTATGCATTCTAATGTGTAAATTCTGAATCCTCAGAACTAGGTTCAACACTTTGTGATTAAGCCAAGTTTGTGTTGGACAATAATTGAAACATATGGCTTGGTCTATTACTATCACTCACATTGTTATGCATCATTGTAACTTGCAATGTTCACACAAAACAAAAATAGAATAACTATGGACCTAAAATGGATAGTATGTATCACAAAACAAGTCGTTTCCGACATGTAATTCTAATGACTTATAACATGTAATTATGATAACGAATGTCCATGCCTTCATCTACGTAGAAAACAAAATGTAACTCAAATGACCCTTTTATTGGCACCTAGTAAATATATTAGTGATTTATAATAATGACAATGATAATTAATAGTGGTCTATGCTCTATCTCAAAGCTAGCATTAAACTATTGCCATTGCACCCCTTACATAACTAAGTTCAAGCTTACATGTGGCTTCCAACCAAAACCTTTAATGAACGTAAGAAAATGAACAAATGGACAACCGAGAATTTATTAATGAGCCCATGAAATGAGAATAACTGGTTGTTTGCTTTTATTTAGTTAGTTTTAATACAAGCCGAGTTAAAGCTTAATGAACGCCACATTTAGGCACAAAACTAGATGCTCAAAAAAAATAAAAATAAAATTTAGGTTTACTTATCTTAGTGTATACTTGATATTACACCAAGTCCCATATGAAATTGTCTTGTATCAAACTAGTATCGCATTGGGTCATAATTGACTCATACATTTTTCAATATTAATACTCATACCAATATTATATGCCTACCTTGCACCCTATATACCAATACAACATACAACATTGGTTATTATAACATTTAAGTGTCCATTTATTGAAATTAATTCCTCAAAGCAATTCAAGGCTCCCATTCTAACAATCTCATTAATCGTATACGTGTAGGCTTTTTTTTGCCCATAGGCACAAGCCTATTCCACATGCCTTGTATATTTGTGTATATTTTCTACACAAATATTATAACTCATGTTTGGATGTAGCCCAATGATTGGGGGGGGGAGGGGGGAGCAATTTTTTCCTTGTTTGAAAAATAATAATTGGGGAAATTTTGTATTTTTCATTATAAATTTGACCAATTTTACTATTTGGGAAATTTTCATTAAATTTTTGACATCACAAAATTGAAAAAAAAATCACTAATGCACACAGGGTGAAGAAATGAACTACTCAAAACCCTAACAAAAGGAAGGACACAGCAGGATGGTAAAAGAAATGGCTGAAGGTAAAAGAAAGCAAGAGGCGGAGAGCAGCAACGGCGGCGATGGCGGTGGCGTCTCAACGCTCTTTGCATCTTCTTTTTTCTCGCGCTTCCTCATCACCAAATCATCCCATTCTTCCTCTCCTCTTCCCGACTTCTTCCTCACTCTAAATTGGGCAGTTGTCCTTTTTTTTTTTAATAGAAAAGTTTTGGCCGTCGCGAGACAGTTTCTTTCAGCGAGCGGGATCTGTTTGTCTCATTACGGGAGAGCCAGTTTTGAGCGCGGACTGACCCTGAACGAGAAGATGTAATACCGATATATTCCCTTCATAAGCTTTCCTTGCTTGAAATGGTTATAGTATTATCTGTTTGTGTTATGCAAACGCCATTGGAGTTTGTAAGTTTTTTTGTTTTTTTTGTTTTTTTCTGAAGCACTTGTTCCGTTATTGGATATTTGTCTTTCGAGGTTTAGGTCTGGGTGCTGTTCTCTTTCCACGGACAAATGTCATTGATATCTTTTGTTTTGTTTTCCAACTTTTTGTTTTTTGAGGGTTTTGTTGAAGAGAATTGTTGTCATATTGTTGAATTCTGCGATTCTCTTTCTTCTTCTTCTCTTTCTTTTGGATGTTTCTGTCATATGTTGTACAAGATAACTGACATTCCTGCATTTGTCTTCCATATATGCATGTCTCCATATAGATGTCAATCCTTGATCTAATTGGAGGAGTTATTACTCGTGTTCTATTCTTCTGCTGTGCTCAGAAAACTCTTCTTCCTCTTGCTGTTTGTAGTCCTAATTTTGGACTTTGAATTCTTTGTGTTTGCCGTATATCTCAAGCATTTTTATATTTCTTTTGCATCGATTCTTGGTCACATTCATGCATTGCCTGTGATCATTTTTTTAGCATAACAGTCTGCCGTAACATTCAAAACGATCCCTCCTTTGTGAATCCTGTTGTTTGTCATATGTTGCAAGGTTTTTTGTTTTTTGTTCTTTTGTCATTTCTTGGTGGTCCCATTCACACATTGTCGGTGATCATTTTTTTAGCATAGCCATGCATTCAAAACAATCTCTGCTTTGTGGATTGAATGTAGTGGATGCTGAAAATGATGGAGCTGATCATAAAGTCTTCTCAACAAGCTTCACACCCACAAAGCTTCAGGTCATCCCAGATATGCATCAAGTTTGGAATCACCAGCTGATAGAAGAAGCTTCAGACTCCTTGGCATTTTGGTTTGCTCAGATTCTCCTTGAGTGGTGTCTTTTCACCATTCAGTGTTTTTAGGGCTATAGCATTGGAAGGTGCTTGCCAGTTTGTTCCAAGGGAACTATTGACAAAACACGCTTGGGTTTAGTAGTGAGTTCTTGGTGTCGTTGAAGAGGTATGGTAGGAAATTTCACTGTCCCAAGAAGATTAAGTGTCTTGTGGCTGGAATGAAGAAACTAATGCAAATGCCTTTCTGGTTGGTGACAATGGAGAGAAAGTGGCTTATGCCTCTAATAGCAAGCACGCTCATCTCCATAATATTGATACTGGCTGCCACTTTAAGCTTGGGTGTGGCATCGCATGGCATGAGAAGCTCTGTCTTCCAATTTCTGCCACTTTGGGAGGAGGAACATGCACAATTCATTGAAGAAATAACAGAAGAAGAACCAGCAGGAAGCTTACCTCCAGCCCCAAGATTTGCATATTTGATCTCTGGCACAAAAGGTGATGGCAGCCGGATGCAAAGAGTATTGCAAGCTCTTTACCATCCCAGGAATTACTACCTTCTTCATCTTGATCTTGAGGCTCCAACAAGAGAGAGGGTAGAACTTGCTCGTTATGTGCGGAATCAACCTGCTTTTGCAGAAGCCCAGAATGTGTATGTGGTGGGAAAGGCCAATTTGGTTACATATCGAGGGCCTACTATGATTGCAGCTACTCTTCATGGAGCTGCAATTTTGCTGCGGCGAAGTAAAGATTGGGATTGGTTCATCAATTTAAGTGCCTCTGACTACCCTCTTATTACTCAAGATGGTATGACCTTGTTACACCTCTTGCTTCCTGCTGTGTGCAGGAATGTTCTGTTGACTCACTTGTGCTGTCTTCCTTTTATAATTGTTTCAGTATTGAAGTCCTCTCCTATCACATATAGTGGTTTGCCAGAAGTTTTGGGTGCATTATGATATAGTTATCTTCACCCACTGTTGGGAGCTGATGAAGTTGGTGGGTAGTCATGGCAGCTTGTGACTGCTATTCATGATGAAGGTGATGGTCTGACTCTTTATGAGCAACTCTCATAAGGTTATGCCTGCACTTGTTGTCATGTTACCTTCAGAGTGCTGTTGTGGAAATTTTTTAGCAATATCATAGATATATGTTCTATCTCATCAAGCTTCTGTCCACCCCTAGACAGGAAGTTACAATCTTTGTTGTTATGTGCTACTCATCCATTCCTTATTGAGACCTCTACACTCATGTGTTGCTTGTTATCCTGGGACTTATGCCCTCCTTGTCACTCCTACTCTACATGATATTGTTACTCTGTGTGGTCCTTTTTGTTATCATGATTCAGAGTAGCTAGGGTATCACTTTGTTGGTGTAGGATATGAAATAATGTTTTGTGCTTCTTTGAAATATCTTGTACATTTCAGGCTCTGATATAGTTCTTCATTGACATCCTTGAAACAGATCTTCTTCATGTATTCTCATATTTGCCAAAGGACCTCAACTTCATAGAGCACACAAGTGACATCGGCTGGAAAGAGTAAAGCTCATATTATTGACATTTGTTTTGAGTTCTCCCTGATGATTTCAGTTTCACCTCTCTGAAGATTCATGTCCTTTGTGTTGCTGAAGATATTGAGCACCTTACTCTCAATTCCTCTCTCACCCAATGCTTCATAGCAGTCATGTTCCACAAGAATGTCAGAACCTAGGGGTGGCGTGACTTCCATTTATGCTTTGTGGTTCAAAGGGATGTCTTCTTGTTGCATAGTTATTCATTTTGTGTGTAATTACATTGAATTCTTGCCAGTATGGTACACTTGAAGGTTAATCAAGAGTTCCATACAGTCTTAGGGAATTGTTAACAGGGCTGTGTAGTCTCCTTCTTTGATTATTCCTTGACTCTTTACAGTATCTTGGGCGTTATTTTGTTAATGAACTTGACTTTGTATTGGTTCAAAAAATCATAGAACACAGGGTGTGGTAGATCTGACAAAACAACCACATCCAGACAGGAACTGGACATTACTGACAGCTTTCTATGTATTTGGAAGGTTCCAGCGTGCAAAACCTATAATAATTGACCCTGGTTTGTATATGGACAAGAAGACTGACATATTTTGGGCAACTCAGAGGCGAGCAGTTCCATCAGCTTTCCGGCTGTTTACAGGTACAGTTATACACTCTAATGTGTAATTATTTTGGCTTCTGTTTGACCCATGATAGGGAAAGTCCATATAGGAGAGACTCCTTGGGCACATTGTAGCTATATTTTTAACCACCTCTCAAGAGTCACACAGATTATAAAACCTATGTCCATCTCTATTGGTGTTACTTTGCACGTAATTAAGTCTGTTTTGGGCCAGATATGCTTTTGATGATTCAAGCAGGAGGGTGTATAGGAGTGAACTGGTTTGACACTTTAGTGTACTTGTAGTTGTGGTAGTTAAGTCAATATCATACATACTACTGTTGATGGTTCCTGAACAAGTGTGAGACTGGCACTTTTGTTCATACTGCTGTTTTTTGTTTTTTGTTTGTTTTTATCTTTCCTAGTTTGGATCTTCTGTGGCTTCTTGAAGTGTTAACCTTGCTGTGGGTTTTTTCTTCATCATGAGAATGGAGATTTCTCTATTCTTATGAAAGTTATTTAGTGTAATTGTAGCTTGGTAGAGAAAAATGTGGTTTTCACTAGCTATATTTAGGGAAACAGCATAATAGCAGTCCAGTTTGTTAAGTATTTGATTTGCTACTTGAGAAGAGAACAGATCAAAATAGACAATTGTATTGTTGTCTCATATGGTAGCCAAAGTATATAACAGCAACTCTGATGGTTTGTTTGGAGAATTGGAAGCCCCGTTTCAGGTGTATGATGTGTGAGTGGTTGCAGGTTCAGCATGGGTAGTGTTAACTCGTTCATTCATGGAGTACTGCATACAGGGTTATGACAATTTGCCTCGCACCTTGCTTATGTATTATACAAATTTTGTGTCATCACCTGAAGGTTACTTTCACACAGTCCTGTGCAACAGCCAAGAGTTTCGTAACACAACAGTGAACCATGACCTTCATTATATTACTTGGGACACACCACCAAGGCAACACCCACTTTCTCTCACTGTGGATCATCTCCAAAACATGACTGCAAGCGGTGCTGCTTTCGCCCGGAAGTTTGATTATGATGATCCTGTACTTGATAAAATTGATGAAACCCTTCTTCAGAGGCCAAAAGGAAAGTTCACCCCTGGAGGTTGGTGTATTGGGACTGATACTCATGTAGATCCATGTTCCATTAGAGGTGAGTCTAGTGTCCTAAGACCAGGTCCTGGGGCTCGAAGGTTTGAGGATCTTGTTTTCCATCTCTTGTCCCCATCAATGTTTCGGTCACAGCAATGTATCAGTCCACAGTAGGCAAAATACCCATTGCTATCATTTTAGTTACTCTCAAGGGGTGTTGGAACATTCAGGGTTCAGGTGCAGGGTATAACCCAACCTGCTTCCAATCTGGTTCTCCTTGTAGGCCATTGCAGGTCAGGGCAATTTGAAAAAAGAACCTTGACACTGATACATAGTTATTTATTCTCCAAGCCACTAAATGTTGTCATCAGGCAGCTGATTTTTTTCTCTCTAAACCTGTCCTCCTAACTTGCTAGGAAGTTGGTATTGAGTGTACAATCATGCGCATAAATTTCCCTGCAATTGTTATATGATGTGTGGAACATGACATGTGTATTCTTTGTTCTGAAAAGTATGGGACTCAAGTTTCAGTTGAATTTTGCTGCTCAGAGACTTCTGATCAAGCAGTATTTCTGTGGGCTTATGCCCATATACAGGTATTTCAGGGGGGTGGAAATCCCTTTGGCCAAGTGCATGGGAGGTTGATCTTAGAGGCAGATGAGGTGTGGTGTGAGAAATAGATTACAGTAAATGCTGTCTGACTTGTAGTAATTGCTTGGAGATGTTCCTTTTTGTTCTCTAGGGTGATGGGAGTCAATTGTGGCAAGCTGAATATTACATTCCTGAGGTTTGTCAAGGTACGTCAAGTGACCTCTTCAGGTTGCCTCTCAAACTGCTTTTTATGTTTGTCCTCAGGCAGTCTAGAATTTAAGCAGAAGGTAGTGTTAGGTGACCCAGTTAAAATGGAAACAAAAACATGATTTGCACCAATCAGTATACATGTATAGATATAATACATATATGTAGTCTTTGTTGAACCTACTGTTGCAGGTTGAAAATCTCAATAGTCCTTGGAATAGCACAAGGGTATGCATGTAGCAATTGGTACTTGGCTCATGAACTCCAGTTACCCCTCAAGTATGCAATTGTGCAGATGGGTATGCAGACCATGAAAATGGCACCACACTTGTGGCCTCTGAAGAGGTACTGGAAGTAAGATGACGTGAAGAAAGGCAGGAACTACAAAACAGAAACATGCTCTGTAAGTACAAAAGATTTCGACATTTTTTAGTCATTTTCTCCTGTCAAGCATTTACAACAGAGTGCATGGTTGCATAGTTGCAAGGTGCATTTCTTATGACTAAAAAATTGTATGTCGATGTGTATTCATGAAATTTGACTGAAATGTATGGCAATGCATATTGATGAAATATGATATGATTATGATGAAATGTCCATTGATTGGTATTCATGAAATATAATGAAATTCACATGTTATAATCACATTAGGATTGGGCTATGAATGAGAACAAGCATTTAGAAGTTTGATATATGGTGGTGGCTAGACTGATGTGAGATATATCAAATTACACTTGGGCTCCATGTTGTTGTGCACTACTAGTTATGATCCACTAATGAAAAGATGAATTGATTTTGTGGAAATTAAGTTCCAATCATGTGAAAATATTGAATGGCATTGCATGCAACTTGAATCAAATCGAATCCAAATTCTTAAAGTAAATTCAAATTCAATTAAAGAAAAAGAGGATGCAAATTGGAGCAAAAGATACCGAAATTTTACTTGTGATTATGGTGTTGAAAAGAAAACCTTTGAAAATACACTGATTCAAAAAGACATGTTTTCATTCCTCTTTACTTAAAAATTAGGTGAATAAATTTCAATTTGAAACTATCCAAAGGACAACTTATGGAAGCTAAAGTTGTCCTACCTAAACTAGTTCCAATAAGTAATCATCACTAGAAGTTAAAATCTAAGCATTGCAACCTAAATCCAACTTAAGCACCTTGTGCTCAACAACAAAATATTGGGATGAGTTAGCAAGAAGGAAGTTAAATGTTGAAATCATTTTTGCATGTCTCATGGTTTCAGTCCTTTTCTAATTTTGTTACCTTGATTTTAATCCGAGGTAATAAACTCCACTTAATTGTAGCAAAATGAATCTACCCCCCCCCTCCCCCTCCCCATCCTGTCCAATATTAATTAACACCTAATTTTAAATAATCAGGCTTAAATTTTGATGTTATAGCTACTATGAAATTAGGTATGACATCATATTTAACTAAATATTTAAATTTAGTAAATTTAAAATATATTTAGGTCATAATGGAATATGGATGCAGTTTGACATATACCTAGACTGTGATTACATTTCTTAACCTTGTAGAATTTCAAGTGTGAAATGTACACACTACCCTTTTATTCAAAATGCATATATTCTAATTTGCAAACCAATTACAAGTTTACAATCTATGTCTGCTTGATGTCAACCAATTCTACAAAATGACATCTAAACAAAATTTTAAATAGGCATGTTAGAGTTATTCATAAAGTTGAAAAAATATAGGAGCAAAACCCTTCGTTAAAATAAAATTAACAATGCCAATGAAAACACACAACATGAATGCACCAAAGAAAAATAACGCATGACAAAACATGCTTTGTTCCTAAACCCATGATGAACCAAATTTTGTCTAGTATCTAGTGTTTTTGTGTTGCACAACATTTGCACAATGTTGAAGGTGTGTAAGCTTTTATATTTTATGTTGCACAAGTCTTTTATCATGTGTTCAACTTGTGTGAGCTTTCATTGTCTCCACTTCTCCCACGTAGTCAAATTGTGCAAGTTTTTGCTTGTTGTGTGCATTTGTGGCTAAAGTTTTTATTGGGGTGGGGAAAGTAAAAACATGGAGCATTGGTGAGAAACCCAAAAAAGCTTGGAAGGGGAAGGTTTGGGTTTAGGGGTTTTGGTTTTTGTTAGGTCAAAGGTTCAACCTTGTGTTGGAGAATAGACATTGATGTTTAGTCTTTGTGCATGAAAAGAAAACTTAACCCATGCCTAGAAGATTGCAATGCTTGGAAAAAAAAAGTCACAAATAACATGTTTATTCTATAAATTAGCATGGAACACTTATTCATAGCAAAATGCATTTACTCTACAAATCTTCCAAAAGTCTTCTATTACAAATAATTGAATGTATTTTAGATGCATGTAACCCTCTCCAATAGCTAAGCCCATTTTTGTTGCACTTGATGTTTTCAAGCAACTAAAGCACACTGTAAATGTAGCTAATTTTTTCAAGGTTATTGATCAAATTTTGCTTGATTAGGGTGCCAACGTTTTGCATGCCTTCGTTTATTTCATAGGATCCCTTGAGCCATCCAAGACAAGGTGAGGCAAGCTTTTTGCTTACCCCTTGACCAAATTGTTCAAGATCCAATGGACAAATCAACATGGTTCCTTCTCCTCATGTCGCTTCATTGGTGTTTATGCTATACCCAAGGAAGTTGCTTAGGTCAACGAAAGGTTTTTGCTTGCCTTAGGAGGTTTATGGAGGGCAACTGGTCTTTTCTTCATGAGGAGTCTTCTTGTGCCTCTCATGTTATGAAAAAAAAATTTAGAAAAAAAATCAAAATTCCCTATTCCCATCACTCATTGGACGACTATTCAACCACTCGTTTTATGTCTAACTTTGGGTAAAGTTGAAGAGTACAGTTGCATTGTTAGAGTTCTTCAACACATGTTGCCAGTTGTTCCCTTGGAGGACACCATTGTAGTTTTATGTCTGCTGCACCCCCTTCCCTTAAACCATGTCCCTCCATTTATTTCTTACTATCAACCTGAACACACCTTTGTCCTAAATAGGATTTTGTTTGCACAAGCCTTAACCATTGTTCCTCATTTGACTTCAAGTGGGCTATTTGGGATGGTTTATGAGCATATTTTGAGATGTTTCATACCATAGGACCCATCTTTAAGGTTTTCCAAATTATTATACGTTGTTCCTATTGTTGTTCATGGTGATATCCCTAGGTTGGTGGCCCTAGTACTGGGGGTTAACAGATTGTTGGCAATGGTGAAGGGCACGGAAGGTCTTTGTCCTATTGCTGTAGATGAGGTGTCTTTTTGACTTATTAATTACTCCATTGTCCTACAACTTCGGAGGCTATTTCAAGAGCACCTATCCCCCCATGAATTTGGAGTTTTGACCCCTAGAGGCTGTGAGACGATCCCTTTTGACATCAAAGCCCTTTTCGACTTACACCCTGATTGGGTTGTGATGCAAGTTGATGTTGAAAACGCTTTTAATGACGTTTTTCAAGCTGTTATTTTCAAAGAGCTACGAGATGTTGGGGGACCTTTGGCAAGCATTGTCCCCTTTACCAAGTTGTTTTATGGTGTTCATTATTCTTTTTACTATTAGCATGGGCAACATGAAAAAGGGGTCACCATTATTAAATCATCTTCAAGCATGAAGCAGGGCGAACCCTTAGGTGGTTCTTTATTTGCCCTGGCCCATTATCAAGCACTCCTAAAAACCATTACACAAGTTCCCAATTGTGTCTTTCCATCCCTAGCGAACGATACCCACATCGTGGGCCCTATGAGCAAGGTTGTTCTTGCCTTTGACCACCTTTTGACCTAGTTAACCCTAGTTGGGCTTAGGGTCAAGGTGTCAAAGTGCAAGCTTTAGAGTTCATCAAAGATTTTTTCAGGCATAGAAATTCCTTAGGGTTCCAATTTGGTCATAGATGAATTATGCATTTTAGGTGTGCTAGTGGGTTCCCAAGATTTTGTCTTGCATTTTTGGATGGGGCTTTATTTCAAAACATGGCACATATTGATGATTTTCCTTTTTTGGGAAACACATAGGTTGCATTGGTCATTTTGTCTTCATGCGTTGTTCGTCGACCTTCTTTTCTCACTTGAACAATTCTTCCTCCTTCTTTCTTATATCTTTCAAAGAGCTTTGATAGGAAAATTTTACAAATATATGGAGACATTATGGGTCCCAGGAGTCTATTCAGGGCCCCTTAGCGGGGCGTCAAGCTCAATTACCTATCTCCTTTGGTGGTATAGGCCTCTTATCTATGGAAGATTGTGCCCCATTTGCTTTTCTAAGGAGCTGGGCTTTGGTGGTTCCATATTTGTGCCCATGTTCGTATTTTTAATAGATCTGTTTTAAAGGAGTATATTTCTTAGGTTGAAGGGGGCCCACACCTGTTTTAATCATGCCTTCATGTAGCCTGAGATAGCCTTCCTCTTACAATTAGAGAGATACACCCTTCTTTTGAGAGTTTGGCAATTACCTACACCCCGGGTCTACGTGCATCTTCGATGGACATCCATCACAATACATCTTTTAGGTCTATCTTAGAGGATGATTCCATTTCTTATATTTCAAAACCTGCATCTGCTCTTGTTCGGGCAAAGGGATAAGGCTATGGTTGATTATTAAGCCATCTATCTATTCGTTTTGCATCGCACATTTTACTTTCACCTCAACGATGTGTTTTTGTCTCAATTTGATTCAGCCCTCAACATTTACTTTTTTCACATGTGAATGTGGACATGGGTTAGATGCATTTAACACGCACTTAACATTTTGTCCATTCGGTGGTCAATAGATAACCACACATGACGCCATCAGAAATGTCATGTATGCCCTTGCTCGAAAGAATGGGCATGTTGTATGGAGAGAATAATGGTATGCCCTTATGTCAATAACTTCATTATGAGTCAATTTTTACATGATTCGTGAGGACCAAGTTTTTGTTGCCATTGTGGTGGTTATTCACTCGACACAAAAAACGGTGGCTTTGAATGTCACTAGTTGACCAACAAGTGTAGTTGGGAAATTTAATGCAATTGCTAAGATCCACAAGTATAAAATGTTTCATGAGGGGCACCATTTATTCTGATGGCCATGGAAGGGCATGGTGAACTCGAGTGTAATATGGATTGTTTCATTAGGGAATGTGTTCACCTTTTCCAAGATAGACAATCAGGAGGTCATTTATCTTTGTCTTTTTGCATTCAATTTTTCAGGCAACATGTTAATATTGCTCTTTAATGTGTTTTAGTCTATGCTTTAAAAAAGAAGATTGTTTTGGCAAGAGATGCTTGTTCTAGACCTCCTATTACTTTTAAATCTCGCAATTTACATGTAGGTGACATTAAAGGGGTAAAGGTTAAGATAGTTTCCTACCATGAAAATGTTTAATTATGTCCTTTCTTTGGTTCATGTTGGTTGTGCATATGTTGGCCTTTCTTTGGGCTTCCTTTTTGTCTTTTGTGTGATGGTTTTGGCCATCAAATTTTATTTGATTTTTTGTCCCCTCTGTTTTGCGAACAAGCTTCGCAACAATTAGCATGTGATGTTTTTGTTTGTTTACGCATGAGCCAAGGTTTTTCCCTTGTTTCTTCTTCTTCTTTTATGTAAGCTATAATTCTCAACAACATTGTGTATATGCGGATCCAATAATAGCAGGTTTTGCAAGTGTTGAACTTTTGTTTTTTTTATAATGAAGTTCCTAACTTTTGGCAATATTGTGTATCTATGGGATATAATAGCAAAATTTTGCCTAGGGAGCTTTTGGTGTTTGATGTAGAGGGTCAAATCATAAGTGTTCATTTCCTTGGCATCTCATGGAAAGTACCTTGCATTTGGATTGAAGAATTCAATTATTCACATTCACATAATCAAGTAACTTTGTTTCATGAAATCTTTTATTACAATTTGTGAAAATATGAAGTGTATGCTCAAAAGGTGAACTAGAAGTTCCAACAACAAATGGCACTGCTTGATTAATATAACTTTGAACAAGATTTCTAATTAGCTGGCATTAGATGATGGTTGAAAAGCTTATTGGCATTTCAATGATTGACCAAACAATGCCATTTAATCATTTCATCAAGATCAAACAATTGATTAAAATTTGTGTATAGGGGAGGTACCTTTGGTGATTTGTTTCAAATTTAGGAAACTCATCCCACCTTTTTGACTTTGATTCCTTTTCATATAAGCTTGAAATTGATCCACTTTCTTGACTGACCTACAATAGTTTCATCACAACCCATTATAAGTTGTGGCTCAAGAGTGTAAGTGGGACTTTTTCAATTTATCATGTTACAACTCTTTTACATCCCATGGACAAGATTTACCAAACCTCCAAACTCAAATATCACAATTTTTGGTTGAATGGTGATAATTTTCAATTTTCAATTTTATCTTTTAGATAGCAACTAAAGGTCATTTTTGTTGTGGAAGTTTTGGCATGGTACTTTAAAACCCATGAAAGCTCTAAAATACCAACATAACAAAGGCATTGTTGGGAAGTTCTAAATTCATTGCTTTCTTGTTATGGATAGTCTTGGCTTAATACTCATAAACCCATGAAAGTTCTAAAATACCACAATAACGAAGGCATTGTTGGGAACAATGTGGACACATGAAGATATATTTTGGGGATTATTGATGCCATGACCTCACATTGTGAAAGTATTTCTTACCTTTCAATTTGGTTCATTTTCATTTTTTTGTCACAAGATGTGTGAATTAACTAATGTAAAACTTGGTTGGCCAACTTTTAACACAATCTTTAAATTGACTTGCTTTAGATCCTCCAAGCTTGGAATTCCATCCAAGTTCGAAACTATTTCCAAACACCACATTTTGACTTGCCCACGAGCCTCCAAGCTTGGAATTCCCATCTTTTGATAACCTACTTCATATCTCAAATAATAGCTTAAAAGCTGAATTTCTACATGATGGTGTTCTACCATCACCTCTCCTTGATACCTTGGTGATTGAAGAAATTTTGCTAGGATTGCTTATAACCAATCCTCCATGCTTTGGTGGTTTTATCTAGTAAACATAGGTTGGTCTATGATTGTTGGTAACACAATAGTATGGAACACATTTGAAATCATCAAAACCAACCATCTTTCTTACCTTGAATCAATATATGGTAAACGCTTTCATAAATCTTTTCTCAAGGATTATTTATAGCTCAAAATATGGTCCTTGGAAATTTGTTGATCCTATTTGATGAGTTCATCATAGATGATGGAAATGAGGTTTTGGAAATGAAGAATAGATGGTTTACAATTTTCTAACTTTTTGTAAATAAGAATCCTCAACTTGTGTAAATTCTAACCAACATCCAAGCTGCATTGATTTAATGATGATGTTTGTAATGCTTCATGACTTTGTTTCAAATATTGTTTAAAAAATTGTTGGATGTTTGCAATTTTGATTTAAATGCAATGTTTTTCAATCATACGAACCATCAAGCAAGATAATTCAAATTAAAAACCAAAATATTACAACTAAGACTATATTTGAACATAGGTCACATATGTTCAATCCCATAAGCATGGTAAATTTTACAAATTGCATGAACTAACTTGGGGTTAGTGTTGTTACACACTACCAACGACAATCAATTGATTAATTGATGAAAAACATGAATTGATTTTGTGGAAGTTATGTTGCATTGGATTGAAAATATTGAATGAAATTGTATGCAACTTGAAGTGAATTGAATTTTAACTTAATTGAATTCAAATATATTGATTAGAATTTGACTTAAATTGAATTGAATTCAAATTCAATTAAAGAGAAATGAGATGCAAATTGATGGAGAAGGTATTGAAAATCTACTTGTGATTATGGTGTTTCAAAAAAGAATTAATTAAAAAGACACCTTTTCATGCCTCTTTACATTGGAACGAAATAAACATATTCCAATTTGGAATTTTCCAAGTGATGATTACAACTATGACTTACAACTTATGGAACCTAAAGTCGTCATACCTAAACCAACCCCATGAATCATTGCTATAATTATTTACACACGTAACAACATTGAATGTATTGCTAACAAAGATATGCCTTCATTTGACCAATGTCTATAGCCTTTATATGATGCGAAGTCACAAATTAACAAGTAACATCCTTATGTTTCAAAAACATTTTAATCAAGATATTATAAACATTAATAAAATAATTTACAACCTCAAAAGGCACAAGGATCAAATATGGCACTTCATTACATTGTCTAACAATTTTTATGAGTTTCAACTCCTTGTTGGATTATTAACATTGGTGTGGCATGTGTTGTTGGCCCAAGTGTTACCACATCCTCAACTGATTTTTCCTTCCAAAACCTAGTTTTTTTGGAATTTATTTGAATTTTTAGTGGCAAAAATCACTTAAAAATCAATATCTCCCATATTCTAAATCCAAATCTTACCAAATAATTCCATTAAATCTTGCTCATCAAGATCTTTCCAACAACACCAAAGGCACATTCCAATTCCTCCAAAACTTTCAGCTACAATTTAATTTAATTTTTAGTGAAAAAATCATTCAATATTCAAAAACTTTTGGATCAGAAGTCCAAACACCATGGAACCAAGCCCATGCACCCCTCCTCCTCAAGAACTTGCCAAAGAGACCAAGAATGCAATCTAAAGCATTCCGGTTATGTGGATCTCATAAGTACAAACAAAACAAAACAAACAAACAATCTTCCTTCATAGATAGATATGACTATAACTTTTTTGGATTTTCTTTCATAAGATGTTCACTCATTTCAAGTTTTATGCTTTTCAAAGGTTATTTCAAGATGTGACAATGTGATGGTGCATCGATTTGCGTGGAGTTGCTTTGAGAACCAATGGTGTTCGTGGTTCACATATTATGCCATGAGTTTCTTCATCCACACCCAAGTGGGTGTTTGGGGGTTGCGCCCAATCAAACGCATGTACAAATGATGTTATGGTGCACTCCAACATGGTCATTGTTAATCCCTTGCCCACACATATGCGCCTCCCAGCCCCAAATGGTAAAAGTTCAAAATCAGTTCCAAAAATACCCATTTTGGAATCCATAAATCGGTCCGGATTGAATTCACATGCATTTGATCGCCATGTTTGAACATTGTGGCCTATGGACCACATGTTGACAAAAACTGATGTTTTAGTAGGTATGGTGTAATTGCCCAATGTTGCATCTTCATCATTCATGTGTATAAGTAGAAGTGGACTCGGTGGGTGAAGACGGAATGATTCTTTAATGATTGCCTGAAAGGACCAACAACACAAAATAAAATCCAATTAAATAATTATAAACCTTGATGATTATTCACAAAAATTTGGAACAATAGTGTCATAAAACCTAAATCAATGTCAAATACCAAGCATAATTAACATTCTTGTAATATCCTCGTTTTCATTAAAATAATTGTTAATTTTTAATTATATAAATGTACTTCAAACCATAGCTTTCATAATTACAAAACACAATATTTTCAACCATTTGAAAAATTTTCAACCTATGGATAGTGAAAAAATTATAGTAAAATACACCATTAAGGTCAACATGTACATTTTTAAAAATGACGTGAAAAAAGGTCACATCAATATGCATACAATATTAACTGTCCAATATTAAGTAATGACCATCAAAGAATGTAAGAAAAGTATTAAGTACTTGAAGGTAAGGCAAATTTGCAACATTTTCTCCATCAATACATTTGTTTTCACCAACAATAGTGTCAAGTTCATTTTGCAACTTTTGCAAAACATGAGGGTGCCTAGCAAGCTCTAGTAACACCCATTCTGAAAATGTTGAAATAGTTTCAATGCTCCGAATCATTAAATCCTGAACATGAAAAGTGATGATATATTGTCAGTATGTCATGTTTATGTCCACACAACAATAGTATGAAACTATAAAAAAATTCACAAAATAAATAATTTCATGGTACAATCTTTTATCCATTTGGGCTTCACATTATGATGCATTACCAATGTTGATCAACTAATCAATTGATGAAAAGAATGGATTGATTTTGTGAAATTGAAGTTCCATTTAAATTAGAATATTGAATGTCATGGCAATTTATGAAATTTAAAATTGTCCTACCTAAACTAACTCCAATGAATCATCATCATTAGAATTAATAAAAAAGTTCTTCATAGTCTTTTATCCATTAACATTGACTTATTTTGCAAAAAATTTAATGAATGTGATATCATACCCCATAAAATTTAAAAGCATTAACAAAACATATTTATATTTTGAACAAGTTGGGCATAACTAAAAAAGGTACAATCAAGTATTTAATTATGGATTTTGAATTTCTTTCAATTATAAAACTTCACACAAATGTTCACATGGTTATTGTAGTTTTCATATATGAAAACAAATAACTAAAATATGTGATATTAGAAGAATTGTTAAATATAATTTAGATATTAGATTTTCATACATGACATTTTAATATCCAAAACAAGAACAATAATGTTGATATAATCCTTGACAAATGTTTTGTCTTTATTTCCTTGGTTCCTTCAATTTCAAATAGAATCAAACCCAACTTGCAAAAGAAAACAAAGATTCCACATTTCAACATTTTTTTCATGTTGTGGACATGTGAACCTAGTAAAAAATTACTTCATTAAATTATTATGAAATTGTTATATAATCCAAATGTAATAATAAGATTAGTGATCTTACCATAAAAAGGGCTTTGATGTCAACATCATCGAGTTCATGATCCATAGCTATAGCTAACAATGTTTCCACAAAGTCTTGTGATCTGATATCAATTTCTTGTTGAACTTGTTATTGTTGTAGTGTGTTGGGTTTTGGGTAAGAATTTAAAATACGTGCACAAAAAGCTTCATATTGAGGATACAATGATTTCCATTGTTTGTCGATGCCTTGGAAATCAAATTGTGAAATCATAGGGAACAAGTCTCCAAGGTTAATTTTAGCCATCAATTCATTCAATTTAGTGAACAAAAACTTACCACTTTGCATCATCTTTTCTCTTTCCAAGTTGTTCATGTTTTTAAATGCCTTGCCACAAAAAAGTTGAGTCGAACAATTGAAGGACAAATCTTGAAAGATCTGTCTCAATTCCACTAGATTTCCATGTTCAAGGGATTTTGAAATGGAAGCAATTGCTTTAGAAATCTCCCTCTTGCTCAATGCCATTGAAGCATTCAACCTTCTTGTTGTAAAAAGTTCAGTGTGACAAATTTGATGCAATTTTTTAACCTTCGATGTGTAATCACAAAAGGCAATGCCATTACCTCCAAATCCCCAATACTTGATAGCTGTTTTCATGAGTTGTTCACGTGGTCTTGATGCAAATTGCAAATCATGAATAGTGTAGAGCTCCTTGGCCATGTCAGGGTTCGACAAGAGGACAACAAGGGTGTTTCCAAGCCACATGTACACAATGTTACCAAATTGCTTTGCAATTTGATCAAATGATTGGTGAATAGGGAGTCGCAACAAAAACAAGGATCCCACAAGAGGCCATGGAAAAGGGCCCGGAGGAAGAATGCTCCTCCTATGTCTAAATGTGAGCAATTGGACAAGAATTGTTGTCGTTATAAGCAAAAGGAACACAATACTTGCTTTGAAAATCCATGATATCATCATGGGAAATCTTCATATCCTTGAGTCACTCCAAATTGCTTGAGAATGGTACTACCAAAAGGAGAAGACATACTTGAAACACTCTTGACAAGCACCGTCACACCTCTAAGAAAACCAAGACTGTAAGGAAATTAGCTATTGACAATGGATGGGCAAGCCACTTGAGGATTTATATAATGGGTCTGGTAATTAAGGTCCATTCTATTAGGTAATAATTAGGATCAGTAGTGTAATTGGTTTTCCCTATCATCAGTCATGTCTCAAGTGTGTTTTCTATCGCAGACTTGCAGTACAAGTGAAATTGAGTGCACCCAAAATTGAACACTCAAAATGACTACTGGTTCCACTAAGGAAAACTCTGAAAAAGTCGATAAATATTTACACCCAAACTGTGAGGAGGCAGTTGCCCATGCTTGAATTGGGGTTTGACTCTTTGTGAGCATTACGTATGTGTGAAGTTGAATGCTGTGTTGAATTGTGATCACCATGATCAAAACTATTCTTCGAGGCTGCGTCATTGTAAGCTAGGCACGAACATATGTTCTCTTTGATCCTTTGTATGTGGTTGGAAAGGGGCCCTCTCTACAACGTGATACCACCATGTGACATTAAGGAAAAGGGGGAAAAAAGAGTTTTATAATGTGATTTTGGCATCATGACATGTGAACATGAATAAAATGAATTAATCTTTTGAGTTTTTAAATGCAAACATAATGAATAAATATCTACTCCCCGCATTCCAGGAATAGCCCCCTGGCTAATTCTGCCAAGTAGGCCCTCAGTGCGTGAACCCTCTCCTCACCCAGTGAGGAATCACCTGGTACAGTCAGCCATAAAGATCCCTTCCTGTGTCTTTTTTTGTTTGTTTTTGCAACGAGTTATTTTGATTGGCCCATCGCAAAAAAAAACAAAAAGGTTGAAACTATGGAGTCTCCCCCAAAATAGAAGATTCTACTGAAAGATAGAGTGCCTCCCCCTTTGGCCCACCCATATAGGTGAGAAGGGGAGGACTTTGGGCAAAACATATGGGATTAAAGCGAGGTGCTATTGGGAACACCCTTGGGGAACACATTGAGAACTTGAAGGGAACATAGACCGAACAAATGAAAAATGAAAAAAATCTTCCCCCCACCCCATCCACCAAAAACTTAAAAGAAAAAAAATCAAGGCAACTTGAGTGCATACTTCAGCCTACCCATTGGCTGCATGTATTTTTGGTTTCCAAACCTATTGGTCACCATTTTTGGCCTGGGCTAATGGCAGGGGCAGAGGTTGAACAAGGAAGAAATTGATTTGGGGACATAGTATGTCCATTGTGAATATTGTCTGGATATAAATTTGTACAATTGGTTGATATCAAGCTGATATAGTTTGTGAACTTGTTATTTATTTACAAATTAGAATTTAGGCATATTTGAATAGAAGGGAAGAAGTGTATCCTTATTTGTTCACAAATTAGAATTTAAGCATTTTGAATAGAAGGGAAGAAGTGTATCCTTAAAACTTAAAACTGGAAGGGGCTAAGAAAAGCAGTCAAACTGAAGGCATATGTCAAACTACATCCAAATTCCCTCCATTATGACCTAAATATACTTGACACAAAATCAATTCATTTTTGCATCAGTGGATCATATAACTAGTAGTGCACAACAGCATGGGATTCCGAGTGTAATTTGTTATATCTCACATCAGTCTAGCAGCCAGCCACCATATATCAAACTTCCAAATGGTTGGGCTTCATTCAGATACCAATCCTAATGTGCTTGTAACATGTGATATTTGCTTATATTTCATGAATACCAATCAATGGACATTTCATCATGTTGATTTGTTATTATCATGGACTCAACAAAGACTACATACATGTAAATCTATTTATGTATCCTGTGCTTGGTGCAAATCATGTGCTGGAAGTGAAACAAGAACTTGACAGGATGCATGCAACCTAGGAGGCTCACTTTGTTGTCTGTCTATGTTCCAATTGGAAGGAAAGAAAAAAACTTGTCCCAGCAGTTTGGCAGGATTGATCTGGCTGATACATGCTTTTGTTTCCATTTTAACTAGGTAAAGTAACACTACCTTCTGCTTAAATTCTAGATTACCTTAAAAAAATAATAAACAAATAAAACTTTGGAAACTTCTCAAAAGAAAGGTTTATATATAAGATGTAATGCTTTCATTTGGCCTACCTATATAGATGATAAGGGGAAATTTTTTGGGCAAACCATATGGGATAAAATTGAGGATTCCTAACATGTGGTAAACATGCACATGTTAGTAGTGGTAGGTGTGTGATAAGGATATATTTCAAATGAAAGGTCCCATTTACTTTCGGAGGTCATAACTTTCATGCTACTTAGTAAAATTGAATGATCCAAAAGCCTATAGGAACACCTAAAGATGAGTTACAATTTACTTTTAGAATCCGTCACCAATTGAATATTGACTATGACATTATTTATTATGATAAACTAAATGTTCATCGGCGGGCGTGTTTACTTTAGTTAAAGGTGAATAAAACATTTTATAAAAAAATATTTTGACACTGGATTTGGAATCTCAATTTTTTTAAATTTCAAAATGTGAATTTTTTCTTCATCTTTAACTATATATATATCCATTTTAAACCCCAATTAAAGGAGTATCTTGTAGGGGGATACTCGTACCCTACCCATCTATTAGAAAATTTTAAATGTTAGTATACCTTTACTCGATGAGGAAATAAATTGATATATATGTACACCCAAGGATATACAAAAAACAACATACTTACACAACACTGATCTAAACCATGGGTTTTTCAAAGGTTGCATGAGACTTTCCCAATGAAGGGTTGAAAAAACCTTTACTTTTTGCATTAAAGAGGTGTGAATTTTATAACCATTCATTTTTTCCTACAGATGTTCAACAAAAAATTGTATAACAAAAAGTCTATTTATTCAACTATATACACATATAAAACAAAACTATGCTATATTGAAAATTGAAAACCTACAAATTACAATAGATGAAAAAAAATCGATTTGAATATGTATATAAGGCACAACTTTTGACGGTTTTCATGGCACTCCAAACATCAAAGATGAAAGGTCTCTCCGTGTCCTTCATTTCTTTTCCACACAACAATACATGCATCAATGCATCCAAAGTCTTAACTTTAACTTGCATAATTACAATATTTTTTCATCCAATTTTGTTTTGAAAATGCACATTCACAAGTAGTTGGGTTCATTAGAATGATAAACATCTTTTGCCAAAGGTTGATTAATGTAGGCCAAATAGCTGAAAAGTCATTTGGAATGGAACAAATTGTGCTTGAACATATGACGTGGACTTGTGTTCACATTCTCTCCACAAACTCAAAGAACTCACAGCTTGCCATGTTAGATTTTTCTTCATTGTAATGGAAGTTAACAAACATTCTATCAAACCAATCTCATCAAGTAATAAAGAAAGTATGGAGAAGCTTAAGCTCCAATAGGAAGACATTTTTTCAAGTCTAATCACATCATCAATATAAAAATCATAATTACAAACACATTTGTACATCCAAAATACACATGATTGATCAACATGTTCAATGTGCCCAAATCCTTGTGGATGTGACATTATTCAAGAAAGCTTTAAACAAAGGTGGTTATTTCAAACGACAAATTATTCCAATTTTATCATTATTAGATTTTTTCTTTATTTTCTTTTAATTATAAAGTTAACATGTTTGTTTCTAATAATGTTGACCATTCTATCAAGCTTGTCAACAAAGAATAATACTATTTTTTATTTTCATTTTCTATATGAATTATAATAATTTGCCTTTGAAAAATCACACTTCATGTTCTTTCCCCCAAGTGCTATTCATCCCATAATATTTACATGCACAATTGAAAAAATGTTCTTTCTTAGGACCCAATAATGATAGACCTTCAAATTTATTAAATGGTATTGAAGGTAAAAAACGTGTCAATTCACTGGAAGATATATGGGGTTTTGTACCACTCTATTTGTGACAACATGCAAGTAAATGTGGTTTGTAGTTAACTTTGGTCATTTTTACAACCATTTGTTATGTTTGGTCACACTTGCAACTAGATTGTGATTAATTTGCAACTTTTTTTTTTTCATCCTTTCAAAAGAACAACTTTTCGTTTGGTCTTCATTGATGGATGCATTTTTATGGAACGTCCCATTCATTATGTCAAAACATAGTATGCTAGATATCACTCAAATGTTGGATTGCATTTGGGCTAAAATTTTATGCCCAAATCTTACGTTGATGTGTAGTCTATTCCCTATGAACCAATAACAAATTGTTATTGAAGGGCATGGAGAAGTGAATCCCAATGAATCACCATCATAAAATGCATCTCTAGTTAATTGAAGGTCGTAAATGTCATCACGATATTATTGTGAAAACAAATTTCTTGCATGTTTGGGTATCATCAATATGTTGCATTAACAAATGTGTCTCAAATGATGTTGTATATATAGGTTGAAAATGAAGTCCAACATGGAAGGAATTGAGGTGGTAATAGCTTCAAGCTTATTTTGATCTATAATCACACTCTTAAGAAGTAGAATAAACAATTTGCAAAACATTATCTCAATGCTTAATTAGGTGAAAGCACATTAACATGTAACAAATTTGGACAAGAATTGTTATCGCTAAAAAGCAAAAGGCACACAATGCTTGCTAGGAAATCCATGATGTTGCCCGGTACTTCAATTGGAAATCTTCAAGTCCATAGGTCCCTCCAAACTGCTTTGGAATGGTAGTACCGAAAGAAGAAGACATACTTGAAATACTCTTGGCAATGACTGTCACACCTCTAAGAAAATCAAGACTATAAGGAAATTAGCTCTCAACTATGGATGGGCAAGCCTCTTGAGGGTTTATATAAATGTGCTATGGAATGGGTTCAGTAATTAGGGTTCGTTCCATTAGGTGGTAAAGGGTTCTTCTAGGGCCTATTCCATACCGTAATTGGTTTTCCCTATCATCGATCATATCTCAAGTGTGTTTTCCATTGTGGAGGTTGCAGTAGAATTGACTGCACTAAAAATTGATCAGCAAATAACTACTTTTTCCACCAAGGAAAAGTCTGAAAACGTGGCTAAATATTACACCCAAACTGTGACGACGAGGCTCTTGCCCATGCTTCAATTGAAGTTTGATTTTTTGCAAGCATTACCTATGTGTGACATTCAATGCGGTGTCAAATTGTGATCCCCATGATGAAAGCTGTTCTTAGAAGCTGATTCATTGTAAACTAGATATGAACATATTTTCTTTGATACTTTGTATGTACTAGGAAAGTGGCCTAATACTATGGTCTTGGTGTTCCTATCATGTGTTTACAATTGCTTCGACATGCCTTGTAATTTTTGTGGATGGATTTTTATCCTTGTTTATATATATATATATATAGGGTTACTACTTTGTACAACCTAATACTATGTGACATTAAATAAAAGGGAAAAAAATATTATTAGTTTTAACATGTGAGTGTGACATCAGGACATGTGAATAAATATTTATGCCTGGCATTCCAGGAATGGCCCTGTGCCTAATTCTGCCAAATAAGTCATCATGGGGTGAACTAACTCCTGACCCAGTGAGGAATCACATGGCAGAATCAGCCATAAAGGTCCCTTCCCCTGTGTCTCTAAGGCTTACACAGCAAGCCAAGTTGTCAGTGCAGTGCCAACTATTCTTTTGGCCTTTTACTAAGGCTTACAAAGAAAGTATCAGCACAAAATTTGGACATGTTCTGATCATTGTGGTTGAAAAAAAGCCTACATTTTTGCATTTGGGATCTCACATATGTGATTTATTATTAGGGTTTCAGGAACATGTAAAATCAGCATTGGGTCCTTATTGCAGGCAATGCTTCCTGTATATTTATTGCCTGCAATATGGACTCAATGCTCCCCAAGTTCCCAATGTTTTCCCCAACATGTTCTCTCCATAGCACCTCACTTTTATCCTATATGTTTTGGCAAATGTTGTCCTTCTTTCACCTATATAGGTGGCCCAAAGGGGATGAGCTCTACACTTAAAAATAGAACCTTTTATTTTGGGGAGCCTCCATAGTTTCATTTTTTTGGAGTGATGGGCCAATCAAATTGGCTCATTGCAAAATAATAAAAAAATCGAACTTGGGAGGCACCTCATCTAATTAATAAGAGAGGTGCTATTATTTAACCAGCCAAAATGGGTACCCTAGTTTATAATAAATACCCATACTCTTAGGATAGCATTGGTGAATAGGTACCCCAGCTCTTGTTACCCAACATTTAACCACTATATGTTCAATAAGCCCAAAAATGGTTCTTTTCAGAACTCATTTGGAGCCGCCCTCCTTTTGTAAGGTGCCATGCTCTTATTGCGGCCACTCCCATGGAATAGATCATGGCAGGCAGACTTTATTCCAGGGAATGCTCCTGGACATATGCCCTTTAAATCATGGTGATCACAAGTTGACACTGCATTGAACCGTCACACATAGGTAATGCATACAAAGCATCAAACCCCAATTAAAGCATGGGCAACAGCCTCATCACAGTTTCGTTGTAATAGAGTTATCCGTAAAGTAAGAAAAACACAGCACCGCAACCCTCAGTTTGGTCATACACAGGGTGAGATTTTTCAAAAACCTGCTCAAAAGTATATTAGCATTCAATGGGGGATGAAACTCAGAAAACCATCAATTTTGGTGGTAAACTGAGTTTCCTCCTGTCTTTCATTTTCCTTCACCGCCTCCACTGTTGCTACATATATTTTCACTGCTCCCAACTGTACAACTACCATAATTAGACTCAAACCTTGTGCATTTAATGCTGAGCGTCAGCATTTCATATTGAGATCTATTAAAATGTCTTTATTTTGCGGATACCACTAAAAGAGGGGATAGGGGGTGAAAGGAAGCCCAAAGACCGGGTGAAGACAGGGTTACTTTATGGATAAGTCTAATATTTTGTCACTTTTTCAAACTTTTCCTAGGTTGAACAAGTAGTCATTTGCTGGTCAATTTTTGGTGCACTCAATTTCACTTCTACTGCAACTCCACAATGGAAGCACCTCTTTGGACCCCCAGTTGCAAAATAGAATCAACCTACCTTTCCAGTTTATATACATGAGAGTTGAACTTTGGACAAACCATATGAGATAAAATTGAGGTGCTATTGGGAACGTCTTAAGGAACAAATTGGGAACTTGGGGAACCTCAAGGGAACACATTGAGAACAAGGAAGAAAGAACAAAAATAACTCCCCCCACCCCAAAAGGAAAAGCAGGGCCCATCATGAGTGCATGCTGAGTCTTCCCATTGGCTGCATGACGTTTCTATTTCCAAAACTATTTGTCACCATTTTTGGCCTGGGCTAATGGCAGGGGCAGAAATTTGGGGACATAGTGGAAAACACACTTGAGATATGATCAATGATAGGGAAAACACACTGGAGATATGATTGATAATAATGAAAATCAATTACGCTATGGAATGAATTGAATGGCTAAAATCAACCTTGGAGTTTGTTCCCTATGATTTCATAATTTGATTTTCAAGGCCCATGTGAAACAATGGAAAACAATGTATCCTCAATATGAAGTTTTTTGTGCACGTATTTTGAATTCTTATTAAAAACCCAACACAATACACAAACATGAAGTTGGACAACAGATTGATATTGAATCACATGTCATTGTGGAAACATTGTTAACTATAGCTATGGATATTAAACTTTATGATGTTGATATAAGGCTCTTTTTATGGTAAGATCACTAATCTTATTATTACATTAAAATTGTATAATAATTTCATACTAAAAATGACGAAATCCAAATTTTACTAGGTTCACATGTGCACACATGAAAAAAAAGGTCGAAACATGAAATCTTCATTTTCTTTTGCAAGTTGGGTTTGATTTTATTTGAAATTGAAATAACCAAGGAAATAACGATAATTTTTTTTTGAAGGATGATATCAACTTCATTTTGTGTTCTTCTTTTGGATATTAAGATGTCATGTATGAAAATCTAATATATAAACTATACCAAACAAGTTTTTTAATCTCTTATGTTTTAGTTATTTATTTTTCATAACTGAAAACTACAACGACCATGTGGACATTTGTGTGGAATCTTACAATTGAAAGAAATTCAAAATTCATAATTGAAAACTTGATTCTACTTGTTTCAATCATGCCCAACTTGTTTGAATATATATATATATATGTTTTGTTAATGCTTTACAACTCTATTGAGTATTATATCACATTCATTAACAAATATTTGCAATATAAAGTCAATGTTAATGGATACCGTCACTAAAACTATACCATGATTTTTTAAATTAATTCCAATGATGATGATTCATTGGAATTAGGAAGACAAATTTAAGTTCCATAAGTTGTAGTCATTATTTGGAGCATTGCATTTGCAAGTAAAGTGTAGGAGAGTTGTCTTTTTTAAATATGCGTCTTTTCAAAGTTTTTTTTTGGTCCACCACCATATTCACAAGTGATTTTCAATACCCTCTCCACCAATTTGTATCCCATTTGAATTCAATTCAATAGAATCTTAATCTGATTTCGAAATATGAATACAATTCAATTGAAGTAAAAATGTAATTCAAGTTGGATGCAATGTCATTCAATATTCTCATTCAAATGAAACTTAATTTTCACAAAATCAATTCATTGTTTTCATGAGTTCATGAATTGATCATCATGAATAATGTGTAGTAACACAAAAGCCAAATGAATTATACCATGAATTTTTTTACTTTGTGAAATTTTTTATAGTTTCATGTTGTTGTATTGACATAAACATGAAATATTGATAGAATGAAAATAAATTATCATTTTTTATTTTAAACAATTAATGATTGGGAGTATAAAATTTGTTTTAGCAATTTTAGAATGGGTTTTATTAGAGCTTGCTAGGCACTCTCAAATTTTGCAAAAGTTGCAAAAGGAACTTGACATTATTGTCAGTGAAGACAAATGTTTCAATGGTAAAAATGTTATAACTGTGCCTTATCTGCAAGTACTTAATATTTTTCTTGTGTTTCTTGATGTTCATTTCTTTGTATTGAAATGCTAATTTTAAATGCACATTGATGTGACTTTCTTTCATGTATATATTTTTAAATGTAAAGGTTGAATTTAATGATGCATTTTATTGGAAATTTTCTCACAGTCCATATTTTGAATTTTTTTGAAATGATTGACATTAATGTGTTTTGTAATTGTGAAAGTTATGGTTTGAAGTGCATTTATATAATTTTTTAAAGTAAAATTTATTTTAATGAAAATGATATTACATGAATGTTTTTTT
>Ga0209611_10003104_pt1 | contig 29058 bp, 17 predicted proteins | sample S1TSphgellanicum_3_FD_187693 | JGI IMG/M metagenome (GOLD analysis project Ga0209611, IMG submission 187693) | Host-associated microbial communities from peat moss isolated from Minnesota, USA - S1T2_Fc - Sphagnum magellanicum MG (SPAdes) (version 2) | ecosystem: Host-associated > Plants > Peat...
GGTTACTGGTCTGCAGCTAAGTTGAACACAATGTTGAACCTTTAAAGGTTGGTTTAAATGAATGACAATTTGACATAAAATTTTAGGATTTGAGGTATTTGAGCTTGGAAAATAGATCTATTAATTTTAAATTATAAATGATGCATAGGAGGTAAGTTACTTGGTTTCAACTACAAAAGCAATTTAATGTCTAGAAATACACTTGCATTTTTCCTTCACCGATAGCATATGTACTTTCAAGTATAGTCACTTCGTAGAACCAGAAGTAGAGGGATAGAAAGTCGCCTCACATGTGGTTTAAAGCAAGATGATTAACAATCATCCTTATTCTTTCTGGTGCAAAGTGACATGGTCTGGTGAGTCGGGGTTTTTTACTTTTGGAAAACGTCCTTTGTATTTCACCTGACTCAGTGGTGCTACATAATTTTTTGTAGTTCTGCAATTGTGTTGTTATTACTAATAGATTATGATCGTTTCTTAGATTTTGACCATTATGTGCTTGAATGTGGAAATGATTGATCATTGTATCTTGCACATCTCGTTCTATAAATGAACAATATTTGAGTGGATGATCTTCTTGTCTATGTAAATTATAACGATTGATAGTGAGTCTATAATGCCAATTTGTGTTTCAATTAAATCTACTCCAAACTTGTTTTCCGAATAATAATTGATGTTGACGGTCGGGTTTGATCTTGGACTCACTTGTCTGTAATGCATTCACCCAATCTGCCTATCATACTTTAATACAAGTCGTCATTATTAGTGGAGTGTTATGTTCAATCTACGTTCCTTCCTAGTTTGATGCACCGTGTAAGGAATATTTTTTGACATTTCTCTTTAACTATATTAGTTTAATTAAATAAAGTATCATGGTTGGGGTCTTGTCCTATCACATTGTACTAGATACCACGTAAATACAACAACAAATTATCAGCATACACAATGGAATGAAAGAAAGAATAAGTCTGTAGAAAAAAGAAAGTTTCATTATCTTCAACTTGAAAATACACAAAAAATAGGTCTATATCAAAAGTTCTTACTTACAAAAGTCTCAACAATCCTAGACATTAATGTTTTCTTCCTTATATAATCTAATTAACAATTATAACCATCTAACTACCCTTGACATTTCAACTATGGTAAGTTGATTTGTATTACTACTCATTATGTTGTTACATCTCAATTTGTTTACAATACTTATTACTTTGTCAAGTCATTTTGCAATCTATCAAATTGATTTACAATAATGCCTAGTCTTATCAGATTATTTTGTCTATTACATACCAATTTACTAAGTAAGAAATTCCTTTTCCTAACATTATCCCCCTCTTATTTGTTGTATTGTCCTCACACGGCAAGATTTTTAAACATTTGTGATGGTGTTAAGAAGTCATCAATTTCACTGTCTGATGATTCTACCATGTCTCTAGTGGTTGTGATGGTATCTCCTTGGACGTACTTTTGAGTTTTTTTAATTTCAATGGATGTGGAAAGCATTGTTGGTATTGCCATACCCTCCCAATACACGATCGAGTTGCCAACTTCTTCACTAAGTGTTTTGTCTTCACAATGACAGCTTGTAGCATTAATGGATGTGTACTGAAATACGCGTCTTTTGCCTGATCTTTTGTGTACTTGTAGCTAGTTGTCCACTGAATGGTTTCCATTGCTTAAGCATCTAGTTGTTCCATCTTTACAAATTATTGGCAAGTCCTAATTGTGTATTTTTCACTCCTCATGAACTTATTTTACTTGGCTCATTACATGGTCTGATATTTCATTAATTGGCATCATTGCGAAGGTTTAACATCCACATCTAGCGATTTGATGGTGATGGTAGTGGCTATAATATTTGATTTCTAGTCTGCAATAGTATCTCAATGCATACAACCTTAAACAACCTACTATAAACTCCAACATTTTGTAACCCTTAAGTTCATTATACTGGATGTAGCCACATATGATACTACAAGTTAAATACTCTTTCCACTCCAAGTTTTCAATCTTCCACATTACCAAAAATTGTTTCTCTGTGATGTGTGAACCAAGCATCAATAAAACAACTCTTAATCTAAAACTCATAAACAATCGATAAGCAAGTAATAAGCTTTAGGGTTTGGCATCAGAGGATATGTATATTCCATTTCTAACATAATGTGTATTGTATCATTCAGGGAGCAAGGCTTAATGTCGATTTGTTCTACCACTATTGGTGATTCCACCCATGGTGTCACTAGTTCATAAATTGCTTTCCGATTCCTGGTTTCTATCCATCCTTGTGGCTATATCCTTGTGCTATTTATGAATCATTACTTCTTCTGTTACTTCCTTTCCTTTCATGAGTAACTCCCCAATGGGAGTTGTTTCATCATTTTCAAGTTCATTTGCTACTTCCTTCTCCTTTTCTTGTTTTTCTTCATCATTTAATTCTTCTTTCTCAATTTGATCTTCCAGCTCTAAAATCTTGACTTACGTTACATCAAGAACTTTGACATTACCTTTAATTTGGTCGAAATGCCACCTCTTCATCTTGGCTTGCCTTTCCTCCAATGTTGTTTTTACATTAGGTTCCATTTGCTTGACCAATTGCTCATACAAAAGAGCTTTAGCTTGGTTATCTATAGCAATTTTTTCCCAATTTGTGAATTTCCCTAAGGTTTTGTGAATCAATTCCAAACTTTACAATTTCACATCCTTTACATGTAACTCCTTATTAAGTTTGTGTTCTTTCACACAAACTCTTCCCCACAATTTGTTGTAAGATCTTTAAAATTCCTCCACTGTTTCATCAAAATCCTTGTTTGTTTTATCTTTCGCATTAACTATCTCTTGGAACATCTTAATTTCTTGGTATAATTTATGTTTTTCTTCCCTGAGGGTTTGAAGTTCCCGATTGCAATATGCAATCTCAACATTTGTTTTTGTTATGATTTCCAATCGAATTTCCTTTGTCTTCTACCTCTCCATTTCTACTAGTTTTTTTGAATCTTCCATTTTTTTTTGCATCTCCTCAAAATGCTTGTTCATATCCATAATCTTCTATTGGAGCTCCACAATTATTTTTTTTTTGATGCTTTCAATGACCCTTCTATCTTATGATGGATTCTATTTTGTTGCAAATCGACTTTAACCTGAACATGTCAATCTTCTATTTCCTTCCAAAGCTCTTCAATTTGTTTTTTCATCTTTTTATTCTCCTCCAATTGTTGGGTATACCTCTTTTATTGTTGGATTTCCCATTCTTGAATTGTTTTCATTACTACCAAAAATTGATCTACAATGTTTTCCCATTCTTTTCCTACTCATGACATTACAACAATAGTGACTAAAGACATTTGAGATTCACCAATTTGATTTGGTTTGTCAACTTCCTTCTTTACCATCTTAGTGCATATCACTTTGTCTTTCTCTTATCTCGTCTCTATTTCTTTCTTTGGTTATTTTGCTCTTATAACAACCACTTTTTCCTTGGTTTTCTCCTTGTCGGTATTCACATGTATTACTGGAATACTCCCATATGTTCTTTCAACCAATATGTCAATCTTCTCCAAAACACGTGTGGTAACCTTTAGAGACTTTATTTGTGGTTCCATTACTATTGCCACTTCTTCTTCCTCAAAAATCCTTGTATTTGCCACGCCCTATTCGGCATTGTTGCCTTCTCTAATAGCTTCAGTTTCCAACTCCAATAGTGTTGATACCTTTTGTGTCACAACCCTAGCCTTGGGTTTGCGATCAAGGCAAGCGTTTACAAAGGTGCGGGCCAAGAATGAAGCGTGGGAGTCACATTTCATGCTCCTAGGAATGTAGGAAAGTGTGAAGGAATGAACCCACATATTCTCAAGTGGGCTCCCATTTTGGGAATTGGAGTCCTGATGGACTTTTGAATCTTCAGAGGGAGATTATAAGGGTCAAAACTCATTGGATTAAAAAGTTACTTATACCATTGAAAATTTCTTGAGAAGTAGATGTCTAAAATGGGCTTTCATGACCCATTTGAATACTTAAAACATAAGTTATGGCTAAAAAAAGGGTTGGGATTCAAATTGCCAATTTGACTCCTGACCACTAAAAGTCAGGAATCTCCCTGATTTACTTGCATGTAGGTGGTGTGCCACATATTGTTCTCGACAAATGCTACAACTTTACTTTAGACCTCACCTTAATTGGAGGTTCGCATAAGAAGTTATGGGCCTTCAAAGTTGTAGAAATCTCAATTTCGGGAATTTCGAAACTCCCATCTTGAAAATCCAAGACAAAATGACATTTGGGTGCAGGCCCCATGGCTAGGCACAAAGAATACTATAAGGGGGAAGGTGGTGGTTTCCCCCAAGTCCGGGCTGTGGTGAGTATTGTGAGTTTGTGTTTGCTTGTGGTTCGTTGGTGCACCAAAAGTGTTCCAACTACACACTAACCAACTTGTTGTTTGATTTTTGTAGGTTTGTGTGAATAATTGGCTCGCTTGTCATTCGTCCTAGTCCCCATCCCGGAGCTCCAACACGCCCTTTTAACCTCGAAGTGTTACGAACCAGGGAGCGTACCCAACTCCTTATCCTTCTAATGTTTTCACCTTTGGACTTGTAGTTGAGTCTATCAAGGAGTTTGGGGGTGCATCATCTTGTCGGTTAACAGAAGGATTATTAATATCCCCCTTTTACATTAGAGATATTTTTGACTATTCTGGATGGGTTAGTTTACTCACACTATTACTCTTCTTTTACCTTTGTTCAAACATTACGGTATGCACATCCACAATAGCCCTGATATCACTAGATTAAGATCTTCTTCCACAGTAGCCCTACTATCACTAGATTAAAATCTTCTTCCTACTATCACAGGTCTTTTTGGATTTTCAACACAGTGATCTAGATGGTATTTTTCTATGATGGTAAAGGTTTAGGTGTTTCTTGGTCTATCTACCTTCCTTTGCATAAACAAAATTTCATTCTATAACTTTTGTGCAAACCACATTACCCAATTCACTTCCCTTTCCTTTACAGCTTGGATAACAACAAATGTTTATTTTTTTCTCAATCTAAGCAAAGTGATTTTTAGTCCCAAGGCTTAACTCTTGATAAAAATAAATAAAAATTTATAAGATTTTGTAACATGGCTCCTTTTTATATTAGCTTTTCAAAAATCCAATGCATGTTAAATTAAGAGGTTGTATGTAGATGTTATGAAGAATGGAACAAAAGGGGTTCAACCATCAAGCGTGACATTGAATGAACATCAACATAATGCCTCTTCACATTCCATCATGGTGAGTTACAATTCTCCCATAATGTCTTTGTATCTTCCAAGTGGACACAATGCATTAGATTCTTAGTGAACTTCATTGCATTACATTGAACCACCTTACTTGTTAAACTACAACTACATAGTAGTTCCACTTCCAAGCGGGTTTGTGAGTGCATATCTTCATGTTGAGGGTGTGCAAGAATGCCTCACAGTCACCATTCACTATTTTTTTTTCGTTATTATTCATAACACTTAAACAAACCAACTTCAAAATAAGTTATTTCCAATGGTATTTCTTTTAGTCCCTTTGACTAATACTTGTCCTATTTTAAGTTGACATACTTTCGCATCTCCAACAATTTGTTTTTAAACTCTTAAAGCCTTTGTAATTCCTTGACTACATCTTGATGAACTAACATTTTTCTCTCCCATTTGGTTCGTCATCCTCTTGTAGGACTAACTTCCCTTTCCCGAGGTTTTTCTTCTTTGGCATTCTAGCCTTTTGACCCCTGGTGGTCACAAATACGTCTAATACTAGTTGATCCCAATCAACCATAGCTACATTAATTCCCACCTTTCAATGTGGAGTTATTAGCTTGATCCTCTAGAATTTTCTTCCATATAGGACAATCCTTTTTGACATATCTTTCCTTATGGTAACAAAAACACTTTGTGTCATTTTGTTGAAATCCATTATATTGAATATATCTTCGTTGGTTAAACCATTTATTCTAATTTTGTTAGTTATTTCGATTACCTTGCCAATTTTGATTATTTGGCCTTGAATTATATGACTGATTTCCACATCTCTTTTCATTATTGGATATTTCATAATTTTGTTGTTCATCTTTTTTAATTACATGTGTTTTGGCTTGCACCACATGCACTGGCACAATCTTTCTAGATGGACATCTTCCACCCATCGACTTGCTAGGACATTGATCAATATTATGATTATCACTTTTACAAATTTGACAAAATTTTATCACAAGCTTACATTCCTTTGTAAAATGTCCTTCATTATAATAGTTCTAACAATATACACCTCTTCTATATGTGTCAAATTGTATTTTTGTTTCTTTTCTTTTTGGTTTAAAATGTTCTTCATCATCTAAGTCATCAGATTCATCATTGTCAGAATCTTGATGCTTTCTTGCCATATTCCTTCACCTTATTAGCATTTCTTCTTCTATGGCTATAGTTGATTTTGCCACTTTCGCTAGAGTTCTTTTCAGCATAGCAAGAATTGCCATCTTCACTTTAGTTTTCAAACCTTTTCTAAAAGTTTATATAAGATAAATATCATTAGGTCATTGTGGAATTACTACACATAATCATAGAAATCTATCATAATAATCTTCTACCACTTCATATTTCTTCTACTTTGCATAACACAAAGCAACAACTACTTGCCCTTCATTTTGAACTTCATTGAATCTTGATGTAAAAACTTTTACTTCATCCCAAGTTGCTATTAGTTGGCTTGTTCCAAACCTAGCAAACCAATCAACAACTTTTCCTCTCAACAAATTTGGAAAATATTGCAACTTATGATCATCAATATTCTCTCCATTTGTAACACATACTTTGGTTAATTATCAAAGGTGAGACATTGGATCATCATTATCATGGTATTTGGGTAATTGGACATGTTAAAGCATTAATAGTTGACAAAGCCATGATAGATGGAACAAACATAGTTGGTGTAACAATTGGTGTGGTCAATGTTGTCTTTTTAGTTGGAGAATAAATTGATTTGGCTAAAAACACTTGTTGATCAAATAAACCAAATAAATTATAATCAACTATATTTTTACTATTATTACTTTCACTAACTTCTAATGTTCGTTTGCTATTTTCTTTTCATTTCAGAAGGATTGGCCATCCTTCTTCAATAACCCATTCAAGAGTTTCAAACATCGGATAAGTAATGTTGTTAAATTCAAATTGTTTTCAATAGGTATTCGTTTTTCATCTTTTGTATTCAATGAATCGAATTGAATAATCTGTCTAGTTCCTTCATTTGAGGTTTATCATACTTCTTCAATTCCTACAACAATAGCTTGTGCTATAGTCACCACATCTTCATTATGTAATGGTTCAAGTACTTGATAATTAGTCGGTGGGTTAAATAATCATTTAATCTTTTCCATAATTTTGGTGTTTCGATTCTTGGTGTCTCAATCAATCGAATTAAAATAGCTGCATCTTTAGCTTCTTCATGGTTTTGCCATCTCCAATTTCGTAATCTATTATGTTCTTCCCATTTTCTTTCTTTATTTGTCATGACTCAATACATCATTTTCCATATAGCTACTATAAACATTACATTCACTCACAATTTCTCATAAGGATTTGGTAACAAAAATTCTCTTTTCTCAATTCTCTCATGATGATATTCCTCATTACCTTTCAATCTAATTGTATATCCAAACCCTGGAAACCTAGGTGTCCAAAACATATCACAAGGCATCCATTTTTTAACTAATGCATTAATGTTGAGCTTAGTATATCCATGCTTATCTTGAAATACCACTCCATAATGTGTTGCAACAATATTATTGATTTTTGCCAATGTTAGCAAACAAACCAACATTGGCAACCATCTTTTGTATTTTGTTAGTTTTGTAGTGTGAATAATGAGTGTGCAAAGTTGTATACACCAGACTTTAGTACCTCTATGCAATTTTTTTAGGATTAATTATTGCATGTTTTTTGGCATACTTTCAAACTTGTCAACAAAACAATTCCATTTGTCAAGTTCTAGTGTGTTTTTGGGTGTATGCAAATAGTCCACAAAAGACCATCCATAGTTATTATGCTACTGCAATATCTCTTTACCTTCTATCGTTAAAATTTCTTTTAACCACTCATTCTCTCTTCTAATTACAAACATATTCTACCAATTTTCATACCATACTTGATAGACATTGTTATAATAATCAAATAAAATAATAATTTGAATATGTGATAACTAATTCAGCCCCCAAAATAGTCATCTTTCGAATCTTTTCATCTTTCTATTTCATTTTGTATGTTCCCATTACTTCTGCATATCCACATGGTGAAACCTTAAAAAGTGTATGAAGCAAAAAAAATCCTAAATCTATTTCATCTACTTCAATTCTTTCTTCCTCTCTTTCCATTAATTTCTCATAAATTCATGATGATAAAATTGCATTCCCTAGCATGGTTGCCAAATGTAAGGAATATTTTTTGACACTTCTATTAAATAAATTATCATGTCTAGGGTCTTGTCCTATCACATTGTAGTAGATACCACATAAATACAACAACTTGGATGATAACAAATTATCATTACACACAATGGAATGAGAGAAGAAGTAAGTATGTGGAATAAAGAAAGTTCCATTATCCTCAACTTGAAAATACACAAAAAATAGGTCTATATCAAAAGTCCTTACTTACAAAAGTATCAACAACCCCTAACATTATTATTTTCTTCCTTATATAGTCCAATTGACAATTATAATCATCTAATTGCCCTTGACATTTCGACTTTGGTAAGTCGATTTGTATTATTAGTCATTATGTTACTACATCTTTATTTGTCTACAATACTTACTACTTTGTCAAATTGTTTTACTACTACATATCAAATTGTTGAGTAAAAAATTCCTTTTCCTAACACAATTTTAGTTACAAAAGCATGTTCCTCTATATCTTCAGTTTATAGTACAATTTCAACATATTGTGGTAATGCTTGTTCAACTTCATTGTTGTCCAAGTCTTCATCCCATTCTTCATGGTTATGTTAGGACTAAGGTGAAACATATTACCAAAAAAAACTTCTATCTATGGATCTTGTCTCCATACCTCCATGTACTTCTTGAAAATGTATGTGATATCTCTTTGAATTGTATAAAGTGCCATGTCTTTGGGTTGACATACTCATCTTTATTCTTTCACTTCCCTTCTTTGTAGATCTGTGTGGGTAACCATGGGTGCATTGTCACCCCATTCTTCTTGTTCAACTTCGGGAAGTTCTACCTTCATTGGCAACCTCATTCAAACATTGGATCGCTTCATCATTGTACCAATGAATACTTCTCAAGGTTCCATAATTGCTGCAGATGGCATCCTATACCTTGCAGGCTGCTCCTCTATCTTGGGTATTCTTAGCATGGTATATTGTATTTTTTTTTAGAATATGAAACTTTGTTGCATCACTTGCAAACAATAGTTCTCCTTCCATCACATTTTCATTATGTTGCATGGTTACCTGATCTAATTGTTTTTGCAAACTTCGGGTTATTGTTCGATTTATGTTTATTGCCATCATACTACTCTTCCTTGGAAATTGTTTTTTTGGCCACAAATTTAAATCCTTACAACAATTGTTTCTTCACTAATTTTGAAATTATAGTTTTAAGGAATAAACATTTTTTTTCAAAACAACCTTTTTGTACCTATTGCCACATAATAAAACCAAAGCAATACATGCAACTTCAAAATCTTAACCCCACATTCATCCCAGGGATGGTCGCCAAATGGTAAATCCTAATATTCTATTACTATTTTAATTATATTTTTTATGTTTTTATACATATTTAGTTTTAGTTATACAAAATCGATATTAGAAATTGAAAAAAAAATTAAAATATTCTCCACAACAACATATCTTCACAACCTAAATATCCACATATTTATGAATATGTCAAAATGCTGCCATAGTTTACTATTCATATTGCTACAAAAAATTAAAAAAACAAAAATAAATCTTGTAAAAAAATAACCAAAAATAAAAGATCCAAGTTCATTGTTCTTCAACTTTCTATACTTATAAAAACTATTCCAGTATCTCTCATTCCTCCTTTGTAAAACTCTTTAGGACAAACCTTCATCAAACAAAGTATCCAAAAGCTTCATTCCTTCTCAACTTTCCCGCCTAAAACACCATTTGAACTCCACCTTAGTATTCATATTCTGACTTACCCTGTATGTACTAAACTTGCCCTGTCCAACCTATCTTATAATAGACATCACAACACCTACTCCCTATGCTTATCTAGCTTGATTACCATAGTATAATATTGCCCTTAACAATTGTTCCCCTACATCTCTCAAACCATGGTGGCAAAATTGGTGGATTGTGATTGCAACACCTTAGCTTTCATTTATGATTTGCCACTTGGTGTGTCTGCATAAAAAATAAGGACACAACTAAATGATGAAGTAGGAAATGGAGTAAAAGGGTGTAGTCACAATCAAATGAACCAGAAAGGATGTCTAATGATGAAAAAAAATTATGTTTTAACATTTAAAACCATAGAAATCATGGCAAATTACTCTTTTTCATTCATAAGAACGTTAAGGAATTAAAATCAAAAATTCATTCGATAAAATTTTAAGTTTAAGTTTCAATTTAGGATCTTTGAAAATGAACACCTATTATGTTAGAAGGAATTAATTTTGCAAAGGACTATCAAAATGTCTCATATAATATTAAAAAATTCATGGGGGATAATTAAGAAGATAAATACCTATTAACCACATTCAAAAAGCACTCATATCCTAAAATATGTGGAATAGTAAAACTTTTAAAATTCAAAGAATTTCCAAAATCAATCCAAAACTTTAAACTTGAAAAGTCCTTTATCACATATAAATGGGGTATAATGTATATGATGTGTTAAAAAAAAATTTAGTTTATTATACATGAAAATATTTAAAAAATTAAAATCAAAATTTTGTTATGATTTGAAATTGTTATCATTTAAAAAAATGAAATAATAAATATACAAGGAATCAACACACTTTCAAAAGTTCATATTTATTCAAAAATTATAAACAAAAAAACATGTTATCTACTTAGACAATTATAAGAATTTATTATAACAAATTTCAAAAAAAATGTTCAAAAAATTATTTGTATGAAAAAAAAAATTTGGGCAAAAAGACATGCAATCTTTTTGTAAAATAACATTGTTGGCTTATTTAATATTGTTTGCACCCAAAAAATGGAATAGAGTTTGGAGTAGATTACTCTAGTTGTAGAGGGTCATTAAGTGTGGGAGGGGTAAGTGGGTGACATGATGTACCATCAATCACATTCTACTGCCTTTTGAAAACATTTCAAATTGCATGTCCATCCATGGCCTTTTATTGGGCCAAGACTTGGTCACATTGCAACACCATTTTTTTAGACCCCTTTTCATTGTTTGTGCCCATTTTTATTCCTTCAATGCATTTTGGTAACAATCGTTCAATGTGTCCTCTTGGAACATCGAACTAAGATATGTTGGGATTTGTATTCACCATAGACCGTTTTCCACACAAGACTTAGTATCAATTGGGTGACTTGTTTTTTGTTTCTAAAATATATACCAAAATTCCGATGGTAGCTCTTGACCATGGTGTTGAGATGGAAAGATTCCACAATGGCCCTTGGTTGATTTTCCTTCCTAGCCATTTTTGCCTTTGGTTGAATAGGTCAAACATCACCTTCCTCCAAGTCATGAAGGAAAGCTTCATCTTTATGCTCATTGCTCAAGACTACACAATGGAACATCGCAAAAACATTTTTCAATATCACTTATAATGACATACTAAAACTTTTAAAAAAACTCAAATTGTCATTATAGACCAATTTAGAACTTAATTAGCCATTTGTCACAAGATTGTCACATCTTTACAAAGCCATTGGAATTTTTGGGGTGAAATAACAAAGAAGGATGCAAATGCCATTTAATTATGTAAAATAACCCCAATAACTATCCTAAGGTTGGAGAAGTTTTAAAAATGTAAAATATGGAAATGATTTTACATTTACTTCAACAACTTTTCTGCCCTAGTTAATGATGTTAATATAGACTTTTAACTAACATAACAAAGCCTAATTTGATTAAATCTAGGCTTAATTAGGTCAAAACAAAACCTTAATTTAAACGAAAAGAGGTTAATCCATCAATTGGAACATCCTTGAGCTTAATTAAATCAATCTACATACGTTAATATGAAGGAGGTAAGGCTAAACCATTATTTAAAAACTTAATTAGACCAAATTTGAGTTAATTAGGTCAAGATATACCTTAATTTGAAGCGAGTAGAGGCTAATCCATCAATCTATAACTTAATTAGTTGAAAACATATTTTAATCCATTAATTTATGCCCTAATTGGAGTATCCAAATTTTAGTTAGGCCAAGTCAAAGCCTAATCCATTAATTTAAAGCCTAATTGGAGCATACATAACTTAATTAGGTCAAGATAAACCTTAATCCATAAATTCAAAGCCTAATTCAAACATTTAGAACTTAATTAGGTTAAGACATGGGTTAATCCATCATTCAAAGCCTAATTGGAGCATCCAACATTTAATTAGGCCAAGACAAAAGCTAATCCATTAATCCAAAGCCTAATTGGAGCACATCCAAAACTTAATTATGTCAAAACAAACCTTAATCCATCAAATCAAACCTTAATTGGAGCGTATTTGAAATTAATCATGTTAAGATCAAGGCAAATCCATCAATTTTGTCCTTAATTAGAACATCCAAAAGCTTAATCATGTCAACATAAAGGTTAATTCATCAAATCAAACCTTAGCATTAGTGACAAAAGTTGATTAGGTCAAGACAAAGGTTAAACCTTTAGAGTAGAAGCTAATCCATCAATTCAAAACTTAATCAAGTCACAACATAAACTAAACCATGGATGAAGAGTTTAATCAAGTCAATATAGAACTTAATCAAAACAACACAAAGGTTAAATACTTAGTTTAATCATATGAAGATAGAGGCTAATGGATCCATTAATTCAAATGTTAATACATCAATTTGAAGCTAAATACATAGTTTAATCAAATGAATTCAAAGACTGATTCATCAATTCAAAAGCTGATTACATAGCTTAACTAGATGAAAATAAAGGATAATCCATGAAAACATAGGTTAATGCATAAATTTAAAGGCTAAATACATAACTTATTCAATTGAAGACATAGACTAACACATTAATTTAGAGGCTAAATACATAGCTTAATTAGATGAAAACAAAGGTTAATCCATCAATTCAAAGTTTAATATAAAGTTTAACCAAGGAAAGACAAAAGATAATAACATTAATAATATGAAATATTAAAACTATACATGAATGCTTTGAAATAAAACCACAAATTGAGTTGAGAACCAAAATGTACATTTTGCCATTGATGTCCAATCATCAATGTTGCATGACAAGTGTGGGGGCTATTTTCATTCTACCTAGGGGTTTGTAGGCCTAACTTTGGGTCCTTTTTTGAATACATATTTGAATCACAATTTAGATAAATGTCAATTGTGGCTAAACAATTGGTTGTGCAAAAGAATTCAAGCTCAAAACATGTTTAAAAGGATTGCCTCTTCATGCCATGTTCTCTAATGTAGTTGAGATAACATCTATGATCCAATTTAACCATCTCTAGGGCATTCCATGGTAGACTTTTATCCACAACCTTAAACCACATTTTGTTCATTTCGCATAGATGCCATAACATCGATGGGGTCCTTGGTAGGTGTGGAATGATGTGGTTTATCACTATTGGATTCGGGGGAGGAGGCAACAAACAACCTTCAAATTGGGTTGCCAATTTAAGGTTAGGGCACGAGGAAACTTAGGTGAGTTTGGCAACAATTTCTACTTGAGGAATGGGAGAAGGATGCTTTATGGAATGGGCAAGCCATGTGGTTGCCAAGGATTGAACAAGTTGGGCCACCTTAATGCAAGATGTGGCAATTGACCACACCAATAACAAGAATGATTGCCACAAGCTAAGTTCCTCACCTCAACAATTAAAAAAAATACCTCATCTTCACTAGAGTTTTTTACCATGGTGTTTTGAAAAGTAGAAATCAAAAGGTTTTAGGATCCCTAAACCCTAAACTTCACTTAAGAACTTTCAAGATTTTGTTTAAAGTTGGGGAGAATTTTTTGTTGAGTTCAAATGTTTTAGTGGTTGATGGAGGTTGAAGATGTAAACTTGTGTTCACCACTTAACCAAATCACTAAAGGTTGTTCTTGGATCTTTTAAGCCTTGAATATCTCACAACTAAAAAACTAATGCCCAAATTTCGCTCTTTCCAAAAACCTTTTTGCTCTTGTTCAAGAGACTCCATGCTCAAGAAACCAAAATTGCGTGATGAAAACCAAACTTTCCAAAAACTTTTTCACTTGAAATCCAAAATATTTTAAAGAAGCTTGAAAAAAAAGGTCTATAATTTAAGCAATTTACAAGAAGCTTGGAAGATGTGGACAAAAGAACTAGAAGAAAATGGTTGGGTATGGTAGGTCTTTGGCATTGCTTTTATGCTTAAGCCTAGAATAATTTTATTTGAAGATGCAAAGCCCAACATGGGCGGAAGTGGGGATGTAAGCCCAATGCAAAATACAAGCAAAAACTAGTGGACTTTATGGATAACTCCATTAACTTACTAGAAATTTCATAGGTATGGTAATGTTTTGTGAGAGTAAACAATAAGAGACCTACAATGAGCAAATCATTGCATATCTAGTCATTCACTTAAATTATAACACTTCATTTATTGGGTCTATGTCCATGTAGAACCACCAAGTCCAATTCTTGGTTGGTTCCAAGTCCATGTAGGTTTGGTTTTTGGACTCAAATTCGGATCCAAGTTTAGACTGGACCAAAAATTAAAACTAATCAACATTGGATATACCTATATTGTGCAAGTATTGATTTTAAAGAAAACATATGGTCCCAAGTATTCTATATTTTAAAACTTTGGTTACCTTTTTGGGTAAGGTTTTGATTTTTTTAAAAAATTATAAAACCTTTGGCTATGGTTTAATTTGTTTTTCCTAATTTATAGTGGTTGTTGGGTACAAGGTTGTCAAAGTGGATGTAGTTTTAGGTATGGTTAAGATTTAGGGTTATGATTTCAATAGAAGCACATATGCTCAAAAAAATTTTAACACCAAAGAAGTTGAAGCTTGGACAGACAAAAATTGTAGCACATACATTAGAAAAATCAACTAAACAAAAATCAAAGCTCACAACTTATACACAAAAAGGAAAATCATACACACAAACCCAAAGTGACAAGACAAACCGTAAACCATAATAATATTCATAATTTAAGATATTGAAACCCATGTAGGTCCTTAATGGTTTCCTCAACCAAAAATAGGCGGGTAAAAGGTTCTAGGTTTTACTTTAGTTCTACCATGATTAGTAGTTCATGGGTAAAGGTTTATATCAATTTCATAATATTTAAATCCAATAAGGTCATGTTTTTGATACCTAATGTTAAAACCATTGGTTTTAGCACTTTGATCCAAGTACCTACACAACACTAGTTTATACCAAATGACAAATCTTTCAAACCAATTGTCACTTTTTTATTATTGACAAAGATGTTTCACAATGTGACATTAGAAGCAATAGAATAACCCAAACAATTTGGACTAGGTATGGTTGTTCTACCTTGGCATGTAGATCACATGCTTTCCAACCTCTAAATGATGTTTCTTGTTTCAAGTTGTTTAAAACAACATTTGAAAAAAAAATTGGAACCATGGCTAGAAACAATTACTTTGCATTAAACAAGGTGATGTTGGCCTATTGGGTAGACATAACTTTAGAAAATGTAATATTGTCCAATATATATATAAAGTTTAGGTTTAGATTTAGCTAGATTTGGCCACTAACCTCGAAGTCATGGATGACAAGACCACAACAAATGAAGTTTTCACAACAAGAGACACTATGGAGCTTGAGGATGTTTGTTTCTCAAATTTATGTTGATGAGGACATACACTTAACAATGGGAAAAAACCTTTACTACTAGAAACTTATTGCATAATATAACAACTAATATTGAAAATGAACCAACAATTGATGAAGACCATGAAAACTAATGGCCCTTTTCACCTAACTAACAATATTATGTTGAAATGCCAAGCAACCCACTATCACAAATGTCTACCCACCATAAAATGACACATAGTTAATAATTAAATTCTTGGATAATCCTAATTTTAAACATGACATTCAACCAAGTACAAGTTTGACACATTATGCCTTATCATTTGTCAATTTTTTGTCATTGCCATTTGATAGAAAATTAGGGACAAGGAACCGTTTATGGATTATAGCCAAACATGTACGTTAAACTATTCTATAGCAAAAAACACTAGAAAAAAAAGAAGAAAAAGAAATCAAATAGTAAAGGTGGAATTAAAGGGAGGAAAAATGCACTAGAAGAATGATTCCATTAAAATTAGGTAAGCAATTCATATATGCATTGACAACCAATAAAGGGCACAACATGCATTGAAATGGTCTACTATATATTGTAGTTTGGGATGAGGTAAAAACATGCAATTTAGGGCCCACACCCACCTCCTTGGTGTTTTGCTTAAAAAATAATGGGTTAGTTAGTCAAGATGACATGGAAAAATTAGATTGGTTATTCAACAAAAATATTTGTAAAATCATTTTTCACAAGTTCACAATTCTTATGATTCAAAAAAATGTCACAATATGTTATTATGCATATATGTATATAAAATACCTAGAAATAAATGATCAATCAACTTTTTAAAAAATGGTTAAGCAAAAAAAAATCAATGGTTACACTACTTTTTAAATGTTTTTGGATATTTTATATTCATTATATATTTTTCAAGCTTATACACATTCCCATAATATATTTGAAACATTATTGTAAAATTACAACAATTTTTTACATTAAAATAATTTATTATTTACAAAATATGAAAAATTAAGCAATTGTTACACTTTTTATAGTCTTCATTTAAACCCGATGCAAAGATGCAAACACAATATTAGGACCCAATCCCACCTCATTGGTATTCTAGTTTAAAAGCAATGGATTAACTAATCAAAATGATGTGGCAAAATTGAATTGGTTATTCAAAGAAAATATTTAAAATTTATTATTTACAAGTAAATATAAAATTATTATGACCCAAAAAAAGATCATATTATATTATTATGTGCATGTTTATATAAAATGAATATAAAATATCCAAAAATATTTTTTAAAAGATTAAATAATGAAAACATTGATTACATTAGTTTAAATGTGTTTTTGGGTTTATATATTCATTATATAATTAAAAAAATTATATTATTTTTTTCATAATATATATGAAAAATATTGTAAAACTCATCATTAAGTTAATTTAACATTGAAAGGTGAAAATTTAAATAGTTGTTACATATTTCACGGGTCCTAGTGTTTTGTTTATATTAGTTTGGAACTGCAAGTGAATTCAATTTGACTTTAACTCTGATGAAGCTTTTAAGTAATCCTCCAGGTTCACCCAATATGACATATGAGGTGTCAACCTTGACATCAGTTTTATGCACAAATTTTTTTAAAGCAAAAAATGAAAAACACAATGCAAGTAGAAAGGGCATGTCCCAACACATTTGCAACACTCTACCAAGATACAGGAATGTGAAAAGGGGTTGGGGGGATGTGGGGTGTCGAGAAATACTTTACAGTAGACCACATGATGATGAATAACAAAGGATCACATGACAATGATGGGCAATACATGACCACTTGAAAATACCATGATGATGTTTACTAGTAAAGGAAAACCACAAGAAAATGATGACAATATTGAATAGTAGAGGAATACTACGAGAAGATAAAGGCAATGAACAACACATGAACACCATGAAAAGATCAGCCTAGTGATTGACATTAGATGAACATCATGAGCATATCACGGTGATGAGTAGGAGAGGGGCACTTAAAGAAAACCATGATGATGGGTAGCATATTAGGAACATCATGAAAAAATTAAGGGGATGAATAGTAAAGGAACAACAAAAGAAAATTTAAGGTGATGTGTAACGAAGGAGCACCATGAAAAGACCATGACATTTGATGAACAAGATAAGATAGCCATGAGAAAAGTAAGATGATGAGCAAGATATGAACACCATTAGAAAATTTAGATGATGAGCACCTGGTCCACAAGAATTCTAGGAACAATGAGTAGCATAGGAGCACAACGAGAAAGACCACAATGATGAGAAATACAATGTGCAACAAGAGGAGGTTGGAGTGGGAGAATTCGAAAATGGGGTGAAACTCTTGTGAGGACCAATTTAGAAAATAACATTAATTTGGTTTTTTAAATGTTTTGTTTCCTGTATACTGTTTTCATCTTGACTTCTCATTTCGTTTTCAATTTGAGCAAATCTATGGCCCAATATCCCCAAATTGAAGTACTTTAAGAATAACACTATTGTATATATATTCTAATATAATAGCAACCTTCATCATGAAACTACATATCACATCCAATGGAAATTCATTTTCCTTGCAATTGCTTTGGTTGGAGTAGTTGGACATTGGACAAGAACATGCAAAGCTATTTATATATTGAGAAAGGTTATTTGTGTTTTTTTTTTGGGTTTAAAGTCTCCCAAAAGAAAGTGCCTCTGGTTGTGCTCTTGGTACCAAAGGAAAGCCCTTGATGATTAGGAGGTGGTTCGGTAATGTTCAGAGTTATGACACAAGTTTTATTGAACATTGAACAATTTTGTCATTGAAATTTCAATAGCATCATAACTAACTTTCTTAGGGGAATTGTGGCAAGCTCTTGGTAATGCTAGAAAGTCCTCGATGATTGGGATTTCTTGGAGATGCTTTCATATTTTTTAGACCTAAGTGGGGGAGATGTTGGATTTTGAGTAATTTAAAATTTAGGCTAATTTTGCAGAAAATTAATTAAAAATTTTAATATAAAAATTTCACGCTGTATCATTAGGATCTCTTGGTCACATTTGGAGCAGTTACATGATCATGTTCACAGTGGTCAACGGCATAGGCCACACTAGTAGGAACTAAGGGATATGTCTTATTCAAGGAACATAATAAGAACGATTGGGAAGAAGGATTTTGATCCTCTTGGAAGTTTTGGCCAGTGTTGTGCAGTTCTTTACTTTTATGAAGATCCCTGGTTTCAATTCCAAAAAATAAATTAGAACTGCCCCAGTTTTGGGTCCACACATAAATGGAACTGAGATCCAGTTTCTAGTCCAATTCTTAAAAATATAATCTGGTTCCAGTTTTGAAATCAGTCCTGTTTCAGATTTGGTTCTTATTAACCCAGCGCAGAATTGGTCGTTTAACAGTCTCTTAATCTCCAGTTCTAGTCATTTTAATTTTTTTTAGTAATAGAGTTATCTATAAAGTCTCACGATTAGGGAGTGAGAATCGTCAATTTCGACAGAATTGGGCATCAAACACGTAACTGAGAATGCAAAATTTACAAAACGAAATAACTGGGACGTAGACTAGTTTTTCCAGCCATCTTGGTAGTAAACTGAGTTTCATCCTGTCTTTCCTTTTTTCTGAGCGCCTCCAATGCTGCTACATATTCACTACGCCTACCTGTACAACTACTATAATTATTCTTGAACCTGTGCATTAAATGCTGAGTTTCAGCAATTTCATACTCAAATTTAATAAAAAATACTCAGATTTATTAAAATTTCTTTACTTTGCACATACCACTGAAAGAGGGGATAGGGGGTGAAAGCATGCCCAAAAGAGAGTGTGAAGGCAGGGTGACTTTAGAGATAACTCTAATATCGCAGTTTAGGTTTCATAAATAAATAAAGAGAACTGAGAACCTGGTACTGGATGTGATTGGTTAAAAAATCTGATTCAACTTTGAAAATCAGACATAGTCAGATTCGATTGATACTAACTGGGACTGGTAGTTCTTAGTTCTTGTCAAAACAGGTGCCCGTGCCATACTGGTTTTGACTTCCCCAAAATGGGGAAACTAAACCCACCAAAAAAAAAAACCCTCACAAAAGGAAGACATTAATGTATAAGCTATGTTTATGGAATTATCATGAGTGGTGATGGAGTCCACGACTTCGTATGGTGGGCATCTGACAGTTGGTTTGGATAGCCCAGAACTGCAAGGTTTCTTTGGAAGACAGAGACAGCATGGGTGTCAGGTCACCAGGTTACATTATTTCTGGGTTCATTGCCAGTACTGAATTGAACATGTAAGGACATATTCCAGTTGGGTTTTTTTTTGCAAGGAGTAGTTGGTTAGCTAATGCACATTGCAAAGGAGACTCATTGATATATTTGTTTATCAAAATACATTTAGTTGAAATGAAATTAGAATATGATTTTCTGGATGTATCCCAGTCAAATTTTACATTTAATTTTTTTTGTTAAATCATTACTACAAAATGTGGGTGCAGTTCATTAGACCAATGAATTCATTGCTTCTTCATTGGTCCAGTTCATTACAACCAGTGAATTCATTCAAAATCCAGTGACATCACTTGGCGTACAGGGAAACCTTTTGTTGTAATGAATTATTATTAGTTTGTAATGATTTTTCTAAAGCTTTGAAATATCCTTATAAGTTCTAAGCACAAACTAACACCATGGGAATGTCAAAATCATTGAGAATTCTGTGAAAAATGGAAGCTAACATTGCGAACTTCATTTTGGGTAAAATGGTCACAATAGTATCTCCATATTACCATCCAACTCCAAATTAAACAATATATTGCAAACTTGTGATTTATATAGTCTATAGCCAATTAAGTTTGAATTATAATGTTACAATTGCTTTTTATCACATCCCCATGCTTTAACTATTTTGATTTCTAAATTCATTTTGATTCCCATTCATTTTCTAATACTTAATTTAATGTGCAAACTAATATATAGATAATGGAGTACTCTATGAATATGGTATGATGTCTTTTTGTCTTTGTTCTGAATTTTTATATATTATTTTTCCTCTGATACCTAGCGGATATCAAGAGAAAAAAACATCCCTAAATTCCTAGCAACTAATAATAGCAGTTGTTCTAGTTCTTCTATCAAAGGTCCATGAAGGATAAAGGACATGCATTTTATCTTGTGACTTGCTTTCTTATCGAAAAAAGATACTTTTCAATGTAAATGGCAAGGTCACAGTGTGACACACCCCTTGTTTTATTGACGACTGGCAGGTTTTCATCACTTTTCTCCTTTTGCTCCGTGTAGCCAGAGTGATCAGGCAGGATCTGATAATTGAATTCACTCAACTAAACCAATGGCTGGAATCATGCTAAGTTGCTCAACTACACTTGGCATTGCCATGCAAAGCTTGAGTCCCACAATTATCACTTTTGAGCACAAAACAAATTTGGTTTTTGGTCACAATTTTATTTTGGCATGCTAGGGCTTCTCCTTGTCCAAAGTCAATAACTAATGAACACAAACACTCCAAACTTGTTATTGAACCAACTAGCCTGGATATGTGAAGAATACACTTAGAGCACAACACACAATTGAGATGGAACCTTTTGTCATTGTTCCACCACAACTTCTTCTACTCATGGATGAACTTATGATTGAGAATTTCCACAGGTTTAGCCCTTTTTTTTCTTTCCCAAAAAAGATGGTTTGTTCAACTAACCAAAACTTTTAGGAGTCATTGGAACAACAGCGTGCTTTTGTGGTTCTTTCTGGAAAGGTAAAAGTTTGGCTTGGGGTGTCATCCTTTCCCACTACAATGATAAAAGAAACAGCTTAGGAACTTTCTGTGGTTTCATGGAGACTTGGGACCAGGGTGAACCAGCTTAGGAACCTTCTTTGGTTCCATGAAGACTTCAACCAGGGTAAACCAGCACCTACACTTGGCACCAGTGCCTTCACCTTCTTGAGCAAGGCCTCCGTTTGTTGAATATCTGTGTAGGGTAAAGCCTGAGGCTGCGGGATTTACCAAGCTGAAATACTAAAGACCTGCTCCAATTTTCGTTTCCCTTTTCTTTCCTCATGGTACTTATCAGCAGTGTTTTTCTTTGGAGCGAATTTTTGCTTTTTTTGGCCAAAAAAATCAAGGAAATTTTGGAAAAACGTGTTTTTCTAGTGTAATTTAGACCAATTTTGCTATTAGGGGCAAAGTTTGCTAAAATTTTGATGTCACAAATATGGGGGAAAAAAAACACTGCTTGTCAGGTATCAACATTGAATGACAAAATTGGGGGCTGTTTCAGAAAATGGAATGCTCAGATGAAAAAAAATCACTGGGTAACATGCGCTCCAATTACACTGAAAAAATTGGTGCGGGTCTTTAAACATTTGATGGATAATATATTCATTTCCACTTGCCTTTGAATTTAGTTTTAGTTGCTTTCAGTCCAAATCAAGTTGTGTTTAGTGACATATATTGCATAATTGTGCATAAAACCTTACAGATTTTACAAGATCCCTGTGAGACTGTTGATTGTGGAGTACTTACCCAATTCATGGGGTCTAACCCATGCCACAAGAAATTGTAATAATTACTTATGCTGGAGAATGGGTCTATCTCTCATTGTTTTCAGATGGGTATTTCAAACCTCAAAAGAATCTTAACCCATATAAGCTTCATAAGGACACATACGGTTTCAATCACACATTTTTACGTGTTTTTTAATTAATTATTTTTGTTTGGATGCACAAGAAAAAAAATCCTTCCAATGGTATACTAACTGAGCACATTCATGTAGATTTAAGTGGTATTTTGTCCCAAAAAAAACAAAAACAAAAACAAAATGTCATTTAATCATTTTCCCCATGTGTGAAAATGGTTGCGCCAGGTTCAAACCAGTGTTGCCCGGATATATCAAAAATTCTGGATATGAACCAAAATAGTACCCAAATATGCATGTAATCATATTTGGAATTTGGTTTTTTTCAAATATTCATCTTTCTACATATTCGGCATAAAGTGCTCATGCAATTACTGATGTTCATGCATATCCGGGCGGGAATTGCTCGTACCGGTATGCACATTTGGGCAGTCATGGATGGATAGCTCTAGATATGAATATGCATATCTAGCACATAACCGGTGCATTCCAATGTATAATTGGTTAGGGTTTTAAGTTTAGGGTTAGGGTTGGATGGAAATGGAGCTTGTGTGATTTAGGGTTTAGTGTTTTACATTTTACATAGTGTAAAAGTTTTGTTGGCAAAACTCTAAGTGCAATATGCAAACTACACGTTCTCTCTCAACTTCGTGTTCCTTGTGATTTTTTGTAGCAAAATTTGAATGCAAAATGTCTTTTTGTCTTCTGTGTGTCATCTTCTTGTTTTCTCTTCTCCTTGCTTCAAATGCAGCTCTTTGGCAATGCATCGTGCGTGTAATGTATCTTGTGTGAGGTGAGAGTGTGAATGTTCTCTTTGAAGTGAGAGTGTGAACACAATTTGAGGTGTGAACATTTTTTGTGAAGTGCGAACATGTGAAGTCAAAGGTCTTGCTGTGAAATCGAAGGTTTGACGTCAAAGGTGTGAGGTCAAATGTTTGAGGTTTGAGGTCTCCATGTCAAGTCCGAGGTTGGAGGTGCAAAGTTCAAAGGTCAAAGGTCTGAGGTCTCTATGTCAAGTTTGAGGTATGAGGTCAATGTTTGAAATGTGAAGTTCTTTGTTTTAGGTTGGAGGTATTTTTGTGCAAGGTCAGAAGTCAAAGTTGGACAAAGTTGGAGCTCTGAGCTCTAATCGTTCTCTTTGTGAGGTTTAAAATTTAAGTTAAAACATTCTCTTCGAGGTTTAACATCTAAGCGTTCTTTGTGAGGTTTGAGGTCTGAATGTTTATTATTCTTTGTGAAGTTTGAAGTCTGAGTGTTCATCATTACTTGTAAAGTTTGAGGTCTAAATGTTTAATGTTTGTTGTGAAGTTTGAATGCTCAACATTTTGTTTAAGGTCTATGAGGGTATGTGAGGGTCTATGAAACATTATGAAGGTTTATGAGGCACTATGAATGTGAATGTGTGAAGTTGGAGGTTTAAGGTGCAAGTTGTTTAAGTTGTTTAAATGTGGCTTTTGAGGTCTTTTTGTTCTTTCAGAGTTTTAGTGTTCATGACATTGTTGCTGTCAGTGGTTACTATTGATGGTTCTTACATTCATTGAAACATTTTTTTAATTGAAGCGTCTATAGCCTTGATGGAAATTCTAACAATTTGGTTTGCAACAACACTTCTACATCAACCATTGATAAGGTAAGTGTTCAAGCTCCTCTCTTAAACTTCATGTGTCTTGGATTTTTTTGCTTTACATTTTTTATTATGCTCTGCATGTGTCCATGAATCTTTTCCAACGAAATTGTGAACTTCCATGCTTTGTCCTGATTTTTTTCTTTTGGTGCACTTTGTTGGTATTTTAGGGTTAGGTTGTAATTTTTGTTTTACAACCTTGAACGATTGTTAAAGATGATGATGTGCAATTGGTTGAGCCCATTGGTGGAATTGATGGAACACCACCAACATCAAATGTTTAGAGCATGCATATGCATGGCTATGTTGGTGTTAGTTCTACTAATGTTACCTTAAATCTTGTTGTTGTTATCTCAAATTATGCTAATGTTGCTTCAAATTTTACTAAGGTTGAAATGTAGCAATTTGTAATTATACAAATCCAAGCTATAACTTGGAAACCACACGATTAAACTTCAATTTGTTGGGGTTTTTTTGTTGTACATGATAACTTACCTGTGGATCTTGAAAAGCTGCAAATGTCGTGATGCATTATTTGTAAAACAAAGCAAGTTAATGCTTTTGTTTTATGCTAATGATTTACTCTATGAAAAGGCCTTATCAAATATGGTAATATTAATGGGATCACTCCCATGAGGACCCATGTCGCAACCCCACTTTGGCCAAGTGTGGGGGTGAAGCCCAACACTTGGAAAAAGTTGGAGGTTTGGAGTCCGCCGGGACTCCCGAATGTTTAGAGCTCGACAGCAAGGCCCAAAACACCTCGCATTAAGGCTTCCTTAGTGTCATTGGAAAGGTCTTGAAACGTAGATATCGAAAATGGCTTCGCATTGTCCATTCGGACATCTGCAGCCCAAGTTATGGGCAAAAGAAGGGTCGGGAGTCAAACTGGCAGTTTGACTCCCGACCACTAAAAGTCAAGAATCGACCTTTTCCCGACGTCGCCTTGAAGAGTGCAACACGACGTTTGAAAGTTCTCGACAAGAGCTACAACTTTGATTCAGGACTCGTCCCGATCCAAGCTCGGGGCGAGGAGTTATGGCCGTTCAAAGTCCCGAGAGTCCAGCTAGGACAGTTTCGGGACTCCATTTCGAGAGTCCCAACAAAATGTGCCATTTGGATGTAGCCTCCGCGACCAGCCGCAGATAATACTATAAGGGGGAAGGTGATGGCTTCCCCTGAGTCCAGGTCGTGGTGAATCTTGTGTGTCCAAGTGCCCGTGGCAAGTCCCAACACCAAAGGGTGTCCCGAATGCTAAACTAACCTCTTGTGGTTGGTTTTTGGATGCAGATTCACACGAGTTAAGTTAGTCCCTCTTCCTAGTCTAATCCCTGGGTTCCCAACTCAACCCTCTACCCCTTTTTAGAGTTGGAAGCCGGGAGCGTGCTACTAAGTCACAATTTCCGCAACTTGACTTTGTGAAACCCTCAAGTGGGTTTCACCCCGTGACTTGGGAGCGCATCAACCCATGTTGAATTTGCACATCCAAAGTTGGTTGTTCATGGAAAGTTGGCCATTGTTGAAGAATTTGATACTACTACCCCAAATCATAGTCAATAGTTTGGGAAGAAGTGGTCTTGACCATTTAGGTGTGCAATCACATCATATTTTAGTGCTACAAATCCTTATGAGAAATCAAATGAAGCACAATAACAATTTCTTGAAGACTTAGTCATGTATACTTGCAAGGGGTACATGCCCCTTTCCACTTGTGACAATATTTGGTTGAGGAGGTTGGCCTTGTGCTTTTCTTTGTGTGGTTTTTTTCCTTTTCATGCTACTTTTGTATAAGAAGTGTTGCTTGCAATGGTCACAAAAACCATGCAATTACATGTGTTGCTAGGGCTTGTTAAGGCAACAACACTGATAACTAGTTTTGATCTTTGGATGTCCAAAGGTGGCATGGACACCTTTTCCTTGGTAATCAATTACTTGAATGAATATTGGATGCCCCAACATGTTACCATTGGTTTATTTGAGGTTCATGAAATCAGAAAGCTTTCCATGGTTGGTCAGTTATGTCATTACTTGAAAAGTATGATTTAATGCATCATATGATTACCTTTGTGAAAGATGAACGTAGCAACTTGATATGGCGATAATGTTCATTACGTTCCATTGTCAATTATCGCCCTTTGCAACTTTAGCGAGTTTATGAAGGTACGTGTTTTGGTCACATTATGTCTAAAGCCTACTAGTATGCTACTAACGATGAAAAGGTGATTGCAAGTTTGAAACATGTCAATGTGAAGGTTGCCCAGGGAAAATTACAAAAAACAATCACATGGACAAAGAAGTCATGTAAGGAAAGGCAAGAATGGGAAATGTCATGTGTTGAGAGGGGGTTACGACTTTGGAAATTGAAGACCCTAGTGAATACAATATTTGCTAGTAAGGTAATCATGTTTGAAGAGGTACTGGAATTCAAAGAGGCACTTCTTTTGTGTTATGGGTAATAAAAGACAATTATTTTACAACAAAAGGTTCCTAAAGTTGAGGTATGGGCAATTTTAGAAGATTCACATCTATTTTGAACAAAGTTGTCACTACTTGTGTGATGAACCAATCATAAGGGCGCTAGCTATTATCTGATGTTCTTAATACATGTATCAATTTGATGTTGACTTTGGAGGTTGAAGTTGGACATGTTATTGATGTTTTTGATGTTTTGAATGCATTTGATGTTGAGCTTATCATCTTTCAGAACAACATGTGGGCATAAGTTGTTAAGGTCATCAAACCTTTTATGCAATTTTTGCAAGCCTATGATTGACAACATGTGTACAATATGTTTGCCCTTATGCTTGATCCTAGGTTCAAGTCTTTGAGGGTTGTGGAAAACTATGTGGGACGTGGGGCTTGTATTCATCTTGCTACAAAGTATGATGCTAATGTAGTAATCCCTCTTTTAATGACTATGTTTGATGTACTAAACGCTATTGTCCAAGCATGTGTAGTAAAAGTTGTTGGAGCTATTGTTGGATTTGGTGATTTTATTGAAAAAGATAATAATATATTTGGTGTGGGCGCACCTATGGAAGAGTCATCACGTGCATTTGTTGTTGGGGAGTTGTCCTTGTTTAGGAAGTTATATGTAACCCTTGCTACATGTGTTGACCCTTTAATTTAATGGCACATGAAACCCAATTCCCCAATGTTAACTTCCTTGCCAAACAAATATTGGGAATTCTAAGGTCACAAATTGAAATTGAATGTGTGTTCAATCTTACTGGTGTGTTGACAACTTTAAGACGTTATAGGTTGCATGTGAATAATTTAGACCAAATCACCACGGTCATAATTGGCTTGAAAATCCTTGTTTTAATTGTTCATGATATAAGGATTTGATAGATTTTTTGAAAGTTGAATTTTCATTGGCTAAAGATAACTATGATTTGATTAAGGAATCAAATTATTTTGAGCAACTGGAGTTGGATAAAAATTAATTTGGCATTGGCAAGATGAATAAAAAAATATTGTTGTTTCTAGGATTGCAAAACTTGAATGATAATTTGCATTTTTCACTTCATTTTTAATTAATAATTTTATCTTTTTTATTCATGGAGGGGTTACTTGTGGAACTCATCCATAATGGGGATGGCTTTTGTTGTGCTATTTGTGTTTATGGGTTAGGTGGGGTGTATGTGGGGTGTGGTTGGGGCAAGAAACTTATGTTATGTTGGATAAGGGTTTCCAAAGAACTAAGGTTCAACTCCCCCACAAGTTATTGGTTTTTTAAATGTTTTCTAAAGTTCGAGTGGGGCATGTTTGCGACTAGAAAATTTAATTCCAAAAAGCAAAAATGTATTCCTAACTTTTGTACATTTTTTGTGATTAGTGTGAGTTTGAAAACTGAAAAATGCATATCCACCAAATTATATATATATAGTTGTCAAGTTAATTGTATTCATAATTTTTTATTATGTTTATCCTTATGTTATTATTTTTTGAAGAATATTATATATAAATAACTATAATAATGCTTCAAATCTTCATATCCGAGCAAGAATGGTTCAAACACCACTTGGTTAGCTTTCCTAGCCTCGCTCCTATTGCAATACAATAGGTGGTTTTTAGTCAATCCCATGTGTTGGAAAGTAATGGGCTAGGTGTTTTTAATTGGGTTGTTCCTTGCCAACATGGGATGTTGTTTTTCAAGCACCAAATTGTATGAACTTTCATTTATTGAAAGTGTTAGACCCAACTCATTTTAGCTTCTTGTGAATTTAAATTTAGTCGTGATATAGTTAAGATATAATCCTTTGTTGTGAAGCTCAATTGCATGGGTAATGTTTCATTTTATTTTTTCCTTTGGCACTTAAATTTGTATCATAGCTTGGGGCAAGAATTGCCCCCCGTTAAACTAAATAGGTGCATTCTAGATGTCTAATCTTGCTCATAGGTTTATGAAATGTTGTAAATTTTTAATAACATATTCTTTACACCATGTTTTTCAAATCTGATAGTGCATTAACTCACCTATCTCTTAATATGTGTATAGTGTTATGAAGAATAGGTTTGGGACTATTTTTGATAATGAAAATTACCTCCTCAAGGCTTAAGCTTTTAGGAGTTGACATAAACCCTTGACATGTAATTGTCACTTTTGGCATTGATCAGTCCAATTAATTGTGCCACTAGCTTCTTTCTTTGGTCAAATGTTTTGGATCATGGTAGGGGTCATTTTGTAACTACTGATGAAGACTTCAAAGTGCTAAAAAATGTTAAATATATCTCAAATATGACCCACTAATCCAATTAAAAATTTTCATTCCACAAAAATATGTTAAATCATGATGCAGATG
>Ga0209611_10003105_pt1 | contig 29057 bp, 21 predicted proteins | sample S1TSphgellanicum_3_FD_187693 | JGI IMG/M metagenome (GOLD analysis project Ga0209611, IMG submission 187693) | Host-associated microbial communities from peat moss isolated from Minnesota, USA - S1T2_Fc - Sphagnum magellanicum MG (SPAdes) (version 2) | ecosystem: Host-associated > Plants > Peat...
TATGTTCTATGTTTTCCTTCTTTTATGGTGTAATTTTATATGATTATGTTAAAACTATTTATAAGTTTGAAGTGGTTCTAGTAATTCATTAGGTTTTGTGTTTTCATGTTTTTTCAAGTTTTTTATGCATGCAATTAAAAGGATGGCATCAACAAGTGAAACACTTAAAATGTTACATGAATGTGATGAATTTATGTCATTAATTAGCACCCTAATCAAATTACCCTCAATTGGATTAGAAGAGGCATCCAATCCTAATATGAAAATAGTTTAACAATTTCTCATTCTTCAATTCAAATTTAATAAAAAATTGTGGTACTCTTTTTATCACATTTTTGCTTATTGAATGTTTTGTTGTTAATGGTGTTGTTGTAATAAATTTTTGAAATTCACAAATGTTATGATGTGTTGTATGCAACCCTTTTGTAGTGCAAGTTGATCGGAGGAATATGTCCCAAGGAAAGAACAAAGGGCTTTTAAATTATAATAATCAACATGGCACAAGCTCACTAAAAAACACACTTCTAATGTACATCTCGAGCATATAAAAAATGGGATTGTTTTTGTTACAAACAATGGCAAAGACAAATGAAAAACAAGTTGCAAAGAAGAGAAGAATTGTTCCACCCTTTCATATTATAATCACAAATCTTATGCCAAATCTAACCAACATTATGTCAAAACATTTAAGTACAATGGACCAATTCAACTATACATAATCATATGTCTTAGTCATGATGCCATATTTTTGCATAGTGCAAACACAACATGATCTTTTGAAGGATTTAATGTTGGACATTACAAAAGGCTATCATCCTATGTTATCCATTGAAAAAAAACACTGCTAAGATTGCAAAGCAAAAGTAAAGGAAAAACACAAGCAGTCAACTAAACTATTCTCACACAAAAAATGCAGTAATTAAAATACATACTATTTAGGGTTAGGGTTTGGGGATCACTAGAGCAGTGTGTGCAACTGTGCTTTCGTTCTGGAGAAGAGCTGCTGCAATGGAAGAAGACCGATCGAAAGTTTTGCAGAGATTTCGAAGATGCGTGCAATTGTCTGATATTATGGACATGCTTGAAGCGTTTGTGGATAGCCGTGCGGTAATAATGCGAAATGGTCTTGAAGAGCTTGTTGTGAAAGGAGTGATGACAGTTGCGGGGATTGGGGATACCCGTGTTGTGTTTCTTGCTAATGCGGAAATGTCGTGAAGAGGTTGTCGAAGAGAGAGATGGCAGTGGTCTTCAGAATACTGTGTTTTCGTTTGAGGATCATGTCGCGGGAGGATGTTGGCCAATAACGTTCGGTATTGTTAATTTAGTAACGAGCGATTGTTTTGTTGTGGGTTGCAATGTCGTCGTTGTTAGTAGAACTGGAGAGTGGTTTGGGTTCTTCTGGTGTACTCACGCGCAGTCGTGTAACAGTAAGCCCAAAGAAACCTTTGGACGCCATCATTAGTGATCTCAGTGATGCTGCTGCTCTTCGACGACGTATGACAAGCCCCTGCAGAGAAGTAGCAGCAGCAGAGGTGAGGTCGCCGCCGTTTCTTGGACGGTCTGTGAAGAGGACGCTTGGGAGAGAGGAAGGGAACATTGCAACAGGAGGAGAGAGACAATGCCCCCCCAGCAGCCGTTGGAATTCGCAAGCCAGAATCCTGAAGTACATGACCGAGCTCTTCCCAGGGAGAACGTCAGTAAACCCTAGCCCTAATTCCCCTGTCTCTGTACAGCCTCTCCTTCTGTTTATCTTCTTGCAATTCCTTTTGTAATTATTACAGGAGGCATTGTTTCATTTCTAATTATACAAGCCTCAGCAAAACAATTGCTGCAAAAGAATGGTTGCTTTGTTCTGGTGCAAGATTGTTGCCCATACTCAGCTGATGCAGAACTATGTCTCATGACTGTGGCTAAATTTCTACATAAGAGGGTACTTTGTTTTGTACAGGCAGGAGATTGGTGAGCTTCTCAGTATTCTTGGGGAGGCATGTGACTGTATCCCTCCCCTTCTTCTCTACGGAGCAGCTGCAACTGGCAAGACCAGCATCGTGTGTGAGATTATGAGAGTGCTTGGTCGCCCACATGCGTATGCAAGCTGTCGCTCCTGCCACAACCCACGCCTTCTTTTTGAATCTATCCTCAACCAACTGGTAGGTCACATTCGATCAGCTGCAAACAACTATGCTAGTGTGAGGCGCTGTGAGAGACTCCCAGATTTCATAGAGCACTTGCCAGGTGCTTGTGCAGAGGCAATGTCATGCCAGAACTCCGTGAAGAAGCAGGGGATCAGCTCTTCCAAGAAGGTATTTGAGTACTATCCCTGGTGAGCTCTTTAGTGATTCACTCTGTTGTTTCAGTACCACTCTCCAGGTTTGGGAAGGATGGCTATGCTTTTCAGTCAGTGCCTGTTTGGGATGTCTTGGTTATTCTTGTGTTTGACAGATTCTTCCTTCCATATGTAGAAATCAAAGCCTGCTCAAACCAACGAAAAAGCCAGTGACCAAGTATGTGTTCAAGATTGTACAAGAAGGGGTCCAGGTTTAAATGCCTGATACAATTCCACTGTCCGTTTTGCAATAACAGATTGCCCCAGTCTCACCTCCTGACCAGCTGCAAGCAGAAAAGCCCAAGGAGATGGTGTACTTGGTTATTGACAATGTGGAGTTGATGAGGGACTGGAGTGGGGGAATGATGCTCCTTGCAGCTCTGTTCAAGCTCTCAGAGTTGACCAGACTGCCTTATTTGGGTCTCCTGTTCATCAGCCGTGTGGGACCTGATGGAATCCAGGCATGTGTCACATCCAGGGAACCCCTTCCACTATATTTTCGAGATTACAATGACAGCGAGCTTGCCCAGATACTTCTCCTCCAGCAGCCTAATGCAGAGCTCTATGCTTCATTCTTGAGGTACTTTAGGGCCCCTTCTTCAATGATGTCCTGTCAAGCTGAAGATTTTATACTTTCAAGTCAGCACCAAAGTGTTGTCAACACACACAGTCAGTATGTTTTGAAAGCCAGTGACTAAGTGTCTTATTACTGAAGTGAATTTGAATTATGCTAATCTGCAATGATGTTGACTGTTGTCTTTGCCCCAGTGCTGTGCTAAAGACATTCAGCCGAGCCTGTCGTCGGGTCACAGAGTTGTCAAGAAGCCTAGAGCCTCTATTTCAGATCTATTGTGAGCCAATTCTCCGAGGGGCGGCAGTAGGGCCTGATGACCAAGGGAAGCGGCAGCGCTATGGTCTGCTGCAGCCACACATCCGACCAGCCCTTTCTCAAACTCTCATCATTGGGGGATCAACACCTGGTATGCCAATTATTTCCCTGTTGCATCTGTCAAAACTGCAGGAGCAAAGCCAGTTATTCATGGCATTCATGATGAAGGTGATCATCTGATGCTTTGTGAGTGACAATGGCAAGTTTTAACGGTTTCTGGCACTGAGATAACAGTTACCTTCAAACTGTTGTACAGTTTTCTCTCCAAACTATATATAAATGTGTTCCAGTGGCTAATCCAATGTACTGCAAGTAGGCACCGCTGCTGATAGCTATGTCACTTTGAGTGGTAGCAAGTTTTAAACAGATTCTTGTATGGTTATCTACATGATCTGGTGGGAGCAGATGAAGTCAGTGAGGAGTATTGGCAGCAGGTCACTGCCGTTCATGATGATGTTGATGGTTGTCTAATACTTTGTGGGTGACACTCACAAGGTTTTGACAGCATTCATTCTTATTGCGTTCATTTTGGTTTTGCTGGAACTGTCACAATGGTCACCTTGAAAGTGTTAATTGTGCCAGATGTCGCTCTTAAGCCTGCTTTTGAATTTGCAGATGGTTACTCCCCATCTTTCTCCACCTTTTGATTGCATATTTCTTCCTGTAATCACCAAGTTTTTCATCAAATTCTGTAAATGGCACAGATGAGCAAGGCTCAGCAGAGAGAAGGGGAAGAAGAAAAGGACGCACAAAGAAGACACAGTTTGGTGGGAGGGATGCCAATGAATTGGGCTTTGAGCTCTCAATGAGCAGCAAGTACCTTTTGCTGGCAGCTTATATTGCATCCCGAAATGCTCCCACACTGGATGCCAGTTTGTTTGACTCTGGGGAGGGTGCTCGTTGTGGTGGACAGCGAAAGAGGAAGTAAGTGAGCTTATCAAGTATGAAACCTTTTGCCGCCTATTTCAATCAATGATAGGATGAGGAGATCTTGGTCTGTTGGCTGGAGCTTGAACATATGATGCTCTCTTATATAGCATTTATCTTTGGAAAGGTGAGTGAGTAGCATGGCTTTTTTCTCAGAATGAGCATCTCTGATTGTTGAGAAAGACCTATCTTTTGATTCACTGCTGTGTGGTGCACAGGAGTGGAGCATTGGCTGTAGAGAAGAAAGAAGCAGAAGCACAGAAGCGTCAACTGAGAGGCCCTGGCAGCTTTCCCCTAGAGAGAATGTTAGCTATCTTCCGTTGCATAGTGGTTGAGCATGATGACAGATACCCAAATGGTCTTTCACATCTCTTGCCTTCTGAAACCAGCCAACAGACAGAGGAAGCAGCGGTGGCAGCAGGGGGAGATCTGACTGAGGAGCTCACAGCAGATGTTCTTATGCAGGTCACAACTCTTGTGAGTGTCAACTTGTTGTACAAGAATTCCACAAACCCGCTTGAACGCTTGACTAGATACTGTTGCAACATTGATTCAGAGCTCATTCAAAAGGTTTGTGGCTTCTTCTCTCTCCAATTGACATGCTTTGAGGTGGCATAAATTAAGTCACAGATTCAGTGACCATATCTGCAATTCTGTGCTTTACCTTGGCTTGACAATTCGAACTTGCACGAGCATACTAGTCGGTGCTCTTGCCTGGATTTCTGCATTGATGAAATTTGGCATAAACACGAAAGGTTGATGCTATTGCTGCGCTTGGTAAGTGACTCCTGTACGGCTTGTTGCTTGTGCAGATTGCACGGAGTGTGAACTTCCCTCTCTCCAAGTATTTGCTTGGTGGGTAGTTCTCTTCAAGATTTGTAACATATTAGAGTAAGTGTCCATTGCAGGCTAGGTGAGCTTAGCACTGTTGACAACATCTGTACATCATTTGGCAAATTCATGCAGTCAAGTGTTGGAGGTTGGATAGCCATGATAGAAGTTTAGGGTTTAGGGTTTAGGGTTCATGACAAATGCAAGCAATCTAACAACTTGAGGTTCCTAAACAACAACATTCAATTTATTCTCTAGCAAATTCATGCAAATTCATACAGGCAAGAGCCAATTGTAGACCTTGTGTAACCTGCCAAATGGCTATCAAAGTTTGAGAGGGACTCAAATGGGAACAAAATGAAGATGGAATGATTGTACCTGATCAGCCTCTTTTGCTGTTGTGCCTCATCACCATCTCTCTCTTCTATTCTCAAGCTACCATGCTGGAGATGGAAGCTTTCTCACAGTTTGCAACTTCAAACATTTATTGACAACAGAGATGCTTGAGACATAGGAACAATGCCTAAGCATCTGAAGCCACTGGGACTCCATAGTCTATACATATGTGAGGACATCCTTGATCACTGGCTTTCCAGGTCCATCCTGTGCACCAGCTTTGATTCTGCAAAGAAAAACCTAAGATCAAGAGCTGAAACAAGTTTCATCATGTGCACAGCTTTGATTCTGTGTAGAAAAACATACCGTCAGGAACTGAGAGAAGTGGTTGCCTTCAATAGGAAAGTTTTCAGCAGATATCTTGTTTTGTGCTTTCTGCACGAGAAAAGATGAAACAACGTTGCAGAGGAAACGAGCCCGTTCGATCTCCACATGCTTCAGATTCTCCTTGTATTGGAGAGAAGCAAGAATTATTTTCCTCCTGCTGTGCTTCTGGATTTTCAGTGTGTGCGCAAGAACGAGATTGTGGAGACAGATATGCATAGAGGATGAGGGGACTGCCGTTGCTGCTGAGAGTAAGTCCTCACTATCAGCATCTCGTATCATCATCGTCAGGCTCCAGCTTCTGCGCTCTAAAGCTTCCGTTCGTTAGAACATTTAGCATACAAGGAGGAAGCAGCAGCTCCGCCTGGAGGAGCTTGGAGGCTAGGTCGGATGGAAGAGGAGATGATGATGATGCAACAAGTAGCGGGAGTAAGAAGAAGAGCGAAGAAGCTCCTGTGGTGGTGGATTTTCTCAAGCTGAGCGAGCGTGATCTTCTTGCACAGTGCAAGGTGGATACTTTCCGAGCATCGGGACCTGGTGGCCAGCACCGCAACAAGACGGAGAGCGCCGTCAGGCTCCGTCATCTTCCCACGGGACTTGTCTCTCAGGTTCGCTCTCACTACTACACTGTCTCCTTGTGTCATCTTCTTCTCTGGAAAGCGCTCGCTGCAGATACGTCCATCTTCTTGCTTTTCTGTTCTCCAAGAATTGCCGCAAACAGATACGCTAGACGCTTTCTTGTTTTTCTTTCAATGAGGAAAACAATCCGACGAACTTGTGAGCACAAAACTTCGACAGCATTTTCACACTCCATTCATGGTAGAAAACAAACTGTCTGCATAATAAGATAACAAACAATGAGCTTCTCTTCAGCTCTTCATGCTATGCTATTGGAAATAGGCTCTCAGCAGGCTTGCTCATATCTGCATCCTGCTTCCCATCTCCATATTCATGCATTTGCTGCATTTTGTTCAAGAAGCACAAGAATTCCTATGAGCACAGCCATAGATCAATGTGTTTAGCATAGTTCTCCATGATGCATTGATCCTGTGCTGCAGAGACATGTGCACAGATTCACTCCTGTGCATGTCAGTGAGAAGATCCTAGTGTGGTAATGTCACTCAGTCATGGTTGTCAGGAGACAGGATATTATAGTACCTCTTCTCCTCTTTCTTCTGAACTCAAACTAAACCCTTAAAGCTTCTGTTGGGAAGATGATCTCCGTGGAGAGAACTTGCAGGCATCAGATGACCGCTCACAGAACAACAATCGAATTCTGGCCTTGAACCGACTGCGGCAGTTGATTGCAGTTGAAGGTGATTCACTCTTCATGTGTTTTGTCTTTTGAAACAGTTTTTTCATGTTAACTTAGTCTGCCTGAGGATGGACAACTTTTTGCCAGTGTGTACTTCTTCCATTGACCTTCATTGCACTGGTCTGCTTGCAGTTCCCAATTGGCAGAAGTTTTGGTTTTAGGGTTTAGGGTTTGCAATCATAGACATCTGCAATCTCTTCAAGCATGTTAGTCTGTACTGGTTGGAAGCTCTCAAGTTTTGTCTGAATTTTCATTCTTTAGTCAGCATGTGCAGGGCAACCTTCTGATTCCCAATGAGGTCTGTGACTATGCTGTGCAATTAGCTGTATTTTCTGAACATGTTTCCACCAGCAGATGGAGCTTTGTTGAGCTCTGCTATTGGTTTTGTGAAGGATTTGTTGTTGAGCAGCATGTGTGTGGAATCTTTCATTTGGGTAGTGAGGCGGCCTGTGGAGTTGGAAGGTTACAAAGCTCCCCCAGAGCTCATGCGGATACTGCCTAATGTCACAAAGGCAAGAAGAGAGAGGGAAGGGATACAACAGATAGGAGCAAAACACCCGGACTTTGTTCTAGTGAGTCTTCTCAAATCTTAGTAACAAGATGTGTTTACTTTACTCTGCTAATAATTCCTTTTGTTTGTCTCCGAGATCTGCTAAATTGGCTTCGATCAAGGGCATGTTAGGGGCATCACAATAATGTATGTTCAAGTTCCAGTTCTGAAAGCGAATTCTTGGCTGACACAAATTTTCTACAGGGGTTGCAGGTATTGCTGGACTTGTTGTGGTCAGTCAATGGCTCTATTTCTGAATGTGCAGCACTCCTTGGGTCAATTTCTACAACCTCAATAGCCCATCAGCCACCAGATTATTGGTTTCTGAAATGAGTTTGTCAATTTGTTTTACTTTCTTTTTTGTAATCACAGTCATCGCTTTGATGTTCCTAGTTTGCTGAAGAACAAATTGTTCTGCAGACTGAGCACTGGAGCACTTTCAAGGTTGATTGTGTCAGAGAGGACAGTCTGGAATGCCGTAAACAACCTTCGGATTTCCCATGTAAGTCACAAAGCTCTTATGTTGAAGTGCATTTGGCAGATACTTGATTACACACACACACATATCTATGTGTATGTATCATTGAAAAAGCATGTTGATTTTTTGGGCATCAAGTTATATTAGAGAGAGTCCCCACAACTTTTGTAGAGTTTTGTGTAGACAACTCTCCATAGGAGCCATATGGATAATAGACACTCTAGATAGTATACTGATAAAACACTTGAATTTTTCTGTGCAGAACCTGAAGCCACTACGTGGAGATTGATGTTGATGTTATATCATGAATTTCTTCTGTTCTTGACAAAGTCACTCCAAGCTTCACACATAGTAGTATCACAAGGATATTGTTGAGCCAAAGGGTGAACTATAAAAGATCTGTCACTTGTCAATTAGAGAATAGAAAAGAAGAGAACCCATTTTTGGGCAATTCTGAGCAGTTTTAGAGGTCAGGTGCCTTGAGAGACCAGGTGGGAGACCAGATGATCATCACCTAAGGTGCACATAATTCGCTTTGCATGTGTAGAAGATAGGTATTTGCACAAAAATGTCCTTGCAATTCTTTGGAACTTTTAGCATGAGCACAACTTCACAGACTATATCATCTTGCTGTGAAATGGGTCCTCAGTTCATGTAACTCAGATCAAGTTCTCCATTCATTTGAAGCTGGAGCATATGAGCACAAGTTCACAGACTCTTTACTGTGACTTCACAGACTAGGTACCTTTCAAGAAGAGACCTTGACTAAACCCTAAAGCGCACCTGGACGCCCGAATTAGAAAAGTCTGGGAAGAAACTATTCGTCCACCGGCGGTTACGGAGTGGTCTGAATCCGGAGACGAAGAGTTTTCCACTCCTAGAGATCGAAGAACGATCTGGGATCTCAAAGAAGCAAAGCGATGACGATTCCAAGACTGTCTAACCTATGTTAGGGTTTGTGGGGCGAAACCCTAACTTTGTGGATCTATCTTCCCCAAAGTTGTGATTTCTTGCGTTGCTGGCGTTGTCGATCGCGATGGGTTTTTCTTTGTTGCAGATCCACAAGTGGTGATGGCCAGCTCGTCGCAGCAGCAAGCAGATCGCAACTTGGATGAGTGTTCGCTCTATGGGTAACGAGTCTCTTCTTACTCTTCTTCTTCTTCTTCTTATCATGCTTCGACCCATGCGTGGGCCTCTTAAACTTCTTTTTTAGCATCGAGACAGTAGCGCATTGGTCAGGACTGACTCGCAAATTTGCAACTGATTTTGAGATTTGGAATCCCGCGCAGGTGCAGCCTTAGGTGTCAGCCATGACAGTCAACTCGGTTGTTATAGGGGACTAAGTTTCTGGAACTGGTTTCTGGATTGATATGGAGTTTTGTAAGGTGTTTTGAACTTGATGCAGGTCATGGATATTCTCAGTGCTGGGAGCTCTCATCGCCATTCCAGTGGGGATCAAGAAGAAATCATATGCACCCCTCGTGTTCTTTGGGGCCACAGGTGCAATGCTTGACATTGTGCAGAGCATAACTGACTGTGAAAGAGAAAGGGTGGAGAAGGAACACGCTGCAGCATTGCTTGCTGAAGGTGGTGGAAGCGAAACCTCAAGCAACTCTGCCATTGATACATTTCAGGATACTCTTGAGAAAGAGCCAGAAAAGCTCTAAACCAAATCAAAGTAGCTAAGTAGTAGTCAGCTTGATGAACTATGATGTTCACAAAAGTTCATTAGAGTGTATGGACATTCGAGTCATTGGCCTGGTTTAATCTTGCTCACTATTGTTGAGAGCAGGAACATGTGTTGCAGACAGTGGTCTGAAATAATGAACTTTGGGCTAGCAATTGAATTATCAAGTTTCTACATTCAGGCTGCACATATTTGATTGCAAATGGAGCAGATTGCACATAGGTCAGTCATTTATTTCCCTTGTTGCTTTGGCTGGAAGTCTCCCACACCTGACACAAATTTCAAATGAGATCAAAGCCATCCAGAAGATGAGGAAATTGTACTGCAGCACAGTCATCAAGGTATTGAACCTAGACATAAAATACTTGGTGGTTGTCATGATCTTCTTGACCTGAATCAATATGCCCCTCCACTGATGGATTTATCAGATCCTTGATTATGGTGGAAAATGTGAAGGAATGCAGCATCAAATTCGACTCAAAAACTCACTTAGACAGAATTCTTCACTGAAAGCTCCACTACAAAAGCATACGTCAAATACTTCTCGAACAGGCTTTCTGCTATGTTTCACGCACTTTTCAACATAGCATGGTGAAAACAGAATATGAATACATCTTGATCACTGTACAAGTCACTTCAACTTTGTTATGGCAACCACCACCTGGATTTATGTATTTCACTTCAGCTATAAGCCAGATTGCATATTTTTGTCAAAATTGACACATAAAGCATTTAGTATCTGCATGACAATACAGAAATGTTCAGGTTTCAGAGAAATGGGTCAATGCTACTGAAAGCCAAAAAGAAGAGAAACATATATGTTTTATACTCTCATCATTTCTGCAGTTAGTTGCAGGATGATGCATGAGACCTGAGGAGATTCAGAAGTCTGAAGAATTGAGAAAGCACTGGCTTAAAAGAATCAGTGTTTAGTCAATAGGACATGTTACACTACTTGATTTTATCACCATTGTGTCTACATCACCAAAAAAAAAATTTAAACAAAATGCTTTGTCAAAATGGTAGAATGGATATACAATAGATATTACATGGGTAGCCTCTAATTATTGTAAGTTTATTGTTGGCTATGCCTCAGAAGCTAGAGCTTTGGGTTTTTTTATGTGGGGCTCAACAGGGTAATTAGAAGCCTCATACATCTGTTTATAGTTTTTCTCCCTAAAGCTTCTATCTATTGGTTTTTTATTTTCTCTTGAGGTTGAAATAGTTAGGAATCTCTTGAGAAGATGGCCTGATGGCTTGAAAATTGGTCCAGGATTTCCCACTATTTTCCTCTTTGTACATGATGGGTTTCATGCCTTCATCACGGCAGCAACCCATACTCTAAATTGGGATGTGCCCAAATTGGTAGCATGTTTTGATATGGTAATCAATCAATACATCTTCCCCATTGTACACAACAAAAGCTTTGTGTGTGTGTGTTGAGGAATTCTTGTGTTCTTATGTTCTAAATCCATTTTCTAGTTTTCTCATGCATTTGGAGTTTGTTGCAGTTTTTCCGAAGAAAGCTGGCATGTAACTTGTGAAGTTGATGAGAATGATTTTCTAGTTTCCCTAAAGCATAATGAATTAGAATGGATAGGGACAGCCAACAAAAGTCAGTAGCACACCCGCAACTAAAAACCTTGAGTTTCAACAACACAGCATTGATGAGTTTAGGCATGGATGGTAACTGATGGATTGTGCTGCTGGAAGAACTCTGTGGCATGGAATTACATCACCAAGATGGAGTGAGCAGTGTTGAGAAGGATGTGATCATATTGCATTGCAGAAACCTGAATTAATAGTTTGGATTGAGATAGCTCCAGTACTGTTGATATAGTCAGATTTCATGGAGTTTCAGACTGGTTGGAAGATAGATACCACTGTTGAACAGATTGGTGGGATGGTAGCAATATTCTTCAATAGTTTCTCTATCTGGTGAATGGTAGAAGTGTACTTAATTATGCTGTGGATCTGGAACAGGTAAAGTAACTGGATTAGATAGAATGATCCAGAGTTTCTCAGGTACAAGAAAAGCTTCCCAGTCATGTGGCAAACTGCTATGGATTGGACGTTCAATAGATGGTCGTGCAGTATCTTGAATCTGGGTCAAGCAACCTGGGCAAGAAGATATACAAGTGAATGAAGGCAACAAATGAGAGATTCCAAAAATGCATCTGTTAACTATACAAATGCATGAGGCAAAACTTAGAAGTGCAGTACTGGTGCTTGAATTTCTAACCTTGCACATCACCTGGTTGGAAGGAAATGTTTATTGCACATACACTCATTGGTTGTACCAAAGTCTAGAATCAGAAATTTCTCTGTTAGAATGTCTGTTGGTCATTGTTTTTCCCCCAAATTCCTTCTGTGTGTTTAGTCTCCTCTGCTCTGTGTTTTTTTGTATTGTATTTTCTCCTTCTCTTCTGGTTTGTTGCTCAAAAGTAGCACGGTTGCATCTTCCCAGTGCTTCTGGATTTGCAGCAGAAAATCAGTACACAGGTTGGTGTTTACACTGAAATTTAGCCACCATAGGGAGCTGATGAAGTCAATGAGGAAGTTGTGATACAGAAGTTACTATCATACATGTTAATGTTGATGGTCGCTTAACAGGTGTGAGACTGCCACTGTTGTTCATACTGCAAGTGTTTATTTTGGTTTTTTTTTTTCCTTGTTCAGTTTTTGTTATGTGGTATTTTGTCTATTCTTCTCTGGAAATTTCTATGACTTAATCAAGTGTTAATGCATTACCTTTTCTTATCTGTGAGAATGGAGACTTCTTGTCTTATGAGATAATGTTAGAACCTCTGACCTTGTACATCATTGCTTGAGCTTCTTGCAGGATCATAGCTAGTACCAATCCCACCACCACTACTACATGATCCCAGCAAGCTGCCATACATCTTCTCATGATCCTAGGCTCTTGATGAGCCAGCCTCCCCAGAAGCCATTTCTTATCTCCAAAAAAGGCCACTACAAAGTATTCTGGGATCACCACATGCTCAATTCCCATTCCTCTATAAACCTCTCTCATGTCAAAAGTTCAGGATATAATTCAAGTTGGACCAAATCCCTCTCCCTACTGTTATAGACATCATGGTAATATAGACATCCACAGCTATGATTACAATGCAAGTTGAGGTGGGAGAAGATTCAAGGTTTTCTCATAGGATCAGAACTGAGTTGTACCAAAGTTGTTAATTGAAGATCAGACATACTGCTTCAGCTAGCTGGGCCTGTCTTACAGAGGGTGAAGGGTAGAACATTAGCTTTTTCAAATCAACAAAAAGCTAGAACAGACTCTGTGGAATCCAATGCCTAGCACAAGATCATGGGCTGGAGTGAATTAACAGCCACCAGCACACCATGAGGGATGGATGCTGAGTAAATAGGAAACACTTTTCCATTGAATTCCAGTTCCCCTAGCTAACAATAGTGGTTAACTGAGTTTTCTGTTTTTACCACCTACCTACTAACAACCCATCAGCCCTTTACCTATGTATTAAATATCTACATACATCTACTCACCCAGTAGCCACCTATTAGCCTACCTAGCACGACAACCTATCCCTTACGGGAAACCTCACATCAACTCAGTTTGGGTTCATCCACAACTGAGTCATAGTAGACTTCCAATGCCTAATGCACTGGTTGCTGTTGATTCCCTCTGTACACGAGCATGTTGAAGGCATGGGCAATGGGTTTTCAATCAGCGATGTGATGACCCCACAAGCAAAAAAGATGGATAAAGACCAAGGTCTAGTTTGGAACCCATCACACCTTATTAGTCATCAAGAGCAATCACTAGAAAGAACTTCTGTGCTAATTTGAATTTCCTACCAAATGATGTACAAGATAAAAATATATGCATCTCTTGCATCAACTAGTGCTCCTAAGTTTTCATATCTCATGCAATTGTTAGCTGGACCTATGGATTCTCACTTCCATGTGTTTGCTGCTGAAATACTGGAAATCTGTTGCAGGATGCACTCATAATTCTGATGCTTTAGTTGAAAACGTGAACTTTCTTGATCTGGTTTGCCTTGGAACAGTATCAAACTTCCTAACTAGATTTCATCCCTTGAACAGTATCAAAATCCCTAACTAAATTTTTTTGGAAGAGTACATGTTCACATTTCTTTGAACGAATATCATATACTGCAAATCGCCTCAAAGAATAAATAGCATCAGGGGATATGCTATATTCTGGATTGAATTCTCCCAGTCAAAAACCAGAATGCTCTATGAGTTGCAACTCTGAAACATGGTGCAACCAAATTTGCTCTAGTTCTCTTCAAGAGTGATCATTAACCTGAGAGGAACTCAGACCCCAATTACCTAGTGCAACCTTTAGACCTACATATCACACATCTTAGCCCTTCACTGACCTAGGAAACCTTCATGAATAGCATAAAAATAACAGAGAATTTAGGTCAAGAACACACCTCTGTAGAGGAGATGACAAAAAATTTGATGCTATTATATCCTCTTGGCAGGCTTGATTCGGAGAATAGCTTGTCTTCACGATTTTCTGAAAGCCAAGTTTTGGAACCCTTCTGTAAGTTAAGATATCTAAGATGACAAAGTTGCATCAATAATATGACCAACCAAGCCAGCACAATGCTAGCTTGTTAGTGTTAAATTTCTCTCAAATATACACAAACCATGGCCTTGTTGCTGATTGGATATGGAGTGCTAGAACTAAGATTCAATATGCAGTCAAACTGCCTATGGACATGACAACAACAGAAAAAATAAAAAAGATAAGAGATCCATAGAACCAACCTTCAGGTACTGCATATAATACCAAGGATACCCCTGTCAAAATTGTTGCTTACATATCCCTGGCATTGTTCAATATCTGATGTCTGCACATAATTTTTATGTTTTCTTCTTCTTTACAATTGTTAGTAACCATGCTGCCTTATCAAGGAAGACTTTGATACAATCTAAGATGTCACAGCAGGTCCTTGTCCAGATACACAAGCCATCAGTCACAAAAGGTGATGATAGAATACCACCTGAATCCTTTAATGAGTTGTGCATGCCCATCATGAATTGAACAAGTAGATGCACTGCATCTTCACTTCTCTAATGTCTCCTACAGGACAAAACAGATTGAGCACCTGGTGCAAAACCTGCAAGGTGTACCCAAGCCCTTGTGGTGCTTCCACAAGGCATCAAAAGGGCTAGGTTCTCAATGACCTACTCTAAGTTTAAACTTAAGCAATAGCTGTACAGGGAAAAATTGAATTGGTCAACATTGTTGCCTGCCAACTGGGAGACCACCATGTTGTGGGAACCTTCTTGACCCCTCTACCCTGAAGAGAACCCACATCCACATGAATCCAATTAATCTGCATGGGGATGGTCTTCTTTCTCTTTACAGCGCTTAAGATACCAAACTGCGTGCATTTGCAAGCCTAGACCAACAAGTATCTTCAATGCCAGAAGGATGATATATGTGGCACCCCCAAGCAACAATATCCCTGTCCATCTTCGCCAGAAAGGTCCTTGTGGAAGGAATGTTGCATACAAGGGGATCAACACCCTCAGTACCTGTACACAAAATCACACTTCTTGGAACTAGCAAACAAAAAGACCTAGGTGAAAGGCCCATAAATACAGATCTTCAACAACTGAGACACCCCAAAGTCACATTGCAAAGCACAATGCAGTCATTGTGAGCAAGTGCTACCCAGTTGGCTCCAGTGTATTTGGAACACAGTTTCAAAATTCAATCAAGAGTTTAGGGTGTATACCACACAGGCAGGTGCAAGAGGCACAAATTGCAGTGTCTTGTGCACTTCATGTGATTGGCTTTTTACTGTCTGCAGCAAATTGGACAAAACTTTGGCTCAGATGTTTTACACAGAAGAGGACCAAATTAGAATGGAACTCTGCATTACCAACAATCCGTACATGACATACCACAAACGTCCATGATACCAATGCAGTTCACAATACAAATGAACTCAATCCAGAAAGCTCAGATGAGAAGCATCATCACCTGCTTACAAAGTGCCTGAAGAAACTCAGAGTATGCCTCAGGTTTTATCTCATTGAATTTGGCCAGGAAAGAGTGCTTGATCACATCCACAAGAACTTCACACAGCAACACCATACCTGCATTCTGCCATCAGGTCCACCAACAAATTCCCCACAAGTAAGGCCTGAGATCTAACATTCTGAGAAGAAACATTGCCCAGCTGTTCTTATGTCTAAAACCACTCAGTGTCATATGTAAACTACAAACAGCAAAGGGATTATTCATGTGATAAAGACCATACAATACAAAATAAATGCAATCCAACAATTTCTCAATCTCTCAAGACCTTACTCTCACTTCTTTTAGGGGACAGGAGAGACCAATTCAATGAGACATACATAGGCAAAACTGAAAATCCAGTAGTCCTCATTATTCAGGATGTTCTGAGCCAAAACAAACAAGAGGAAGGTCATGATGTGGAAGCGCTCCACAGTATCTGCACACATGTCATCACCCAAACTATCCAAATTCAGGTTTTGCAAAGAGAGAGTTACAAAATGACACAAGAAGTCCATTGATACAAGTGACAACTACTTGAGGACAAGAGGCAACTACAAATTTGTCGCAGTATCCAGTGAAATTGTGAGCTATAAGCACTATGACCTCTGACTGCACTCCTCATCCAAGTAGACCATTTTAACTGTGTGCCCTTTTGAATCAGTACTACTCATCATTCAGAATAATGTATCAGATTGTACCATGATATGCCATTTTGTGCAAATTCTCCTTGCCCACCCGCTTGAAGACATTACTCTTTATTTCCGCAAAGTTGTTGGATATAAGAAGTGTGAGAAGCATGTTATTCTGTGAGTTGATTGCCGCAGATATCGTGATAGCTTGGGACATAATTATAAGTGAGTGCATCAGTGCAGACCAGCATGTCAAGGTCAGCAAGCCAAAACACTGTAAACAAATTGAAAGTGGATGAACACATCATTGGAAAGCAGATGAGAATGATCATGTTCACCCAGCCACAGCCCTTATAACTCAACACCAGTCCTACATGCACATAAGCACCACACCTCAAACCATTACCAACACTAATCAAGGATATAGAAAGCAAAAATTGCAATACTCTGGTCCAGACAAAATTGCAGCCAAGCCTTGATCAGCTTGTCTAAGGGGCATTCTCCAACAGTGACAGCTGAATTGAGGAGCACCTGTAATACATCTCCTCCAAATGACTGGCACAGCTTGTCAAAGATCTGCAAATAAAAAACCATAAAAACAATTCCACCAGTGAGAAATATCAGTCACTGTCATAAGATCCATGAAATGCTCCCATCAGAGCACTTATAACTAGAGAACCTCTTAGGAGATGGAACCTACTCAAGATCCACAAACTACATCCAGTCCAAAGCAGTTGCCAGAACCTAGCATCAGAGAGAGGCCTATAATGGACACTGCCAACAACCACAAATTCAGTATCTGGATTTTCTTTACTTGTCAACTTGCATCTAGTGCCAGACTTGTAATATGGACAGAGCTCAATACCTCCAGGACATTATAGACGACATAAAGCTTGATTGTAGCTTGACCTCGAATATAGTGATATATGAAGCTAATATCTGCATTGCAACAACTTGGATTCAGAATGATGCCCCTGGACTCTGCTCTAAGAAAACAAATTGTCATTGTTTTCATATGGACTCCCCAATGACAGTTGTAGATAAATACACAATAAGCTGTTCAAAATTTTGAGCAAATAATCTCCATCCTCAGTTTGTGTCACATTTCTTGAAGCAATGGGAATACTCAGTTATTATGTCAGCTAGCACTCAAGAGACATGGTTTGTCCAAATAGAATAAGCATCTTCATTCAAGCTGCAACAGTCTGGTGAAGGTAAGCTTAATTTCATTTTAGATTGCCACGAGACATGCAAGCATCTATGCCTAAGGGTAGTGAATGGCGCCCCCTGCACTTTGAACATATCCTTCAAGCAGTAAACAAGCATCCCTCAACTATGCAGCAGAATAACAGTGGCCTACCAGCTTGCTGTAGAACCGTAACACCCATCACAAGTATGATCAAGGAGCCGAAATCGGATAGCTCAGCCGCATATGGTCTCTGAAACTGCCTGCCCCACCATTGTCAGAGTTTTCTCAGCCTACACCTAAAGCCTTTTATCCTTTCCTGTGGTCAAAACAACAGGAACCACCACACCAGATTGAAAGATGGCACATGATACATTTGAAGAACCCAAATAAATTTCATCATAGACACCCAGTTCCAACAAACTCTATATTTAGGTTCACAGGAGCAGTACTTCCTGTGACTCAGCCCTGCATAGTGAAAATGGAAGTTGAAAGCTGATTCTCAATTAGTGGAAATGCAGGCTGCTTGTAAATTGTTTGTTTAACACTTTCAGAAGGTGCCACTCACCTCCAATGCACAAGGTGCTGCCACAGAAACATCAGAATCCTGGCTGGCATGACTGTGCAAAGGGAAAGAAAGGAGTCTAGGCACACAAAGAATCCCACATCGATGAGCTGCAGGCAATTCCCACAGAGAATGCAGTCATGAAATTGATAAAACCTCATAAGGTGAATCTTCTCAAACAAGACAATGTAACTTCAAAACATAATGTCTACCAGCACAATAGCTGCCTCAGAAGCTCTTTTGGCAAACTCCTTAATTACACAAACAAAATCTCCAGAGGCAGATATGATATTGATGAAAAACAAGTTCAACTATGGTTTTCAAATAAAGCACCAGTGGGAGGGAAAAAAAACTGCGCACCAACTCACACCTCCATGGCACATGAAACATAGTATTGTAAACACGATCTCGCTTCTGCTCCATGTTAACTGATGAGTGATGCTCAACTGCACTGCCCCTCTGAATTTCCCCCCGTAGGTACATCATAGGTGACAAATCAACCCTTTTTGGATCTGGTCACAAAACATCACAACACTCCAAATTGAGACACAAACACTAAGCATTAAAGTGACAGGAATCAACCCTAAACTTGGCAAGCACAAAATTAGGGTTCTGAAGTTATTGCTGGCACCAAATGTATGATATTGAAGAGCCATTGGAGGATTACAAAGCTTAGGAGAGTGTGATTATATTGTCCAAAAGTTGGCCTTCACCAGGACAAAAGATGTGCAATATCTTGCTCTTTTAGCTTTTTCTCTCTGTATTTGCAATGACAGCATATGAAAGTGGCAGGATCTTGCTTACAATCAGAATTAGCAGTCATCAGACGATCCCAGTCTGTCAAATGTGGAGTTTCAAAGCTCGACAATGTCTGTCGAGCTTGCGGTGGAGTTCTGTACCCAGGAGTTTCAACAGCATCCACACGACCTAGGTAACTTGGATCAGTCTCCATTTGATGCTTCTTGAAAGACATAACTTTGCTCAAGCTTCCCCTGGCCCCTCCCTCCATTCCATTTTCCTGTACATTATTAACGTCAGAATTCTTGTCTAGTACTGAACGCTGCCTCAGTTCTGCAATGGGGCGAGGGGATCTCTGTGCTGCATAGACAGGGTCCCTGATGCTTCCATTTGTTGTTGTGTTAGGTTCCAATTGCTTTAGTGGTAAGGGCCAGACCAGAAGCGAATTGGATGAGGCTGTAGAGCCTGCAGTAGTAGTACTCGCAACAATAGAACCTAATGGAATTCCTGGAATTCCTTTTGACCCTTGCTCTCCTTTGTCAGTTTGCATTTCCTCTCTCAATACACGATCCCTTGGAGAATCTGATTGTGCCTCATTGTTGCCCGGAGGCACTACCGCTGAAAATCCTAGCCCTGCTTCCTCACCACCGAAACCTTCGCTGGATGACACGGAATCCTTCTCAGCCTCTGTTGAAGATGCGTGACTTGAAACCGACAAGCTGGACGTTGTCGTTCCAGACGTGGGGATGCCACCAGACCTTCTGACAGGAAACACGATCGAAACAGAACTGAGAGGAACAGATGCAGAGCTTTTCAACATCTCTGTCGAGGGCGCAGACCTCGGCGACAAATCTCCCTGCAGTGTTTGCTCAAACTGTGCGGATGCAGGGGAGTTGTTCAACAGAAGATTTCCTGCAGCAGCCGCCTGAACTTCTTTCTTCAAAACTCCTACATGATCCAGCTGCATTTGTTTCTCAGACATTTCATTCTCGGAAGCAACAGGAGCAGCAGGAGATGATGGATCCGTGCTTACAGATTCCACCGAAAGAGGAACGGAGTCCATGTGCAAATCCGCCAGGCCTTGTCCTCCTCCCTGTATGAGATCTTGCACCGCCGATTCAGTCAAAGGGATAGAGATTCGAGCAGACGGCGGCGCCGCTGCCAGATCTAAGCCGCTCTCCTCAACGACGGCCAAATTCTCGTCGTCCACCAGAGCATGATCGATATGGGAATCAGAAAGCGCCTTCCGGCTCTTGCTACGCCGCATCCTCCTCTTCTTCTTTGACTTTCCGATGATGTCCTTGCTGGCCTCCGACGTCCGCACGTCGCCATCGCCATCGCCATCGCTATCTATGGTGAGAAGCTGGAACGACGCCGACCTTCTATACGACGCCATTACCGCCAAAACCTCCGGATCCCCAAAATTCTCCAACACAAAATATCCAAATTTCACAACATCCTCTTCAAAACTCAACCAAAAAACACACAAGTCATGATCCAAGCAACACTCATCAGCCTGCAAAGAACATTATAGTTCACCTTCTCTCACACGTTTTCTTATTTTCCAAGCATCCGATCCAAAAGCGAAAAACACTTTCGACAGACAGAAACCCCGGGGGAAATGCAAGCAAGAAACCTACACCAAAAAGTGCACCAACTGACACAACGTGCACACATCTAGAGCAGAAATCCGATCGAGAAAATGCTGCAAATGAGCAGAAACTAAGGAAATGCAGCAGTAAAGATTGCAAAAAAGGCCAATGCGTGCGAGAGTGTCCACAAGGAAGGCTCTCGCTGCAACAGCGTGCAGTAGCGAACCACAGCAGCGGGAATCTGGAAATTTCTTCAACCTCTGAGGTGTCCAGAGTATCCAAGCCCATAACCGCACGAATTACCCATAACCGCACAAGTAAGAACAACAGCAGCACCAGAGTGAACCGACACACCGACCAGCGCACCATCAAGGATGGATGATAAGTGGTCGGGAAACAGTTTTCTGTTGGCTTCCAGTTCGGTGCCTAACCATGTTGGTTACCTCAGTTGCTGTTTTTTTTTCCCCTACCAAAGCAAACACACAGCCCTTACCTACAAGTATACGCTAACCAGTGTTGGTTGGTCACCCAATTTGAGGGGCTAGAACTGCCAGTTTTGGTTCTAGTTAGTAAAACCCAAACCTTATTTGGGTCTGAATTTGGAACTGGTTTTGAATCTGGAACTGAAACTAGATTATTTTCAGAACTGGTCACAGAATGGGGTTCCCAGTTTTACTTATTTGTGGAACTGGAATTGGAACTTGAACTGAGATGTTGGGGGAAAAAAAAGAGAATTGAGGGCTAACTGGTGGTTAATTGTCAATTAATTGCCAATTCCATTGTGAATTGCCCAAAACCAAACCGGAACTGCATCTGATTTTCTTATTTGAAATCAATTTTTTTTTATAACTGAACCCAAAATCTAATTCCTTGTATCATTTATGTGTGAAACTGGAACCAAACCTAAAACCATCTCTAATTTATTTTTTAGAATTGAACCAAAGGTTCTTCCTCAAATTAAAGAATCACACAACACTAGTATAAACCAACATTGTGAGAGTATCTAATTTGCAAGATTAAAACTAGGAGTTCAAGTTTAAGTTCATGTGACCCAAACTTAAATTGACACCCCTTTGTTGAAACCAACACAAGAACCCAATCATGGAACTAGTTTTTTGCAAGATTCGAAATTAAAATTGAAATCATGAAATACCACTCTTGAAAACAGAGTCAAAATCTTTAGACAAGATTTTTTTTTCAATTGATGAATAAACTGAACATTATGTTTTAACAATTCATTTTAATTAGTTATTGAACTTCGTATCTACATAGAGCCCTGTTTTAATTTATTGTAAAATTTCGTAATCATACAATCTCTAGCATTCAAGAATGTGTAAAGCGTACATGGAATTGAACCTGAATCAGGCCCATTCTCTTGAATTTAAAAAACTGTGTTAAAAACATAATCAAAGGTTTAAAAAATTAGAACTGCACAACACTCGCATAAATCATCTTCTTAGAGCATCTCTACCCCAAAACTGTAATCACCTCCTTTATTTTATAATAGAATACCATTTTAATGATCACTGTCCCCCCACCCACAAACGTCCCTTTAAACACTCAAAGACCATTTATGCTTTTACATCTGAACGAGTAATAGTCACTGTCCAAATCCATAGTAGCCAAAAAAGCTTTGGTTAAATTGACCACTGCACCATCAATACCGGAGAGCAGCAGGATCTGCTGCAAGATTTAATGAAAAGAGGTGTTTGCCAGTGTGGGGTGGAGATGCTCTTACCGAGTAATCACCTATTACCAACCTGTATATGTTATATATACGACCTTCTACTTACAGAAAGGGTTAGAAAGGTGAAACCCAATATTAACTCAGGTTGAGGTTCATCCACAAGAATTGAGTCATAACGGGCATCCAGTGGATGGGTTGCTGGTGGGTGTTCGTTCAATCTGGCCCATAAGGTAGTAGAAAGTCGGTGGCAAAACGGTGTTCATAAGCGCACAAATTAAGAACAACAGAACAACGGCACATGGCCACACCTGGTGCAAAGTCAGTCAGGCAAAACATGACAGCGTCGACGGCAAAAGTAGGCTACCTACCATCAAAGTTGACTCTTGAGTTCATGTCTTATTACATGACACGCAATAGTAATACAGTTATCTATGAAGTCGCCTTGTCTTTGGTCCCCTAGTTCGTGTCTTATTACATGGCACGCATTAGTAATCCAGTTAACCTATGAAGTCACCCCGTCTTTGGTCCCCTAGTTCGTGTCTCATTACGTGGCACGCATCAGCAATAGAGTATCTACTAAGTCATCGTGTCTTTGGTCCCCTAGTTCGTGTCTTATTACATGGCATGCATTAGTAAAGAGTTATCTATGAACTCACTGTGCCTTTGGTCCCCTATTTTGACCCTCTAATCCCTGTTTCATTTCCAGTTCGACTGTACCTGCAAAGTGACTGAGCGTAATTGGGTACCATTCGTGAAGCTGAGTATCAATTCAGAAGATTTGGAAGATCTTTATCATTATTAATAGAGTTATCTGTAAAGTCACCCTGTCTTTGGGTCCCTAGTTTGACCCTCCAATCCTTGTTTCGTCCCCAGTTTGACTGTACTTGTGAAGTGAGTGGAGCATAGTTGGGTAGCATTTCATGGGTATCAATTCAAAATATTTGCAAGATCTTTAATGAGCAAAATTGAGTACTGTAAGCTGGGTATCAGTTCAGAAAACTTTGCAAGATTTTAACTCGATGAGCCTTGATTCAATGAGGAATATGAGCCACAGTCCATAGTGAAGGTGCAAGTAAAGCAGATCCAAAACTAGAGGTGAAAATTCATTGAGAACCAATTTAGGTGAGAAAACTAATTTGATCCCCTATTTTTTGAATGTATATTGTTTTCATCTTGACTTCTCATTCTGTCCCTAGTTTTGAAAAAGACTGGGGCCCAATAGCCCTAGTTTTGGGGTACTTCACAGTTGGCTCTAATGTTACACAAAATCTCAGCACTAGTGAAAATTATTAACAGTGATGTCAGGTTTCATCATACTTCACTTCAAATCACAATGGATCTTACTTATGTGGCAGCACACCAAGTGGGCATTATTAGCTCACAAGTTATATCACGTATCTTGCTGCCTTCTCCTAATTACCTACACTTCTTATCCCTGAGAGGCTAATTTGTATAGCCTATGCTTGAGTTGATGGATGGTGGACTATCAAAGGTATGCTCAGGTCTCCCACTCTGTCCAGTAACCAGTTGAGGGTGGTAGTTACCGGAAAAGTCTGGGTGTTCCCACACCTTGATTATTCCCAATGACTAGCACCCTCTCATCAGTTACCAAGTCCAATGTACCCTAGTACCTTGACAGCTTCAACACTAATTATATTATTTTCAGAAATGTTGAAATTTTCAAAACATTTTTTTAAACAAAATATTGTAAAAGAAATTAAAGAATCTTTAAGTATATTCTTTTTTGACATGAAATTTCCAAAATTGAATTTTTTTTTTTTGACAAACATGAGTTGAAGTTGCCCTCATGCTCTAGCATGTTATATCTGCCAAGAATGATGGTTGTGCGAAAGACAAATTATTAGGAAGTAGTAAAGTTAACATAGGCTGCATTATAATTCAGCTCAAATTTTATGGTGCCACGACATGGCTTGCCGAGAATTTATAGGTAACTAAATATTAGTGTAAGGAATGACCAGTGATTTCTTTTTCAATTTTCTGATGTTGAGTCATTGGCTAGCATTCCAATTAAATAGTTTTAAAATAGTCTAAAAACGTGTGCTACTAAACTAAAATTAGAGTCCAAATGTGGTCAAAATTTTCAAATATGTGTTTTTCAAATCTTTTTTAAAAGAGTATTGCAATAAACTATTCCCTTTTCAAAAAAAAATCACCTTTCAATCAAATATTGTTTTAGAAAAACGTTGACAACCATGCCTAGCAATGTTATGCAACCATGATGCTATTAGCTTAACACTTGAGATTTGCTATTTCAGCATTCTATTTGGTCCATGCTACCTTCAACATTGATAACTTAACTTAGCACCACTTTACACTATTCAAAATTGTCCTAATCATTTGTGACATCAAAATGTCATTCCACATTTTGTCCTTCCACCCACTGATGTTCAAGCTCATGCCTTATACAAGTACAACTAGGTCATGAGCTCTGAATGAAGAACCATGAGTTGCAAGGTAAACATGGGTTCATGGATTGTAACAATGTCATCTATATGCATCCATTGCATTCATTTGCATGTAGATATTACATTTATCCATAATAAAATTATCCATCATCATTTGACCACATACATGTGCATGATCGTATTCATGATATGAAAAAACAAAAGATACAAATGCATTTGATGCCTTCGAAATCAAATCCTTTGCCAATTATAACTTATATTGATGAGAAATAAAACAAAAGGTATAACAAGAAATGTATACAAATGATTTCTTGTAAAGTGGTCTAGTCAAAAAAAAAATTTGTGAAATGCTAACTAATGAACTCAAATTCTATCTTTCTATAATAAACAGTGAACCTCATTCCAACTCAATGTTGGTTGGTGGATGAAGAAATTCTTTGTATCACAATTCATTATTTTGGCATAAATGAAATACAAGTGTTTGCATGGGACATATTTTCCTTCTTTTCCAATAGAAGAGGCCAACATTGATATGAAATCAATGCAAGTACAAGCAGGATGACAACCCACTATGACTTCATAAAAATTATCATGTAACATGGAATTAATAGTTGAAATTATGTACACACATCTAATCCCAAGTGGAGGTACCTCAATGTGACAAAAAACTAATGCATTCATCAAATTAGTCATATCCCATTTGCAATCATGAAATTCACCTCTAATTGATTCCATTAATCAAATTTCCCATCACGTTTTGAAAGGACTTGATTTGCATTAAGTGGAACTTCCTAGTTTTGATTGTCACCTTCAACAAATGATGGCATGCATTTGAAAAAATCTTTCAATGGGAGTGAACAACATCTTGGTAAACAAAAACCTATTTCGTCAAGATTCAAAGTATCATTAGGTGTGAGACTTGTGCTTGACATCCTTGGCCATACAATGGACAAAGATGGATGTTCAAGGACAAATGTTTGAATTGCACCTTTGACACATCTATTGATGTCATTTGCACAAAATCAAAACTTATGATTTTTCATATTTTTGTTTTATGAATTCATGTGTAATTTGTTTGTTCTACTGAAAAGGCCTTTCTATAACTACATATTCATGGCTCCCAAGGTGGATGAAAATTTATGTCATGGTTTTTTATTGATGCAAGACATAATACATTATGATTAAACACCTTGCAATGCATTATGGTGGAAACTTGCAATGTCTACACAATAAGGTAGTATCATTTTGAAATTCCTTTCCTCCTTCTAAAGAGTTTTTTTGTAACTCCTTCCCAATTAGTTTCATTGTAAACATCATTATTTACATAGTAAACAAATTGTAAATTTTGACAAGAAACATGACCAACATAAGAGGAACATTTAAATTTCAAACCATCATTGTTCCTGATGTTAGTAGTTTTTGTCTTACACCAAAGGTGACCACCATGTTTCTTATCCATGCCTTGCATTAAACCTACTAAACCACAAGAATATTTCATTGGTGGCAACTCAAACATAATTCTCCATCGAACTTGGGAAGTAGATACTACACAATCTTCTTGGAATATAGATGCTACAATTCACTCCTAAAAACATCTACAAATGTCAATCATTTTAAACACATAATTTCATGTTTGAATTTTTTTTAACATCAACATCCAAACACAAGAGACTTTGGTATGACAATGATTACAACACAATTGGATTCGGAACCTCCTATACATCATCATTTGAAGAATCATTCAACTCAAGGATCATTGATTCTACTTTAACATTGCCAAATATTGACACCTCCAATTGAAGCAAAAATTTGTTCCTTTTTTTCTCCAATTACTTGATACATTCTTATTGGTGAAAGGTCCCATTCTTTTTTAGAAGCTCTTTCAAAATTCTTTTACAAGATGGCTTGTTCTATTTCTCCCATAGAATTCAATACCACTTTTTCAAATAAAATGGAATTACTCATAAGTTTGAACTTAGTTGAAAGGGTATGTCATGAACAACAACCTTCACATCTTTCAAAGATATAACGAAGAGAACTACCCCATTTTCAAGGAAAATTCCAACCTCCATTGAATTTACCATTGTGTTTAGTGGAAAGATTAAAACATAAAGAAAGACCGACCCACATACTGAAATCAATCATGCATAAACTATTTTGCACACATAAAACAAATGTGCAAATTGTTCAACACTTTCATTCCCAAACAAACGAAGGCTAAAATGTGATAAAGTAATGGACACATGTGGACAATATGTTTATATAGATGAGGAAAATAAGATGTTAACTATTGAAAGCATTAATTATTTTGTGATTTAATATATTATAGATCTTTTAAATGGTTTTTGAAGTGATAGGGTTGGTGTTAATGAATGGATATATAATTATGAAGCTTGGAACAAGTTGAATATCAAAAAATTTGAAGTTTGTTAAGATCATGGTCATAACTATTTGTTGATTTGCAACCTTTTTTTTTGGGATTATAAAATGATGTTTTGAACAAATTATGTCAAAAAGTAATGTGGAAAATTATTAAATTTTATGTTAAACAATAATAATTTGCTAGAAGGATGGTCACAATTTTTTGTAACATATATATATGAATGAATGGAAAGATATTATATTGATAAGGCATAATGCCCATAAATATACACATAATTATTTTGTCAACTTAGCTAGATTTTCTCATTGATGCTCACATAAACATGGAGTGTTCAAAAGTGAAATTGGAAATAATCACATTTCCAAGAAATCTTCTCAATTTGGAATATATAAAAACTTCAAAATTTGGTTCCAAAAGGTGTAAGCATGGTCACAATTGTTAATATTAGTACTTTAATTAAACATGAGATTTAAAATTTTGATTTTTCCCCCAAAATTAATATTGAAGGAAAAATGAATTAATATTTGAGTTAATTTTTTTGTGAAAAAAAGAAATGAATTGGTTGAATGTTAAAAAAAAATTAATATATAAACAAATCAAGGACATAAATTATAAAAGTTATGGCCATGAACCTTTGGGATTTGAAAGAAGAGTTGCCATACAATGAGAAAGGAAAAGGACAAATTTATTTTCATATAAGAAAAGATTAAGTAAAGAGGGGGAAACAAAAAACCAATTGTATATAGTAAAAGTTGATGGATCCTTAGGATTTATAAAAGGAATTGGTATACAAAGAAGGGGAAATAAATGGATTTGAAAATAAAAAGATTGTGGCCATTAATTTCATAAGACAAAGATTGAATGAAAAAAGAAACGTAAAAATGGTTATATAAAGTAAGAGTTCATGGACCCTTGGGATTTGTAAAAGGAGTTGGCATACAAAGAGGGGGAAATAAAACAAATCTAAAAGCATGGGACTTTGGTTTTTAATTTAAAATAAGAAAAAGATTAAATAAAAATGGGAAAAATATGACCATATAAAGTAGGACTTGATGGATTTTTGGGATTTGAAAATATGTTGCCATACAGTGAGAGCGGCAAAACATAATTTACATTGAACCACTTTGCTTTTATTTCAAACATAAAATTTTGACAAATCAAAAAAGGAAAAAAATCCTAACTTTAAAATATGGGCATGGACCATGAGGAGTTGTCATGCAATGAGGGAATTTTTTATTAAAAAATCAGATTTTATATTTGGCCAATTTTACCTTTTAAAAGGCCTTTGCCTTTGCCCTCCTTTCCACCCATTACTAGAGGATCAACTTGCTTCCATATGAAGTTGAATTCACAGCCTTTGGGGGGAGAAAGGAAGGATCTAACCATAAAGCCTTATTATCACAAGTATGTAGACTTTAACATTTTTTACTCTTGTTTTATACTCTTATTCCATTCCACCTTCTTTCCCACCATTCTATCCCCTTCTTTCTTCTTGCTTCAAATTCTATCACAAATTGCATTTTAAGAGCATACTTCATAGTTTCATTTTTATGTAATCCAAACCTATTGAGTTCTTCACTTTGATTATGCAAATTGACATGGTTGCATAATTGACATGTTGCAAATTAACATAGTTAATATGAAGAAGAAGTCTTATGTTGGTTACCATCCATGTTTTGAAATGTTCAATGTTTTGTCAGAAGACATTCATGGCAACATTCATGATGTGACAATTAAGAAATTGGAATCTTAGAACTCCAATTAGATACTTGCTAATGAAAATTTTAAAGTTTTTTTAACATGACATTAGCATTTTCAAATTTAAAAAAAAAAATTGTTTCATGTGTGGGATGGTAATTATTGAATTCAAATTTGATTACCATACATCAATGAGGTGCATCTTGATGATGAAAGTTGGCATGTGTTTTATAACATGGGTTCTTAATGTTGAAACAAGGAATTAAGGGCACTTAAAGACATTCATGGATAATGTCAACATGTAAGTTTTTTCTAATTCTTTTACTATCACTATACACCCATTTGAGATTTTTTTGTTACCATTTTTTCTACAATTGGATT
>Ga0209611_10003106_pt1 | contig 29033 bp, 26 predicted proteins | sample S1TSphgellanicum_3_FD_187693 | JGI IMG/M metagenome (GOLD analysis project Ga0209611, IMG submission 187693) | Host-associated microbial communities from peat moss isolated from Minnesota, USA - S1T2_Fc - Sphagnum magellanicum MG (SPAdes) (version 2) | ecosystem: Host-associated > Plants > Peat...
AGAGGTGGAAAAAAAAAAAAAATCGGGCAGGGAGGATGGGATTTTCGTCCATCCAGAAAACGACCTCAACAGGCTCATCCGCAACTGGTGCATTGGTGGGTGCTAATTCACTCCAGCCGGATGAAAGGAGGTGAAATAAAAAAATTCCATTAGTATGAAAACCTGATGATGAAATGGATCAGGACGCCGGCTGCAGAAAACGACAGAAGATGTGTTGGTTGGTGATGATGTTTCTTGTGTGGACTGGGAGTGTTTGTGTTGTCTGTTGTAGGTTACTTCGACCTGAAGATATGTGGTGTGTGCTTGCTTTGCAGAGGTCCAGGACGGTGGGTTCTAATGAGTCCTGTTTTATGTTCTTTATTTGTTTTGGAAATGACGGGCTCGGCTAAGCCGTGAAGGACTGGCTTGGTGGAAGGACGCCGGATAATAAGGAGGGGCGAGATTCTGGAAGCTAAGCACTTTTCTTTGCGTTCTCGCTGTGGAGTTTGTGGGGGTGTAATGTAGCATTTTTGCATGGTGTAGTCAGGGTTGTTGGTCAATTTAGAGGTTGGTGGGAGGAATGCCCTCAGCCATAGTTTGTGCATTCCAACTCCAAGTAATGGTTTTCTGCATACTGGACTTGGGATTTAGAAGCAATAAGTTAGTGTATTCGAATAAAGATGCAAAGAGGTGGAAATGATGAAGCTCCCTAGGGGACATATATGGCCAGTCCGAGGGAAAATCAGCTTGTAGGGAATCCGTGAGGTTGGCATTTGGGAAATTGAGACTCATTATTTGGGAACTCCGAGGAAACAGGGTCTGAAGTAAAAAAAGGGAAATCTGTTTTGAGCCCAGATTCTGTTCTGTTCCTGTACAAGCTTGAGTGGAGGGTTAAGGAGAATTGTTGTGGGTTGTGGTTATAAGGGTTGATTATGTGTAAAACAAAGATGGCCTACCCAGAGGGTCCGTAGAGATCCGATCCGACCTCTTTGCAAGTAATCCTCATTAGAAGTCGGCTATTAGTCTGATCAGTTCAACTTTTAGATTAACACAACCTACTCTGGAGCATGCATCTATCAGGGAAAGATTTAGGTAGGAGAATTAATTGACGTGTGGACAGCAGCGATGAGTTGTTGATCTCTTGTGTATTAATAGCTATCACATGAATGGAAACTATTAGGTTTTTGTGTTGCCTCCTTTTTGTCACACTAAAACCTAAAGCACTAAACCCTAGCTGCCCAACGCTAGTCCCTAATCCTCCTGCGTTGGCCGTGGGAGCCTGAACCCGGGTATGCTGGTTCTCAGGTCTGGATCGCAACCGCTAGTACCCCCCGGTTATCACAAAGAGCACCGGGATTCCGGGGGGAACTCTTTTCAACCAGTGACCAATGGGTTTCTGTATTTTGTTGAACGGAAAGATGGATAGGAAGAAGAGCTCCGGTGAGTGCCCTCCGTATTGCAGCGAAGGAAAACTGACAGGAGAGGGAGGGGAGAAGAAGAGAATCGGATTTCCTTTTCTTCATTTTCGTCAATAGCATTTGCACGAGAATAATCTCTTCTATTGATAAGTCTTCTGTGACACACGACATTTCTAATGGTTGTCAACTGTGCACGCAGTCGTTTATAGAAGCTGCAGCAGGCAAGGCTGCGATGTGAATGGAGCACCTGTTTGCTTTTGCATCAGGTTTCGTTTGTATTTTGTTGTGAAGAAGGGCGGGGGAGGAGGTGTGGATGGTCATTGTTAAGGTCTGTGAATGAAGTCTTTTTGAGGGGAGAGAGGTTCGTTCTTGGAAGAAACCTGAATCTCTGTGAGATTGAAGACGGCGTTGGAGTTGAGAATGTTTCATAGTTTGATGGCTTCTTCTTCGTTGTCGTTTTCTTTGGGAATTTCGATGTGTGTGTTTGCATGGATGTCGTTGTTTGACTTTGAACTTCTTGGCACGTGAAACATTTTTAGGCTGGAAACTCACAAGGATGTGAATTTTTGGGTCCGACGCACTGAAGAGGATCTGTATCGCGAGCCTGGTTGAAGAAGCTTCACTGGGCAGCGACCTGTGTGGGCACGCGTGACCGCGACGGTGTGCGTTTGATATTCGGAACAGGAGGAGGAAGAAAATGGCTGCAAAGGTTGCGGGATGTTGCGAAGGGTTAGTGTCGTCCATAGATGAGGTTCCCACCATCAGCGAGATTATGCATAAGGTGTTTCTCCGCACTGGCTGCTTTCCATGCTGTTGGTCTCTGTTCGTCTTTGATATCTCCAAGTGAAGTTTATTCCGCCATTTCATTGTCCTTTAAAACACTACTTGCACTTTATGATGCAGAGACAGATAGATGATAACATCTACTAGCATTTTCTAGTGCTTTGTCCTGAGCTTGGTTGACACTTACCCGAAACTTTCAAGCAATGGCGACTTGCTTTCTGAAGCAGAATAGCTGAAAAATGTCATCTTGGATGCATCCCGCATTTCCATTGACGTTTAGTGTATGTGAAGAAGACAGGAATTGTGGAACAGTACTGGTGAATATCTTTATGTTTGATGAGGATGGTCAAGATTTGGGGCTTGAGACGAGGCTGCAAGATGCGACTTTCCTTTCGTTATGAAGTAGGCTTTCTGAGCTGATGGTCTGTTACCTTGTGTGTGTGACAATCACAAAGTTACGGCCACCCTCATTCTTGTTCTGTTTATTTTGGTTTTACTGGAACTGACATAACTGTTCCCTATGTTTGTTTTGGGGTTGCTGTGCAATCCCATTTCCAAGAGGCTGAAGTAGATCTACTGGATCCAAGTAGGCAGCTGTGGTGTGCCTAAAGAATATATTTGGGTTGTAGGACGTCCCAATCTCGACCCATCTATGTAGGCCTCTCTATGCCAGGAGATTAGATGCTTCTTATACAGGGGCAAGTTAAAATGAAAAAAAGTTTGCCTCACAAGCTTGTTACAGCTTGGATGAGAATACCAGTTGACTTTTTAAATTTGCTCTGCTATCCAACATCATAACTCAATCTTCCCATTCCATCCAGAAGTGTGACAGAAACTCAGCGAGCAGATTTCTGTAGAATTGTTTACTTGAAATTTTGAGCAGAAGATCATATACTGACCTAAAACCACTGTCAGTAGCTCACAAAGTCAGTGGGGAGTAATTGCAGATAGTCAGTGCCATTCATGGTGAGGGTGATGGTCTTACACTCACAAGCTTACGATCACAGTCATTCTTTTCATGTTTATTTTGGTTTTCACCAGAATTGGCATGCTTGTTACCTGCCTTCATTGTGTTGTTGTTGACTCTGCAATCTGATAGATGTGTAATTGGTCTTCTGCATATCTGAATGATTTGAAATTTTCTGTGCTTGCAGGCTATTATGGACCACACCTTTCCAGGTGGCACAGTAGCTTTTGGTTCTTGTACTGTGCCCTGCTACTACCAAGGTGTGCCTCCTCTCAACATCTCCCCATTATGGAAGTTTGTCAGGTTCAACAATGGTCCTTCAAAAAGTTATTGCAAGCAAGCAAAGCTTGTATTTTGTGCATTGAGCAGATATTTAACCTGTTGACTATCTGCCCTTTCGGATCAGTCTGCTTCTCGTGTCATCTGTAAGTTGTAAGCATTAACTGTATGCATGAAGTCTTTATTTTGCTATCCTTCCTCCTCTTGTCTCTTTAAGACATGGTTTACAAACTGATGTAGTATGTTTGTATTTGTGTTCATGCACATGGCCAGCAGCCTATGGAACATATACATTGTAAGTTTTTAAAAGATTTAATCTCTTCCTCTTTATGAAGCTCTTGGGAACATCTAGAAGATCCATATTTGCACTCTGGTTTTGGGACCATGTGACTTAATCTTTCTCTAAGTAATACATAGTACAAGACAAGTGTCTCTGTCCATCACAGAGGTAAATGGTGTATAAGATGTTGTCATGGTATGTTGGTTCTGATCATTCCTTGTGGGTATGCTTTCAGTGAATCTTCTATTGGAGTCACTCCGGAGTCAGGTTGGGATATGGCATCTCTTACAAAGGTCCTAACATTATCTTTCACTCCCTTGCTTTTAAGCACAATCTGTATCCAGTACACTTAGGGTTTATCAGGAATCTGTTGGCTTAGTTGGAATCTAAAGTTTATCTTGAGCAATCATGCCAATCTATGTTGAATAGCTGGAAGAAGCTTCTTAGGTTGATGGTAGAGGCACTTCACTGGAGGTATCAAGTTTGCAGATGGTTTGTAGCCTCATTGAGAAGTGGTAATAGAGGTGATTAAGGAGCAAATTCTTTTCTCAAGTGGGAGTAGTTTAGATGAAACTATAAAGAATCTTTGTCAAATTCTAATTGTGCTGGATGACTGGCTTCTTATGTCCAAAATTTGTATATTTGTTGACCATGATTTAATCGTGGGATGAATCCAGATAATGGTCACCACACCCTGTGTAATGGTTTTGTATGATCGTGGTCTAATTGGTAAAACCTCTATCTCTTTGTTCCTCTTTGGCAGTGTTTCTCAGTGGAGATTGGGACATGTTCATTATTGTAGTCTATCTCAAGCAACATGTCATGTGTCTCTCTTAGTGCTCTGGCTGCCCTTTTAACAGTGTCCCTGAAGTTTCTTTTTACTCATCTACACCATCGCTGAATTGCTCAATCTTATTGTTAGCACATTGACTGACCTTTGAGAGGGGTTCCGTTGGCACAGCATTGGAGCAGGTTGCCTGCAAGTATCTACCAGAATTTGGAAACAATGGAAAAGAAATTATAACTGTCCGTCAGCTTCTGACACACACTGCAGGGCTTCATGAATTTTATCCTTTCTTTGATATGGGACTGACAAAGCGAGAAGAGGTAATAGTGCAGCTACAGTTCCTTGAAAGATTGCTTTGGAACATTTCAAGCAATGCATGGTGTCAAGAGTTGTTATTTGCAAGCTGTAGACCCAGTAGAGGAATGGACACTGCTTTAAGGTTGTCATCTTCCAATTTTTGGTGTGCCATAGACAATAACTTAACAAGCAGATCTGAGTCAGATTTATCAGTCCTGCTGCCTTGCAAAAATTACACAGATTATTTGTCATCCTTTGCATGAGTGTGATAGGGTGAGGTCCTGCAAGTGAACACTGGCACAGGTATTGGATTACATCATGAAAGACAAGGTGTGGTATGGAGGGGGAATGGCACACTACAGTGATCTCTCCATGATTGTTTTGGGTCTTGTTGTGGAGCGCATCACTGGCATGCCCCTTGATGTGTTTGCAAGCAAGGAGATTTTTGAACCTGTATGCAATCTTCTTGAGTTGTATATCTTGTGTCAGCATGCTCATTATTAGCACATGAAAATTGTCTGTATATGAGCTTGCAGAGTTGTTGCAGAGCTTGATCTCCAGTCTTTGTATCAGTCTACTGCATATTCAAAATTGAATCAGAACCGTGGGGACTTTTCCTGGACAGCTAGGAATGCACCATACCAGTTTTAGGCCAGTTGACACCGCTGATTTCAATCCAATGATTGTGCCCACGGAAGTTGACCAGATGCATAGGAACCGGCTGCTCTGGGGTGAAGGTTTGGTTTTGTTCCAATCTTTTCAAACCTACTTTATCCATTCAATGGATTGCTCCATGCCTAGTCTTTGGATTGTAGTGGAGCTGCAGAATTAAATGTGTAATGTGTCTTGAAGTATAAGTACTGTGAAATAGAATCAATTGATTCAGCTGATCTTTATATATTATTTTTACTGAAATTGTCAGTGGGAAGTATGGGTGTGTAGTGCATGATTCAACTGCTTTTGTGCTCGGTGGGGTGGCGGGTCATGCTGGACTCTTTTCCACTATAATGGATGTCTGCCGGGTACCCTCATATGTCCTTGCCCATGTCCTAGGTGACAAGTTTTTGTGCATGACTGCAATTTGAGTTGTTCATGGAAAGTCTACTATTTGACCTGTGGAGTTTTAAACATCTCCAGAGCCAGTTTGACTTGTGCAGAAATTTCCTGGTGATGATTGGTGTTAATGTAGAGTTATGGGTGTACAGTTTGCACAGATGATGCTGGCAGGAGGCATGGACCAGGCTACTAATTGTCGCCTTTTCAAGGAAACAACTGTGTGCTTGTTCACTACACCAGGCCTCAGGACTCCCACCAATCCTCGTCCATTTGCTCTTGGGTAATATCTTTCGTAAGTTAATAGAGCTTTTTCATGAATTTTAGCTTGGATTCTTGGTTTATACTCCAAACAGATGATTATCTGTGCCTCCATGCACTCTGTCAAGACCTGAAATTGGACAAAGAATATCTGTATGTCAGCTGCACAACCAGATTCTCAATAGGCCCTCTGCTTTCAGCTATGTCCTTTTATCGCTTGAAGTTATCAATGTGCATAAATGTATAATAAAACTGGGCAATGTGCTTCAAAATGTGTTTTTATGCTGACCATTTCCTAGGCACAAGCAGAAACTAGTGCTATTGCAGGTAAGTGTGGTTATGATCATCCTGATCCAAACCTAAATTTTTATTGAAAAGTTGGATGTCAGGTGGGATGTAGCAGTGCGGCGATCTGTAGATGGGTACACATCTGCAGGAAAATATTTGGGCCCTCGCACTTTTGGGCACACTGGATTCACAGGTGTTCATTTCTATTTCCAACTGATTGATTGCATCATCAAATGGGTGAAATTGGATGCTGACAGTGCTCTGGGTGTAAGGCTTATGGCTTTGACTTTGTATTGGGAATAGTCATATTGCATGTTGCACAGGATGGGCCATGGCCACATTGATGGTGGAGATGGACCATGGACAGATTGGTGCTGAAAACATGAAATTGAGGACAGGATTCTGGTGTTTGGATGTTTGCAGGGACATCTCTGTGGATAGATCCTGATCGAAATTTGTTTGTTGCACTTTTGACAAATGCTGTCCATCCAACTGCAGTAATTGACCAATCCCCATGAATTGCTGTTAGAATAGGATTTCATGATGATGGTCCTTCACTAGCTCAAATGTTTTCTTCTCAACAGTAGGTGGATTCAAGATGCTTCATTCTAAGTAAGTCAGATGACTCTCCTGCCAGAGTCCAATACCTCATTTAACATAATGGATATTTTCTAAAATTGTGAACTCTTGAACAACAATAGTGCCACTTTTAAGTTTGGAACTATCTCCATTTTTGGCAGTGTGGTCTTGTCACCTTGGAGGGTACATCGCTTTGTTCTTGCAAGGGCATCAATTGAGATGTGCTACTGCATGACATTTGACACATTTCCTTCTCAACATTGTTAGGATTTGATGGTGTCTTTGGGTTTTACAGCTGGTTGTAGTGTACCCTTATTGGTGCTGTGTCCCTGTTGAGTCATGAGTGTTCCCACTGCTTCTGGAAATGCTACACCAACTCAGGTCACATATTGTTGTCTAATTGTTTGGCCAAAATTTTGTGCAGATATTTTGTACTTATCTGCATCCGCTGTTAGAAGTTGATGGAGTCAGTGGGGAGTCATAGCAGCTAGTCACTGCTATTCATGGTGAAAGTGATGGTCTCTTACTTTGTGAGTGACAGTCATAAGGTTATGACTGCAATCATTCTTCTCTTATTAGTTTTGGCTTTGCTGCAATTGACACAATGCTTACTCTTGAAGTGTTCTTGTGCAGTCTTCTCTGCAATCTTATTGATATGTTGCCCACTCTTCTCTTTTTGTCATATTTCTTGGCAGGTGGGGGGGTTTGGTTCACAAGTAAGAGAGGTAAGACCATTGATAGCAGATGCAGCTGTGCATACAATGGGGGAGCAAGCAATTCCACGTGAATCTCTGACATGGCACCTTGGTTTTGTATACCGAGGAGAAGAGAAAAGGTACCTGGAAGCCCTGAAGGAAGCACATGTTCTTCCCACAACAGATGATGACATTCTTGCTTGGGAAGCATCACTCTTAGGCTTGCAATCATCAGCAATGTCAGAAAATGCCCAACATGCTGCAGGAAATGTGAAATCTCGAACAACCCTTGAAGTATCAAGTCCTGTTATGTCTCAGCAAGTTGCACAAGTTACCTGCACCTCAGTGACACCGTCAGTAGTTTTTGGACAAAATGTATCTGAGGGTGCACCAAACAAGCTTGTTCTGTGGAGACGGATATTTCCAATTGTTGTCCTTGCTGTAGTCATTGGTGTGGTTTCTTGATATATTTTTTCTTCTGCAATTGCAGGTCAGGCCCATTCTTTGGACCAAATCTGATTTCTACCTTCCTCTCCATGTCTTGGGCTTAGATATATTCTTGTACCTAGGCAAGCTAAACTTGAAATGAACCTTCCCCTCACATGCTAATTGCAGCTTGATTCCATTGAATTTTTTGTTAACTATACCTCTTGAATGCTTGCCAACATTACTGAGTTTTGCCATTGAATCCCAAAATATGACAGAAACTCAGGACACAGATATGTGTCTAATTGCTTGCCCCCAGTTTTGAGCAGATTAGTAACTACTCTTCTAAATCCAGTATTAGAAACCGATAAGTGATTGGGAGTAATGGCAGCCCTTGCTGCTCTTCTGATACTTTGTGAATGACACTAAAAAAGTTATAAATTTTCTCATTCTTGTCATTTTGTTGTTTGTTTCTCTCCAATGATGTTCATAAACCTACCAATCCACTGCTGATAATGTGTTGTCTTTTATCATCTGCAGCTCTGTTTTTGGGAGGAGTACCAACAGCCTTTTCAAACCTTCCATTGCAAAGGTCTTCTGATTGCAAAGGTGTTATTTGTGGTGGCAATGAATAGATTGCAGAGTTTCTCTCTCTGACAGCAGCTGTTCAAACTGCAATTGAAGCTAAATTGAGGTTAAAATATCATCTGTGCTCATGATAGCTCCAGGGTAACAACATGGACACTTCAGGATCAGGGAATACACCATACATGTCACTTACACCATACACCAGTACATCATACACATGTCACTTAGGTGGTCATTAGAGTTAGAGTTAATAGTGCCATGTGGCTGCCCAGCAAGTGATCAATGTAGTTGCACCTGATGCTATATCAACTTCTGTAGATTATTGACACATGTATAGTTAGGATGTGATTTCTTAATGGCCAGATCAGCAACTAGTGGGACTTCAGGATTGTCCCCGCGTGTAATGCACGTATTTGCATTGGTTTTAGGGTTTTAAGATTTTCTCACGTTAGAATTGCATGTGCAACTAATCTGGTAACTTTTAACAAGAGAGCGTACCCTATTTGGTTACCCTATAAAACCCTACACCCATTCTCCTACTTTAGTGTATACCCCATGCAGCAATACAATTGTTGCTTGAGTTCTTGGCAATAGGGTTTCATTGTGAAGACCAAGGTGTAATAGCTACAAGTGGAGTTCACACCATGAGTAATTATATTCTTTTGTTTCAAAGGTAAGGTACTCTTTGCAATCTGTGTATATCCTTTCTTTGGTTTTGAACTATCATCTAGATTAATTCCAAGTGCAATTGTGAACTTCACATATTTGAGCTTTCTTAAACTTTTGGTCATAATTTCAACTACCATATTGTCTATGTACACTAATAAATCCCGTTCACTTCCCCTTTTGCCAATATTTTTTGTACGGAGTGATGTTGCACTTTTATGTGCTTCATCCTTGAGTAATATTTAGGTTTTGACTTATTGCAATGGCACTTTGATTATTGCAAGACAAATGTGTTGCAATTGATTATACATGCCCCAAGTCTCCAACTAATTTCATTAGCAAAATAACTTATTTTATTGCTTGAGTGAGAGACATATTGTGTTTCTAATGATGAAATTGTTGTGAAAGTTTGTTTCTTTTGACCAAGACACAGCTCCATCTGCAAAAGTTAAAACAATAACTTGATGTTGATGTCATACTATGAAAATCCCTTGCCCAATCAACATATCTAAATCCCACAAGATTTATATTTTTTCCATCATAAAATAATCTTAACATTGTTGTGCTTCTAAGGTATTGGAACATCATGAAAATCCTTTTGACATCTTCTAATGAATTTCACCTGGATCTAAAAAAAACCACGATACTATTCCCACTGAATATGTAATGTCAGGTCTTGTGCAAGTCGTGCAATACATTTGGCTACCTACAACACTTTAGTATGTACCATTTATGTGTCTACCTTTTCATTTTCAATTTGAAAAGACATCTCCTTTGAAAGCTTTAAGCCTGCTTCAAGTGGAGTTGCAACTTTATTCATCTCCAACTTAAACATTTGTAATTGAATTTCAATGTATTTTTCTTGGTGCATGGAAATGATGTGATTCAATCTATCTATTTTTATTTAAATCCCAAGACGATATTGAATGTGCCCCAAATCTATTGTGGCAAATTCTTTTGCCAACTTATATTTGAATTGTTTTAACAACCCATCAACATCATTGCTTATTAATGTTGCATCATCAACATATAAGACCAATGTCATCAATTGATTTTTTTGTAACATAATGTACACATTGGTGTTTGCTACATTCTTTTTAAAACTAGATGTCAAAAGAAAAGTAACAATTTTTTCATACATGCTCTTGATGATTGTTTGTGTCCATAATATTTCTATGTGACTTATAAACTTTGTGATCAATCCCTAGTTGAATAGATCCTTGAGGTTGTTCCATATAAATTGTTTATTGTAAGAGGAATGTAATTTTGATGTCCATTTGGTGGACATCAAAACCATTTTTAGTAGCCAAAACTATCGACACTTGCTTATATTGATCTTAACAACATGAGAAAAGGTGTCATGATAATCAACACCCTACACTTAAGAATATCCTCTGACAATCAATCGTGTTTTGTATCTATCAATATTCCCATCAAACTTCAATTTTAATTTAAATATTCATTTACAACCAATTGATTTACATCCAAAAGGTAAGTCAATTAATCTTCATGTTTCATTTTGCATCAATGAGTTTAATTAGAGTTGATTTTCTCCTCCCACATAATCATGTCAAGTATTGACATTGATTTTTCAAAAGTACTAGGTTCTGGCAATAGGTTTTCATCTTTTGTAGCTTCAATAACTATCATGGAAGTGATGAGTTTGTCAAGATCTTTTTTCTCCTTTTGTGACTTTCATAGTTATATGGAAAATGGTTCTTCACAATTAACAATTCCTTGTTCTACAGCCTTAGCAATGTTATCTAACATATTCAATAGTAGAATATTCCCCCTCTTCTTGAAATTGCATTGTGAACTCATTATCTTCCACTTCATATACATCATCACTAGATTGATAACCTCTTTCTTGGTTGTGTATTTTTCCCAATTTTTCAAAACTTGTAAATGTCTTCTAAAAAATTACATCCTTGCTATGGAATATTTTTTTTGTTTTTTCCTTGAATACTTTATATCCTTTCACTCCAATATATCTTATAAAGATGCATTCCTCAAATTTTGAACCTAACTTTTGTCTCTTTTGTTTTGGAACATGACATAAGCTCAACACCTAACCACTTTGGGATGTGTCACATTTGGTTCCTCACTTTTCTACATTTCCTTTGGTGTCTTTCTTGCAATAGTTTTTGAAGGACTTCTATTTTGTAGATATATTGCCATTCCTATTACTTCTACCCAAAAGTAATAAGGAAATTTAGCTTGCTTGAGCATGCTTCTAACACATTCTTGTAAAGACATGTTTTTCCACTTTACTACACCATTTTGTTTAGGTGTGTAAGGCATTATAAGTTGTTTTGGTATGCCATTCTTTCTACAAAATTAATCAAAGGCATTTGAAATGTACTAACCACCATCATTTAACCTTAGTGTTTTAAGGCATTTTCATGTCTATGTTTTAGCGAAAACCTTATATTCTTTGAAGAATATTAAGGTTTAATATTATATTCTTTGTTTTAAGAAATTAACTACAATTTTCCTTGAAAATTGACCAATGGAGGTGATTTTGTAACTGGCTCCACCAAGAGACTTTATTTGCACAAGGCTACAAAGATTTGAATATACAATCTCTATCAAACTAGATGTTTGTTCTCTTCCCTCCTTTGGGAATTTTTATTTATGACATTTTCCTTCTACATAGCCCTTACATAAATGAGTGTATGTTTATTCCTTTAAGGAAAACCCTTTCACAAGGTTTAAGTTTTTCAATTGTTTTAAATTTTTCATTGTTAATATGTCCTAGTCTTTTATGCCAAAGTTCTATATTTGAGATAATTCCATTAGTTTATATAAATGTTCTTTTCACAATACGATGATTTTGTAACCTATACAAATCATTGTCCAAAATGGCTCTTGTTACTTTTCCCTTTTCATTAGGAATTATACATTTATAATTTTGGAATAACACTTTTTATTCAACTTCTATTATCTTTCTTACAAAAAATAAGTTTTTTGTTAAGGAAGGAACATGTAAAACATATTTTATTTCTTTCAAATCTCCTTTAAAAGTCATAAAATAGACAATACCTTCTCCACTAATAGGTTGTTTATTGTCATCTCCTAAGGATACATGTTGAATAAAAAAGATTCCATTATAGATAAGAAAAATATCTAAGTTTAAGGTCATGTGCTAAAATGCCCTTGAATCTACATACCAAATATCATTTGACTAGATGAGGACATTGAAAGAAAAACTACAAATATCACTTGTATCTTTGGTAGTTACGTTTGATTGTGATTATTTACTTTCCTTCTTTTTGTTTTCCTTTGCTATTTTTTTTAATAATCTTCTATCATAAGACTTGATTTCTTGCAAAATAAACATTTAATTTTAGATTTTATCCTTTTTTCAAATTCACTAGATTATGCTTTCACCCTTATGTGAAAAAAATCCAAATTATTATTCTAATATCTAACCTTTCTTGAGAATAAGGCCTTATTTATTCATGTAAATACATGATTTTTTTTTTTCATTTCTTGTTTGAGCAATAATCCTTTGACTTCATCCACTAATAATTTATTTTGTTTTGTAAAGACACTACAAACCCATCATAAGATTTTGGTAATGAACCAAACAACATTATTGCTACTTACTCATCTACCACTATAGTCCTTACAATCTCTAGTTGTGTCCTCAAAACAGTAAAAGAATTCAAGTGTTTTTCTACTTTTTCAATTTCATTCATCTTTTGACTATAAAAGCAAGTGGTAGCAAAGACATTTGATGTGATGTCTTTGGTTTCAAATGTGTACTTAATTTATCCCACACCTCCTTTGAAGTTTTAGTACTAATCACCAAGTGCATTTGTTTGCTTCTAAAACTAGCTATGATACTTGTTCTAGCCTTTTGATTTCTCTTATCCCATGTAGTTTGTTATACCATTTGCTATATTAGGTCTTCCACTTGTTCCATCAATTATTAACCACAAATTTTTGTCTAACAAAATCATTTCCATTGGGGTGAAAACATGGTAAAGTATAAACAAAAAGTAATGTAATCAACAAAATACAGGGTCTTTGAATAAAAGGACTAACAAGTAGATGATTTTACAAGGATAATAATATTATTTTTGAGTACATTACTTCTTAACTTTTGTTTGCATGAATTTCAAAAGTTAAATTGTTATAATCATGTTTTTTTAAAAGTATTTGCAAGTACTTTTATTGGATCTAAAATTTGTGGTAGTTAAAAAAAAAAGTTTAAATACTTGAAAGTAGGTGAAATGTTTTCATAAGTATTTGGTTTTTTGTCAAGCACCTCAATGTTGATGTGATGAACATTTTAATATAATTTTTTTGATTAATGGATTTTTTCTTCATTATTAAAATCATCCCCAACTTTTTGAAATGTCACGTTATTGTTGGGGATGATACCTTTGGGGTACTTTTTCAAGTCCAAATGATATGACACAAATTGTTTTGAGAAGCTAGAGGGAGGCTAAAAATGCCCATGAAGGGAAATAAAGGTTTCATTTTTTTTTAAATGCTAGAGGAAAGTTAGAATTTTTTTAAAACTTTTTTTTTCAGTAGCAAGTATTTACAAAATATTTTGCTTGCACCCATTGTGAATTTTCACATGTGATAGTTTGATCAATCAAACCTATCTTCCACTTGAGCTTCTAACATGTTATAATTAGACCCATAATTACCTCAAGAGGAAGTTGAAGATCTCATGAAAAACTACTTTCAATGATTCATTTCAATGAATTATTTAACTTTCACTAAATTTGATCCTATGACAATTTCTCTTTGCTATTATTCCTTGCAAATCTAACATCACTTTAATACCATGTTGGAAATAACAAAAAGAGTTTTACAATGGAGCTTTCCTCCTTACCATAGAATCACCTTTTACATAGAAAAACTTATGTTATCCCCAAGATCAAAATATACATACTTGACATATAGCTCTAAAAATCACAATTGTTCAAACCCTAACCTCTTCACATTTCTTATAAAAAGGTCACTACTATTCATATTTCTAGAAACTAGTGACCTATAAAATGATTATAGATTTTTTATTTTTCTTACAGAGAGCTCGTAGATAGACAATCACATGAACAAGATAAACAATCAACTACTTGAGTTTTAAATCATTATTTTCAAAGCAACAAGGATGCTCAATTTGCATGTTGGTGTGTGCCAAATTGAAAGTTCACTCTAGGCCTCTAGATCTACCAATGTAATACCCCAAAAAATAAGTATTATGAGCAAATGCTTGGGAATTGACATAACTTGTTCAACAAGATAATTCTTTAAGCAAAAGAATCAACTACAAAACCTCCTAAATGGCATATTTGGTGCTCCAAGATGTAAATAAACTGAATTATGAAAAAGTACTAATATTAAGAATTGTACGTGAAGAAAGCTACAACTATCTAATAATTATGAACAAACTTCTTTCAATGTTTGGGTTTTTCACAAATATTCTTAGCATTACATTCATGGGAGCATCCTATTATATAATTTTATTGAAAAGCAACCTCAACCAATCCCAACCATTTGAAACCATATAAGCTTGAAATTTATATTTCTCATTTACTTCCCCCATGATTTCTTGTAGACTCTTTTATGCATGATGATGGCTTTGTTGATTTTCAGCTATAAGATGGGACAATTTGGGACATGATTATATTTCAAGGTGTGCAATCAAAATGATATGTGCATAGGCTATGGCAGGGTTTTAAATTTTGTGACTGGATTAGAGGCAAAAAAGAAACCAAGGGAGTAAAAGTTGAAAAAAGGAGAGATGCAATGCATTGCATGGATAGACCCACACACTCAAGGTCTATAAACATAAACACTAATCATAGAAGTTTTTTGCATTCATTGATATTTACACTTGGTTTAAAACTGTGAGAAACAACAATAGACTTCAATTGAAATTTGTCATTTAACCGCCAAGTCTATTGGCTAATCATGATGGACAACATCAACGTGTAATAACAAGTCCTTAACTTTTGCATATATGCTCATGCATCCATGGAAACGACAAATTTTTATGGTTTAATACTTCTCAAATTCTCAAAATATGTTTTATAGTTATTTATGATCTGCAATATAGATTACTTCATTCTAAGATCAAAAAAACATGCTATGTATCTCCAAATCAAGGAAAATTGGAAAAACTAACTTTGTTCTGTTTCATGAGTTGTTTCAATAAACTGTATTTCTGGTCCTGGTCCTATTTGAATATTCACAAACTGGATCTGTGGTGCAATAGTCATAACTTCATATTCAATTGGAATTGAAACATATGGAAGTCCACCTCCCTTGAGATCGATAGGTTGGTCAGAACCAACAGCATGCGGTTCATCATATGGATTCAGCTGATCAAGTGATGGAATCTATGTTGACTCACAAACAACACTCTGAGTAAGATCAGTAGATGAAGGCACATGATCAAGATAGGCAGCAGCATATGAAGCTAAGTTGTGCTGGTACAGAGCTTCATCAGCATTCCTACACTCGAACGCCTCAGTGAGCATGCCTTGGACAATAATCTGTACTTTATCCCACCAGGTCTCCCAGCTTGAAGGTTTTTGCTGCAATGATTTAGTGCGAATGTTAGCAAGTGTTTGATTGAGAAGCAAGTCATCATATCCCTTCAATTGGTGAACAACCATCACATGCATCATGGTCTGAAGATTTTGTGCTTGATCACGATACTGATCATTTGCAATTTGCAAATCAAAGATTTGTTTAGCCTGCTCAACTAAACATTTCTCTGCAACAATGGAAAATTCAGCAGCTTCAGGGCATTCTTTCTCTAGAAGCTGGTGCAAATCTATGAGCACCACTTCAACTCCACTGCATAAGTTTTTGACAAAATTCTGTTTTACTTGGGAGACTTCTATTATCACTCCTGCTACATTTTCAGCAAGATGTAGGTTCATTGAAGCCAAGTGTCTCCCCATTTTGATAGCAACTATGTACCACCACCACCCAATTACTGATATCAAAGAGTATCACACCAAGAGGAGACAAAATACATGAGAATACCCAAAGATGAGATGAGATCAAGTTTCAACCCCTCAATCAGCAAATGATGCCTAGATTATTTTGTAAATCCTGAACCAAAATTCCTCTTCATGCAAAAGAGCACACAAGTCTCTTACATGAGACTAGGCTTCTACAGTCTACTTCCACAGTCCTAGAACATAGTATCATACAAGCAAATGGTCATAATTGCCATGTGAATAACCTTAGGCTGATCAATAACATGATTCTGTAATGTGGGGAGCACTCCTCTAGCATTGCCTCTGAGAAACATGTTCCTAAAAAAAGCCAAAAAAAGGACAACTTAAAAAAGAAGATTTAAGAAACAAGATGACAGAGAATAAGATTGCTAGAATTGGATTTCCAGGCAAAGTTGTTTTTTGAACAAAGTACCTCACATGATGAAGCGTAGCCAAACCTAAGGTTATTCCCCCTGAGTTTGCACCCCTGCCCATTGATTGCAATTCTACAGTGCCATCCATCATCAAAGATTGCATGCAGCAGAAGATCCCATTGTAACAAATACCAAACATGCAAAGAGATATTAAAGGGGAAGTATTAAATGCAACATGGCACCCCGGCAGAAGACTGGTCTTGGTTAGGATTTACATAGAACCTGAGGATAGTAATGAGACTCTCCAGGTCTACCTATGATTGCCAGAGATCTCTGTACAGAATCCCCAAGAACTGCCCCACCCAGTGCCACAAAAAGTCACTCAAAGTTTTGTGAAAATTTGCAAAGATCTACAAGAACATCAAAAGGCAAAAATGATTACAGGTACAACTTGTAGAGAGGATATACCTGAAGTGGACCAGCAAGCTGAAGGATGAGACCATTAGCAAGCACTAAGTCCCCTCTTGTCATTGCACCCTGGGCCACTTACAGGCCTACCGATGACATGACTGCAGCAATACCTAAGGCCAGAATCAAGGCCTATCCACCATTCAATGCTGCAGACAGTCGCTTTAAGCTCTGCATTATTGTTGCATGTGTATGACCAATTTTGCATTATGTAATCGAAAGTGTTTTCCAATATCTAAGACTTTGCCCATGCATTACACAGCTGATATGAGATGAAAGACCCAAAGATAGATAATATAATAGAGAGCTTAGTGAAGCATTTTGGTAGCCTTGACGAAGGTTGTTATACTGCTCCACTTCCAGTTTCTGGTTGTTGAACTACATATCCAAAGCACAAAAGACATTGTTGAGTCAGTTTTTCAAGCCCCCTTGAAACTATTGGTGCCAATTCTCATCGTTACTTTTGCTGACCTTTTACAATATCTGGATAGTTATACAATGTTTTAACTACTACATATATGTTCCCATGTGCAAGGAGATGTGGACACACACCTGCTTAACTGTCTCATAGTTCAAGAGGGGCATCCACTGCCTTGCCCGTGGCAAGATTCTCTAACTTGTTGACCTGCATGCATTGAAACATCAATCATATTCCAGTGTTATGTATGTGGACATGCTTGCCATAGGCCTACCTAGATCTTGCTTCTAAAAAGAAACTGCTTTCAGATCAATGCTTGCTCACTTCCCCAGCAAAAATTTGCACCCTAGACAGTGATCTAGTCTGAACACTTCATGGGGGAACAAGGTATCTACCTACTTGCAGCTTTTAGCAACTTGGGTTGTGATATGGACAGTCCAGGCTACATAGGTAGTAAACGTAACCAGCACTCTGGCTGCCACCTTGCCACTCACTTTTTGTGCCAGTAACCCACACATGAGGACAAGTTCCACCAGAGTCAGTACAAACGTAAATACTGTCATTGTCCCACAGCCCTACATTGTCATCATCAGAGCTTGAAGGTCTTTCACAAAGCATGCATAAAAAGCTCCCACTTTCTTCTATGGTAATAGCAGCCTTGACCATCATTCTACTGAAAATGCTGATCATTGCTGGACTGACTATGAATTAATGAACAAACTTCCAGACCTAGAATTGGGTTGTAATCAAAATTGCATCAAGGTCCATCAATGTGTGTATGTATATGCTCAGCAGATGCATTAATGCACAAAAAATTGGGAAAAAAAAGAAAGGAGAACATGAGACACACCAACTGCACGAAAGATGTTGACAACACTACACTGCGCATGAACTTAAATTCATGACAAAGCTCCAGTTCACTGCTCCATATGGAAAGCAAGATCAAGTTGAAGAATGTGGTTTAGGAGTTGCACACTGACTCGGCAGGCAATGGCTTGACCCAATGGTACAAAGATTATGTAACTGACCTCGTTCAGCCTTGCACTTACTGTCTGTACCACATACATAAACTGCTTGAGGACTATGCTATACATATGCCTAGACACATGTCCTTCACTAGAATCAAATATCAAGAGCAGAACATGTGCACCTTCCAGATTGAGGCACTGCTCAAAACATTGTCTTACAAGCAGGATAAGAGTGAGGGTCGTTCTGATCAGCGTGATCAAATGATGCGACAGACTTCCCACCTCCCAGAACACCCATCCAAATGCAACCAACTTCTTTGGTTGTGAAACCAACAACAAGAGCAAAAAGCTTAAAGGATTACTCACTCACTTTGGAAAGAGCAACGAGTACAAGTGCGACCAATGTGGGAGTTGCATTGAGAATGAGTGGTTGTGTTAAATCATCCATCACTTGCTTCAATAATACTGGACCTGTGAATCCTTTTGCCTGGTTTTTTTTCCCCACAACCCCCACCCTAAGTCCATCCCCATGAGTTGAGACTTGCAAGCAAGCACTGCCTGCCCCACCACCAAATCCCAATTGCCTTTTCTCTTTTACTCCTCTCATTTTCCCATTGACTGAATTATACAACATACTCAAACTAAAGTTTTATTCAACTTATTGATGAAGAACAGGCTGCCCTTACTGAGGCTGTGGCTCTACAGGCTAATACTACCAATGGCAGCTAGCCTGGAAGGGAGCTTCACACCTTCAGTGGAAGGTGGCTAGTACTGAAATCTTCAATAGTTGTCACCATCCAGCTCAGCCCTTTACAAAGCACCTTGTGATTTTTGTGCTCTTTCATAATCTTAAAAAGCTGAAACAGAAACATCACTTCATAAATTTGTCAGCCCTTCAAATGTCAGAAACATCTTCATTGCCCTTCAAAGGGGAACTGGATAAATGGTAATGTACTGTTGAACAATATAAGATCCAAATCCATAGATAATCAACCCACACCAACTTTTAGCAAATGGTAAGGAATACTGGCTGAGTACTCTGGTGAATAAGAAATTTGGCCCCACAGCTTCACAGAATGTTGTGTGGCACTTCGTGACTTGCATCCTTGTTTTCAGGTCTGCTACCCTCTCCACCACTCTTGCTAATTGAACAAATAACTATCATTCATCACACATACAGCAAGCAGCAGTAAGTCAAGAACATGACAAAGCCATGGAGCAAAACTCATTCATTCAAACTTAAAAGGATTTAACTGCCAAAGGCAAACATTCACCTGCAAGACATAAGACCACACAACATTTTGAGAAGTTTGTAGCAGTCTGTGTAGTATGGGTAACCACTTCAATTGCCTTCTGTTGTACCTGTACATTCAGATATATCCAAAGCCAGATAAATTTCAAAGAGTTTTCAAAAACACTCGATTGGTGAATCTCTAAAAAAGAAATATACAATTGAACAAATAGACCGTAAAAAATAATACGAATAGATGAAAGTAACAGGACAGCTACTCCCATCTTGTGGACAACCGACAAACTATCTACAAACATAGAAAATTCTATCCACCACTTACTAGAAACATATTTTTTACAGGTTGAACCATTGAACTTAAAACTTATTTGAACATTCTTCTCAGACCAGCCTGGTAAAACACAAAGAAGCTGCATTAGGTGCTCTGCACGTGTATCCAATTCAGTCATCCCTTCAATGGTTTCTTTTAAAGAAGAAATTGCTGCACCCATAGATGACAAGTCACATTAATATAGAAAAGGATTGCTCCTCATCATAATGAGACATACAATATCTAAACCTTCAGGACTACCCTCCAAGATCAAGCACTGCTCATGGTAACTTACATTAATTCCAAGCTACTTACATAACATGCATCTAAGCCACTATCACCTTCACATAAGAACAGCAACTGGATGTACCATTTATTCCAAGTGAAAGGAAACCCACCATCAAGACTCTCCTTCCGGACAACACTCTTAAGGTTGGTGATCACATCTGGTTCAAGAAGAACCCCAATTCTGGACTCAATCTCTTCCAAACTCATATCTGAAGGCTGAAATCCAATGCCCAACTAGTGATAAAAATATAACTCCTTCGTCCATATTTTATGGGCCTTGTCCTTCAACCCAATAACTTTGATGGCAGAACGTAAATTGTACTTAGATGGATCAACCCCCCCCCAATGCATAAAACTGTGTATTAATAAGCAAAACCAATTCCCATTACCTCTATACCCTCAACCACATCATTTAGCCAGCTCTTGCTTGGGCCTGAAATTCCATTTCCTTTCTTTCTCACACCTGTGCCCGGCCTAGCAACTGTAGTGTTTTTCACAACCTAAGAATCCCACCAATCTCTCTTTCATAAAAAAGAACCAGAAAACCTGCATCCCTACTACAAAAACAATTTGTAAGCATTATCCATGATGCTGTAATTGCCATTGGACAATATTACAATATTTAGTTTCAGCCAATCCAGATGCATGATTGTAACAACTGTGCTGGAAAAGGCATGGGTGTGGACTCTTGCTTTTGCCACCAGATGGCTACATTTTTGTTAAGAGCTCCAAATGTATTAATGAGTAACTCTATTTAATCTAGACTAGAATAATATGACAGCCAGCATTTCACTACAAACAGTCTCTGGAAGTTGCAGTATTTGATCCTGAAAAAACCCATATCACTGTTTTATGTGCAATTTCCACATTTTGGAGGGCATTAACAGACTTACTGCTGGTTGAATTATAGGTCGTTTGCCAAACAACAAGCTTACTCCAGACCTCTTCCCACCAATTTCAGCCACTTGATTAGCATGTCCACTTCAATAGAGTACAAACCTATTCTTTATCACAATTGAACCAGAAGATTAAGTTGAGCCACAACCCCTTCCACCCTCCCTTGGTAGGAAAATGCCAGTACAGTCCCTTCACAATGCCCATCAAAAACCCAGAAAGCAGATACACTTCAACACTGGGACACCAGCAGTCAGATAAAATGGAACATTTGAACATCTCTACCTACTACCTTGACATACACACAATTCTACAAATTTTTGAGACCTGAGATTCTATTGCATTTTCCAAAAGCGATGGGAAGACAAGAGGCATAGCGAACCAAAAAAACTAATAGTTTTGGAGAATGTACCCTGAGATCGACAAGTAGATAGACCAATCAGTCCTTAGGCAGCAGCAGTTACAATGTTATAAGTACAAACCTAGCCTTATCCAATTCTGCCTCCATCAACTGCATACAAGCTGCTGATTCTTCATTCATTTTGCCAATCTTGTCCTATTGTAACAAGAGGAGGATCTCAAGGACCAAACCCACAACACAGCACATCTAGCTTGAACTTTTGCTCAACATGACAACAACAACCCTTATTAGAATGACATCCAAAACAAACTATGAGAACATCAGACATCATACCTTTGAGCCATCCACCAATTGTCTCTAACCAGTATTTTCTGCACAACAAGGGCATGCACATGAACTTCAGCAATTGAACATATTCTTGAGAACCAAAAACTTCTTGATACCTATGATTTGAGTCTAGTGAAATTCTAATTATCAACTTGAAATCCAGGATTGCCATGAAAGTGATTGGTGACTTGAAACAAACTTGCAACTGGACCTATGTTCAAGAGTTGGAAAACACGGTGATCACCGTGATCATGAGTATTCACCTCTTCTTCATACAGTCTTCTATGCATGCCCACCTAGGAACACATATCATATCCACTTCAGTGTTCAGAATTACAAATGATCCTATGATCCAATTTCTTGCATCGCAAACTTCAGATCTTTGACGACAATATTGTCTAGTCTGAGGGATGCCAAGCGATTTCAGGGATTAAGCTTACAAAAACGCAAATAAACTCAGCGACTCGAATATGGCCATGTTCTGGCCAGTGACCTAAACTACTCATAGCTAATGTACATCCACAAAATGTCGGGCATGGTTGTGCATGTAGATTAGAGCATGCACTAATAGTTCCTTGAAGCCTGTCAATGATGTCAGATTGCTCTTCACTCTGTTTGATCATAAATACAACTTTATGGCCTAACTCATCAAGTCGCTACTTCACTGAACTCAGGGTTTCTAGGGTTTTGTTGCCCACACATCTCCAAAATACCCTAGTGGAAAAGTACGTCCTCACGAGAGGGTGTCGAGAAAGAGACTGTTCACTCTCAATGAAAGGCAACAACATGCGAGTAATAGAGAGGCACAAAGCAAGCGAGTGAGAGACACAAAGAAAGGGAGAGAGAGCTATGTTAAGTCTGAACCGCTTCTTTGAGTCAATCTACGGTTGATAATGATGCTCGACGTGCAGAATCGATCAAGAAAAGAGAGAATCGAAGCACCCCCATGTCCTTGGGTTTTTCGTTTGCCGCTAGTTTGTTGCATTGTGCTCTGGCCTCGCCATCTCTCGCAAAAGTCTTCTTCCTGAGAAGTACTACAACACAAATGTTTCGTCAAAATTTGCAGCAACGAATTTTCTAATGTTCTCTATTATGAGGAGGAAGAATGATAGATATTATTATTACCAGCTATGCGCAAAATGTGTGAGAGAGAAATTCATAGAACATCAATAGCAATAGCAGCAAGAAGAAACGAATTCCGTAACCATCTCCTGGCCGGGGGAAAGGACGAGCGTTGAGGATACGATCCGACGGGAAATCACTACTAATATTGTTAAACCGTTAACGGTCATGACTTTATGTTAGGGTGTTATTTCAAAAAGTAACGTTGTGACCGGACAGGAAGTTAGTTGGATATCTCTCATGTGAACATTACTTCGTTTTAGGGTTTAGGTTTTTGTTTTGAACTAGTGGGTGCCCGTGACCTTCGACCACTCTGAAGTCCCCCGGTTTTTTTAAACTTGGTTCGTGTTTTAGTTTTTCTTAGAAACTTTTAACTTTTTTTTTAATTTATTTTTATGTGTTTTTTATTTTTATTATTATTTTGTGATCATCCAGCCGGACGGACATAAACTTTTAACTTTTTTATTTTTTTATTTTTATGTGTTTTTTTTTTATTATTATTTTGTGATCATCCATCCCCTTAATCGGGACAGATAGTAGCTAAAAGGAAAAAAGCTTCTCCAAAATCCGTCCCGTCATCAAGCCGAATGGACATTTCATCCATCCCCTTAATTGGGACGGACAGTAGCTAAAAGAAAAAAAAGGTAGTCTTGGTCAATACAAATAAAATAAAATAAAATAAAAATTATGGGCTGTCCAAGGCCTAAATTTTTTTTTTCTGGTCTTCCCCTAAATTCGTCCCGTCATCAAGCCGAACGAACATTTCATCTATCCCCTTAATCGGAATGGACAGTAACTAAAAGAAAAAAAAGGTAGTCTTGGTCAATATAAAAATTTTAAAAAAAATTTGGGCTGTCCAAGGCCTAAATTTTTTTTCTAGTCTACCAAATCTTTTGCCTCAAAAAATCAGACTGCCCCAGATTTCTTTTTTCTCTGGAGTCAATTGCATCTGGGGAAGCTCCACAGGGAACAGGCAGTGACTATTTTCCAGGCACTGCCCGCACAGACAGACAGACACCACTGTTGTTTTAATATATAAGATGGTCATCAACTTTCTTATGGTGGAGTTTATGTTAACATTGTTTGTTACTAGTTGTAATGACAACTTAGAGAAGACTTATGAGTTTAGGTAAGAAACTTTGTTTATTTGTGTGTTATGCAAAACAAATTGACAGCAAACAATGGGTGGCCAAGGGTGCTACAAGCATTCAATGGAGAGGGGAAGTAGGATATTGCAGGACGAATATAAAAAGGGGAGTTCAAGAAGGATAGGTTTGTTGTTTTGGTTGAATCTATTGTAGATTGTGCAGAATGAGGAGCTTGTAAAGATCGGTAATTGATGTTTGATTTTCGTTGTGCTAATGACTACATCATGGCAAGCTTTGTGTTCTTGCTAGTGTTAGGCTCTATAAGGGGTTGATGCTAAGGGTTGATAACGCATAAAAGAGGTTTGAGATGTAGAATTAGGAGCATGTAAAGAGATGCATCTGCATGGGATCTTGGTGGAACCTTTCCTAAAATCCAATGAATAGCTCATGTGTACGAATGAGAGCCAAAAACTTTAGTGAGTATCCTTGGGTTGGACAGAATGCGGGTAAGAAAGGAACAGAATGGGAAAGATTATAGAGAATATCCATAGACCCATATTTTGCGTAGAGTTTTGCTTTTCCTAAGTGGTTGCAAGCCAACTTGGCATATATTGTTCATCCTTGGTTCGTACCCATAAGTCAACTTATTTCTAAAACTAAGCCAAATATTTCTTTGCATTATCTCATACGATAGAAGGATGGATTAGCAACTCATAACGGACCAACTGAACATTGAAAGCTCTGACCTCAAACCAGACCTCATTAACTCATGCATTCACAATTTGTGGAATTGTTCATGGCAACAATTTGAAGGCTACCACTATCTTAATCTATAAAAGAATGATAGGTATGTGCCATTTGGAGATTCACATGGGTATGGATAATCATGTTTTGTTAGGATAGTAACACCAAGGTGTTGTAACATTGCCGGATTGGTAGGATATAAGCTGCAAAAATTGTTGCACAAAGTTTGGATTTGTAATTAAGAGATATTCTTTCTACACCTTTCTTTTTGGTTACAATTTGTCATGGTCTAGAGGTCCTTGCCATGTATTTTAAAGTGTTAGATAAGCACGTGGGAATACTTGTCAATCACAACAGAATATTGGAAACCACTAATTGTCATTATGAAACTTGTAACAGTCGTTAAGTCTATAATCAAGTTGTTTGGTTAAACATCAATGTCTTGATTAAGCATTGGATGTCCTTGCCAAGTACTTAGGAATGTTAGATCAGCACTTAGGAGTCATGAAAAACTAGTATTGTCATTACTAAACTCCTAGCAATCATGATTATGTCATTTTAGGGTGTTATTGCAAATGGTAATGTGTCACAATCAAGCATTGGAAATCCTTGCCAAATATTTAAGAGTGCTAGATAAGCATTTGGGAATATTTGTTAATCACAACATAATACTAGGAAACCACTACTATCATTGTCATTTACTCCTAGCAGTCATGATTCTATAGTAAGGGTGTTATTGCCAAAGGTAATGTATCATGGTCAAGCTTTGGAAGCCCTTGCCAAGAACTTATAAGTGTTAGATAAGCACTTGGGAGTACTTATCAAAGTTGTAGTAAACAACTATTTTCATTGTCAAACTCCTAGGAATCATGATTTTATAACAATTGAGGTGTTTTTTGGAAACACCAATATATCTTGGTTAACTATTGGAGGTCCTAATTTCCAAGTAGTTAGGAATGTTAGGTAAACATTTGGGAGTACTTGGTAATCACACCAAAGTCTTCAAAAACCAATTCAACATACATTCAATATGAAACTCCTAGTAATCATGGTTCTCTAGTATAGGTGCTTTTGGAAACACTGATATTTCATGGTTATGCATGGGTGCTTGGTTCCCACTCGTCAATGTTAGTGGTTGGGACTTGTACCTTATTTTAGTCTTGGCCCAAGTTGGGTAAGCATGGAAAGTGCATTAAAAATACCCATAGGTTTTATTCATCCTCTTGGAAATACTAATATGTCATGGTCAAGCATTTAAGGTGCCTAGAACTTCCACTTTTTAGGCTTAGCTAAGCAATGATGGTTGTTGGCAAACATCTTAATAATATATCAATGTTAATCCAATTTTTGTAAGCAATGAAAGCGTTTTGAAAGCATTTGAAGGTCCTATGCAAGCATGCAAGGTGATTGACAAAAAACCTATTAGCCATTGTAAAGGACTAGTGTAGTATGTTTACCACTGTAGGGTACAAGGGCCTATGCATTGGGTTGTGTTAGAATATCTTGCTTGGTTTGCAAAAGTTTACTTGGATGTTTAGTAAATCTAATTTTTGTTTAGACAAGTGACGCGCTCCCAAGTCCCAAGTTAGCCCTAAGTTGGGTTAACTCATTCAAGTTGCGGAATTTCTAGGACTCAGGGCACGCTCCTAGCTTTCAGCACTAAAAGGGGCGAAAGGGGCGTGCTGAAAGCTCTGAGATAGATTAGGAAGAGGGACAAGCTTACTCACTTATAGGGTCCTGCATCAAAATCCAACCCACAAATGGGTTAGAACTCACTCTGCACCTTTTTAGTGTTGGGACAAGCCACGGGCTAACTTGGACTCACTTGACTCACCACGGCCCGAATTCGGGGGAAGCCACCACCTTCCCCCATATAGTATTCTCTACAGCTCTCCGCAGGACTTGCATCCAAATGGTTTTTTTTCCCGGGACTCCCAAAGTGGAGTCCCGAAACTGTCCCGGTTTGGACTCCCGGGACTTTGGACGCTCATAACTCCTCACCCCAAACTCGGGTCGAGACGAGGTCTCAACCAAAGTTGTAGCTCTCTTCGAAAGCTTTCCAATGGTGTGTCACACTCCACCTGCACACATCGGAATTGGGTCAATTCTCGACTTTTAGTGGTCGGGAGTCAAACTGTTAGTTTGACTCCCGACCTTTCTTTCGACCATAACTTGTGTTGTAGATGTCTAAATGGCTCATGCGAGGCCATTTTGGACATCTAAACTTCAAGACTTTTTCAATGATATAAAGAACACCTCAATGCGAGGTGTTTTGACCCATGTAATCGCACTCTGAGTTTTTAGAAGTCCCGGAGGATTCCCAAGTCCCATTTTTGGGAGTGTGAGTGACGACCTCACAACTCCCTCAAAATGGGGTTATGACATTCTCCCCCACTAGAAGAAAAGGTCAATGTCCTCATTGACACTTAAATTTTCCTTCACAATTACAATTGTCTTTCTTTGGATCCTTGGCCATCAAATGCCAACTTTTGCGGCTAGACCTTGCCTCAAGCTAACTTAGGCGTCCCCAAGTTTCCAACACTTTCTTGGCAAGTCCAAGGGCATCTCATAGAAAACCCTTTAACCTTTGCTTCTACTAAACTAGCCTAATTGACGGAATCCCCATTTGGGAGGCCATTCTTCCAACCTTCCCCTCATGAGGACTCAAGTCAAGTCTATTTTTGACCTAAGCTATTGACATGACTCCTTTCCAACCTTGCGCTTTGATCACAACAATCAAGCCTTGATTAAAAGGTTTGCTTATCAAGGTACGAGAAGTTACATTTGGGTTTTGCCAAAACCCAAGTCCCAAACTACACGATAAAGCACGCGAACGAGGTCATGACTTCTCGTGTTGGCCGCCACTACCAACCAACCCTTTGGGATGCACTTAAGGCTTGTGCATGTCCCGGTAAGCTCACCTTGCTTGCCTCCTCTTTTGGAGTGAAAATTTCTCTTCACCCCAAAGTAGGAGTCCGATTTTGATTTAAGCTTACACAAGAAGTTCCATTTGTCCCATGTCAAACTTAACGACCTTATTTGCACTTATGCATAATTCTCATGATATAATCTTTTGGAAGTTCTTAAGCCTTTATTTCACTTGCAACTTGATGTGGTACATTTTATGTGACACTCTGCCCCACTACAAGAAAGGTGATGTCCTCATCACACTCTACGTCTTTTATTCTTTGCCAGTCTAATGTGAAATTCTTCTATGGCTTCTTGGGCATGTTCCATGTCGGATTCATTCACCCAAGATGCTTCTATTGGATGGTATCCTTTCCACTTAACTAGGTATTCCCGCTCTCGTCCTCTTAGGTGCCTTGACTTGAGCACGGCCGCCACCTCAAACTCTAGTTCATTATGAACCAAGTCTAATGGGGGCCTTGAATTGTGCTTTCGATTAGGCCTTGAGGCATCACGAGAGACTGGCTGTGAGGTGACTTTCCGTCCCTCTACTCCCGGTTCTACAAGGTGATTATGCTTGCAAGCACAAATGCTACTGGCGAAGGAAAGAATGCTAGTGCAATTCTAAATGTTAGGTTGCGTTTGTAGTTGAAATCAAGTAACCTACCTCCTATGCATAATTTATGATTAAAACTGATAGATATATTTTTTCAAGCTCACACATTACACGTTCTAGGACTTTATGCCAAATTGTTATTCATCCAAACCAATGTTTAAGGACTTAACACCATGTCCAACCTTGCTGCAGACCATTAATCACTTAAAATTTTGTTTCTCACACATAGATTCTTCAAATCTGGCTTGCCATAGCTCTCTAGAAAGCTAACAACAAGGCACACCAACCTACCAAATCTTATGATCTGCATCTACGACAGTAAGGAGTTATACCACCAAACCCGAAAGGGTTTTACAAAGGTGATAATTAAACCTTGCTGCAGACCACTAGTCATTTAAAATGTTGTTTCTCACACATAGATTGTTCAAATTTGGCTTGCCATAGCTCTTTAAAAAGCTAACAACAAGGCGCACCAACCTACCAAATCTTAAGATCTGTAGCTACGACAGTAAGGAGTTATACTACCAAACCCGAGAGGGTTTTACAAAGGTGATGATTAATCCTTGCTGCAGACCACTA
>Ga0209611_10003107_pt1 | contig 29017 bp, 32 predicted proteins | sample S1TSphgellanicum_3_FD_187693 | JGI IMG/M metagenome (GOLD analysis project Ga0209611, IMG submission 187693) | Host-associated microbial communities from peat moss isolated from Minnesota, USA - S1T2_Fc - Sphagnum magellanicum MG (SPAdes) (version 2) | ecosystem: Host-associated > Plants > Peat...
TAATGCGAGGTGTTTTGCCCCTTGCTGTCGAGCTCTGAACATTCGGGAGTCCCGGGAGACTCCCAACCTCCAACTTTTCCAAGTGTTGGGCTTCACCCCCACACTTGGCCAAAGTGGGGTTGCGACATTTCCTTTTGCATATAAATGTGCAAAATAATGTTTTGCAAGGGAGTTTTGCACATAGGCCTCTTTTATTTCTTTTCAAGGTTACTTTCACCTACAAAGATCATTTGCAAACTTTGAAGTTTATTCAAGGGTTTATCATTGTATTCCTCCTTATGACTAAAGTTGTCTAAAACCACATTGTTTCACCTTGGTTTGCCAATCAACTCCACATTCATAAATGCTAAGGTGCCATGCCATTGCAATCGTTTTACTTTGGCCTTTAACTTTTTGTTTCATAGTATTTTAGGCACACATTGTCCATGAGAACTTTTGTTTTATGTCTATTGAAATAATGTTGTCAAGTTTTCAAACAACTAACAACATACAATTTCTTTTTGTGAGTTGGCCACCTCAATTGGGCTCTTGAAAGCTTTTTGCTTTCAAAGGCAATTAGGTGCCCATCTTGCATGAAGACCCCATTGATTACAAAGTCATTGCATTGATATGGACTTCAAATCTTTTTGCAAAATCAGATAATTTTAACATAGGCGAAGACAAGAGTTTATTCTTCAAGTCTTTGAAATCCTTTCGTTAATCTTCTCCATAATCTTTTTGAGGAGATTTGTGAAGGCCTTTGCCATATGGGATAACCCCTTGATAAACTGTCTAAAAATTTGTTAAACCCCCAAAAAATTAACTCCTTTGCCCATGATTAGCTTTTGTTAGCACCTTATGGCCTCATTTCCCAAGTCAACACATGCCCAAGGAAGTCCATCACTTCTTTGGTGAACTTACTTTTCGCCCTATTAACAAAAAATTTATTATATTTCAACTTGGTTAAAACATAAGTTTCACATGACCTTTTACAGTCCTAAAGTATACAAATATGTCATCAATGTATATGATGACAAATTTGTTTAACTTCTCATGAAACATTGAATTCATCAAAGTCATGAATGTTGAAGGAACATTACACAATCCAAAGGGCATGACTATAAATTCATAAAAACCAATATTCAAGTAATGCTAACTTATGACTAGTATTCACAAAAATAATGATCGACAATGCAAACTTATATTCCACATCTAAATTCATTAATTTGAAGCCAACTTGGTTGTTGATTCTTATTTCATTCCCATTACAGAGGATGTTTACTTTGTTCACATTGCATCCAAAAATGTGTTACTTAGAATTTATACATCAAAACTATCTAAGTCACACAAGGTGAAGTTTTCCAAAAATTGAAATCCCCCATTAAACAATTTTACTTTAACACTACTCTAAATGCAGGTTTTGCCACTCTTTGTGCCAAATGCACCAAAATGGCTTCAACCATCAACTTAGTCTTTACTCCTAACCATTCTATCATTTATGGAATCATGAACAAATGTGTTTTTCTTAAATCCAATAAACAACAACAATAAGTGACATTTATCTTGCACTTAACCTTCAACAAATTCAACACATTTCCCAAGGTACTTACCTTGGTTTCAAAACCCCCTTGAAGGATATTTTTGCTTCAATGGCTAAAATTTCACTCACTTAAAGCAATTTAGGGTAGTCCTTTGCCAAGTGTCCAAGTTAGTTATAGTTGAAGCATTTGGTCTTTGATAAGTCACCTTTGGCTCTTTTTCCCATTATATAGCTCCTTTAAGGTGAAAACACATTACGTCCCACAAAAATCGTAATCACAAACATAAAAGTTTTGCATTTGGTTTTTTTTAGTACATGTGAACATCACATGTTGGATTATTTTTGCTCATTTCAAGTATATTGCATTAACTTTAAACTTAAACTAGTTTATTTAAGAAGAAATTCCAACAAATGTTTACAAATTTGAACATATGAAATATATTTGTGTTGAAATAAATATGTCACAAAGTATGAAAATTTTCAAATATACTTCAAAATTAAGGTTACGGGTGGAGTTTTTTAATGAATTCTTTTGTAGTCAATGATATTAATATACATCAACTAAATCTAGGACCATTTAAAAGTTAAAATATTTTGGTTGAAAATATATTCAAAAGATGTGTTTTTTTGCATTTTTGAGCAATAAATGCATTATAAATTCTTATTTGTGGGAAAAAAAACCATTACCTTAAGGAAAAGGATAAGATTTTATAGGTGGGCATTGTATGATTTTTTCATTTTTTTTTGGTTTGGTAATGTGTCATGAACCATAAACATGAAGCCTTATGGTCATTAAAAAAACGTACATTATATATTTTATGCAAATTGATTTTATCCAATCCTCTTTGTCTAACCATTTAATCAAACTTAACTTTGATTCAAAATGAGCGTTGAGTTCCAACATGTTGTCATGCATATTTTAAAGTTTTTCTTTTAATATTAAAAATCTCCAAAAGATGCCATCAAGATTTCAACTTGGGTGTATTCATGATTGGGGTACCAAGAAAAAATGACCTATATTTTTAAAATTGCAAAGGACAACTTTGGATTTAAAAAAAATTTACATCAATGTCCAAACCTTTGGTGAGTGGGAATGCCTTGAGAGGCACAATGTCTCACTTGAGGATTTGAGCTCATTTATTGAGATATCATCACAACATTTGGAAGCAATGTAATGAAAAGATAGGGGGTTTCGAGTTCCCTTTACACATGGGTTATGTGTTTATGACAAACGAATTACACAGAGTCCATAAATCATTCCTTGAAAAGAAGATGAAATGTACAAAGCTTCAACCAAAAACTACCCTAACCAACTATGGAGCCTTATGTATAGGTCTCTAGGGATTAGATCTCGTCAATCCCACTTTCACGAACTTCAACTAACCTCCTTTGGCAAATCGCAATATTTACAAACATTAATACCACAATTTCCACATGTTGTGAACATAAATCCCAAAAGCAACATAACATTGGAAACTCTGAGCAATAATGAAGATTATTTAAACCCAATAATGCAAAATTCAATTCTTTAAACAATTTCCTTTATGAAGTCTAACAAATGCAACCCATTTCCCCCCCAACTGGACTCCCAATAACAACCCAAATTACAAGAACAAAAATACATTAAGAGGTCCCAACAAAATGGGCACTCTTTTCCTACACACCACTAGTCCAAAAATCACCCCACAATATGATCCTCGTACAAGACAATCAGTTTGCCAAAATGGTCACTCCCGAAATCCCTAATACATTCATCATATCCTTGATCATTGATCCCTAGTTTTGCTTCTAAACTTCATTTCTCTTAAGAAGCACATGGCATAGTGAAATTTGCATAAGGTCTCTAATAGAAGAAAAGTCATTCACATAGCAAGGCATTAATCCCTTTCATCATAAACACAAACCAAAAACTTTCACACCTTCTTCTTCTGAGAAATTTTGAAAGAATACTTAGCTACTTCCATCTAAGAAGTTCTTGGTACTTATTTTTCACATTGGCTCTATCCTTGGTTGATGACCAACAAAAACCACCGTGTAGCAAAAGCACACCACACAAAGCTCACCCAAAGAAAAACCACAAATACAAGGAATGTTGTCGATAATAAAAACTTGCCATGTTCATAACTTGTAAGAAAACAACAAAGAACCAAAATAGAAACATCAACCCATATTCCTCTTTCGATCACCATCAATTGCCAAAAGTTTTGTCATATTTTGCTTTCGGTAGTTGATGGTACTGCATGATCCAAATAGGGTATCATCCACTGGTTTTTCATCACAACAACACCAAGTGATTTCATGCAACCACTTGGTGTTTTGTTTTCCATTTTCTGAATTTTGTGATGTAGCCAAAGTGATGATCGTTCATAAGAAGATTTAGCCAAATTTGACTATAAATGAGATATATAAAAAAATAAACTTACTAATTGATCCCAATTGATTTTAGGATACAAAGGATTTGAAGTTCCTTTTTTGTTCAAGCATTAATACCAATCTTGGCTGGTATTGACTTTCAAGTGCATCGGCCAGGTCTTGGTATGGGGTTCTTCTAAAAAAATTCACACTTGCCTCGTCCTGATCTTAGTTCCTTTTTATTACTTTCATACTGGGCTGGTCCTGGTAGTGGGTTCAAAGTTGACTTTTGGTTGGTATGAGGCACAAATAGATGTGAGCCAGTGTTTTTTTGGAGCAAATTTTTGCACTGTGGTGACCAAATAAACTCAGTGTGAATTGTAAAAGGGCTTTTTTTTGGTAAAAAAAGGTGCAAAAGTCCCCATCTTTTGACCCAAAAAAGACACATGTCACCATATGATTGGTCACCAGAACTAAGTGGGAAATTTAAAAAGCTACTTTACAGTCTGACCTGTAGCCAAATATGGCTCATTCCTTCTGTGGATAATTTGCCAATCCACCTACTTGACAATTTTTTTTTTAAAAACCCTTGTGTGTGTGTGTGTGTGTGTGTTAGATGTGACATTGAAATTAATATAAAACTGGTACTAGGCTAGTATTACCTCAGGTCCCTATCTGTGTGGGGGTGGTTCTTTGATTTTTTAAAATAAGCACCAATTCTGGGTATTTGAAAAAAATCAGAATCAAAGAACTGTCAATTCTAGTTGTTTCAAAAACCTCAAAGAATAATCAGGTTTCATGAAAGAATTGGCGATTTTCTGGCTGTTATTTGACTTAGCTTTCTCTGAAACATTTCAGAACCTACTCAGTTATATATCAGAACTGGGTATTTGATTTTGACAAACATGTTTGTATGTTAAAACCAGGTATTTTCCTTTTGAGAATCGTGACCATCAACCCAAGAACCAGCTGGATACTCAGTGGGGCGTTTGGTGCAGTTTCTAATAACCACCCAACACTAGTCTCTACTCCCTATCAGGCAAGTACTCCCAAAAGGCAGATATTACCTCAAGTCATAGCAACCTGGTAGGGTCCTTCAATACCAGTGCATAGACCAGACTATATACCCACCATGTGCAGGCTTATATACCAGAATAAGTGGATTCACACTTGATGGTAAGTCATACATAACTCAATGTTAAGAACTTGTAACATTGAGTTATGAATGGCTTACCATCAAGTGTGTACCCACCTTAACACTGATTATTAGCTGCCTTGAGAAAATGCAAAATCAATCGACATACCCAATTTTGCAACTGGCTTCTCTGGCTTAGGATCCTGTCTTGTAACATCAAGTAATGATTAAACATTTGTGATACCTATGCAATGAAAGAGTCTCAGTGTCAGAGCTCTGCCAAGCTTCTGAAGTGCAAACCCTGATTGATGTCTCCTCTATACTACTAGAGACAGAACTCCCACAAAGGACTCACCCAGTCCCCCCGCCCCCAATGATACAAACCCCTCATGGGTTAAGAATTTTGCTGGTTCTTCATTCAGTAAGTCAGAGATCAGTGGAATCCTTGACAGGGGCACTTGGAACTGAAGCTTCTCTAGACAAAACCAAAAAGTGCCATGAAATCAGTTTGATTTGAGGTCAGAGCAGAATCTAACACAGTTTGAAATATGAAAGGTGTATTTTCCTGGTTAATTGGTTCTGATCACAAGGAAGAAACCAGTGTTGTCCACTCAATTAGAATTTATAAAGAACTTCTGGTTCCGGTTTCTTGAATATTTCAAAATCAGAGAACTGCCATTTCTGGTTTTTGTTTTTTTGAAGAAATCAGAATCAAAGAACTGTGAGGCGAGGTTAATTCAAAAACCTCACAGAACTGACAGTTTTCATGAAAGACCCCCCCTAAAGAACTGGTGGTTTTATAGGTGGTTATTTGATTTCTTTTCAAAAAAATTGAAATGCATGATTGTGTACCTATTATAAACTTGTTCTTTGATTGTTTTTTAGAATCATGGTTATGAATCCATATGATCACCCTCATAATTGTTTAGCGTATGTTTATGTTTTTGATAACCAGTCAACATTGAAAGGAATCAGTGCTTGGTTCTTAACTATATTCAACCTAGTGTTGGCAGGTTTCCCAGTTTGTAAGGTTAAACTTGGGGTTTAAAGTTCATGTTCTTGTGGTTTGGAGTCAAGCTGATATCCTTTTGTTGGAATCAGCAGAAGAACCTGATCATGGAATTAGCCTTTTGCTAGATCTTGAATTGAAATTGGAACCATGAAAAGAGATCTCTGAACACAGTTTGAAGTTCTCAAGTTCTTTTTGTGAAAACTTGGCAAGAAGGCTGAACTTTATAGGTAAGTAATTAGTTTTAACTTATAGAACTTTGTATCTGTATAATCCCTAGTTTTAATTGGTTGCAAAAATTTGTAATCATACAATCTCTCTCATTAGGGAATGTGTAATGTGGGTTGGAGTAACCCAGCACCCACCAGTGGACCATCCAAAAGATCCTGTTTAGGGATTTTTTTTTGGATGGGATGAAACCCAAGACCATATCCCATGGGTTGAGTTTTTGTTTTTTTTCTCACCCCCTCCTTCCTGCCTAGCTAACCCTTTTACTCTTACCTATGCTTCTTTCTCCTTTCTAGTTTCTCTTGTTTTTTCTTTTTTCTTTTTTCTTTTGGAGAGCTTCTTTTTTTTCTTTTTCTTTTGGAGAGCTTGTTTTCTTGTTTTTCCTTTCTTCTTTTTCAGTTTTGGTTTTTGGTTTTTGGTTTTGTTTGTTTTGTTTGTTTCTTTTAATGTTTTTTTTTCACTTTTTTTTGTATTTTGTAGTAGGAGGAGGGTCTAGATAGATTCATGGTACCGATGGTGGTGGTAGTAGCAATAGTCAAGGGGGGAAAAAATCCAATAAAAATTGATGATTGAAACCATCACATGGAAGATAAAAGGGAAGGCCAAAGAAAGGCCAAAAGATGTGCAACCCGCAAGCATCAAAGAAAGGAGAGAGCTAGGCCCTTTCATGGTAGGAAGTTATATCATCCAAAGCCCTTCTAATGTTGCCTACATGCAAACCATGAAATCTAAATAGTAATAGGAGGTCTAGAACAAACATCTTTTGCCAACGCAATCTTCCCCTCTATAATAGGAGCTAAAGCACATTGAAAGAAATATTAACATGTTGTTTAAAAAATTGAATGCAAAAAAACAAAGATAAATGATCTCATGATTGTTTATCGTGGAAAAGACGAACACACTCCTTGATAAACAATCCATATCATGTTCGGGTGTGCCATGCACCTCCATGGCCAACGGAATAAAGTGATGGCCTTCATGAAACTCTCTATATTGATTGATCTTAACAATGGTGTTAAGTTCTACTGTAACCAAAAGAGAGGGTGACGAGACGAAATAACAAACCTGACTACCAGTATGGGCCTGAACAAAATGGTTTCTCTTCTGATCTTCTAAGACAAACCACAATTTGCTGACCCTTTCTCTCTAAATTCATCACAGAATATTCCTACCTACATTCACTGATCTTTGAACGGAAACAACTCATGCATCCACAAATCGGCACAGCAGATAACAGAATTCAAAACTTACACCTTGCCTTTCATGAAAATCTTTAGAGAGCACAAGCTTTTTGGCTCCAGTGTATTCATCAAAGATCAAACACCTATGAAGGTCTAGCCCTTGAGGTCAGATCTCTCGGTGTTCACTCGATCCATTGAGCCTCTAACCCGATTCCCCCACAAAATGCAACAATGCAGCTTTCCTTCACTCTGCTGGATTAAAGACCTATGACCTGATCACCCTCGAGTCTAGAATGCAGTCTGAAACACCTGACTCTGAACAGTTGATACCACGCTTGCTAGTGCCACTCAAAGAGACTGACTCTCGTGCAAAATGATTAGCAGCACTGCTGGTTTCAAAACCTTTCTACATCCTCATTCGATACACCCATTCTCTCCACTTTCAGGATTCCCCTTTTGCTTTCTGGTACTCACTCTGACCACACCTGACAACACAGATGCAAGGCACTACAACCCAAGCCCCTCATCCCTGACGCGCACTCTATTCAATATGCACACCCATTCTAAAGCTCGGATCCCTCAAATCATCATCATGCCTCGGCATCAACCTTTCATAGGTCCTTTTACAAAACTGCTTGGCCAAGTTGCTGGCGCAGCGGAAGAAATTTCAACAACCCGCCAAGCTTTACCAAAAACAACTTTCTAAACAGCTCTCCACAGCTTTCTACATGTTTCGCATCTACATTGCCTGTTGATTCATCTAGACCCCCCGTAGCTATCAGCTCACCACCACCTTTTGTCCTCTTGCCACCCTCATTCCTTCCACCTCCCCTCATCAATACAACTCCATGCTTCACCATCATTCGCGTCGCCTCCTTCCTGCACTCCATAACACCCCTACCAAGAGAAAAGCCTCCCCATGCATTATCTGCAGTAGTAATGGAGGGATTCCGGCTGCACAAATGATGACTAATAAAACAAAAAGCAAACCTCAAAATCATGCTATGTTCACACTAGTGAGGTGACCTACTGTTTGGTCACACTACAACATCACTTGTTAGTCGACTAATGACATTCATAGCCATTATCTCTTGTGTCGGGTTAGTAACCACCACATTGGCAATAAAAACATGGTCCTCACAAGTCATGTATAAGTTGGTTCGTAATGAAATGCCTGACATAAGGCGTACCACTGCTCTCTCCGTACAACATGCCTTCTCTTTCGAACGAAGGCATACATGACATCTATGATGACATCATGTGTGGTTATCCGCTAACCTTCAAATGGACAACATGTTAAATGCATGCCAAATGCATCTAACCCATGTCCACACTCACAAATTATATGTTGAAAGTTAAATCAAATTGAGACAAAAACGCAACATTAAAGTGAAAGTAGAATGTGTGATGTAGAACAAACGAATAGATGATGTAACAATCAACCATAGCCCCACCCCCTTGCTCGAACAAAAGCTAATGCAGGCTTTAGATGCTAAGGAAATGGAATCATCCTCCAAGATAGTCCTAAAGGATGTGTCATGATGGATATCCATAAAAAATGCAGACCTAAGGTGTTAATAACTACCAAACTTTCAAAAGAAAGGTGCATCTTTTTAGTCATGAAGAAAGATTATTTCGAGCTACATGAAAACATGATTTAAAAAGGTATGGGGCTCCTTTAATTTGAAAAACATATTCTTCCAACATGGGTCTATTGAAAATATGAAACCTAAAACACAAATACGAAGCCACCAAAACCCAATTCCTTAGAAAAGCAAATGGGGCACAATCCTCCGTAGATAAAAGACCTATACGACCAAAGGAGATTGGTAGTCGAACTTGATGCCTCGCTAAGGGGCCTTGAATAGACTCCCATAACCTTGGACCCATAATGTCCCCACATACTTACACAACTTTCTTGTTGAAACTCACCAAAAAAGACAAGAAGGAAGAAGGAAGAGGTATTGTCCAAATGAGATAAGGTTGCCAAGACACACATGAGGACAAAATGTCCAATGCAACCTGTGCATCTCCCAAGAGAGGAAGATCATTGATATGCATCATGTTTTAAAATAAAGCCCTATCCAAAAAATGCATGAAAAAGTTTTGAGAACCCATTAACACACCCAAAATGCATAAACCATTTATGACCAAAGTGCAACCTTGGGGAATATTTATGTTTGAAGAGATCCTTGATGGACTCCAAAGCTTACACTTTGAGACCTTGACCCTAAGCCCAACTAAGGTTAATTGGGTCAAGAGGTGTTCAAAGGTAGGGACAATCTCACTCATAGGGCCCATGATGTGTGTATATTTTGCTAAAGATGGAAAGACACAATTGGGGGCTCATGCAATGGTTTTTATGAGTGTTTGATAATGGGCTAGGGCAAATAAAGGCCCTTTTAAGGGGGTCACCCTACCTCATGCATGTTAACAAATAGGAGATTTACTCAAGTGCAAACATAAACCTTTATTGAAAGGAGATTACGACATAATGCTCACAACACAAAACATAACATCAAGAACTCCTCAAGGTTCTTATCACATGAAATACACAAACTTGTGCAATGAAGAAAAGATAAAAAAATCATCAACACCAAGGTATTTAACTATAAGACCAAACCACAAATAACCAAACTAAAATAAATAACAAAAATAATTCAACCTTGTGAAAGTAACCTAGTTACTTTCCTACTCCAGTAACTAATGAAACCTAACTAGTTGAGCTTGAATTCTCAACATTCCCCCTCAAGCTCAAATCCACTTCTAATACACCAAACATTTTTTTAAACTTCCTTAGCTTGTTTGTACCTAAAACTTTTGTGAAAATGTCAGCAACTTGATCTTCGGTACTGACATGAATGAGGTCAATTTCTTTTGCTAGAATTTTTTTTCTTATAAAGTGGTAGTGCACTTCAATGTGCTTTGTCTTAGCATGATAGATTGGGTTGTTAACAAGAAGTATGCTACTAATGTTATCACAATAGATGACAAATGGAGCATCCACTGACTGTCCCAAATTTAAAAGTAGTTTTTGTAACCAAACTGCTTCACATGCAACAATTGCTACACCTCTGTATTTTGCTTCCGTGCTTGATAGTGCAACTGTTAGTTGTTTCTTACTGCTCCAACTAACAACACCACTTCCAAAAAAAAACATGAAACCACTGGTCGATCTTCTATCTAAAACATTGCCAGCCTAATCAGCATCCGTGTATCCATATATTTGTAACTAGCTCTTGGCTTCATAAAAAATTCCACACTGCAAGGTATGTTTATGTACCTTAATATGCGCCTCACTGCATCTAAATGTGGCTTTCGTGGTGTTTGCATGAATTGACTTACCACTCCAACTACATAACTCAAATATGGCCTTGTGATGGTCATGTAAATCAAACTCCCCACTATGCGTCTGTACATAGTGGTATCCTCCATGAGGTCTCCTTCATCTGCACTTAACTTCACATTTTGCTCCAATGGAATTGAAATGGGTTTACAACCTGTCATCCCATATTCGACCAATTTTTTCAAAGCATATTACCTTTGTAATAACCATATCCCTTTAGGGAAATGGATTACCTCAATGCCCGAGGAAATAACACAACTCTCCCAAATCCTTCATCTCAAACTTTTGCTTCAAAAGCTTCTTCAAATCAGAGATGTCTGCATCACTATCTCCTATGATAATCAAATCATCAACATAGATGACTATGATTACAATCCCATGATCTGTCTTTTTCACATATAGTGAAAAATATGCATCGAATGTTTGAAATCCACTTGTGACAAGATACTCACCTATCTTCTTTGACCAAGCTCTAGGTGTTTGCTTCAAGCCATACAAAGTTTTTTTCAACCTACAAACCAAATTAGGATGTGTTTGGTTCACATAACCTGGTGGTTGTTCCATGTACATTTCTTCCTGTAAATCTCCATGAAAAAAAACATTTTTTACATCCATTTGATGTAAAGACCATCCTTTTGCTGCTACCATAGCAATGATTGCTCTTACAGTTGTCATTTTGGCAACTAGACTATAGGTCTCTTCATAGTTTATGCCATAAGTTTGGGCATAACCTTTGGCAACTAATCTTGCTTTGTATCTGCTCACAAATCCATCTGCATTGTCTTTGACTTTGTACACCCATTTGCACCCAATTGCTTTCTTGTCCTCTGGTAAAACTACCAATTCTCAAGTAACATTCACATCCAAAGCCGCCATTTCTTCATCCATGGCATTGTCCCACTTAGGGTTTCCAACCACTTGTTCAAAACAAGTGGGTTCAACCTCCTGTATAACTTTCACCATGTATGCGTAATGATGAGCTACAAAGCCATCATATGTGACTCTCTGTATAGGGTACTTGACTCGTGTGGATATTCGTACTCCACTGTTGTTGTCAAGTGTTTTCAAAGCTTTCTTGACCATCCGAACTCCAAGAGTAATAACTGAAGTGATTCTTGATTCTTCACCCTCATTTTTCTCTAACTCACTTGATTCACCATTTACATGAGAATTTCTAAATGATGTTTGAGAACTACCATGTACAATGTTTGAAGGTCTTAATCTTCCTTTCCATGGAGTGCTAATGGACCCACTAATTAAAGATTCTTGTGGTCCATTAATTAATTATGATTATTGTTCCACATTTGATGAAACATCACCATTTTTAGCTTCTCCATCTTCTGCTACCTTCAATGGTGAGTACCAACTAGCCATCTCATCAAACATAACATCTCTATTCACTTGCAACTTCCGAGTGGAAGGATTGAAACATCTATATCCCTTTTGTTCTGAGGAATATCTAATGAAAATACACTTCTTAGCTTTTGGGTATAGTTTTGATCTCTTCTCCTTAGGAACATGCACGTATGCAATGCAACCAAACACTTTAAGGTGTGAAACATCAGGTTTTTTGCCTATGAATTTTTCTTCAGATGTCATGCCGTGAACTGCCGCTGTGGGTGTTCGATTCATGATGTAGACTACAGTTACTACCGCTTTAACCCAAAAGTAATTTGGCAAATTTTTCTCATTTAACATGGCACGTGCTATTTTTACAATGTGTTTGTTTTTCCTTTTAGCAACTCCATTCTGCTATGGGGAATAACTACATGAGTATTTCCTTTGAATTCCATGCTCCTTCAAGTACTCACTAAATTCATTTGAAAAATATTCTCCCCCTCCATCGGACCTTAGGCATTTGATGTTCACACCTTTCTCCTTCTCCACCATTGCTTTGAAATTCAAAAAAATGTTGAAACATTTCACCTTTGTGTTTCATGAGGTACACCCACAACTTCCTTGTGTGGTCATCAATGAAATTCACGTAGTACTTGCATCTTCCAATGGATTTTGTCTTCGTGGTCCACACATCTGAGTGGATCATTTCCAAAAGTTTGGAACTTACATGAGTTGTTTGAATTGGGAATGGATGCTTAGCTTGCTTCCCCAATTGGCATGCTTCACAAACCTCTGACATCACTTCTTCTGCTCCAAATTTGGGAAGACCTCCAACAAGTTTTTGTTTCTCCATGAGCTTAAAACATTGGAGATTAACATGGTTAATTCGCTTGTGCCAAATTCCAATGTCTCCAACTCCTTTTCCATGTGTGAATAACATGGAATTCACCTCATGCATGTTCACATCTAAGGTGAACATTCATCCATTCCTTTCCCCTTTTGCAATCAATTTGCCTTGGTTATTCATGTCTTCCACAAAACATCCATTTGGGTTGAATGTCACCTGTAAACCTTGTTCCACCATTTGGCTTATGGAGACCAAAATTTTTTGTTATGGTTGGAACATGAAGTACATCTTTCAAGTACTTTGTTTGTCCATCTTGCATGGACAATGGCACCTTGCTAATCTGTGTGATGGGATGTGTAGTGTCATCACTAGTTTCCACAAACCTTGGTGTTTTCGAATCTTTTGCGTCTCTAAACCATTCTCCATGATTAGTCATATGGTTTGAAGCTCCAGAATCCACATACTAGACATTGTTATCTGATACACTTCCTATCATTGAATTTGCCATGTGCTACATCACAAACAGTTGCTCATCACCTTGATTATTAGTTGATGCATAATTCCCTTGTTGCAACTTTCCATTTCGTGCATCATGCTCCCTTTGATAACAATTCTTTGCCATGTGCCCAGGTTTCTCGCAGTAGTAGCAATTTGAATCGTTATTTGGTTGTTGACCTCGATGACTTCCACCACAACCTCCACGACTTCTTCGACTTCCTCTTCCTCCAAAGTTTCCTCGTCCACCTCCATGAGCTTGACCTTCATGTTAATGATGTCCACCATGCGAGCTTTTGTGTCGACTTCGAAATGAGGTTTTACGACCTCTACCTCTATTGGTATTTGAATAGAAAACACTTTCTTGTGATCCTCCATTGGATGAAGTACCAACAATTCTCATCTCTTCACTTATAAATAGTGTTATTAAGTCTTGGAAGTTGAGAAATGTTTTTCGAACTACAATTGAAGTACGGAACTGGCTATAGCATTTTCCAAGTCCATTTAAGGTCACGACCACTAAATCTTCATCATCTATAGGGGCTCCTATAGATACAAGAGCATCAGCAAGGTTTTTCACCTTTGTAGAATAGTCATTGAGGTTCATCTTGTTTTTCTGTAAATTATGCAACTCTTGCTTGAGCTGCATTTTGCAGGCTTGTGTATTAGTGTTATACATCTTCACCAATGTATCCCAAGCTTGCTTGGGTGATTTTACATCTTGAATATGCACAATCATGGAATCGAACGCACTTATAGAAAGCCAATACAAGACTTTCCTTGCTTTTTCATGCCAAGTTTTATTGGCTTGAATTTGTTGTTGTGTGGGGTTTTCTAGGAAAGGAGGTTCTTTCTCATCACCAGTTATGAATTCCCAGTAGCCTTTCCCCATCAAGAAATTCATAATCCTAAATTTCCACACTTGGAAATTGTTCTTGTCTAGTTTCTCAATTGTAATTTGAGAAAAACTGTTCGCCATCTTTCAAGGCACCACTCAATGTCTTCTTGGGATTTCACAATGATTTTAATTCCTTCCTTGGATTTCTAGGATTAGGATTAGGGTTTTCCTTCCTTAGGTTTTTAGGATTAGGGTTAGGGTTAGGGTTGAACAAGATGGACCTTGCATATGTATGTATGTCTTGAATATTATGCGAAATTCTATACTATACATAGGTTTTATGTATATGTACGTATCTCGTATAATATTTCATATGGTATTAAGTACATGATTACATACCACACTTTTGTACGAAGGTCTTGATAATGTATTTACGCTTCCCAATCTTCAAACTCCTTCCTTCAAGTTCTCCCAAGTTGTATTTGCTCCACTTCAAAACTTTGTTTTGATATCTTCTCAAAATAAACTTCTGTCATAGCAATTTTGCAAAGCTACTCCACACACATATGACCTTGGATCGATATGAAATTCTGGTGAAACATGAAAAACTATGTTTACTACCTTCTCTCAAAATTTCAGCTCATTTAACTTCATAAAATGAGAGATCTTACTACTTCCTTGAAGTCACTTCAAACTGGGACCTGAATTCAAAATGGCTTACAACTCACTCTCAGCAACTCCAAAATCCTTGAGATTTTGGGAGACATATTAAATATATGTCTTCTATACCTGCTCAAAATTTCAGCTCTATTGATGTTGATCACAAGGAGATATCACTTTCAAAAGAAACTGACTTCAAAACTGAAATTGAAACTTTAGATGCTTGGATCTCTCTTAATATAGATCCAAATGACATGAAATTTCTCTCACACATATATTTTTATATGATCTATAAGATCCTAAAGCTGTAGATCCAAAAAATGTTCAAACAAAGGAGATATGACCAAAAAACCAAATCTGGCACAAAATCTTCAAAAGCTCATAACTCTCACAAAACATATCCTTTTCTTTTGAAAATTTGAGAATAAAAGCATCTTATAGTCTTTTATAATCCCTCTAAGTTTCACTCCAAGATCTTTTCATAATAGGTCTAGATCTAGATTTAAATATCTGACTTCCACAACTTTGATATGTTGATCTCCTTTCACTTCTTTTCTTTTCTTTTCTTTCTCTTCATAATCTTTCCTTTCCTCGTTTCTCTTTTGCACTTGACAAACTCCTATGATATTACTAGAAACTCTCAAACTCTAGTTCTAGAAACTTTCTAGCTTTAGATCTCTTTTTACTTTCTCATTCAACAACCTAAGCTCTGATACCATGTTAACAAATAGGAAATCTACTCAAGTGCAAACTTAAGCCTTTATTGAAAGGAGACTACAACATAATGCTCACAACACAAAACATAACATCAAGAACTCCTCAAGGTTCTTGTCATATGAAATACACAAACTTGTGTAATGAAGAAAAGAGAAACAAACCATCAACACCAAGGTATTTAACTACAAGACCAAACCACAAATAATCAAACTAAAATAAGTAACGAAAGTAATTCAACCTTGTGAAAGTAACCTAGTTACTTTCGTACTCCAATAACTAATGAAAGCTAACTAGTTGAGTTTGAATTCTCAACAATGCCTAAAAATGATTCAATAATGGTGACCCCTTCTTTATGTTGCCCATGCTAGTAGTAAAGAAAATAATGAATGCCATAAAACAACTTGGTAAAAGGGACAATGAAGTCCTTCGACATCTCGTAGTTCTCTAAAAATAACAACTCAAGAAACATTATCAAAAGCATTTTTTACGTCTACTTACATCACGATCCAATTAGGGTTTAGGTCAAGGAGGGCTTTGATGCCAAAAGGGATGGTCTCACAACCTTTAGGGGTTGAAACTCTAAACTAATGGGGGGATAGGTGTTCTTGAAATTACCCCTAAAGCTATAGGACAATGGAATGACTAATAAGTTGAAAGAACAACTTGTTTATGGCAATAAGATAAAGACCTCTAACATCCCTTTCCATTTTTAGCAATTTGTTAACCCCCAGCACTAGGGCCATTGACCTAAGGATATCACCATGGGTAACAACAATATTAATTTGGAATATTTCTGAAAACCCTAAGATGGGTCCTCTAATATGAAACACCTCGATAAATGTTCATAAACCATATTAAATAACCCACTCGAAGATAAATGGGGGGCAATGGTTAAGGCATGTGTAAATAAAAACCTTTTTGGTACAAAAATGTGTTTAGGCTAATAATAAAAAATAAGTGGAAGGATGTGGTTTAATGGATGGGGGTGCAATTAATACAAAGTTGCAATGGTGTTTTTTGAAGGAATAGTTGCTGTCATGGGCAATTATATTTTACATATTTATTTAAAGTTAAACATTAACAAAGAAGAAAAGTTGAAAATTGTCTAATGAGTGGTGGAAATGGGGAGCACGAGAAGCATGAGAAGACTCCTCCTAAAGAAAAGATTAATCATTCACCATAAACCTCTTAAGGTAGGCAGAAACTTCTCGTTGATTTGAACGACCTCTTCAAGTATAACACAAACACCAATGTGGCAACATGAGAAAAAGGAACCATGTTGATTCGTCCATCTAATCTCGAACAATTTGGTTAAGGGGTAAGCAAAAAACCTACTTGAATTCATCCTAAATGGTTTGAATGATCCTATGAAACAAATGAGGGCACACAAAACGATCTTCAAACAACCCCATAATGAAGTTAAACTGAGCCTGAAACTAACCCCAAGAAACAACGGGGATAGAACCAAGGTGTAACATAAGAAAGGAAGACATTTACAAAGACAAAACAACCTAGCTAGCTTGGGATATGAGGCTAGCATGAGGGTGAACATTCTTGACATGCCTCGAAATGCTGCCTGAAATAAAAAGGTTAGAACAATGAGGACAAGGGACATTTCAAATTGATAGAAGATGTAAAAAGGGAGTTATACAAAAGAAAGGGCTACACCCAAGGCAATAGGACGCAAAGGCCTAAGCGAGCCCTAAATTTTTAAAAATTAAAACAAGTAAAAAATCCTATTGTTGCAAGAATGTGTCAATAATGGCGGGCTCAACTATTGTAAGAATGCAATACTGATGATGGGTTCAACGCACTACCTAGACTAGCTAATCTTTTTTTTTTTCTCCTAGTTTTCTTGTCTTGCATTCGTTTAGAATCAGGTGAATGAATGTAAGGTGGGGGCTATTATTTCTCCTCCTACTATGTAGCACGGTTTAATGTCTTGTGTCATTGGTCATCTTCTTCACCGCACAAATCCCAAATTTCTTGCCAAGTTTTCTTGCACATTGATTAACTTGAAGACCATTTTAAATGCGTAACAGTCCAAGTAAGTTTTCTCCTCTTGCTCATTCCCAAAAATCGCTTGATGGGTCTATGTTTTGCATTTGGCAAACAACAAAGATAGCAATCCTTGGCCTTTTTTCTTTTGTACCCACTTTTCTTTGCTATCTTTGACATCCATGCTCATGATCCATGCATTGCGTTCCATTTTGCTTTGGACATCACCACCATTCTAAATTAATTAGTGCCAACGTTCTTAATGTTAAGCTCCATCGTGGAGATAGTACATGAATGGTAGTTTAAACAATCACATTACAGTCAAACCAAACATCCCTCTAAAATAACAATTGATGCAAGAAGAAAAAGGGTTAAATGAGGAATCTCCTCATCTTCCTTTACTAAAATTAAAAGCCCATAGACATTCACCATTTCAACTTTTTTTTAGACTTGCACATTTTTGTACCATGGTGCACATGGCAAAACCCATATTTTTTTATGCAACATTTTTTTTTTTTTTGTTTATCATTTTTTGTGAATATATGCAAGATTATCTGCCAATAATTTTTAAAAGATGAATTTCAATTTTGTTTGCATAATACATAGGGCGTGCATGAAGGGTTATAAAAGAAATTTCAAACTCATGTTTTATGGGATATTTAATGAATGGTGGGGGTATTATCATTGCAAAATTTTGTTCAAGGTTTTTTACTTGTTTCGAACTGTAATTGTTTATTGAAGGGATATGCATTGTTAGTTACAATTTCACATTCCAAATAATAAGTTGAAATCTTGAACCATTAAGACTTTGTGTTTGTGCAAAACCATCATTACATATATACAGTCACCATTTTACATGCATCACAAACTTATGGCTTCATAGGTTCATTTGAAATTCACACAAAATTTGTTATGTCATGGATTTGTGTTTTTTGCAAATGGATGTTGTGTGTTTAAAACATGTACGATGCATGACATCCGTGTGCAAAAAACACAAACTTGTGAAAGAACAAATTTTGTAAAAAGTTTACTATCAAATTGTGTGATAGGAAATTTGTGATGTGGTGGCCATCAATTCAATACTCAAATAAATATAATGTATATTCATTGTATAATTCCATGGTTTATATAATACCTTCACGACATTGGACAATAAAAAACATCCCCTCTTAACCCAAGGCTTAGATAAAATACCTAAGTGAAGGTATTGCATATGCTTTGGATTTCTTTAGGTTAATTATGCAATATCCTTAGGGAAATTTAACCACAATGTTTCAACCCAAGGCACATGAAATACCCACAATAAAGTATTGCATACATTTTGGGTTTTTAAACAGTTTGTGTAATACCTTTAGGATAATGTAAACATAATTTTCCAATCCAAAGAATATATACCATTGAAAAGATTTGAGAACATAAATATTTAAAGTGAGCTTGCATTTTCTATTTGGATTTGTGAAATAAGAGTTATGGCAAAAAAAAAAAAGTCCAAAGTCAATGTGATAGTTTTATTTTTTATCACTCAAAACCAAGAAATAAGGATAAAATGATTTCCAAATTGAACATGTCATTTGTGTTAACAAATATGAAATCTAATCAAGTGCAAACATAAATATTTATTGAAAGAAAACTAAAACATGATGTTCACAACATGGAACATAACATCAAAAACTCCTCAAGGTTCTTGTCATATGAAATACACAAACTTGTGTAATGAAGAAAAGAGAGCCAAACCGTCAACACCAAGGTATTTAGCTAAAAAACCAAACCAAAAATAACCAAACTCATATAAGTAAAGAAAATAATTGAACCTTGTGAAAATAACCTAAATACTTTTCTACTACAATAACTAATGAAACCTAACTAGTTAAGCTTGAATTCTCAACAATTTGGTATTGGGAAGGTCTTTTCAAAAGTTGCAATGTCATAAAACTCCTCAATCAAAATTAACATGTGGGAATTATATGAATCCACAAAGTTGTAAGACTCATAATTTGACAATTTTTAAGATTCCCACTTGGGGAGCATTGGGATTTTTTCCCATTTGGATGTAACTTCTATTATAAATCACAAAATATATTATTAAAAAAATGTTTTTTTAATAAACACTAATATTCTAACATTTATTTATTTTGGAATTTTTTTTAACATGCTATTTTTAAACATAGAGAGTTTACTTAATAATAACTATAAAAATCAGAGATAAAAATCAACCAAAAATGCATTATGCAGATTATGACTTCTAGAAATGATTTAAAAACAAAATCAAACCTCACATTCAATGGAAACAGAAATATGAAACAAAATCATATTATAATATCCCTATTCTTCCTCATCAAAATTGTTTTCTAAATCTAACATGAATTTTTCCATATCTCAAAACTATGTCCTCTTCTCTAAATCATAATTCTTGATCATCTTTTAATGTAAAAAATTGATTCTTAATCATCAACAATGTTTCTTTAAAAATTATTTTCAAATTTTTGCCATAAACTTCAATTTGAATTACTTTTCATAAAGTTTGATTTGTCATAACTTTAGCCTTAGGTTCGTGTCTAAGGCAAGGGCATGGAAAAGTGCGGGCTAAAAATGTAACCCGTGAATCACATTTACACTCATGGAGTGCAAAAGAATGTGAGGGAATGAACCCACACACTCCCAAGTGGACTCCCATTTTGGGAGTTCAAATCCCTATGGAATTTTGAATCTTCATAAAGCGATTTTAGGAATTAAAATTCATTGAATTGAAAAATTCCTTATTCCATTGGAAATTTCTTGAGACCTAGATGTTTAAAATGGGCCCGCATGACCCATTTGAGTACTTTTAACACAAGTTATGGTTGAAAGAAAGGCTAGGAGTCAAAGTGCCAATTTGATTCCTGACCATAAAAAGTTAGAATCTCCCTGAATTACGTGTGTCTAGGTGGCATGGCACATATTGGTGGAAAGCTTTCGACAGGGAATAGAATTTTGCTTCAAACCTCACCTCAATCGGAGGTTTGCACAAGAAATTATGGGCCTCCAAAGTGACAAAAGTTCTAATTTCGGGAATTTGAGGATTCCTAACTTGGGAGTTGCAAAACTAAATGACATTTGGGTGCAACCCCTATGGCCAGGCATAGATAATACTATAAAGGGGAAGGTGGTGGCTTTTCCCAAGTCCGGGTCATGGTGAATTTTGTGAGTTCGTGTATGTTCATGGCGAGTCCGTGCACCAAAAGTGCTCCAATTACGCACTACCCAACTTCTTATTTGGTTTGTGTAGGTTCGTGTGAATAATTGACCCACTTGTCATTTGTCCTAGTCCTCATCCTAGAACTCCAACACACCCCCCTTTACCCCTGAAATGCTTTGAGCTAAGGAGCATACCTTAATTTTTTTTTTCACCATTTTCATTTTCGAACTCGCATTTGAATCTTTTAAAGACTGTGGGGGTGCATCATAATCTTACATAGTCTTGTTATACCTATGTCCACCTCATTAGATCTCAATACTACTTTTGTTTAGTTTATCCAATAAGGACATCATAGTTATGCCCTTAACATTCTTCCTTCCAATGGTTTGAATTACGTGGATCAAATTAATTTGTGTTGCCCATAACAAAGTCCTAACACCATTTGGTTTCAAGTTGTTTAACCAACATGTTGTTTGGTTTGTGCAAGTTTAAATTTTTCATGAACTTGCATTAACACTCTCATCATAATCACATCTAGGAATTCTTGCAATATGCCCAAGTCTTATCTTCAAATGTGTGACTAAAGAACATTAAGTTATATTTCGTTGCAATTTCAAGAATTGTCAACGTACTTACCTCAATACCATTTGACAAGCCCAATGGTGCATCAAGAGGACACAAATTGTGCATTGTGCATAACTATGTTGATGTTAAATACCTCTTAATGAGCTTTGTCTAGGTGTCAAAAACATAAAAAAATATGTGTGACACCTTGTGCAAAACCTCATGGTTATGTTGTAAGGTTTGACTGCCATAGGCCTAGTTAGATGTTAAATGAAATAGAGCACACCTTGCTCTTAGTGCACAAAACTATGTTATTGGTATAATTTTTGGCTTTCTTTTAGGAGGTCATTGGTTCAAATTTGTTGTGAAACTACAAAACATGTGGGACATGAAAACATCAAATTTTTTACATAACCACACAATTCTATGCAACATGCAAAAAGACAAGCTCGTGCAGAATTGTGTACAAAAGATAGTGGACAAAAAAAAAACAAGCTTGGATAAAGATCATTTGAGGATGTTTAACATCTTGTAGTATTTAGTATCCTTCCTATTATGTTGGGTAAGGAACTAACAAGCCCATTAAGGTTGACACTAAAGTATAAGTTGGTAGAATCAAAGTTTTAGAAACAAATTAATGTTTAGTAAAAACATTTGGTCACTACTACATGTGTTTAATCATCATAGGTAGATTATGTCATACGGTCAAGAAATTGACATAATTTGCCACATTAGACTTTAGTGTTGGATAAACATGAAAGTCACACAAGGATGGCCATGGTATTCTATTAAGAATTCTTAACTGAACAATACGTTAGGTTTTGATGTGTACAATGACTTTTAATTTAGAACCCAACCCATGTTAAATGATCCTAAACCTAGCCTATGTTTTAATACTAGGATTATTAAGACATGAAATAGATTAATTCATTGGATAAAGCTAGATGGGCAAGTGTGTTCATAATGATATAACAAGTCAAAGCCAGATATGGGGATTTTAATGAACCAATTATTGATTGAACAACTTTAATTGGTCACCTTTAAAACTTATTTGAATTTCATTTTATTAATACATAAACCTATGTATGAATAAAAATAGCCTAAATTTTATAAAATTTCACATATGAAGTACGTATAATACATTAAATTTCTTTAAACACTCATGAAATCTTTTTAAATCTCTTAATATGAATCATATTATGAAATATAATCTGGATGCCAATTCTTTTCATGCCATATGTTCATGAAGAAGGAAAATGGGTCAAAATGAACTCTTGAATAACTTAAACAAGTAGTGTAAGTGTTAAAATCTTGCAAGATTCGAATTTAATCCATTTTCCAAGTGTTACAATATCAACAACAAAATGTTTTGAAAAACAACCCAAGAAATCTTTGTGATGTGATTAAATGGATATATAATTTATTTTGGATTTTCCTAAGTAATAATTGCACACTTTTAAAATGGACCAAAAGATGTCAATATCATAACACTAAAATGTGTATTTTATTGTTAATAACATGGACAACCTATATATTTACATACTAATAAGGTGTAGGAGACAAGTAGAATGTTTTTACTTTGTTATGCATGATACACCAAATACACATTTTTAGAATGAAATAATTTTAGTCACCATTCAAATCAATCTAGGTGGTCAACCTTACTTTTAATGAACTAAGAAAAACCTTAGGTTGGGACCTCTTCTCAACTAATTGTGTCACAAGTAATCCCATCATTATCTATCAAGAAAAAATGTAATTACAATCATTATCATGCATCATTTTATCAATAAATAAAGTTGTCATGTGAAGTATGCACAACTCATGAACATATTAAGATCTTCAAACATTGTACATGGTAGTTTTCAAACATCATCTAAAAATTTTCATGTAGATGGTGAGCCAAATGATTCAAAAAAGAGTGTGGATGAAGAATCAAAAGTCCCTTCAATTATTATTCCCGAAGCTTGGATGGCCAAGAAAGCTTTGAAAACACTTGACAACAACAATAGAGTATGAAGATTCACATGTGTCAAGTACCTTGTATAAAAACTCACATATGATGGCTTTGTAACTCATCATTACACATACATGGTGAGAGTTATATAGGAGGTTGAACCCATTCGTTTTGAACAAGCAATTGGAAACCTTAGGTGGGACAATTCCATGGATGAGGAGATGGTGACATTGGATGTTAATGCTACTTGGGAATTGGTAGTTTTGCCAAAGGACAAGAAAACAATTGGGTGTAAATGGGTGTACAAGGTTAAGCACAATGTAGATGGATCTATGAACAAATACAAATCAAGATTGGTTGCCAAAGGCTATGCCCAAACTTATGGCATAGACTATGAAGAGACTTATAGTCCAATTGCAAAAATGATAATCATAAGAGCAATCATTATTATGGTAGCAACAAAAGGATGGTCTTTACATTAAATGGATGTAAAAAATGTTTTTCTTCATGGAGATTTCACTACTACAAAAATGGGGTGCAGTTCATTAGCCTAAATCATTATGAAACTTTAAAAGTGAAATAAGTTCATTGCATTTTACTAATTTCACCCTGGTAAAAATTATTTCACCATAATATCATTATGTAAACATCATGTTTCATTATTAGTTAACATAATTCATTATTATAATTTATTGTAGTAAATAGGTTTAGTTTTATGTTTTTAAAAATATTTTATATATGCTACTTTATGATATACCCTATATTATTTTAAGTTATTTTAGTTACTCTAACTTATACCTTATGTTATTATAAGTTATTATACATTATTATAAATTATTGTACTTTAAACTATTACACGTTATTTTACCTTAAGGTATTTTAACTAATTTATTATACATTTAAAAGTTATTCAAGGTCATTTTACTTTATGTTATTATAAATTATTTTATCTTAAATATAATAACTTAAAATAATCTAAAATAAAATATAATGACCTAAGGTAAAATAATTTATAATATAAAATAATAACCTATGAAAAATAATTTAAAATACCCTATAATATAATAACTACCAATGGCTTATGATATTATAACATAAAATACCAACAATAATTTATAATAAAATAATCACCAATAGTCAAAATATAACATATAATAACCAACAATAACTTATAATACAATAACCACAAATAGTCACCAATAACCATTAATAAAATAGCCATTAATAACCACTAATAGCCACCGATAAAATAGCCATTAATAGCCAGCAATAAAATAACCACCAATAGCCATTAATATAATAGCCACCAATAGCCATTAATATAATAGCCACCAATAGCCACTAATATAATAACATTAATAACCAACAATATCCACTAATAAAATATCCACCAATAGCCACTAATATAATAGCCATTAATAACCACTAATATCCACCAATAGGCATTAATAAAATAATGACCAATAGCCACTAATATAATAACTATTAGTAACCACCAATATTCACTAACAAAATATCTACCAATAGCCAATAATATAATAGCCACCAATAACCATTAGTAACCACCAATATCCATTAACAAAATATCCACCAATAGCCATTAATTCAATAACCACCAATAACCATTAATACAATAACCACCAATAGCCATTAATATAATAACCACCAATAGCCATTAATATAATAACCACCAATAGCCATTAATATAATAACCACCAATAGCCATTAATACAATAACCACCAATAACCATTAATACAATAACCATTAATAACCACCAATATCCAACAATATAATAGCTATCAATAGCCATTAATATAATAGCCATTATAAGCACCAATATTGTCATAACCCTAGCCTTGGGCTCGCAACCAAGGCAAAAAGGCTTGCAAGGGTGCAAGCCAAGTCTAAGTTCAGGAGTCGCATTCCTGTGCCCCTGGGAGTGCAAAAGAATGTGAGGAAAGAACCCTCACACTCCCAAGTGAACTCCCACTTTAGGAGTTGGAGTCCCAGTGGACTCCCGAATGTTTAGAATGTTCAAAGAATGATTGCAAGGGTCAAAACCAGGGTTCTTCAGGTTCTGAGATTTGGTTCAGGGATTTTCGAAGCTTGTCAAGAAAAGGTTCTGGAGTCCCTCTGGACAGAGTGGGCCTTCTTGGGGTTTTTCTATTCGGGTCCTTCGAAAACGGGCCAGATTTTGTCCGGGTGCATGCAAAAAAAAATTTGTGTGCGCCGCACTTTGCTATAACGCGTGGAGCACAATGATTCATATAGAATGGGGATCTAAGCCTTCATTGTTGCAGTACTGTCGGCTTGACATTGCCAGATCACACTCACCACATCCAGAACACAAAGCTGCATTGCATCAAGAAGTCATTTATTCAACAGCACATTGCTTGAAGACATCTGGAAATGCATGTGTGCATACCAAGGATGGTCAATCACAGCCCAACTTTCATCACACTCAAAGTCAATGTCCAATGGTCAATGTCACAAGGTGCTGTGCATCACCAAGACACCTACTTGGCATGCAAATTTCTCAGCAACTGAAACACATTTGACAACTGCTCCATTGGCTTCTCTACCTCCTTGGCCAAAAAATCCAGCTCCTTCCTCTGCACACCTACCATCTCAGCATCTCCCCAACACTCAGACTCATCCGATGATGAGCACACACTGCCCTCCTCATCAAACCCATCATCTTCCAGCCCATCATCAAAGCTAGGCACCTAATTGGCGAGCTCCTTGCTCATTGCTACAAACAGCTTGCTAACCAGAAGCTCGCCAATAGGCCTGTTGTGAAACTCCTTGGCTGCAGCATAATCAAAGGACTCGACATTACCAGCCAGAATGTTCACACGCATCAATGAATCGACCGTGACCACACACAGCCGATTAGTGAGCCAATGCTTGATCACTTGGTGCTCACTGAAACCACGCTCAACACACGCCGTTTCAACCGGCACACAGAACATGGCCTCCGCAAAGGGCAACATGTGAGGTAGCTCCAAACAATGCTCCTTCTTTATGCAGGCCCACACATTCTAATTGCTCAGCCTTGGCGCAACTGCATAATCTGCCAACCATCGTTTCATCTTCTTGAACTCATGTTGAAGTGCAATGAAACGTTGCTCACAGTCCACAGACTCGGTATTAAACCACCTATGCTTATCCGCAGGCTGGCTGAAATGCTTGAGGATCATCATGAACTCATCCTCACCATACTCTGCAATCTCCTTTACTGACTTGCCCCTGTACGATGCAACATCAAAGATTGCACTGCTGTCCAGCAGATCCCCCTCAGGAAAGCGATCCTCCAGCCCCAACACAATTGACTACACCATTGAGGCCGCAAAGTCGGCCAGATCTTGCTCGTTCAGCTCCCCCGTCAGCACCACCTTCTAAGTGAACTTGCCATCTCCATCGCGGTAGTGGATGGCATTGCTAACTTTGCCCAGGTTCACCTATAGCACACAAGAAATAGGCAAGCATAATTAGTACAGGGCAAGCCTTGGTGTTCTGCAATACACAGCAAAAACAGGTGCATGCATAGCATTGGAGATGACAGGATTTGGTACTATGTATGTACTACAACACAGCAAAACATGCGCAAGTCATAGGTATGGTCAAGAAGTCAAACTATGTTGGGTAACTGACAGGCTGCACAATGACTGCTTGCATCAAGTTTCATGACACCACACAAACCCTCATGTGCCGTTTGCGTACCTTGAAGTTGTCATAGTGCTGCCCTGACAACAGCTCCGCCTCAATGAAGTCGGTCTGCAGCTCCACCGCCACCTGCTGTGTCACCTTGCGCACATGCTGCGGCAGCAGGTATGACGTGTGCTGAAACTTCTTGCTCAAGACATTAAACGGCAACATGATGTCTCGCAGCAAGTTCAGTTTCACTACTGCTTGCACGTCGCGCAGCTCCTCAAGTGTTGCCGCCCCAGCCGGCCAAGGCTGTTTGGAGTTGCGCTTGTGGGTGGCACGTCCCAAGAAGATGATGAGCTCCGCCAGGTTGTTGGTTAGCACCACCACGCACTGCAGCCGGCTGAACCAGCGTGTGGTGTTGAAGATGGGGAATCTAAGCTGGGTGATGTTGTAACCCTTTGCAAAAGCCTCCCACTTTGACTGTCGCTTGTTGCTATGGTTGAAGAGATTGTGCACCTGTCGTAGTTCGGAGTCCACTGCCTGCAGCTCCGGGCTGCTCTTTGTAGTATCGTTCATGACGAGCGCGGTGCGGTGTGCTACACAGCATACCGCAACAATGCGCAAGTTGACTGCCTTCAGCCGTGTAGCTATTCCCGACTTCACGCCCACCATTGTTGCTGCCCCATCGCTGTAGAACCCTGCCATGCGTTGCACATCCCACCCTAATGCTGTCATGACCCCTAACAGAACGGCTATGATGGCATCAGCTGTAGTGGCCAGCAGCTTCACGCAGGTCAGGTACTTAGTTGTAGCGACAAGCGTGTCGGGATGCAGGTATCTGACGTAGATGAGCAGGTGATCCTCTGTGGACACGTTTGTGCTACTGTCAATGAGCAGTGCAAAGCTGGAGTTGGCCTTGATCCGCTCGACCTGCTTCTGTAACAACACCTCGCTGCAGCTGAAGAGCACTGACCAAAAGTACCTGCAGATAATACATAGGTCAAGGGAGAGGACATCATACACAGACTGAAGTGGACAGGAGATGGGCATGTGTTAGCAACAATGCATTGATTGTTGATGACTGCAAGTGCAATGCTCAGGCAGGATAACTGCTTTATTATTCATGATCTTTGCAGCATGCATTACGCGGTCGCAAAGATGAGTTTTCAAAGCAAGGGATACCTGCCAACCTCGGATGCCCTGTGCAAGCACTACATCATGAACATACCTGCTATGGTTGTACTTGTGCGTGATCGGATCCACGCCCAGAAACTTCTCCAATGCTAGCAGTGGTGCAAACTTGTTGATTGGAAGCTGCTCCTTGATGCATGTTAGAGCTGTGGCCATCAGGCACTGTCTAGCTATCTTGGCTGTAACGATGCCTGTGGTGCGAACGACGTCAAACGCCCGCTTGAAAGGGTTGGCCTTGGCTGTGACTGCTGCTTTGTGCGTGAGAGAGGTTGTGAGTGAGAAGATCATTGCCATCCCACACAACAGCCCCGCACGACCTGTTGAATTGACATTTGTCAAGCTGATACTTGAGACAAAGGGTGCAGCAGCCAGTCACACTGCCGTTCTCGAGCTGCTTCTTGAACTGCCACCATGAGTAATCAATGGGGAACTTGTTGAGTTGCTTAGTAGTCATTGGGGGCCTACCTCTTGGGCTTAGGAGGGCTATCAACAATAGGCAGGTTGCTGGCGCTTGCAAAAGCTGCTGCAGTTGAGGTGCTGGCCTCCCCATTTAGACTGGCAATAGCATTAGATGTTGGCCTATGGCTGACAACAGCTCGTGAAGTTGAAGCAAGAACGGACGCAGGGGCTGACACAGGGGCTGACGCAGGGGTTGAGCCTGAGGTTGGTGCTGAAGTTGATGCAGTTGCTGCAGGAGCAATGGCGGTGGCAGATGTGTTGCGAAAGCTTGCAACAGCTGTAGTCAAAACTGGTGCTACATGCTGCTTGGGCTGATCTGCTGAGGGTTTAGACTTTCGCCAGGCTGTACGTGCTAC
>Ga0209611_10003113_pt1 | contig 28984 bp, 17 predicted proteins | sample S1TSphgellanicum_3_FD_187693 | JGI IMG/M metagenome (GOLD analysis project Ga0209611, IMG submission 187693) | Host-associated microbial communities from peat moss isolated from Minnesota, USA - S1T2_Fc - Sphagnum magellanicum MG (SPAdes) (version 2) | ecosystem: Host-associated > Plants > Peat...
TTAAGAGAGCTTAAGGTTCAACTCGAAGAACTCCTCGCAAAGGGATACATCAAGCCTAGCAAGTCACCATATGGGGCCCCCGTCCTTTTTGTTCACAAGAAGGATGGGACTTTGAGGATATGTGTGGATTATAGAGCCCTCAACAAGGTGACAGTGAAGAATTGATACCCATTGCTTCGGATTGATGACTTGTTTGATCGGCTCTTGGGAGCCAAAGTGTTTAGTAGGATTGACCTACGTTTTGGGTATTACCAAATTCGAATTGCACAAGGGGATAAGGAAAAGACCGCTTGCCGCACAAGGTATGGTTCATATGAATTTTTGGTGATGCCTTTTGGGCTCACCAATGCACCTGCCACATTTTGCACCCTCATGAATGACAATTCCGAGAGTAGCTTGATGACTTTGTGGTCGTCTACATAGACGACATTTTGGTTTATAGCAATTCCATGGAGGAGCATGTGGAACACCTTCGAAAAGTGTTCCAAAGGTTGAAAGAAAACAAGTTGTATGCCAAGTTCGAGAAGTGCGAGTTCGGAGTCTCCGAGGTGGACTTCCTTGGGCATAAGATCACCCAAGAAGGTTTGAAAATGGATGACCACAAGGTGAAGGCAATCTTGGATTGGGAATCGCCTAAGTCCGTTCCCGCCTTAAGGTCCTTTTTAGGATTGGCTTCCTATTATCGCAAGTTCATCAAGAACTTTGCAAAGATAGCCACACCTTTGATAAACCTTTTGAAGAAGTCATCCGGGAGTTATGAATGGGAAGAGGCATGCAATGAGGCCTTTGAGACCTTGAAAGGCATTTTGGTGAAGGCGCATGTGTTGAAGTTGCCCGATTTTGACAAGGACTTTGAAATCCATTCCGATGCTTCTGACTTTGCCATAGGAGGAGTCCTAGTGCAAGATGGAAGGCCGATGGCTTTCGAAAGCAAGAAGTTGAGTGAGACGGAGCGAAGGTGGCCAACCCATGAGAAGGAAATGTGGGCCGTGATACATTGTTTCAAGACTTGGGGCCATTACATAGGCTCCAAAGATGTGGTGGTGTGGACCGACAATGTGACCTTGAAATACTTTGCGACCCAACCAAAGTTGTCATCAAAACAAGTAAAATGGCAAGACACATTGGCCTTATTCAATGTGGACATCCAGCACAAGCCAGGAAAGGAGAACATAGTCCCCGATGCCTTGAGCTGAAAACACCAACTTAGAGTGGTGTATGTGGGAGAGACGGAACTTCAAAAAGAAGTTAGATTAGCAAGCCACCGGGATGCTTTTGCTAAGGAGGCAAGGCAAAGCATCCAAAATGGAACCAAGTCCCACTTCCATTTGCGAAATGGATTATTGTGGTATAAGCAAAATCAGCTCTATGTTCCAAAAGGGAGGTTAAAGGATGTGCTTTTGAAGGAATGTCACGATGGGCCCATTACGGGCCATGGTGGTGCAAAGCGCACCACCACATTCTTGAAGAAGTCCTACTATTGGCCCAACTTGAAAGAGGATGTGGAAGAATACGTGAAGACTTGCTTGACTTGCCAACAAAACCGAGTAGTCAATAAAAAGCAAGCCGGGTTGTTGCGACCATTACCCATTCCAGAAGGGCCGTGGGAAAGTGTTTCCATGGATTTCATGGTGAGCTTACCCCCATCAAGGGGGTTTGATGCAATAATGGTGGTGGTTGATCGATTTAACAAGATGGCACACTTCATTCCCACCAAGGAAAGTGTTACGGCCCAAGAGACGGGAAGGTTGTTTTTCACCCACGTGTTCAAGCATCATGGCCTCCCAAAGGACATTGTGTCGGACCGAGATCCGAAGTTCACAAGCAAGTTTTGGAGAGCCCTGTGGAAGCGCATGGGGACGAAGCTCAAGATGAGCACCTCCTTCCGACCCCAAACGGATGGACAAACCGAGAGGGTGAACTTGATGATTCAACAATTCCCAAGGAATTATGCGGCGGCGGATCAACAAGATTGGGTGGACCATTTGGAGTTGGCCGAGTTTTGTTACAACAATTCTAAGCATTCGGCAACGGGAGCCACCAATTGTGCCCACAACTTGGGTTGGACAACTCCCAAGTGATGCAAGTGAAGAAGTGCCCATGGTCACACAACTAGATGAAGAGAGGCGACGCTTGTGGGAAATGGCCAAGGCCAATCTTGAGAAGGTGCATAAAAGGTACAAGGACTTTGCGGACAAGTCCCGACGAGAGGTGAATTTTGAAAAAGGGGATGAAGTGTGGCTGAACATCAAGAATTTCCGGTTGCTCGAAGGTTTGAGCCACAAGTTCTTGGGCCCATATGCGGGTCCATTCAAAGTGTTGGAAAAGAAACTTTTCGACACTTACAAGTTAGAATTACCGGAAAATCTTAAGGTTCATCTCGTATTTCATGTTTCACTTTTGAAGTTGGTCGCTCGTGATGCCTCAAGGCCCGATTGAAAGCACAACTCAAGGCCCCCTCCGGACTTGGTTCATAATGAACCGGAATTTGAAGTGGAGGCCGTGCTCAAGTCAAGGCAATTAAGGGGGCGAGAGCGAGAGTACTTGGTCAAGTGGAAAGGATACCATCCAATAGAGGCATCTTGGGTGAATGAGTCCGACATGGAACATGCCCAAGAAGCCATAGAAGAATTCCACAATAGACCGGCAACATAGAGCGTGATGAGGACATCACCTTTCTTTTAGGGGGCGGAAAGCTACACAAATGTACCACATCAAGTTGTAAGTGAAATAAAGGCTAAGTTTTAAAACTTCCGAGAGATTACATCACAAACATAATAGTATGTTAGAAAGGGGGGCTTTGTCAAGTGGCATGGACAAATGGAACTCTCTTGCGTAAGCCCAAATCAAAATCGGACTCCTACTTGGGGGCTAAGAAAAAATCTTGGCCCCAAAAGAGGAGGCAAGCAAGGTGAGCTTGCGGGGACGTGCACATGCCCAAAGTGCATCCCAAAGGCTTGGTTGGTAGTGGCGGCCAACGTAGGAAGTCATGACCCCGTTCGCATATTATAATCACGTAGCTTGGGACTTAGGCTTTTGCAAAGCCTAAATGTTGCTTCTCGTACCTTGATAGGCACACCTTTAGTTAGGCTTGATTGTTGTGATCAAGGCGCAAGATTGGGAAAGGAGTCATGTCAAGTAGCTTAGGTCAAAATTAGACTTGGCTTGAATTCCTCATGAGGGGAAGGTTGAAAGAATGGCCTCCCAAATGAGGGCTTCGTTAATTAGGTTAGTTTAGGTCTTTTGACGAAACAATGGTTAAGGGTTTTTTTTGAGACACCCTTGGACTTGCCAAGAAAGTGGTGGAAACTTGGGGATGCCTAAGTTAGCTTGAGGCAAGGTCCGGCCGCAAAAGTCGGCATTTGATGGCCAAGGATCCAAAAGAAAGCAATTACAATTGTTGAAAGAAATTCTAAGTGTCAATGAGGACATTGACCTCTTCTTTTAGTGGGGGAAAGTGTCGCAACCCTAGCTTTGGGCTCGCGACCAAGGCAAAGGGGTTGCAAGGTTGCAAACTAAGAAGAAGGAAGCTCGGGAGTTAAGGCAAAGGCATTGCAAGGTTGCGGCCCAAGAGGAAACCGGGAGTCACATCACATACTCCCGGGAGTGTAAGAAAGTGTGAGGGAGTGAACACTCACACTCCCAAGGCAACTCCCACTTTGGGAGATGGAGTCCCGATGGAGTCCCAAAACTTTAGAGAGCAATTGCAGGGGTCAAACCTCAATGGCTTGTTACGTTTTTTATATCATTGGAAAGATCTTGAAACTTAGATGCCTAAAATGGGCTCGCATTGCTCATTTGGACATCTAAAACGTAAGTTATGGCCAAAAGAAGGGCCAAGAATCAAATTGCCAATTTGACTCCCAACCACAAAAAGTCGGGAATCGACCCGATTTACTTAGCTGCAGGGGGCGTGCCACATATCCTTGGAAAGATCTTGACAAGAGCTAAAACTTTGCTTTAGATTGCACCTCAATTGGAGGTCTGCTTGCAAAGTTATGGGGCTCCAAAGTTGCGGGAATCCTAGCTGGCGGGATTTCGAAACTCCCACTCGGGAGTCCCAGGAGAGAAAAGCCATTTGGATGTAGCCTCCATGGAGAGCTGCAGAATATACTACAAGGGGGAAGGTGGTGGCTTCCCCCAAGTCCAGGCCATGGTGAGTCTTGTGTGTCCGTGTTGCCGGTGGCTCGTCTTAGCACCAAGGGTGCTCCAACTATGCACTAACCACTTTGTGTGGGTTGTGTGTAGGCCCGTGTGAGTGAGTGAAGCTTGTCAACTCTTCCTAGTCCCATCTCGGAGCTCCAACACGCCCCTCTACCCCTCAAAATGTTGTGAGTTAGGGAACGTGCATCGACTCCTCCCTCTTCTGCTGTTTACTTGGGCTCACATTTGAGTCCTTTAAGGAGTTGGGAGTGCGTCAAGTTACATCAAGTGTTGGATTAGCTTCATGCATCAAAACTAGGAGCCATGGCCTCCTCTTGTGGATCAACCTCATGCACACCACCTACACCAAAAGCCACTGCCTCATTATGCATAGGAGCGATCACAAGTTCCATACCTTGTACTCTTCCCTCCTTTATGCCATCACCTTCAATCCTCCCCCTTCACTATTGCCCACACCCATGTCATGGTCTAAAAATAATGTAGTTGGAATGGTCTTTAATGCCAAAGGGGTGGAAGGCAAGTAGCAAATGTTAGCACAAATATACTAACTAACTCCTTGAGACTTGCATTGCAACACCTACTTGAGTTGTTGATATAGGGTTCATGCAACACTCTTTAGGTGGTAACTCTTGGTGTTGCTTACTTTGCAACATGGTTTTGATTTCTACCATAGATTCCACGAGGGATTCCACTTTTGCCATCCCAACCACCAAGGAATCAACCTTTGCTTCAATGGTTGTCTTCCACTTCGCATTTAACTAGTGGAGGTTTTAGCTCCATCTTCACCTTTTTAGTCATATGATGTTGCCCTCTGCTTTGTTGTTCACCTTAACCAATCACACGCCCATGTTAATGCATTCCATGATATCCCAACTATACAAGTTAGAATTACACCCAAGTCTACCTCATTCCACTTAATCCTTCCACTAGGTCCCTCTCCATTTGATTTACATTCATTAACTCCACATCATTCCACAAGACTTAACACCCACATTCACTTGATTCTAGTCCCACTCAAGTTCATCCACTGTCAATGGACATTAGACTTACACTCACATGCACCTCATTACATTCAAGTTCATCTACTCTCATTGGAGACTAGAATTACACTCACATTCATTTTATTCCACTCAAGTCCTTTCATTTTCACTTCATTAGGTTTACATTTCATTCCACTCAAGTTCATCCATTCTCATTACACTAGAGTTACACTCACATTCACCTAATTCCATTCAAGTCCTTTCACTCTTATTTCACTAGGATTACACCTCGTTCCATTCAAGTTCATCCATTCTTAATGGACACTAGACTTACACTCACCCAAACCTCATTACATTCAAACTCATCCACTTTCATTGGACATTAAAATTACACTCACATTCATTTGATTCCACTCAAGTCCTTTCACTCTCACTTCATCTCATTCCAATCATGACTTTCACTCTCATTTCACTAGTACACTTCAATCCTACCCATTTGATTTTAATCTAATTGTTTTCCATTTCAACTCCATTCTAATTACACCTATTTCATATTCATTCCATTTTAATCTAGGTGGGTTCCATTATACCCCCATTCCCTTGGATTTGTACATTGATTCCACCTAAGTTGGGACATTTGCCTATCCTAGGTGCTTTGTTGAAGCCCCCACCTTGGGTATTTCTTGTGGATTTATGTGGCTATCAAAGGCTCCTCTTGCTGAAGCCTACATCACATTATACAATGCATGTGTACATTTCCATTATTAGCACAATGGTGGAAACAAATAGCTAATGGGACATGTATTATGTTTGTGGGTTTATGTGCAATTTTATCTATGTCGAGCATTGAATTCCATGAACAATCCCACAAATTCTCCAATTTAGCTATAACATTATTCTACTTTTAAAAACATGCTACAAGCGAAGGACATTCGCCCCATTTTCCAAGGATTTTGAACCCATCACGCAAACTTTGCGCATCTGCTCACTCTCATGTTCAGTGAATGGAATTTTCCAATATTTCACCATTGAGTTCCATGCATGGATGGGGCAACCTTCTAGCCTAACTACATCCCCTACCTTCCAAAGTTGCCTCCATTTATGCTTTATAAAACTAAGGTGCTCTTACAAGTATTTTTCCACAATGCCAAGCTTCAATGGTGGGTCAATGATAAAAGATTAGTAAGGTCAACATGAATAGCCTCCCATTGTTTCGGTGTGTGGTGTTTGAAATTGCGGACAAACATGTCCAAATGTGAGTATGCCACTTCTTGCACCTTTTATTGCTAATATGTTTTGTCGCTAATGATCTCCCCAACTTCAATTGTGGGGATTCTCACAAGCGTGGGTTGCCCAAAGGCTACAACCTACTTAAATTCCTTTTGCAACTTTCCATGGAATTTCCTTGATCTTTTCTTTGCGCTTAAATGGACATTAAGCCTTCATGTGGGAACCCTATGTGTGAGCCAAGGTACTACGAGACATAAACCACCTATGGTTGGTCCACTGCAAGGTTGCCATCTGGGTTTAACATAATTAGACGAATGCCACTTGACCAATTTCCCTGAACATACCATGTACCCTTGGGTGGTGGTGCCTACAAACATGCCATGTAACACAAATCACACAAATTATTAAACATCATGGGTTCAACATGATCTAAACCTAAAACACACAAACGCAATGTCTCTTGTAACATTAATCAATTGCATATTATAAATTATAATGCAACTTTAATGATTTAAAGATTCCAACAATGGTGGATTTTTAGTTCAAGTTTATTTCTATTGATGGCTTGGTGGGTAGAAGTATCAAACGTAGGACATCCACATGCTTGGATCAATGATGAACTTAACATTGGAATGTAATGGTTTAAGACACAAACCATGCTTTGGCTCACTATTGGAGTTGTCGAATTTGATGTGGTCACAACCTAAAATGCATGCATCCACAACACCTCACAAATCAAGACCCCATACCACATTCAACCACTTAGAAACCATCATGCCATCACCTTCCTCATGGATGGCAATGATTTGTTGCATGGTAGTTTTGTTGGTTTTCACATGGCTCAAGTAATAAATATAACATTATGTGACAACAAATGTAATAGTCTCCTAGGTTTCTATAACAATTAATGTTAATTAACAGGAAGACCCATTCATGATGCCACGCCCTTACTCCTAATAAAAACAAATACATGTAACAATTGTATATAACAAAGGTAGCCAATTCATTACCACATTTTCCAAAGCTCATCATCAAGTACATTGCAAGCTAATGGTAAATGTAACACTTGCCAAACCTCCACCTATAGAACATTATTAACTTTTGCTATGAGAATTAATGTTGTGATTCATGAAAACTTTTTTCATAATGACACACATTATTTACATTGATCCTCAAAACATTATTGAATCCTAGGGGAAAAAATGACAAAAATCTGTAAACACAACTTCATGACATGAATTTTCCAAGATTTCAAAGGATTTTCAATGCAGGATTCAAATTTTATTAATGGATCATGACAACACCATATTGGTCACATGAGCTACTATAATTTATAACTAACATTGTGATAATGTTTACTTATTAAAAAAGATTCAACATTAAGACAGGTCGAAAAGCTAGCTCCTGTATGAGATCAGATAATCCTAAAGATCTTTAGCTAGCTAGATCTACCACAATTCACCAAAGTATAATATTGATGCAAATGACCAAAATGATCTAGACTGCCAAAACTGGCTGATCATTATTAACTAAGATCAATTTTCCACCAAATTACAAGTGTAGCTCTCATAAGGGGGTTCTATTGTTGCTACTAATGTTGGATCAATTGCCTGAATAAGGAAAGTTTTTAGAATTATAAAATTAGTTACAAATGGCCTACACCCAAAGAATTTTCAATAGCTAAATGGTAGAAGAAATTGATGAGTTGGAAAACACAATTAGAAACAAAAACACACACATAGAGGCACATAAGAACTACAACAACAATCCTAACAACAACAACCAACACATGCACATGCACATAAGAACTGCAATAGCAGTCCAACAACAACAACCAACACACGCCCACACATAGAAGAATTATAACAATAGTCTTAACAATAATAACCACCAACACACATAAAGACATAAAGGCGCTACAATAACAATCCTAACAACAACAATAACAACAATGATGTTACCCAGATTTGATAACAAGTGATTTAATATGTTATTTAACTTGTAGTATTAATTTAACCACTTATTAAACTTAGTAGGTAATGTTACTAGGTTAAGATGATAGGTTGATAGGTCAGTCAACATGTGATTTGTATAACTTGTACTTGACAAAACTAGTAGTTGAACATGTAGTTAGACAGGGTGTATTTTTTTGAAATTTTGGACTGTTAATTTAAGTACTAGTTAATGATTGTTTATAATGGTCAATCATGACTTTTGTATTTTGAAATAACTAGTATAAAAACTAAGAGGACAAACTTGTTAAAGACTTTTTGGATTTCATTCATGATTATGTTTTTTATTCTTCAATTATTTTTCTTTCAACCTATTTCTTTCAAGCTTGAACAATTTGTGTAAATGTTAGTTTATGATTTGTAATATTTTAAGTTTTATTTTAGTATTGTACTTACATGTTGTTTTTTAAGGATCCTATTGCTGAAAAATCCAGAGGTAAATTAACCTTAATGGGAATAGAAAACCCTGTTAACATTTGGCGACCACACAATGGATCAGAATTCAAAAGTATACACACTTAAAAATTTTGGTTAGATTGAGTAGTTTTGGTAGATTAGGTTTGAAAAACAATCATGTTTCAAATTCTAATTTGTAATATGTTTGCTTGTTTTCTGTAAACTTTGGGATTCAAGTTTTTAATCTTGATTTAGTTTTAAAACATTAGGAATACGATGAGGTTAGTGTAAATTTTTTGAAAATAGATAGGCACCCAATCTATAAAAGAACTTTTATACAAACTTTTGACTATTAGGAGGGGTCATTTTGGGAAAAAATAAATCTTTATTGTTCAAAAATAATGCAAGGGCTTTCCTAGAAATTGTTGACTTCAAAAAATGTCCAAGTAGTTATTAAAGGTCTTAAAAAAATCTAGAATATGTTAAACATCAACCTATTCAGAAACATGCACAAGAACAAAATAAATATCAAGTGCAACCTATGGGAGATGAACATGTGAATGCACTAAACACGAATGCAGCACAAAAGGGAGAAGTTAATGAAAAACATCAAAATGTAGCAAAATCGATCATGTAGATAAACCCAATAGTGCTCTCAACCACTCATCAAGAAACACCACAAATAATAACCCAACCAAGGGCAGTGAGTGTTCATAATGATGACAATAATGAACATGTTCAACCATTTGATGAGGTCATATCTATTTGACAACCATGGTCATATGTAACCCTAGGTTACAATCTACCTAAAATTAGTGCATCTACACCAATTACAACATTTGTTGGTTTTCAAAACCAATTATCATACACCAACATTCATTTGGTACCCACTAATTTGGAGATGGAATGACTTCACATATTCAATTGGTCGAAGCAACTTCATCGTGTCAACCAAAGACCATCTAATCAATCAATTTCTATACCACATGTATAACCTGTTGAACTCAAAAGCAACACCCACAATTGTTTGACAAGGAGTCATTTATCCACAAGGCACTTGGCCAGTGAGAGCAGTATCTAGTCCAAGTGAACAATTGCAAATATCACATCATAAACTAGTTTCAAAAAGAAACCAAGGTGTTGGAACTGTGACCTATTCATATTATCATAAAATGGAACACCTATTCAATTGCTACCCATTTGTTGATGATAGGTTAAGGCAATTATTTAAGGAATAGGTGATGAATACTCATCAACATGTTCTTCCAACCACTACAATAGTAATATCCAATGTGTCTATATTAAGAACTCAAGCCATGAACCCTAATATAGGTCATACGACAATACCTGTTAATTATCAAATAATATGGTCATAAATTGTTACACCAATTATACAAGGTAAAACTAGTATGATACCTACTTCAACATACCCAAGGTGGTATAATGTCATACCCCCTTTTGTGCCTTTAAATCTTAGTTTGTATCTAGTTTATCAAACTGAAACAAAACTAGAACAATAGGTGGTTGATACCAAAACCAACAACTATTTACAAGTTAGAGCAAAAGATGTTTTTAGGGCAATTTTATTACCTTACCTCAAATTAGCAATTGCAAGTATGTAGAGAAATACCTTAATTGAACACAAGGAATCTGTTGTAGTATGTGAGGAAAATGACCCTGTTAGTATGAATTACAATGTTCTATTAACCACATCAAAAGCTAATGCAAAGGTTAAACCTGTAATATTTGTTGTGATAGCTAAATCAACATAAAATTCTACCAATTGTGGTAAAACTGATCATTTAGTGGAAACTTGTCATAATAAGAAAAAAAAGATACCAGTTGTGCCAATTGCTATAGTTAAATGTCACGACCCTAACCTTCACTACTAGAAATTTTTTCTTTTGCAACTAAAAAATCTCACATGCAACTATTTTGGAGTTACATGCAACATGTGCAGTTGCATAAGACAAGTTGCAAAAGACAAAATTTCTAGTAGTGTTTGGGCTCACGACCAAGGCAAAGGTTTGCAAAGGTGCAAGTTGAGATTGAGGCTTAGGAGTCACATTTTATGTTCCCAAGAGTGTGGTAAAGTGTGAATGAACCCACACACTCCCAAGTGGGCTCGCACTTTGGGATTTGGAGTCCTGATAGATACCAAAAATTTTAAAGAGCAATTTCAAGGGTCAAAATTCATTGGATTAAAAAAAATTGTATACCATTGAAAATATTTTAAAACTTAGATGTCTCAAATGGGCTTACATGATCCATTTGAGTACTTAAAACATAAGTTATGGCCAAAAGAAGGGCCGAAAGTCAAACTACCAATTTGACTCCTGACCATCAAAAGTCAAGATTTGCCCTGATTTACTTGCGTTCAGGTGGTGTGTCACATATCATTGGAAAGTTCTCGATGAAAGTTACAACTTTGCTTTAGACCTCACCTCAACAAGAGTTTTTCACAAAAAAAATGTGTTTCCAAAATTGTGGGAGGGCCAATTTCGAGAATTTCGGGACTCCCAAGTTAGGAGTCCCGAGACATAAAGACATTTGGATGTAGGCCTCATGGTTAATCATCAAGAATAATATAAGGGAAAATGTGTTGGTTTCCCCCAAGTTCGAGTCATGATTAGTTTTGTGAGTTCGTGTATGTTCGTGGCTCATCCGTGCACCAAAACTGTTGTAACTATGCACTAATCAACTTATTGTTTGGTTTGTGCAGATCCGTGTGAATAATTGACCCACTTGTCAATCGTCCTAATCCCATCATGGAGCTCAAACACACCTTTCTACCCCCAAAAAGTTGTGAGTTAAGGAGCGTACCTCAACTCCTCCTTCCGCTGTTTTCACCTTTGGACTCAAAATTGAGTCTATCAAGGAGTTCGGGGGTGCGTCATAAGTCTATGAAACTTGTAACAAAAATTAAAAACTAACTTGCTAAATCGTGAAAAATACATGTTCGTTATCCCTATATAATTTGTTTTAATGTAGAACATGGATCAAGAGAATGACCTAGAAAAATTGAGGTACAAAATATGTTCATAACTAAACATGTTAATTCTAATGCCACAACAATATCTAAACCACCTTAAATAAAAAACATGCCAATTGATGTAGTAGCTGTTGTTACCATCCATAGTCAACAATCAAAACAACATGTGTTCAAGGAGAGGGAGCCAAAGGAATTGAAGATTGGTAACAAAAAGAATGTCTACAAAATTCATTCATTGAAACTATTAGATAACAATAACATAGTGGGGCTAAAAACCAACCTACTACCATTAATGAAAGTTCATTGTAGAGTGTTTGGGCTAGATTGTTTGATAATCTTGCCACAACTCAACCAGTTGAGAGAAATCAAACAAGTGAAGCAAATCAGCAACCTGTCATTTCAAAACAAGTCACTACAAATAAGACTTTTTAAAAAATTCTAAAGGATATTAATAAACAAGTTTTGGAAACCAAATATACATTGAACTTGGGACAACTATTGCGAGCAATTCCTGATATCAAATGCTACATTTTAAATTCGATACCATCAAAACCTACTTTACTATAACCGATAGTTGAATCAGTTGCCATTGATCATCAAATGGCAATAATATAGGTTCAAGTAAGGAAGAACTTCATCGAAGATATGTTTCCAAATGGTGGTTCTAGAGTTCATATTATTATGGAGAAACTGAAGGTATAATTAGGTCTATCAAAACCAATACCTACACCTTATAACCTGCGTATGGCTGATCAAACCATTGCAAAACCCTTAGGTTTGATTAAAGATCATGGAATCCTTATGCAGTGACTTTTATTATAATCCAGAGTAGTGTGTTAGACTCAAGTTACTCTATGTTGTTAGGTCATCCTTACTTAAGGGATGTTAAAGTGTTTCACGATTGGGGCAATAACACTATCACTATACAAATAATTGGTATAGTTAAAACCATACCTGTTACTAAGAAACTTGGAGCACTAACCAAGGATCCATAAATATTAGTTTTTTATGATTTCCAATTTGGAATATATAACTAAGAAGAAAAATTTATGTTTGCCACATAACCAAGACTATTTTCAATAGGAACCATATTGTTCTTACATCAATTTGGTCAAATTAACCTATTATGTTGATTACATTAACAAGTTTGAATTTAGTCAAACAATTTATTCAACATGTTGAACTTGTGTTTGAACCACATGTTTCATCTAATATACCTATCAAACCAATACTTGTACGACCTATTAAAATAACTATACCCCCTAATACTTTCCAACAACATTTATTAAAGACGTTTTTCCAACCTAAAGTAGGAAAAATGGAAATTGATGAGACACCTGTTCAAATCATAATTCAAAACCTTTGCATTGTGGGATGGACTATCATTGAAGAAGAACAATTGACCAAGATCAATTTAGGCTTTAAAGAAAACCTGCAACAAGTTAAAATCAATGTGGATTTGGAACATGTTGTTAGTTATCAATTGCTTGAATTGCTAAAAGAATTCGAGGACATCTTTGCCTGGACTTACATAGATTGCAAGGGGATACCACCTGACGTTATTCAACATCAAATTCAGTTAATCACATTGATACCATATGTTCATCAAACAAGGTACCGATTAAATTTTAACTATGTAGCCATTATCAAACAAGACATTGACAAATTGCTTATTACAAGTCTTATTAAACTTGTTGAAGAGGCTACTTGGCTATCATCTATAATTATAATGCGTAAGAAAAGTGAGAAACTAATCATTTGTGTGGACTTCAAAAAGCTTGATGCAGCTACCAAGAAGGACCCATACCCATTATCTTTTACTGATGAAGTTATTAACACTATAGGTGGACACGAAGTTTATATATTTTAAGATGGTTTTTCTAGATACCATTGGATTTCCACGGCACTAGAAGACTAGTACAAAATTGCTTTTCTTACTGATTAAAAGGCTTTTATATGGGTCATAATGCCTTTTGGAATAAAAAATGGGCCACCTACATCACTACAAGGAATCTTGTCCATTCCAAACCATGTGTTTGCAACTTCTGTCCAAATCAACCATTTTTACGACTTTAGATAAGACTGTCCTCCATGGCACTTGGGTAAAAACAATTAGTAGTTGCATTAATCACTACAAAGTGATTTGTAGTTGCATATACAACTTATACTTGTGACTAATGTTGATTTGGATGAAAATGAAAATGCAAAATACATTTACATCATCCACTTTTAGTGGCATCCCAAAATAGATGAAAATATAGTTGTTTTGTGACTCAAAAGGTGGTTCAAGGGCCAATGGATACCATGTGGCATGTTTTCAACTTGATTTGCGACTATAAATTTTAGTCGCAAATGCACATGTAATGAAATGTGGGAAAAAAAAAAGTTGGCCCATGAAATTGTTGGATTTTGTGGTCTAATTGTTTTCCCTTAACTTCTTTCAATGAGTTAACCATTAAATGCATAATAAGGTTTGGTGGGTTTATGAAATTTTCAAAGGACCCATGGCAATCAATGGTAGAAACATGGTTAAATAGTAGGTATTTTTTCATATTATTGACATGTGATAATGTTTTTGTATTAATTATTTAATTAATTAAGTTTATGTAAGCTATGCAATTAATGTATTAAATAAGCAATAAGTAGGATAGGTAGTAAGTAGTAAGTAGGTTTAGTATATGGGTTAAGTAATAAGTGTTTTATCATGTTGATATATGTGATAGTTTTTTAATTAATTACTACATAAGGTAGGCGATGTAATTTATTTATTGAATAAATTATGTTAGGTAGTAGGAATAATTTATGACCCATTTCATATCATACATTTAAATTACATTTTTTGGGTACAATTATGATTTACTATAAATAAAATTGTATAATATAATTTCTTAAATCAAATAGATGTTTGAGATGTGAAAAAATATAATTTATTCTTATATCAAATTTTATCATAATTTTAAGAAAAAAGTTAAGATATTATATGTGTAAACATAACAAAATTTATAGTTCCATAAAATCAATTAATTATATGGCATTAATAAATATTTTAAAATTAAATTTGATTATATAGTTTAATATTTTATATCAGAAATATAGTTAATGACATAATTTTATTATATTTCTATTATAATTTATTTATGATTAAATTATAAATATTATATGTGAATAAATTATATGTCACGCATTTTAATTAAATTCTATTGGCAACATTATGATATATATATAAAATGTATAATATGATTTTTAGAATCAAATGAAAGTTAAAAATATGAAATTTATTTGTGTATTTGTTATTATATTATCCATTTATAAATCATGTGATTGAATTTATTTTTTCCACTAAATGGTATTTGAAATTGTATCGAATAATGAAATTCTTGAATATTTTTCTTTTCAAATTGATTTATATGTTTAAGAAGAAAAAAAGTTTGTATACATTATTTGAGAAACTTTAATCTTGTCATTCGAACAAAATTGTAATAAGATATCAAAGTTCAAATATGATGTTTTGTGTAATCTTTGAAATCAAATAAGTTAAATAAAATGCACGTTACTTCTTTTTCACAACAAGTGGTGTGGCTTGGTGGTAAAGGAGTTTATCTGCATCCTTGGGGTTCAAGGATCAATCCTCATGAATGGCATGGGTTATGGTCAATGCTGAAATGTTAATTGAATATTTTTTAGCTATAAGTTAAATGCCTACTAGGTGACCTTAAGTAGGTATAATATGTGGCCTATCTAGCAACCTAAACTAGTTTTTTAAGCCTAGCTTATGTAATGACACATGTTAACATGGTATAAGTTGAATTTAATTTAATTAAAAACAATATAAATTTTTAGTATAGTAATAATATATTATTAAATAATTAATATTTAAACAAATATAAATAATGTGAGTACATTTTTGAGTTATAAAATCAATTGCAAGATGACAATGCCACATAAGTTGGTTTGGATGGATGAAAAGTTCATGCAAGTCGCATCTTTATGCGACTACCTTTACAACTTGGTGCCATGTATTATCTTTTGCAACTAGAATTTTATGTGACTTGTCCAAAGTGACTAAACACATTAGTAAATTGCATGTGGTAATTACGACTAAAAATGAATTGTAAATCTAGTTGTATATTTGCAAATTCCTTATAGTGCTTATCAAAGGGCAATCACCAAAGTTTTCTGTGAATACATTAATGTGTTCAAGAAGATCTTTCTAGATGATTTTACTATTTTTAATGATTTGTCCAATCATTTGGAAAAACTTAAAATGTGTTTTCTAAAATGTAGAGAGTATGGAATTAAATTAAATCCAGAGAAATGTGCATTTATAGTATGTTCTTGAACTATTTTAAAATTCATAATCTCCAAAGAGGGGAAGACACCTGATCCTAAGAAAATAGAGGTTTTAGTCAAAATGCCAATGCCTAAAACACCTCAAAATATTCAAGTCTTCAGTGGAATGGCCCAATTTTATAAATGTTTCATTAGGAATTTTACTTCTATTATGGCACCAATCACCAAGTTACTTAGAAAAGTTGAAATGTTTAAATGGACTATTAAATGTCAAACTGCTTGGGAGGATATCAAAAATTGGTACATTTAAGTTCCTATATTTATCAATCCTAATTAGGAATTAGATTTTCATGTTCACACTGATGCATCTCAGTTAGTAGTAGGGGCAATATTGGCCCAGAACCCAACAAGTAAAATAAATCAAACTATTATGTACTCATCAAGATTACTTAATTTTGCTTAGAGAAATTATATTATTATAGAAAAATAGGCTTTAGTTATGGTTTATGCCTTATACAAGTTTAGGCATTACTTGTTAAACAACATGTTTACTTTTTACGTGGACCATATGGCTTTAGCGTATTTGGTCACCAAGCCACAGGTTTCTGGCAAGTTAACTAGATGGCTATTACTATTTTTGGAGTATGACTTCAAAATTGTTTATAAACTTGGTAGATCCCATTTAATGGCAAATGCATTGAGTAGATTACCCAATTAGATAGAACCTTTTAGGGTACCTAATCAAACTTGTGATGCTCACCTATTTACCCTACACCTTGAATGGTTACAGAATGTGTATAAATATTATTAGGAGTGATGCTAGAAAGATTCACAATATCCCAAAGACAATATTTAGCCCAAAGATCTAAACCATTTGTGCTTCAAAAGGGAGTATTGTATAGATTTGGACAAGGTAACATGTTTTGTCAAGTTTTGCAATCAGAATAAGTGTCCATAGTTTTGTAAAAATTACATGGAGGCATTGTAGGAGGGCATTTCTTTTCTAATATCATTGTGCGAAAGATCTTGGATGTTAGTTATTGGTGGCCGATGATGAATCAAAACATTCATGAATGTTGTCAAACTTATGACCAATGTCAAATAACATGTAACCTGTTGACCCAAAATTTGGCCAAATTGGTTACCACATTACCTAATGAACCACTTCAAAAATGGGGATTGGATTTTATTGGACCTATTAAACATGTAAGAAGAATGTCAAGCAACTAATACGTTCTGGTAGCCACTAACTATGGAACAAAATGGGTGGAAGCCTGAGCACTCAACACCAACACTATTGCAATAATCACCAAGTTTCTATATGAACATATTTTTATAAGGTTTGGATGTCCATTAACCATTATGACTTATCAAGGTCCCTAATTTGTTAATGATGCAATCATGTACTTCACTAACCATTTTATTTTGAGACATACCAGTTACACTGTTTATTATCCACAAGGAAATGGATAGTTGAGTCTATAAACAAGGTTTTTGGAACCTTATTAACCAAACTAGTTAATGAAAATAAAAATGATTGGGATGAGCACATGTCCACATTCTTATTTTCATATTGAATTGCCTACAAAGTTGGAACTAATCATACCCCATTTCAGCTAGTGTATGGATTACATCCAATATTACCTACATAGTATTTGTTATCATCTAAACCTAGTGAAAATAGAGATCCACAACTTGTTAAAGTCCTAACTAGTTCATTGCACGAGATCGAATTGCTTCAAACCAATGGAACATATCATTATGGTCACAAAATCAGTTCATTAAAACCAAGTTTCAATTTGGAGAGTATGTATTATGGTTTCTAGGGGTTGTTTCCAAACATGTTCCAAAATTTGAAAGACGATGGTTTGGACTTTATAGGATACAATACTATTTGCCTAATAATACGATTTTACATGTCACCATTGATAAGTTTGATCCTAACCTAGTGCTTGTCAACATCAACTAGTTGAAGCCATATAGGTTCATTGAAGACAAAATTTTGCAAGCTATATTGGTCAAACCAAGTGACTTGGTCACAAATAAACCTATTCGAACTAGAAAACTTGAACCACTACCTATTGAACTTGAAGAATTTCAACATGTAGAATTTGAACCGGTTTGTAATTATTTGACACCTGGTAACATTAAAAAAACATATGTGCTTGTTCATCATTACCACAATGTGCCTATTTAAGACAATGATGTAACTAATAGTTATGATCAGAATGACATGTTTAGAATGGCACTTATTGATGTCTACCTTTTAGGAGTTTCTAACCCTAAAGGTTGTGTCGATTCACAGCTATAGAAACATTTTTATTTGAAAGAATATAAGGAATTGCCTCGGTTTTCATTATGTTTTTGCGTTTTCACTTACTTTTTCATCTTGAAAGGGGCCATGAGTGAGAGTGCTTTAAAGAAGCTAAAATGAGAAGCAGAAGATAAGGAGGTTGAAAGAAAAGTTAACGCTTTTAGGAGGGAACATATTGACATAAAAAAAAGCGGAACATGTTTGGTTAATTAGAGCGATTTATGTAGAATCACTTACTTCACACACACCTACAACAAAAGATATTTGAGTTTTTGAACAAAAACTAATAAGTGGGGAGTTGGAAAAGGAATTAGAAGCAACCCTTAACTTTCTTAAGAAAACCATTACTTTTACAACAACACCAGCACCACAAGTCATTGTTATTTCAGACTCAAAGGAAGAGGTGGAAATTATACCTCAACCTATTATTGAGGAATAGCTAGAACCATTTCTTGCATCAAGACTTGTGGAAAAAGAGGAGTTGCAACAACTTGTTGTTGGGGAACGAACAGAACAAGTTTTTTCATCAAGACATGTGGAAGAAAAGAAACTGTAGCAACCTGTGAACAATGGAGAAGAGTTTTTTCAAGAACTCTTTAAAGAAAGACTTGTGTCTAACATTATTCCTTAGTGCCTAAGATCATAAATAAGAACCATGATGAAGCGAAAAGGCAAAGCACATGTAGAAAAACAAGTTGAGAAACATGTTAAGAAGAAAACAATATCGAAAGTGAAAGAGAGCTAGAAGATGTTGTAGTGGATGAAGATGGACTCCAACAAACTCAAATGGGTTAAGTGAGCCAGTTTGGAGAGTCTATTCAACTTGTAGTGGACAATGCCAAGAAAATATTAGTTATGAAACTTCTTATAAACCTGGGAAGCAACAAATAATGGAAGAATTCGAAGGTGAATATGTGGTCAAGAGATTCTCATTGATAAGGTACTTATTCATGAGAAATTTGGAATTTCCAAGGAAGGAGTTGTAGATGCTAGAAATGCAACTTTGGAAGCTAAAACCACCTTAAAAGGAATTGCAAGTCCACATGCCTTTGTTGAGAATGAACAATGGAGTGTAGTGCACATGAAAGAGGAATTTCATGTGAAATTTGCAACCATTTTGCAAAATCTTCATAAAATAAAGAGGTTAGTTTATTTCAACAACCAAATTGTTATTACTTTTGACCTAGCTAGTAGGGGGCAACATGTTAATTAGTGTTTTATGATGTTGACCTAGTTACTAGTTGAATTAACTTGTTGGATTGAATGTCAAGAAAAGACAATAGCTAATGACGCACTCTCAACTCCTTAAAGGACTCAAATGTGAGCCCAAGTAAACAGTGGAAGAGGGAGGAGTCGGAGCACGCTCCCTAGCTCACAACATTTTGAGGGGTAGAGGGGCGTGTTGGAGCTCTGGGATGGGACTAGGAAGAGTTGACAAGCTTCACTCACTCACACGGGCCTGCACACAAACCACACCAAGTGGTTAGTGCATAGTTGCAACACCTTTGGTGCTAGGACGAGCCATGGGCAACACGGACACACAAAACTCACCGCGGCCCGGACTTGGGGGAAGCCACCACCTTCCCCTTATACTATGCTCTGTGGCTGGTCACGGAGGCTACATCCAAATGGCTTTTCTTTCTCGGGAGTCCCGAGTGGGAGTCCTGAAATCGCGCCAAATGGGACTCCCGAAACTTTGGAGCCCCATAACTTTGCGAGCAGGCTTCGGATCGTAATGCGGTCTAAAGCAAAGTTGTAGCTCTTGTCGAGAGCTTTCCAACAATATGTGGCACGCCCCATGCAGCTAAGTAAATCGGGTCGATTCTCGACTTTTTGTGGTCGGGAGTCAAATTGGCAGTTTGACTCCCGGCCCTTCTTTTGGCCATAACTTGAGTTTTAAATGTCTAAATGAGCAATACGAGACCATTTTAAACATCTACGTTTTAAGGGCTTTGCAATGATATAAAGAACGTCACAAGCCATTGAGGTTTGACCCATACAATTGCTCTCTGAAGTTTTGGGAGTCCACCGGGACTCCATCTCTCAAAGTGGGAGTTGCCTTGGGAGTGTGAGTGTTCACTCCGTCACACTCCCTCACACTTTCTTACACTCCCGGGAGTATGTGATGTGATTCCCGGGCTTCTTCTTGCCTTGATTCCCGGGCTTCCTCTTGCTTTAACTCTCGGGTTTCTTCTTGGCCCGTAACCTTACAACCCCTTTGCCTTGGTCGTGAGCCGAAAGCTAGGGTCGCGAAAACTAATCCAATTTCTAGCAAAACCAAAGCAGATAATTGCTATTCAAGGCCTATCTTACACATTTTGTTCAAGAAGTGGTTCCCTTTATCAAAGGTGCTTTCACCAAGAATAACAATTCTAAAAAAACTTATATCACCAACCAATCAAGAGTGCTAAGTTGTACAATAACAATAAGTTATTGTTAATGGGGAATAGTTATTGAATGAAAAGACTAGCACACTTGATTACAACATCACCCTTACCAACACATTAATCTCATTGACTAAAGACACACACAAAATTGCTTACACCAAAGGACATGTTAAGCTATGAACTTGTTACTTCATCGCCAAGAAAGAAGTCTAGGTTTACTTTTGGATCATTGGTTAATGATTCAAAAGAGGATGAAAAGAAAACCTGTTTAGATGACATTGGAGATGGAGGAGGGGAAAAATTTAATGCAACAACTACACAATGCAACATTGAGGAAGAACCTGAACCCAACTTGGATAAGGTAATTGACAACATCCAAGTTGAATTTGTTGTGTTTGCTGAACCTATAGTTTCCATTACAAAGGTTGTAGTTATAACCACAAAATCATTTCAACCTATTCAACAAGTAGTTGAACCTATACAAATAGAAAACCTGCAATTTTCTAGATTTCAACTTGTCTTGATTTTTGGTCATTCCACAAAAACTCTGAGATTGATTAACATGTTTTTAGAGCAAGTTGCTCAAAATGCCACAACTTGGTTCGAGGCATTGCAAGAACTTTCAAACCTTAAAATTGAGTTTGAATAAGTCAAAGAAAATTCGTCTAAGAACCATAATCACCTACAAACCTATAGCCTAAAGCTAGAAACAATGTAGCAAACTTTGAAGAATTGTGACAAAGAATTAGTCACAGTCAAAGGATAACTAAGTAGGGTCTAACATGAAAACCATAACTTGTCCAATAAGTTGAATGAGGCATAACAGGCTACTAGAAAGACTGAGAACTTGTAATAAGAATATGCCAAGCTCAACTAATTCAACTAGAAGACCCACAAGGATTTGAATCATCTCCAAGTTGATTTGGAGCAAATGACACAAGATTATGCTAAAATGGAAAAGTCCAATTTGGAACAACAGGGTATCATAACTAGTTTGGAGCAAACCCGTCAAGATCTCAAGGAGTAACATGTAGTTGCCCACATAGAATTTGATAGGGAGAAACAAAGTTTTGTTATTCAAATCCAAGATTGGAAAGGTCAGTATGGAACAACTAAAGTACAACTAAACAAACCTAGCCCCATTGTTGCAACCCTAGCTTTGGGCTTGCAACCAGGGCAAAGGGGTTGCAAGGTTGTGGGCCAAGAGGAAGGAAGCCCGAGAGTCAAGGCAAAGGCATTGCAAGGTTGCGGGCCAAGAGGAAATCGGGGAGTCACATCACATACTCCCGGGAGTGTAAGAAAGTGTGAGGGAGTGTGAGGGAGTGAACACTCACACTCCCAAGACAACTCCCATTTTGGGAAATGGAGTCTTGGTGGACTCCCAAAACTTCAGAAAGTGATTTCAGGGATCAAAATTCAATGGCTTGTGGCGTTCTTTATATCATTGGAGATCTCTTGAAACATAAATGTCTAAAATGGGCTTGCATTGCTCATTCATACATCTGAAACACAAGTTATGGCCAAAAGAAGGGCCGGGAGTCAAACTATCAATTTGACTCCCGACCACAAAAAGTCAGGAATTGACCCGATTTATTTGTCTATAGACAACATGCAACATACCATTGGAAAGCTCTTGACGAGAGCTACAACTTTGCTTTAGACCGCACTTCAATCGGAGGTTTGCTCGCAAAGTTATGGGGCTCCAAAGTCACGGGAGTTCCAATTGGCGGGATCTCGGGACTCCCACTCGGGAGTCCCGGGACAGAAAAGCCATTTGGATGTAGGCTTTGTGGCCAACCAAAGAGTATACTATAAGGGGGAAGGTGGTGGCTTCCCCCAAGTCCGGGCCGTGGTGAGTCTTGTGTGTCCGTGTTGCCCGTGGTTCGTCCTAGCACCAAGGGTGCTTCAACTATGCACTAACCACTTTGTGTGAGTTTTGTGCAGGCCCGTGTGAGTGAGTGAAGCTTGTAAACTCTTCCTAGTCCCATCCTGAAGCTCCAACACGCCCCTCTACCTCTCAAAGTGTTGTGAGTTAGGGAATGTGCTCCAACTCCTCCTTATTTTGCTACTTTCTACTTTGGTTCACATTTGAGTCCCTTGAGGAGTTGGGAGTGCGTCAGTGCTAAGTCTTGTGTGTCCAAGTGCCCGTGGCAAGTCCCAACACCCAACGGTGTCCCGAATGCTAAACTAACCTTTTGTGGTTGGTTTTTAGATGCAGATTCACACGAGCTAAATTAGTCTCTCTTCCTAATTTAATCCCTGGGCTCGGAACTTGACCCTCTACCCCAACTTAAAGTTGGAAGCCGGGAGCGTGCTGCTAAGTCACAATTTCCGCAACTTGACTTTGTGAAACCCTCAAGTGGGTTTCACCTCGTGGCTTGGGAGCGCGTCAAACTACATGATCAACTCGTCTTCTCTAGGGTAAGTCTTCAGGCAATTCATGGGGCATCACATCCGGGAACTCTTCCAAAACTTGCTTTATGCACTTGGGGGAAGTCACCAACTTGGTGGCTTCCTTGGGCTCATATTCGTCCAACACCCGCATTGTCACAACCCCACTTTTGGCAAAGTGGGAGAATGCAACTCCCACTCCCAAAAGTGGGAGACTTGGAGTCCTCAGGGTCTCCCGAAAATTCAGAAGACGAATTGAGGGGTCAAATCTCGTCGCCCCTTGGCGCGTTCTTTATATCAATGGAAAGTTCTTGAAATGTAGATGTCCAAAATGGCTTCGCATTGCCCATTTGGACATATGCAGCCTAAGTTATGAGCAAAAGAAGGGCCGGGAGTCAATGTCGCAACCTTAGCCTTGGGCTCGTGACCATGGCTAAGGGGGGTTGCAAGGTTGCGGGCCAAGAGTAAGGAAGCCCGGGAGTCAAGGCAAAGGCATTGAAAGAGTGCGGGCCAAGAGGAAGCCCGGGAGTTAAGGCAAGAGGAAGCCCGGGAGTCACATCACATACTTCTGGGAGTGTTAGAAAGTGTGAGGGAGTATGAGGGAGTGAACCCTCACACTCCCAAGGCAACTCCCACTTTGAGAGATGGAGTACCGGTGGATTCCCGAAACTTCACAGAGCGATTGCAGGGGTCAAACCTCAATGGCTTGTGGCGTTCTTTATATCATTGGAGATCTCTTGAAACGTAAATGTCTAAAATGGGCTTGCATTGCTCATTTAGACATCTGAAACATAAGTTATTGTCAAAAGAAGGGTTGGGAGTCGAACTGCCAATTTGATTCCCTACCACAAAAAGTCAGGAATCGACCTCTCTTCGATGTCCGATTCGAGAATGCAACACGGCGTTGGAAAGCTCTCGACGAGAGCTACAACTTTGCTTTAGACCGCATCACAATCTGAGGTTTGCTCGCAAAGTTATGGGGCTCCAAAGTCCTGGGAGTCCCATTTGGCGCGATTTCGGGACTCCCACTCGGAAGTCCCGGGAAAAATAGCCATTTGGATGTAGCCTCCGTGGAGAGCTGCAAAGTATACTATAAGGGGGAAGGTGGTGGCTTCCCCCAAGTCCGGGCTGTGGTGAGTCTTGTGTGTCCGTGTTGCTCGTGGCTCGTCCTAGCACCAAGGGTGCTTTAACTTTGCACTAATCACTTTGTGTGGGTTATGTGCAGGCCCGTGTGAGTGAGTGAAGCTTGTCAACTCTTCCTAGTCCCATCCCGGAGCTCCAACACGCCCCTCTACCCCTCAAAGTGTTGTGAGCTAGGGAACGTGCTCCGACTCCTCCTTTTCCGCATCTTTCTACTTGGGCTCACATTTGAGCCCTTTAAGGAGTTGGGAGTGCATCAGTCAAACTGCGAGTTTGACTCCCAACCACTAAAAGTCAAGAATTGACCTATTCCCGACGTTGCCTTCAAGAGTGCGACACGACATTGAAAAGCTCTGGACGAGAGCTACAACTTTGGTTCAGGACTCGTCCCGATCCGAATTCGAGGCGAGGGGTTATGGTCGTCCAAAGTCCCGGGATTCCAACCTGGGATAGTTTCGGGACTCCAACTTGGGAGTCTCGGGAAAGAGAGCCATTCGGATATAGCGTTCGTCATGAGACGCAGAGAATACTATATGGGGGAAGGTGGTGGCTTCCCACGAGTCCGGGCCGTGGTGAGTCAAGTAGTCCAAAGTGCCCGTGGCTTGTCCCAACACCCAAGGGTGTTCCCGAATGTGAACTAACCCTCTTGTGGTTAGTTTTGGATGCAGATTCGTGCTTCATCTATTGGTCCATCTTCCTAGTCTAATCTCGGGACTTTTAGCACGCCCCTGTACCCCTCTTTAGTGCAGGAAGTCGGGAGCGCCCCTCAAGTCCCAACTTTCCGCAACTTAACATAGTTAGACCCTCAAGTGGGTTCAACCCGGGACTTGGGAGTGCGTCACGCATGACACACATCATGCGAAAACCTCCCACACATTCTCTTTCCAAAGCTTTTCCTAACATAAAGTGGATGGTTGGAACACCCACACAAGGCAACTCCTGTGCCTTGACTCACACAATCCCATTTTTAGATGGGATTCTAACGAACCTATTATGCCCTTCTATGAGCACATTATTCTTGGTGATGAACTTCATTCCCAAAATGCAATCCATTTCGACCAAGGTGGAAACCTGTCGCAACCGTAGCTTTGGGCTCGCGACCAAGGCAAAGGGGTTGTAAGGTTACGGCCAAAAAAAAAGGAAGCCCGGAATCAAGGCAAAGACATTACAAAGGTGCGAGCCAAGAAGAAGTCCGAGAGTCACATCAAAAACTCTTGGGAGTGTAAGAGAATGTTAGAAAATGTGAGGGAATCAACCCTGACACTCCCAAGGCAACTCTCACTTTGCGAGATGAAGTCCCGGTGGACTCCCGAAACTTCAGAGGGCGATTGCAGGGGTCAAAACTTAATGACTTATGGCATTCTTTACATCATTGGAAAGCTCTTGGAACGTAAATGTCTAAAATGGGCTTGCATTGCTCATTTGGACATTTAAAACACAAGTTAATGCCAAAACAAGGGCCGGGAGTCGAATTGCCAGTTTGACTCCCGACCACAAAACATTAGGAATCGACCCGATTTACTGAGCTGCAGGGGGAGTGCCACATATCGTAAAAAAGCTCTCGATGAAAGCTACAACTTTGCTTTGGATCGCATTACGATCCGAAGTCTGTTCGCAAAGTTATGGGGCTCTAAAGTCACGGAAGTCCCATTTGGCGCGATTTTGGGACTCCCTGACGCACTCCCAACTCCTTAAAGGGCTCAAATGTGAGCCCAAGTAGAAAGCAGTGGAAAAGGAGGAGTCGGAGCACGCTCCCTAGCTCACAACACTTTGAGGGGTAAAGGGGCGTGTCGGAGTTCCGGGATGGGACTAGGAAGAGTTGACAAGCTTCACTCACTCACACGGGCTTGCACACAACCCACACAAAGTGGTTAGTGCAAAGTTGAAGCACCCTTGGTGCTAGGACGAGCCACGGGCAACACGGACACATAAGACTCACCACCGCTTGGACTTGGGGGAAGCCACCACCTTCCCCCTTATAGTATACTTTGCAACTCTCCACGGAGGCTACATCCAAATGGCTATTTTTCCCTGGACTCCCGAGTGGGAGTCCCGAAATTATGCTAAATGGGACTCCCGCGGCTTTAGAGCCCCATAACTTTGCGAGCAGACCTCGGATTGTGATGTGGTCTCAAGCAAAGTTATAGTTCTCGTCGAGAGCTTTCCAACGCCGTATCGCACTCTCGAATCGGACATCGAAAAGAGGTCGATTCCCGACTTTTTGTGGTCGGGAGTCAAATTGGCAGTTCGACTCCCGGCCCTTCTTTTGGCCATAACTTGTGTTTTAGATGTCCAAATGAGCAATGTGGGCCCATTTTAGACATCTATGATTCAAGAGCTTTTCAATGATATAAAGAATGTTACAAGACATTGAGTTTTGACCCCTGCAATTGCTCTCTGAAGTTTCGGGAGTTCACCGGGACTCCATCTCCCCAAGTGGGAGTTGCCTTGGGAGTGTGAGGGTTCATTCCCTCATACTCCCTCACACTTTGTAACACTCCCGGGAGTATGTGATGTGACTCCCGGGCTTCCTTCTTCTTGGCTCGCAACCTTGCAACCCCCTTAGCCTTGGTCGCGAGCCAAAAGTTAGGGTAGTGACACTCCCACTCGGGAGTCTCGGGAAAAATAGCCATTTGCATGTAGCTTCCGTGGAGAGCTGCAGGGTGAACCCCTTGCGAGGAGGGAAGCAACAGCCGCTTCAATCATTAGAGAAATGGAGAATATACATGGGGGGGAGTAGGTGCCACGAAATGGTGGCCTCGCCCTCCCCAAAGATGTGGCCGTGAAGCCATTCAGCCCTAAAGGCTTGCTCAATGCTAATCTGATGCTCATGCTTCCTATTCTGATTAGAAGATCTGATAGCCCTCCAGGTGGCCATATCGACCTCGGTCGTGGCTTCCCACGATTAGAGAAGAACTCTCTTGAGGGAGTATTGGCCGTCAAAGTGTTTGCGGCATCTCTCGGACCAGAGATAATAGAGCAAGAAGCTCTTGAGGATGTCAAGGGGTTGACGGTGGTAGGTGAAGCCGCCCGTGTGATAGCTGTGAAGGTTCGAGGGGTCATCATCCTCTTCGAAGACAGCTTCCCCAAGGAGGACGAAGGGCCAGGTGATGTGGAGGCGGTTGGGCGCCTCCCATTCGTTTCAAACACTCTGGAAGGCCTTCCAAGCCTGCTCAGCAGGGGTGCAATCCATGAGGCAATGTTGGGCAGATTCCGGGAGTCCTTGGTCACTGCCCTTGCAAGTGGCCGAGATTCCCATGATTTGGAGCCAAGTATCGACCGGTAGCCCGTTGTTGAGGATCAACCAGGTGAGCACCCCCACCTTGCATGGACGGGCGTTGTGCCACATCATGGCGATGATCTGGGCGACCGTCGAATTTCGGAGGTTGAGGAGTTGAACGAAGGTGATGATGCTGGGGGTGTGTTGCTTCCTCCTTGCATTTCGGTATCGCCTCTTGGCCGAATAGCCAAAGAAAGGGGTGTCGCCAATGTTGCCCGTTTGTTGCCAGTGCCAATCTTCGGGATCCCACTGGAGCTCGGAGATGAAGCCGGACTCGAAAATCTAGTAGATTGGGGGTTTTTTTCCTAGGGGGGGGACGTCCTTGGCCAATCTGAGCATTGCCCCATGGCCCTCTTGTGCAAGTACTCTGACCGGCTTGTACCCTTCAAGAGGGATGATGACGTCAAAAGAGCTGGTTGCTTAGATTCGGCCAGCGTTTGAGAATTTTTGAATTCCTTAGCACTGGCGGTGACGTGATTCGTGTCGGTAACCTAATAGACCCAATCCGGTGGGGCGGTCCGATTAGATTCCTTTTTATTGACCCATTCCCCTACCACCGGCTTTTTTCTGGTGGTAGCCGGGTCCCAAGGAATATTATTTATAATGAGATTCCTATTTAACTTGTTTGTGGGGTGGAAACTCACTCCGAGGGCTGAGAGGCCTTTCCAATCCTCCTCTTCTGAATCCCAGAAGTCGCCGATTTTGGAGCATCCGGCATTCGCGAGGGCGTTCCCTTCGCTCTTGCCACTAAGTCCTAGTGGTTTGCCATCTTGGTTGGTTATGAGCGGGTTTTCGAAAACCGGTTGTATCAGCGTTTCGGCTGAGTTGGTCGGCTCCGATTTGCAAAGTTCGGATCTCACACTCATCCATGATGTCGCAACCCCACTTTGGCCAAGTGTGGGGGTGAAGCCTAACACTTGGAAAAGTTGGAGGTTGGGAGTCTTTCGGGACTCCCAAATGTTCAGAGCTCAACAGCAAGGGGTAAAACACCTCGAATTGGGGTGTCCTTGGTGTCATTGGAAAGGTCTTGAAACGTAAATATCGAAAATGCCCTCGCATTGGCAATTCGGACATCTGTAGCCCAAGTTATGGGCAAAAGAAGGGCCGGGAGTCAAACTGCCAGTTTGACTCCCGACCACTAAAAGTCGAGAGTCGACCTCTTCCCGACGTCCGATTTGAGTGTGCGACATGGCGTTGGAAAGATCTCGACGAGGGATACAACTTTGGTTTAGACCTCGTCGCGATCCAACTCTGCAGTCGGGAGTTTTGGCGGTTCAAAGTTCCGGAAGTCCCGCCGGGACAATTTCGGGACTCCATTTCGGGAGTCCCGGGAATTTGTGCCATTCGGATGTAGCCTCCGCGACCAGCCGCAGAGAATACTATATGGGGGAAGGTGGTGGCTTCCCCC
>Ga0209611_10003114_pt1 | contig 28983 bp, 25 predicted proteins | sample S1TSphgellanicum_3_FD_187693 | JGI IMG/M metagenome (GOLD analysis project Ga0209611, IMG submission 187693) | Host-associated microbial communities from peat moss isolated from Minnesota, USA - S1T2_Fc - Sphagnum magellanicum MG (SPAdes) (version 2) | ecosystem: Host-associated > Plants > Peat...
TTGTATAATTTTTGGGCCATACGGTTGTGTGTGCAACTAACATGCAACTAAATGTGTACAACATGGACACGTGTCATAAAAATAATGGCCTAAACTTATACATACTTAAATACTATACTTAATATATCTATATAAGCTATATATAATACTATTATGTACCTCTAGTACTAAGGTTAACCCCATGCTAACTTAGGCTAGCCTAAACTAACCTAGGTTAAATAAACAAAAAAGTTAAATTAACCATGGTTAAATTTATTAGATTAAACCGATTATGGCCAAATTAAATTAATTTAAATTAACTATGGCTTTATTAAGTTAAGCCAAACTAATTATGGTTGAATCAAGTTAGGCTAAATTAAATTAAACTATATTAATTATGGCTAAACTAAATTATGCTAAATTAAACTAGGTTAAAATAAATATGGCTAAATAAAGTTAGGCTAAACTAATTATGGTTAAATTAGGTTAGGTAATAATAATTATGGCTAAACTAAATTAAACTATATTTACTGTGGCTAAACTAAATTAAGCTAAATTAAATTAGGATAAAATGAATATGGTTAAATTAAATTATGTTAAAATATTTATGGCCAAACTAAATTAGGCCAAAATTAACAATGGTTAAATTAAGTTAGGTTAAATTAATTATTGTTAAACTAAATTATGTTAAATTACTTAAAACTAAACCATGGTTTAAATATGTTTGATTTTATTTTATTTTGGAATATTTTTTCAGAAAATGTACATTTGATTAAACAAAAAATTATTCAAAATCAATTAATATGATAATATTAAAATTTTATTATAAATAATCATAATTATTAATTAAATGTTTATTATAATTATAGTGATAATCAATTATATATATATAATCAATAGGTATTATATATCTAAATTTTATTATTTATGTTAAAATATTAATGTAAATAGGCTACATTAATTAACCTACAAGTATATAAACGTCCTAAGCAATTATTAATTTAAACTAGATAATAATATCAAAATCATATTTTCATTAAGTAATCATAATTACTAAATATCCTATAATCACCTTTGAAGTGCAAAAGAAAAAGAGTAATGAAAAACTAACAAAAAGAAAAATAAGAAAAATAAGCTTTCCAAGTTATAAAACGTTTTGTTTTTTGTTTTTTTTCTTAGGACCCCTCCTACTTTCAAAGCTCATAACTTTCTTATTTCTTATTCATTTTAAACGATTTAAAATGTTGTAGGAGTGCCATCTGAATTCCTACAAATCACATTTGAACTTTAATAGCAAAAAAACAACATAAAATGAACTTTCTAGGTGTTTAAGAACCGGCCTTAATAAAAAAAATTTTGAGTTTTTTTACCCCCTTTACTTTGGGGGGCCATAACTTTCTCATTTCTAATCTGTTTTCAACGATTTTTTGTGTGTTAAATGCGCCAAGAGGAGGGCTTCAAGTTTTGTTTGGACACCAAAAGCAATAGAGCCCTCCCTTGGCTGTTATACTTTAATACAGTAGTTGCATCTCATGTGCAACTAGGTTGGTCCATGAGGTTTGCAATGGAATGTTTTAATCCATATCCTTTCACTTCCAATTCTATTTGGTTCAATATATAAGTAGGAGTAATAGATATGTTGAAACCAAATACCAAGTGCCATTGGGGATGAGTGAATGAAAATAGCTTGACCTTTATGAAATGATCAAACTTGAAAATAAAATTGGATTATTCTAAACCTACTTATATAACCTAAACCTAGTTATTTTTCAATTTACTTACATACCTAAATAAACCTACTTACTTAATAGGGTTTAATTATTATCTACCTACGTAGGCACACGTGTCAACATCTTATTAACCATAAATTAAATGATTTAGATTTCATTAATTAATACTTAAAATTTTTAAAATATGTGGGCCTTGATTGCCACGTGTCACCATATAATCGATGTTAAAATATTGAACACGTGTCAAATGGTCAATGAATGTTCTATGGTGTGCCACATGTCATCATCATAGTGGCAAAAACTTTAATGATTAAGATTAATCCAATGAATTTTTGATTTTGAAAGCACAAAAAAAAAATAAAATGACACGTGTCCATAAGCTAGTTGTCTAATTTTTAAACATGTGTCATATTTTGATTAGTTGTATGTAGTTGGAAGGAAAATTGCACATAAGGTGCAACTACATTGGATTGGTATGTATGTATGAACATGTATACTAACACCGTATATACATGTTACATACGTAGTGTCGCATGGAACTACATGTCCTATGCAACTTGTCTTATGCAACTACATAAATTTGCAGTTGCATGTGTCGCATGCAACTGAATTTTAGTTACATGCGACAGTTGCAAAACCCAAAATTTTTAGTAATGTTTTGAGATTCACATTTGAGTCTTTTAAGGAATTTGGGGGTGCATCAGAGTAGGTGATTATGCATATGGCTATTGCTCAACCTTGACAAGGGAGGTATATTTTAGTTTAGAAGAAGTGATAGTGTAGAATTAAAAAGAAGTGCAAGTGTAAAATTTAGATGACATGGATTACACACTTTAACTATCTGGTCAACACTTGTGGCGAAAGGGGAAACTTGATCTAATCTCATAAATCCCTTTTTGACATACATGGACATTACAGGGTGTTATATCAATATTAATTCTTACATCTTGAATTTTTGTGTTATGGGTTTTTTTAAACTATGGCAAAATTGTAAATGGTAGATGGCAATTTTGTATTCTACATGAATTGTCATACAATTGTATGGTCTCTTAATTCAAATAAAAGGTTTATATTTTTTTGCACCATGGTGTTCCATGCATGGTATGTACATGTTTGCTTTTGTGTTCAAGGTGTCATGACATTTAATTTGCCATGTTTCTAAAATATCCATCTAGATTCTAGGTGAATGGAATGGCTAGTCTATAATATCTACTTTATGTTGTAGGTGAAGCAACCATACCAACATTCTTTTTGCAACAACCATACTGGGTCTACTTTAAGTTCAAGTCCTAAGAAGAGAGCAAAGTTAAGGATCTTAAGACCTATAGCTCTACTAACACTTATCTAAGAAGATGGAGCATGTTAAGGCTAATTAATCTTCATCACTTTGCCATAAGTTCAAGAACTAAAATATAAGATTGCATTGGTGTTTGTAAGTTCTTCTTTGTAATGGACAAATTGGCTTGCCCATGTTGTCTTCCTTTAGGGCATGTAGTGACAAAATATCCCAAATTAAGTTTACTTTGTTATTGTCCAAGGACTTTGACATAGAATTAGTTCCACATTTTTTATGAGTCAAAGAAAGCTTCATGTATAGTAGAACAATAGTGATGTGTGTTGTGAAGATCATGCCATAAATGTTTCCAGACTTTTGTTGAGCTTATTACTGAAACCTTTCACTCATTGATGGCCATTTATTTAAAAAGATACGGACTTGGGACATGATAGCCCAGTTGGGATCATCGATGGCCCAAAATTCTTCTATGATTATTCTCCTATGAGCCTCTTGCCATGGAAAAAATTCAATGTGAAGGGTTCTAGCTAGCAGTTATGTGACATCTACCTCATGTTTTAAAAAGAGAGGCCAAGTAAATTTGTCACTAATGATACTGAGAAAATATTAATCCAAGTTTGATAAGGAAATACTCTTTTGGATTGCATGTTATTATACCATGGATTTTTCTAGTTGAATATGTCCAGGAGGGCTTGGGACATTGGTGCAATGGAAGAATTATACATGGCCTAAAAGTATGTTCTGAGTTTATTGCCATAACTACACGAACATTTTTTTGTTAACTTTTAGTGTTGAGTATATTCAACATAACATTTGGAAAATTAATTTGAAATTCATCCATATTTTTTTTTATATAAGTTGTCTCTTTAGTGCTAAGGTGCATGGTGACTAGTATGCATGTAAGTTTCATCTAACCTAATGCATGTTAGTTGCCTTACTTATGATTGTTTGTGCTTAGTAGGGTGTGTAATTTTCATTGAATTTAATGCATATTCTGCCCAATGTTGGTGTGGGTTTGGGGTTGGTAAACATGTGCAGGGCATTTGGGAACAATGATATCAAGGCTATGTGGATGAATTATTACTCTCCTTAAGAGTATTCAAATAAATATGAGTAAAAGGTTTGAGTATATAGTACTTGAATCTGATGATATGCCAACACCTTACTATAGATTACCCAATTGATGAAAGGTATTTTGCAAGCCAATGAAAGTTTAGAGCATTTGCATTGGTCTAAAAGATTTTTTAGAACATTAATTATTTCCAAGACGGTACATAGTTTGTAAATGCCTTTGCAGGACTTATATGCAGTTTTAGATTTAATTCACTAGGTGAAGTTGCTTTTGATAATAGTTGCCTCCTTGATTTTGGTAGCTTGAAAAGTTTGATCTTACACATCCCAGATTTCACATCATAGCCAACAATAGCACATGATTGCATTTTTGTTGAACATTGCGATTTTTTTGTATTGTTTGAGTTGTGGAAACCTTAATACCTTTGTGCGATGGTTGTAAGACGTTGTTCATGGAAGTTTATCATCAAGGGCATGGAATCTTTGTCCTTGGAGTTGTCCCTTTATTGAAGTATAATAGACTTTGCTGCAACTACACACTTCCAATGGTTGGTGTGTGGGCTCGTTTGGTTCTAGGCTACTAACCAAGATTGAAAGTGAACTAGAGTAGGAAGTCACATATTTACAGTTAATCATAGGAGTCAGTGGAGTGTTACATCTTGAATTCCTTTTAATTGAGGTTTGAAGATAAAAATGCAGATTAGATGTACTAGTGATTTCATTAGATTTCATTTGCTTACCTTGCATGGTTCATATATTATAATTATTATAATAAAGATTCAACTTAATGCCAACTGCGTTGTAGTCCATTGGTCAACTCAATATCAATTATAATGACAAAAGAAATTAGACTTGTTAACTTCCTTGCAACTAATCTTGACCTCTTTTCTTACATATATTTCCCATTATACTAGTTAGGCTTGGTACTTAAGCTCAACTTTTTTCACAACTCTATTGATGCACCTTGTGCTTTAGCATTATTGTTAAATCCAATCGACCTAACAACTAAATTTTTACTATTACTCGACTTTTATTATGGGGGCGTGAATGTGCCACACGTCACTTCATTATTGGCCATCCGTTCAATCTGTCTTATTGTGTAACATGATGCACAATAAAAAGTGCCACATGTTGTCCCATTATTAGCCTAAATGCTCCACAAACATAGTTGCTCCACAAATATAGTCGACCTTGTAATTCAATCTCTACTATATTTCGACTAATCCATTAAACATATCAAATCGCCATGTGTTACTTCACTATTGGCCAAATGATTTTCTCATTGTAGTTGCAACACAGTTGACTTTCCAACTAATCCTTTACTTTGGACTAACTATTGGTTTAGGGTTACGAATGTGCCACATGTCACCTCACTATTGGACAAACACTCCAACCTACATACATCTAGCATAGTCGAAACTACAACTAAATGACAAATTGACATCATGCCCAGGCAACGGATGAAATTCATCCACCATGCGAAGGTAGTTGACAACATCCCTCAACTAGATTGGTAAAACATTTTGCTACAAATATGGTAAGTCATGGGTATTGTTATGGTATTGACACGTGGCAAACATTTTCAACTGTAATGACACTCTCGACTTATACTTATCAACTTTACTGGTTTGTAGTCGAAAAAAACATTTCCCAGTTGCAAAAAATAATTCGCAACTATTTTTGTAGTTTTCAACTATATTTGTAGTTCAACAATAGTTGAACAACTATTATGTTGTTCATAATAGTTGAACATATTTCTAGTATGTTTCAATAGGTAGCAGAATACAACACATAGATAACCAACATTTTGGTTAGACTCTCCGATCTAGAAATCAAAAACAAATAGATCACACATGAAAAGGACGAATCTATTCAGAACTTGTAGGGAACTTTAGAGAAAGAACAAAAGCTTAAAGCATAATTGTAGGTGAAGAAAAATGAAAATAATGCAGTATTGGCACAATTGCAGATAGCTAGATAGATGCTCAACAACATGGAGAAGCATACTAAAGATTTGGAGAAGATTAGAATTGAAAGGGATTCTTTGCAAACAACTTTGATATAACGGGATGCCAATTACTAGAAGCTTAAGTTAGAAAAGGATTCTCTAAGTATGGAACATAATAAACTTCAAAGAGATTGCATGAATATGGAGCAAATTCTTTTGAAGTAGTAGAAGGAGCTAAAGGAGCTTAAAGAAAAGATTAGTAATGTATGCCAATCCAAAAATGAATTACAGAGGTAATTTAAGTAGAAATAGGTAGAGATGGATAGAAACTTGCAAAAACAAAACGTTGTTAATGAAGGGTTGCAACAGGTTCTGGAACAAGCCAAGGGAATCAAACCCTTCAACTATGACAATGTTTTCAAAGAAAACAATGAACTCAAGAAACAACACAGTTTTCTTAAGATAAAACTCAAGGCATTGACTATGGAAGAGAGGGATGTAGATCTTTGGTGGGATGTAGTGTAGGATGTAGTCCAAAAAGATATACGAAAAGTTTGTAAAATGTATGAGAGAAATGAAAAGCTCTACATGCATAAGATATCCCAAATGGAAAAGGTCATACCATTCTTCTAATATGAACCTCTAGTCTTGATTGTAGAATTAGAAACTTTAGATAAAGAAGAAGAGAGAGGATAGACTAATGGTGCGAGACCATTAGAGACAAGAATAGCATAGGAGGAACCAATAGACCTCAGAAGAAGAAGGGATAGTTCACAAAAGGAAATTAAAGGTATGAAAAATGTATTAGAATAAAGTCTAAAACCATTAGAAATTATTCCGTAGGAGGTCAATTCCTAGGAATATGTATTTTGTCGCAACCCCACTTTGGGCAAAGTGGGAGAATGCAACTCCCACTCCCAAAAGTGGGAGACTTGGAGTCCTCCGGGACTCCTGAAAACTCAGAAGACGATTTGAGGGGTCAAATCTCCTTGCATTGATGCGTTCTTTATGTCATTGGAAAGGTCTTGAAGTGTAGATGCCCAAAATGGCCTCTCATGAGCCATTTGGACATCTGCAACCCAAGTTATGGGCAAAAGAAGGGCCGAGAGTCAAACTGGCAATTTGACCCTTGACCACTAAAATTCAAGAATCGACCTCTTCCCGATATCCGATTCTTAAGTGCGACACGGCGTTGAAAAGCTCTCAAAGAGAGCTACAACTTTGCTTTAGACCTCGTCTTGATTGGACTCTGTAGTCGGGAGATATGAGCTCCCAAAGTCTTGGGACTCCAACCCGGGACAGTTTCGGGACTCCAACTTGGGAGTCTTGGGAAAAAGTGCCATTTGGATGCAAGTCCCATGGAGAGCTGCAGAGAATACTATATGGGGGAAGGTGATGGCTTCCCCCGAGTTCGGGCCGTGGTAAGTCTTGTGTGTAAAAGTGCCCGTGGCTTGTCCCAACACCCAAGGGTGTTCCCGAATGCTAACTAACCCCCTTGTGGTTAGTTTTGGATGCAGATTCAAGCTTGATCTTCTAGTCCATCTTCCTAGTCTAATCCTGGGACTTCTAGCATGCCCCTCTACCCCTTTTTAGTGCTGGAAGTCGGGAGCGCCCCTCAAGTCCCAACTTTCCGCAACTCTACATAGTTGGACCCTCAAGTGGGTTCAACCTGGGACTTGGGAGTGCGTCATATATGTAGCTATAGAAATAGGAAAATAGATGCAAACTAAGGAACACAAAATTGAGGAAGTACATGACGATCATACTGATCCAACATCAGAGTTACAACAATAGGAGTAAATTAAAATCACATCACTTCTATATTCACAACAACATATTCAAACAACATCAGAACTACAATCACAATAATAGATATAAGTCACATTAGAGTTACAGTCATAGGAGTAAACATCAACAAATTGACAAACAAGTGCATAGTTGTAAACAAAGGTACAAGAAATATAACAACAGATTTTGAACACAACAAAGAATCAACCTTTGATTCAATTGGAAGCATAGATTGTATTAAAGTAGGCACAAATATATCAGATAGTAGTACAACAAGATCAACATCAAATTTTTGATCCACAAGATTAGAAACAGAAGACTGATTTAACTTTCTTAACATATTTTGATCTAGAATTCTGGGACATAATTCAAAACATAGGTGGGGTAATGTTAAGGGAGTAATTACTTATTGTAAATAGCTAGTTAGTAAATATTTACTTACCTAGTTACTTTCCTAGGATTTACTAACTAATTTACATAGTTCTCATCAACATTTGAATTTGAATTGATTATAGGATTGTTTTAGGTGATCATTTTTTGGCAAGACATTGGATCATTATAAAACATTGAATTTTTGAAAGTAGGCAATGAGAGCCTAGTATTTTTTTGGAAAAACTTCAACTCCATAGTTAGTTTTGTTATTTTGATGTTTTTCCCATACTTTGCATGACTAGATTGAAGTTTTGAACTTAGATATGAGTACATATGATTGAGTAGAATTTATTAGTATCAATTTCATGATATGATTTAATCCAAATTTTGACCAAAATATAGAATAGGAATTTTGTATCTACCAACCACCTAATCCACTTGTTGGATTTTACGGATGGTAGGCACTCGATCCAAGGATATTCATGCCACCATGGCATCAACCAATTCTAATTCAATCTGAACCAACTAGTAAATTACCATCTCGAAAACTTCAATATCCCATATATGTGAAGGTTACTGATCCTAATGCTCGCATTAGAGTTTTCAAGAAGGCAATTAAAGCCAATGGTGAGATTGTGGAGGTGGATATCATCAACCTGTTTGGTTTCATTTTACACGACAATATTTCAGAGTGGGGCGAAAACTTCATACAAGATCATCCTAACTACACATTTGATGAGTTGGAGCAGGCATTTTGCAAGCACTTTTGGATTGTGAAAAATGACGAAAAAGTTTATATGCAATTGAAGAATCTCCAACAACAAGTTAGCAAATGGGTAGAGGTTTATTACAAAGGTTTGCTTAAACTGGCTAATTGTTTACAAGTGAAAACTATTAATGTTTTTTTTACTATTAATTTCAAAGTAGGTTTACAACCATACTTTAGATTGGCAACAATAGGTATGATGAGAGATACCCTAATCAAACATAAGGAAGTGACTTGTGAGGAAAATGAACTGGTCATAACAAATTACAATGTTTTGATATCAACTAGAGTCCAAACGGGTTGCATAGCCCATAGTCACTTATACCATTGCTAAGCAACAATTAACCTATTCAAATTATGGTAATATAGGTCATGTGAAAGAAACTTGTCATAACAAGAAAAAAGAAAAGAAAGAAAAACTATGAGTTGCTATTGTACCCACTAAAGTTGCTGAACCGGTGATTGAAATGACTGCACAACTTGTTAAACCAACCATTAAGATATCCTTGTATTAATTATTCTAGCTCTTAACATCATGCACCTTAGTGTCCTAGAAAAATAGAAGTACAGAACATGTTCTAAACTAAGTTAACTAATACTACCACTATAGTAACAAAAAACCCTAAACCTGATAATGTACCAGTCAATGTAGTTGTTATTGTCACAACACATAGTTAAGTACTAGAGCAATAGGCTCTTAAAAAATGTGAATTGGTGAAGGCAAAAGCAGCAACTGATTAGCAAATAGAAGAACAATTGCATGATTCATTTGTTCATATTATCAAGGAGTTATAAGGAAGTGATTTAATGTCACAAGCATTCGTCATTTTAAATAGACCACTTCATTCGAATTGGGTTGGTTTACCAAAACCAATAAGTCAACTGGTTACTAGCAAACAACATGTTCAATTGACTCCATAAACAATATCACCAGAAAAGACTTTGGAAAAAGTTTTGAGAGACATCAGTACTCAAGTTTTGGAGACTAATTATGTTATCAACTTGGGGCAACTTTTGAAGATTGTGTTAGGCACCAAACGATACATTTTCATTTTCAAATTGGTTAATTTGTTCACCTAGTCCAACTTAAACTTGTTAAACTTAAACTTGCATGTGCAGCACTGGCTATTGATCATCAGATGGCCATGATTCAATTCCAAGTTGGTAAGAACTTTACTGATGATGTGTTAATTGATGGAGGACCTAGAATAAACATCATTATTGAAAACCCAAGAATTTAATTAGGTTTGTCAAAACCTAATCTAGCATCGTATAATCTATGTATCATAAATTAATTATAGCCAAACCATTTGGTCTTATTAGGGATCTAAAGATATTTGTTCATGGAATTCCCTATAAGCTACATTTATCGTTATCAACAACAATGTATTAAATTATAGTTACTCAATGTTATTAGGATGTCCATGGTTGAGAGATGCAAAAATATCCCATGATTGGGGAACTAATACTATTGCCATACAAATAACCAATACAATAAGAACCATACCTATTATTAAGAAACTTGGTGTTCAAACCAAAAGACTATAAGTTTTAATGTGTTATGATTTCCATTTTGGAATATTTAATGATGAAGAGGATGTGATGTTTGCCACAAAATAATATTTATTTTCAATAAGAACCATAACAATACTTCCTCCGCTAGTGGAAAACCCCCCCTTTTGCAAGTACATTTTCAAGTTAGTGTTCAATTACAAACCAAGTTGAAAATTACACATATAGTTGCAAATTGTTTTTGCAACTGGGAAATATTTTTTGCAATTGTTAACCAATAATGTTGACAAGTGCAAGTCGAGAGTGAATTATGGTCGAAAGTGTATGTCATGCATCAACACCACAACAATAGCCACTACATGTCACTATTTGCCAATTTAGTTGAAAATTGTTCTACCAATATAGTTGAGGGATGTTGTCAATTACATTCGACTAATGGATGAACTTCATCTGTTGACTAAACATGACATCAACCAAAAATATAATTACAATTTCACCTAGGTTACAGTAATGTAAGTTGAACATTTCAACTATGTTGCAATTATGTAAATTAAACATTTGGCCAATGGTTTGGTGACATGTAACACACTCACAATGTTGACACATGGCACATTCATAAAATGTGGGGTCAAAAAATAGTTAAATGACATGTCACATGCTCACAAATTTTGGAGTCAACAAATAATTAAATGACACATAACACATCCACATCAATAAGTTAAGTGACACGGTGCTTAAGCATAGGTTAGGTCTAAACCTAGGCACCTAAGTTAAACCTAAACATAGGCCATTTTTAATTAAGGCTTAAGTTAGGGCTAGATCTAGGCACCTATGTCAGGCCTAAACTTAAACCACATGGCAATTACTAAATGAAATCTTATTTCATTTGGTTTAACCTTTAAAGTTGAACCTTTTTTATTGGCTCATCCCAAATGGTTATTACATTTTCATGTTTATTGTGTTTTCCAACAATCCTAGTGCACTTTTTTATATAGTTTGGATTCATGGAATGGAAACCAAACAATATGGGATAAAGATTTTAGTTGTAACCTAGGGTAAACACACCTATCACTGAACACTTAACAATGGATCATTATAACTCTTGTCCATGGTCTGCTCCTTTTGAAACTTAAAACAATTTTGTAATCCTCCACTTGGCATGTCCAATTTATAAAAAACGCTACAATTTAATGGAAAATGAGTAAGATAAGCCCTTTCAAAGTGAAGGGGGTTGTGCTTTGGTTTTTTTCATAAGTGTTCAGTATGATTTTGAAGCTTAAGCTCTTCAATTATTATTTTGCTGACTTTTCACTTTAAGCAAGTTTTATAAATTTTGAGATAACGCATTTGTAGCCTTTGAAATCATTCAAAATGAATGAGAAATGAACAAGATATAGTTGCTAGAAATAAGGGGGGTCTAGAGATAAAATTTGAAACAAAATGTCATTCTTTCTCTTCCTGCGTTTTCTACTTTGTTCCTTTGCATTTAAGGTGTAAAGAACATTTGTAGCTCTTTGTTTTGCACTTCCAATGACATAAAAAATGTTCAATTTGGTTTTGAAATGAAGGAAAATATGAAAGTGTTCAGTGATAGAATACCATTTGGTGATAGGTGTATCTACCTTAGTTGTATTCTAGTTGTACAACCTAGTTTATACTTAGTTATGTATAGACCTAAACTAATACTCTATCTAGCCTAGGTCTAGTTAATTAGCTTAATTACTTATAATAATTATTTATCAACTATTTTTAACTGTATAATTATATAATTAAACAATTAAACATATTATCATCATTTATTCGATAATATGAAGATTTAGTTTTTTCAAATTAAAAATTAAAATTATTTATCTATTAAATAATTAATTCAAATAGAAATATTCAAATAATAAAATTTAAATGATATTTTAACTACAATAATTGTTATAATGTTGTGATAATTAATAATTGACTACAATTACAACAACAACATTAATAATAATATTGTAGCTAGTAGTTAGGTTAGGTTATTCATTTAACTATTTTTATTCATATTTTTATCTAACTTGTTGGAACTATTAAATGACCTAGTATAATAAATATTAAATAAGAAAAATATTTTACATTTATGGTAGTGTTAAATAAAATAAATAAATAAAATTATGTGGTAATTTATTATGTATATTTACTAATTATTCTAATCATTTTATAATTTAATCACATATATATATATAATGAAAAAATGGAACTTATAGCAAAAATTACTAAAAATATTAATTATGTGTCATTACATGATATGTTGTAAACTAAAATTGAATCTACATGGAAATAATAAATTACATGTGTATTGAACCAAAAAAATATCAATTAAATATAATTACTTGATATTCAGTTCCCATTCTTCTTGGGTACTACTACTACGGGTGACAACCATACAGCCTCCTCTACAGATTGAATGAATCCAACTGCTAACAACTTGTTTATACCTTGTTTGACTATTGTAGCATAATTTGGATTCAATCTGTACCTAGTCTGATGTGCTAGTGGTATAGTAGTATCTAGTTAAATTTTGGGTTATGCCAGCTTTGGTGGAATCCCTTTCAGATCTTTGTATGTCCATGCAAAAACATTTTTGAATTCCTTCAACAGATGTTCCATTTCCAACACTTTGCTTATTTATAGCTATGCATTAATCTTCATCAGTTGTGGTTTTGCATCAGTTCCTAGATTGAGCTTCATCAATTGTTAATCTTCAGTTAACGTCCATCCAACTATTTATAACTCCTGTGGTTTGATTTTTTTTGGAGTTTCATCCACTACAACATTCTTGAGTTGATGACTATAGTACATCTTCGGATACACCTTATCTTCCAAAACTGCTTTTAGTTCATATTTGTTGCCAACTACTTTTTTTTTGTGTTTTATACTCCAGATTTCAGCTCTAAAGTACTAGTTTGCACATTTGTACCCATGATCTCCACATTTATGATTTTCATAGATTAAATTGTCTTAGGTAAATTGATTGTTCCTATTGAAAACAATTATGGTTTTGTATACAAATGATATCTTCTTCTTCATCTGTGATACCATTATGATAATCATAGAATAGTAACATTTCTGATTTTCTTACTTCACCTCCCAAATGCTTAATGACTGTAATTGTTTTGACTGTTCCATTCCCTTGTATGGTAACAATGTTACTCCCCCAATCATGTGCCACTTTAGCATCCCTCGACCATGGTCTCCCCAACAACATGGAATAATTAGAATCTATTACACTATTTTAAAGTATAGTAAAGGTAATTATGTAAGGAATGCCATGAACATATATCTTCAGATCTCTAATTGAACCCATTGGTTTTGTAATTGTTTGATCTGCCATCCTTAGATTATATGGTGTAGGTTAGGCTTTGGAAGCCCCAACCTCAATCTCAATTGTTCTATGATGATATTAATTCCAGAACCTCCATCCAACAACACATCTTCTATTTTATTCTTCCCAATATGTACTTGGATAACTACCATGTGATTATTTATTACAATAACAATTGTCCCTACCTCTGGTATTAAATAACTAACTTGTTTCTCTATGGTTGCTCTACTTAAATTTTGAATTTTCTCTTGTTTTAGTTTTTGTCAAAGATACCTCTTTAACTCATGAACTATATTAAGCAACTATCCCAAGTTTAAAATATAACTTGTTTCTAGCATCTACTTACCAATGTCTAGAAAAATCTCTTCTACTATAATCATTTTTTTGTGAATTCATTACCTCTTGAGATTTTTATACTTCCATAAGAGTAGTATTTGGCATACCCAACCAAGTTTTTTTCCATCCTTCCATGGATGTGGATGGCCTTTTTGTCTAGGTCTATGTTCTTTAAATCTATTGAATTGTCTCCACCATTGACTTCTTCAACTATTTTTCTTTCTCCCAGTCAACAACATTTTTTGCTTTCCTTGGCTCTCCATCCTTGAACACATGTTTTTCAGTTACCTTACTTTTTGTTATAGCATTAACATCCACCACATTCACATCTGCAGTGATTATTTGTGTTTTAGCAACAAGTTGAACTTTTGCTATTGCCACATATTTCCCATGAAACATCTTTTGCATCTCAGAAAATTTCAGATAGTTTGTCCTTTTATGTCCATTCAAACCATAGATGTGGCATGCATATGAATATGTCTTTTGTGGTTTTTGACTCTATTGGGCTTCTTCTATAACTACCACTCTAATTATGGCACCAATATGATGTCATATTTTTTAATGTATAGCTAAATACATTGATAACATATTTTTCAAAAAAAATTACATTTGCTTTCACTACAGAATTAAACATTATGACATGAGCATCTAGATCAACATTTTTCTTAAAATCAAGAGACTTAAAAGCTACCTTATTTGGCTTAACATAATAGCCATTTCTATGGTCAAAAGTTCCTTGAGTTACGATAGATGGTTTTCAATACCCTCCTTTTGGATTTTTTGTACTTTTGTACCCACGACCCAAGTTTGTTGTAGATCTAATTACTACTCCCTTTCGTACAACATTTGTGTTGGGTGCAACAACCATTTCCACTCTTATGGTTGTTATGACCGCATTGAGTGATTGAGTAACTTTTATTCCAATAGGTTATCTTCGGGTTTCAAGAACTACCACTTTTGACACTCTTTGTGAAGTTGTGTTGACTTGAATTAACAATGTTCCATTATGTGGTTTCCCATTAGTATTATCTGTGGTGCAGAATGTGAATACACCTCTGGTTATGTGTTCTTGATTTGAGTAGATGGACAAATATGTTGACTTTGTAGTCCCAATTGACTTCCCAACTCCATGCTTCTTAATCTGTTATAGATTAAAAGAATTTTTGCTTCTTGTTCTTGTGATTGATCCATCAATGTTCTTGCCACATTCTATAATTCCACATGTCTAACAATACATACTTTGATGTGAAAAGGCACAGAAGGACAATCCATGATTGCATGTTTTTCTTCCTCACAAAATGCATAGACTCTTGAAAGTAATATGGCTACCTCCGAATCTACAAATTCATGATCCCATGTTTCAGTTAAGTACCTTGTTTGATCCAACTCTAGATTTCCTTGATGTGAGTATGATTGTGGTACTTCATCCAACACATTCACTTATGCCTTTGCATATTCAGATGATCGTAGGTAATTATCTTCAGTCTTCTCAAATACATTTATATTGGTGTTTTTTTCCACCTCCCAATCTTCCACTGATTCATAATAATTTGGAGATGTAGACTAATACATAAACTTGGGTTGTATACCTCCTGTAATATCCTTTCCTCAGCTAGTCATCGATTCTAGACTTGATATTTCCTGCGGTTGATCAAATACTATAGAAGTCTTTATTATGTCTTGATCTCTATGACTTTGAACCACATAATTGCGATTGAAAAGTATATTGCACCCATTCATTTGGGTGAGTATTCGACTACATCTCTCTTTGTGGAGATTGTTGTCTATGACTATGCCTTCTCTAAAAACCACAAGTCCATACTTCACGCCTTACCGCCTTTTGTGGTAGAAATGACCAATGCCCTATAGGTCTTTCCTTTGTTCTTTTAACTCATTTGTCCAACATTAGATTCCAAAATGGGGTTTTTGTAATTCCCACACACTCTTTTCCATTTTCAAGATTGTCTTTTATTTGTCTTTTACTAACTTAATGATTTGCCTCCAAGTCCAATTGTCATTGTAAACTCTGGGTCATTATCTTATTCATCTTGTTTCATAATCTTTCATCTTTAAAGTTTGTAGATTGTTTTGCAGTCCTTACAGTGTCAATCACTTAGACTTTTAATACTTTTTATCATACCCCTTTTATTTCTAAATTCAAAACTAAAACCACTCATTTGAACACCCTTGTCTATAGTATATACAACAAAAAATGTAGAAAACCCTCTTGTTACTGAAAAAAACAGAAAAAATTTCCCCCCAAGATGGTCGCCAAATGGTAGATGTGGATTTAATTCCTACACAATTACTCCACAATATTATAAAAATATATTTGCACTACAATATGCACACATTCACAATTCATGCCTTGATTCTAAACACACTTGATTTTGCAATTCATTAAAACACTAGATTCATGGTTATTTCATATAACCATAATTTGCACTTCAAAATACAATGTAGAAAAATCCAAAGACAAAATTATAATTCATTTCATTATATTTTTTATATTACCAAAAAATCACACAACAATATGAATATCAAAATATAACAAAATTCCATGTTTTTAAAAAATGAAATCAAAACAACAAAATAATATCTATGGTATATCAAAAACAAAATTTATGGTTTTTTCTGCTACAAAGTACTTACATTTATTTCCTTACTCCCAAAATTATGTGTCTATGAATGAAATGTTTTTCCTAGAACTCCCATCTTTGGGCAGTCCCAAGTCACATCAACATGATTAAAAACTAAACAAGAGTTCAAAATTCAAACAAACAATGTTCAATGATCAATCCCTATCCTAAATGCCTTGTTCATTCAAAACAATGTAATCAACTTACCCCCTAACATGTTTCATTGCTTGCCACTATGGACTTTGATATTAAGAAAGAGGCTGCATGGGCCATTTCTAAATGCTACTTTTGGGGGTACTCATGAACAAATTAAGTAAGTTCTTGAGTATTGCTAGTAGCACAACCATAAGTGCACTTGAGCATTTTGAGATGTTTTAAGTCTTTGTGCATAGGAACACAATGTGGATTGGGTGAGTTAGCTTGATTGGGTAATGTGATAGTTATGGTTGATGTTAATGTTTATACCTATGTGGTTCTTTCACTTTTTGGGGTTTGTACTAATCTAAAATTAGTTCCAAATTCAAAAATTTATAGCTAGATAGCAAATTTGGTGGACCTCTGGGTAAGAGATTGATGCCCAATGTTTATACTTTGTTCTTGATGAGTTATAGAGTTGAAAGGTAGCAATTTTGACTCAAGATCAACTTTATAATTACTAACAATATCTATTGGGCCTTGTCACAAGAACAATTAGGACTAATTGGTCTTTAAATGTAGACTTCAAATTCCATGAACAATCACAATCAAATGTGGACTTTCAATTGTCTCTAACTAGATGGATTGTAGTGGATTAATAGTCACTAGATAGTCATCAATAATCCAAGTTCAAGATAGTCATTAGATAGTCACTAATAGTCCAAGTTCAAGTTACTAATGTCTAATTTAGTGTTTTCTAGTTTTGTTGTGCCCGTGTATAATGAAAATTTATACATACATTGTGCCAACTTTACTTTGATCATGGCCCTTTCTACTTATTCACCTCCAAGCTAAAGCATTGTTGAAAAGTGCGGGCAATATTACAAGCTATGGTTGTGTACAATCAATGTGGTTTCATGACTCTTCTATATTAATTCAATCATGTTCCTGAAGGTGGGATCAAATGTGAACATTAATTGCCCTTTTGACCAAGTTTGAGTGGAGTGGAAGTGCATTTGAATTTAATGACCTAATGATAATTAGGAGGGTAACTACCTGTCATGCATTGGTGGATTTACTTTGACTGATTGCAATCCTTGTGGAATTTTAGGATGATGGCAAGTAATCTTGTGGTGATTTTGGAATTATGAGATTGTGCTTAGATGTGCAAGGAAATATATCAAGGATGTAAAAGGTTTTGTTGTGTCATATCTTTGGGTTTTAGTTTCTAGTGGATTAGTGGTGTTTCATAATTTTGAGTTGAATTTAAAAGGTATGGATTTCTTCCATGCTTGATTTTATTTGGAACACTTCATTTTCCATTATGGCTTTTGAGTAGAATATTGTCTAGACCCTCAAAGTGATTATGACATATTGTATTTGGTAGTTCAAAGGTGAGAGAATGGTTTTTATGAAGGTTTTAATGTGTGGGGATTTGGGACATGGTTGTAGAGATTGTGAAAGATTTGCCATGTTTGATTGTGAAGGCATTTGCCCACAAATTGCACATCAAATTCCATGGACAAAGTTGGCCACTAATCTTATAGAGGTAGTGCTTAACATAATCAAATGTGTTTTTGCACAAGGGAAATAGTCATATTCATCTCCATCCTCAACAAGCTCTCATAATGCTAATGTAGCCAATGGCCACACCCCAAATCTTTAACCAAGTTTTCAATGGCATCTAACCTTTTATATTTTAAGTGAACTGGATTATTAGTTTTGCAAATATTTTCTTTCTAGTTCATCTCCAAGTTTGTTTGTTTCTTGACTTTTTCTTATTGGAGTAAAAGTACCTCATCATTGTGAGTTTGTGGATTGACACATTCCAAGTGCTATGTACATGAGGTAGATGGTAAGTGACATTTGATGTTGGACTACCCACATTAGGTTCATGGGGACTAAAAGGTAGTGGATGTAAACAATAGGATTTCAGATGGAGAGACACTTTTGGTTTTAAAAAATTATAACTAGATGAATTGTGTTGTGAAAAATTGGTTGTGCCCTCTGTTCACTAAAATAAACAAGATGTTTAGGTTCACACATTACACCATGGCTTTGGTAAACTCAATGTTCACTATTTTAGGGATGAGCCAATTGTTGGTAATTCACTATTTCTATCAAAGCTAATTACCATCAGGAATTGATGGCATATCATTGTTACATTTGTTTGAAAGAAAATGATTCATGTTTGTGGGTTTTTAGTTCAAAATGGGATTGATGTTTAACCCACAAGTGGGACAAATGGGATCATGGGCAATTGCACTTCTGTTTGCTTGCATTTTGGGCTTCATTGTTATTATCATTGCATTTAATATCATGGTAAGACTCCATCCTTTCAAAACCCAACCAACTATCATAACCATTGTTTTGCAGGACTCCACACAGTAGTAGAAATTTTGTCTTTTGCAACTTGTCTTATGCAACTAAAAAATGTTGCATGCAACTGCACATGTTGCATGCAACTCCAAAATAGTTGCATGTGAGATTTTTTAGTTGCATAAGACAAGTTGCAAAAGACAAAATTTCTAGTAGTGACATGGCATAGTTTATGATTCATGTTCTATTTTATAGGACCTTGAACACGTTTGAAATTGCTTCAAATTATGGCTAAAATACAACATTGGGTGTGTGTTGTCATGAAATGTGCTATTTGGTACAATGTTGGTAATCAGTTTGGACGTCAATTGCTTTGCCCTCTTATTTTATAATCTAGTAAACAAATCTATCTTCCCTTATTTTTTCTGTTTTCATTGCTTTTATTTGCAAGATTATGATGGAGGCCCATGTTAGATAAACTTCAATGAGAATCATGGCATCATTGGTTCTAAAGTTAAAACATCTAACATACTTGTATGTTATGTGTGTGGGCAGGTTTATCTTGAAGTATGTTGGTAATTTTATTATGATCTTCAAATTTGTTGGATTCATAGTTGACATGTTGTGCTTCTAGTGCCATTCTGATAGAGTATGCCAACTAGAATAGGAGGGCAGTTGTTGTTCCAAATGACCATAATGATGCAACTTTTCAAGACTAGAATTCCCAATACCAGAGGCAAGGCAAACAATCATTGTGCCCTCTACACCTTCAAGGGACCCACACATGCATCCATAGAAAATTCAAGTGGACAGTCCCAATGGAAAATCTTTTAAATAGTCAAAATATAAATAAGGCTACAACATTGGCAATTCTATGATTGATAGTTTAGTTTCATGTTATTTTGCATACAAGTTCAAAGGTTTAAATAGATGGAGAACCACTTGGTGCCTTTAGACACCTCCAATTGTAACATTTGCGATGGTAATAAGCATATGGTTGTAAAATAAGCCAATAAATATGGGTACCTCATATTCATCTTTTATTGTTGAAAATTTACACAATTCAAACAACTCCTTTTTGACAAATTGAACTTTAGCATCATGTAGTTTACAATGGTAAAAATACATATACCTATGAAACAATACATAAGATCCCTGGGTCATTCCAAGGAATTTTTTACATGTTCCGTGGTCAAAAAAGATGTAATTACTAAGTTATACCTCAGTTGCGCTCAGGCAATTATAACAAAGTTTGACCATCTAAGCTTATAATAGTTGTCAAGATGGATGGATGCAAAAAAACTACATCTAAGAAGCAAAACTAGAAAATTACAAAAGAAATATAAAGTTTACAAATTGATACTTGTCCTTCATTGATGTGGAACAAATCTAAAGCAAAGAATTGAATTGCAAAACATACAACTACACAATATAAGTAAAGATAAAACATTGAAGTCACTGAGGACATGAGGTGTTTCCATCATTACGGGTAGATGAAAATATGCGATGCCATGGGTTCTTTGGTGTTCTCAAAACTTGTACCACAATTTTGAGACACATCATTCTAGTCACTAATGTGAGCATGAAAAATAGTACCTACCTTTTCCCAGATTTGCACATCTGGTATAATGCAGTGTTGTTAAGAAATCCCCACTTATTCCATTCACCCCTATTCTTTGGATTGTCACAACCTAACATATCAAAACAAATGCAAAGTGAATTTTCCAATTAGTTATCCTTTGAAAATACCATATGATGTGAACAACAAATTTCTAAACTACTTTCATGAAGCTACAAATTACTTTTATGAATCACTAGGATTAACTTACAAGTTTTGTACATAGAACATTAGACAAGCATGACATTGTTGAAATAACAATAGTTTCCATGTTTTGTACATTCCAACAAGCTCATTACATGACAACCAAGGTTGTTGAGATTGAGCAACATTAGATACTTTCATTCCTTAGCTCCCATTGCAGTAAAAGTTGAATGTAATCTTCCAATATAAGATCTTTATACTAATGTTTTGATGCAAACCCCAATGCTACAATGGGAAATAATAATAGACACACCTTCCAAGTTGAATTGTTGTACCTTCATGCACACACCATAGTTAGGATAAAAATTAAGAGTGGAAATCTTAACAACAACTACAAACTACTATAGGAGTGAAATAAGATTCAATGTATCTCACACATCTTCTGATTTTGTATCTTTAGCTTTGATCTTGATCACTTCAACCTTCCATGAAAACCTTGCCAAGCAACTAACACAACCAAACACCAATCATTTCAAAGATATTCCATGCCGTGTGTTGTGGATTACAACATTATCCACATCATTGATAAAAGTCTTGTTATGCATATTAGGTAGTGGTTTAGCAAAAGCATAAATTTGTGTAAATGTGCAAATTTCATGGTTAAAAATATCATCCAAGATCCATATATCCAAGTGGTGGTCAAAAAATAAAAGAAGCATGGGATACGTGCCAAGTCACTTCACTATTGGGCTTGTCCAAAAGTGACCTATTTTTTTTTCCAACAAAAACATTAATGCAACAACAATATAAATGCAACACAAACCCTTTACACATGATCCTTTGAGGCCATCACAAGGTTCTACAAAAAGTGTCTCCATTATAGGCCATCTTCACTACTACATTAATCACATCAACAACCCCATATTTTAGTTGTAAAACAGTCTCCATTAATTAACATCCATGGATCCTTACCACCTTAATTCGCACCAAATTTTTTAACAATTTTTGTAAACTGTTAACCAGACTAGTGAATAGGCTTCTAATCCATTTGAGACATGTAGTCCACAACCTAATAATAGAGTGGTAAAAAACTATATGGAAAAACAACCTGGTGAGGTAACAAAATTGTATGGTCTATGATGAATAGTTAAGGAACGTCAGCTAGAGCAAGGTATTCACAGTCCCATAAAATGGTGGTTCCTACTATGTCCTTGAGGTGTAGTTGAGGCAGATCATTTGCTTCGTTTGTCACAAACAATGGGACCTTACCATCCATTACATCTTCAACCCCAACTAAATAATATTTTTCAGATATTGGTTTGCCATGGTAAGAATCAATCCATGGAAGTCTTGTAATCCTTCTAGTGGCCATTGTCTAATTAACATTAGCACCATCCAATAACTGCACTTTGGCACCCCTATTAAACTATATGCCTCACAAAGGAGACATTAACTTCAAAGTAAAGATCTTTCATCAGAAAGAGATTACAAGAATGCAATTTTAAATTAAAATCCTTCATCAACAAAAAGATTATAGGAATGTAATTTCAAGTAAAGATCTTTCATCATCAAGAGATTATAGGATTGTAATTTTAAACAAGGTTGGAACCCATACCTTCTATGGGTGTGCAATTGGCATTTTATACCCTTCAACATCCTTCTATGGTTTCATGGTTCCCTTACTCGACTGTGCTTCTTGCATTGATGTTGTAGGTACTATGGCTTTTCGAACAACCGTCCTTCTACCCAAATTAGGGTTTTTTCCTTCCCAAATGTTCCACGGGTGGGCTTAGTAGTGTTGCCAATCATTGGTTCAACTTCATTCCTAACCTCTAGCTATCCATTTAATTCCTTTGCACCTATCGTTGTGTACCATCCACAAGCATGAGTCCCTTGAGGTTGGTATTTGACCAAAACATGCACATATACTTCAACCCCAATGTGAGCATAGAAATAGATCTAGTGGACAAATGTTTGAAGCATCACTTATGCACACTTGGGATGGCATTAAGTACCATCTAGCGACAATACCTTAGGTTTTTCTTGAACCTCAAGTCCTTTAGGTTCCATCCTATTACTCTTTGTGATTCCATCCCCACTTGCAAGGTTAACCTTCTTTGTGCATGCATGTTCTTCAACAAATTGGGTAAACCTTAAGTATTTTTGTGTGGGTTGGGATTCTATTGGTGGGCTCTCTATTGCACTTTTGTCCACCACCACCACTCCTTCCAAGATTCTTTCTACCCTTACCCCTTCTTCCACTACATGCAATTCCCCACCACCATTCTCACATGTAAAGGTTTCAACAAATTATTTTTGTGCAGGAGGTATTTGTGAGCCAAAGAGGAAGAGTTCGAACCTTGACAAGAATCCAATTATTGCTGACAAATTATTGTCAAACTTTGTCATCCATGATTGCATGGATGACACTTTGTCCATCACCTCCACATGTGTCCTTTGAAAGTGGTCATGCCAAGCTTGGATTGACCTAACCTTTTCTGTCATCAGCTATAGGGCATTGTTGAGAGCAGTGTTTGATTGCTCCAATTTTTGTAACCTCCCCATGCCACTCGAGGCTTCCTATCACAACCTCCCTAATCAAAATTTAAAAAATAGCATGGAATTTTTTCATTTGTGAACTACGACTATAAATTTTACATCTAGCGCCCAAAAAAAATCCTATCACATAAATAGTAGATGAAACTTTGTTTAGGTTTGGTGTGTACCTTGCTATTAGAAAAATTAGCTCACTGTTATGCTACCTCAGTGATGGAGGGGGGTCGTTCTTGACTTGCACACTATGTAAGAGATCCCATGACACATTTGGATAAACCATGAGGCTTTATATGTACATGGATAGGCCATTGTTAGACCTGAAATAAATTGTTTAATTACTCAAGTTTTGTAATCATGAAAATGGTGGGAATTTAACTCACCAAGTCTTGGAGAACCCTAGCCTTCCCTTTCCTCCCAAAATGGCTAGGTTTTTGAACCTTTGCCTTGGAAGCTTTCACTGCCTACTCAAACACATTTCCAAAATAGTAAGTTGCCCTATGGAGCTATTATCTTGTACACTAAATTCCTTCATAAACAACACAAGTTTCCCAAAATGGAACCATGCAATCCAAACCATCTAAACCTAGAAAAATATTTGCAATGCATTACTAAAACCAACCCATGTAGCTTGCTTCACCTAAACTATGCATCTAGATTTAGGCACTTGGATATCACATAATCAAAGTGAGAAAAATCCAAGTTTTATACCATGGACTTGGCCACTTGCTCTGGAGAATTCCAATACAACTTAAGCTTTTGCCGTGCTTCATCTAATACATCAAGGAGTGGACCATGAGATGGATCCTTTTCCCATAGTCCTTTTAGGTGTGACCTCTCATATTTCAAGGCACACCACACAACTTCTTTCAACCCAAGAATTAACAATTGATTTCCTAGGTACTCGAATTCTTCATCTAACTTTGCCTTAAGATCAGCCATATCTTGTGGATTCTAGTTTTTCACACGGACAAAGGAGACACCCATGTACTTGGTACAAAGCCTCCAAATTGAGTCTTCAAGTCGTGGCTTATTAATGGAATGGCCTATAACAAAGCCTCCTGAATCAACTTGGATGGACTAGGGTTTCTTACCATCTACTTTTTGGCGTTGCATTTCAAGTTCTGCTATTTTCTTTGAGACTCGTTGGACCTTGCACATGTTGCTACTTTGGACACTAGTGGGTGAAGTGATTTGTGCCCCATTGCTTGCACCTAAACTAGGGTTAGATAATGTTGTCAAACGAGGGCCAATTTGTACAGTTAGAACAAGGTGCCCTCCCTCACATGGCACACTTGGGATGCCATGAAGAGGACCCATGTTTTGGGATGTAGTTGGCATGAATGACCAACCCTATTCACTTGAACTAGCAAGCTTGGGAGGTGGGTCAATGGCAAGTAATTTTGTTTGATGACCATAATTTAATTACTGTTGTTTTTTGGCCTTTTGTTCCTTTCCATGCACACACAGTTAGCAACACCATTTCTAGCCACAGATGATGGGTAAAACAAACATTAATTTGCTCACCAACTACCACTTATGATTTTTGAAGTCCAAAGTTGGTTTGGCTTTTGCCAAATTGGTTCTAACTATGGACCAAATTTGGTGATTGCATTTACATGTGCTTTCCTAGCAGTCTCCCACAACCACATAGAAGGAACATCCCCACATCCTTGCATAAAAAATTGTTTTACCCATTCACATTTTCACTAATGCATGAATGGACATTCACACCTTGTGAAATTGATGGGTTCAACATCCTTTTGTCTAATTTTGGCAATATCTTGTTGCATTTAATGCAAACCACACATCTTGTGGTCTAGATAATGGAGTTGATAGGCGAACTAGTGAATGATCATATTTTAGTAATTTTGTCCAATAATGTAATGTGTACATTATAATGATAATAATGAAACACAACCGCAATCCTATGAGTTCATCTTAAACAATTTGCTGGCCCTACAAAAAAAACTAATTGGCTTGTTATTAAATGTTCATGGCCAACCAATTGCTTAAGGTCCCTTCATTTAGCAACTTGCACTGTATTGAGTTCATGATTTAACAATCCTAGATTAAAACCTAAAGTTTAATTACAATTAAAGTTTTTTCAAGCACTTGGTTTATTTCTATTTGTTTGACCCTTGTTCCAAAGCCAAGGCATTTGGCATCTTGTAAAAATAAGGTAGTTCAAAAGAACTACACAACAGACACACCCTTACATTAGCTCAAAATAACTACACAACATATGCACCCTAACAACATCTACCAATTAAGGTTGAGTTTACCATGACCTTCTCACAAGGTGACTTGTGTCTCTTTGGTTTAGGAGGTCCTTGGGAATGCATAGATGTGGAGCTTCGGGGCGTGACATCATCTTGCTCATTGTCTATGCCTTAATTTTTTTCAAATTTTGGCTCCCACTCAAGTTCTTCATCTTGTTCTTCTCACGAATCAGCTAGTCACTCCCTTCCAGTTGGTTTGCGAATAGACTCTTCACTATTGTCCTACACTTCAAACATTTTTGTAACTTGCTGCCTTGTTTATATTATAACTTGGTTTTTTGTTCTTCGTGGGGTGCACCTAGGAAGATCAATTCTAATAGTTTATTCTATTGACAAGTCCTAGAAGTGATGTTGCGACTGTGATATCAACCAAAAACATCAAATTCCGATTAACACCAAAATAATTATATGCGAAGATGACATGTGTGCAGCTAATATGAACATTAGGTTGTAACACTAGGAAGGAGATTGGCACTGGGGAGCAAAAGGGATCACTACAAGTGTAGATAACTATTATAGCCTAGAAGCCCAAAAAACTAAGAGAAGCACCAATGATCTTCATGATCAAAGTTGTAAAGTCCAAGAGAGGAGGGCGTTTTTATGAGACTAAATTGATTACAAGACAAAAATGAATAATGCTAAAAGAACCTAAGATAGGAGAGAGGTGACAAAAATGAACAATGTTAAAGAACCTAAGACAAGACAAAGGTGATAGTTGTGAGCAATGCTAAAAGAACCTAAGACATGAGAGAGGTGACAGAAATGAACAATGTTAAAAGAACCGAAGATAAGAGAGAGGTGATAGTTGTGAGTAATGTTAAAAGAACTTAAAACAGGAGAGAGGTGACAAAAGTGAACAATGCTAAAAGGTTTTGGAGGACATTTCAGTTGAACCATGAAGTTGTATGGCACATTCAAATGGGAAATTGCATAGGCACATGTTTAGGGTTCCTTACACAATTCTACATTGTTCTACCATGAGATTTCAATTTGACCTAAGCACAATGCATCCCTTTCATGCACTTTCAAGCATAGTGTTACTGTCCGCTCTACATGTATGAGTGGAGCTACAATGGCAAGGTAGTGAGCTTATAATTCCTCAACAGCTTGCAACAAGCCACATTCTCGCATATGTGCCTAGTTATTTGTAACTTGGCGCCTTCTGACCTCCTTGTAATTGACAATAGATGAGGTCATTTCTGTTCCATTCGAGCTTCCCTCCCTACTGGTGACACTATTTTCATCAGTTGCAAAGATATCTCTAGTGATGTCTAGATCCATTCTGCTCCTCCCATTTGACTCCCAGCCCCTTTCGAAATGGATCATGTCTAACTGACAATAATTTTCAATGCACTTTCATGCAAGGTGTGTATGAACATGACAATGTACCCTGCGCTCTTTTTGTAATTTCAGCAATGAACCTTGGCTATCAATCTTGCCCCACCTAGCTTGTTGTAGGGGAGACAAACGGGCCATAAACTGGTCATTCTACGTACCATGAAAAAAACAGTTGCTGTCATGGATTTCCAAGATTACACCCCTTGCCAATGTCTGATGTTGGCCCACCCTTGTTTGTGTTGTTTCCATTGTTGCACACAACTTTGCTTTGTTACATAGCTTATAGTCATGGTCATGAACTTTATGGTCATTTTCAATATTTCACATCCTTTGTCCACCCTTGTTACATTTCAATTGCAAAATAATCTTATGGCAGAGTAAAAACAAAAGAAAAATTCCCTCAAAATCACAACTGAAATATTTCATACTGCACATTACTTTACTCAAGCCCATAAAGGTAGGAAACTTGTTCATTGAATTTGTAGAAAGATCTTCCGGTGTTTTGGGTTAATGGTTGGAGGTAAACATATAGCAAGTGGTAGCCACCCCTCGGTAGTGCACAACTAAGATGGGAGTTGCAATGGTCTCAATGTACATGAGCATTACAAGTAAACACAACTACAAGTTGAACTTTGCAATTCAGTTCACTAGACAAATCTAACAAGAACTAGTTGCTAAAAAATCCTTGTCTTATTACAACATTGGTCAATAAATGACACTAGAATAAAATCTTTTAGAGAGTGGTCAAGGCACATCAACTAAGCCCTCCATCCATTTGTAATATCTTCAACATTATAACCAAGCCTGCTTTCCCATCACAATCTACTTACTTTTGCAACCCAATCAACCGTAAATTTGATGGGGTTGTGATAGCTAAAGTTCACCCCCGCTCTCTCTCTCATAGGGAGCAGCTTACAAAAGCTTCTTATTGTGGCTAAACATAGATGTAAGTACTTTCTAAACCTGGGATACACTCCACAAATGTATAGTTCACAAGGTCAGTGAAAGAATTTTCACTTGCAACTACAGCTTCCCGGTTGCATAATCAAGGGAATTTTTTGGAAGCTTTTTTTTATTATTGGTAGCCACTTGTCCCACTTGTAGATAATGCATGTGTTCATAAGAATTGCAAGATAGAAAGAAATTGAGTATTTGAGATGTGGCCATTAGTTGATAACCAAACAAAATATCCCCAAAAAAATATGTTTTTTTAGTCTCACAAATCTCCCCAGTTCCAACATGAGGGAGCATTTCCTTTTGCAGAATCTCTTTTGCATACCTGCAACCACAACACAAACCTCTTGATGTCAAGTAAAGATAAAATTCACTTTAAAGATGATAAACAAAGAAGATGACTTTAATACTTTCAAGTTTAAGATGAAGAACACTAGTAGAAAATGGCCATTTTACAACTGGTCCATGCGACTAAGTTTTAGTTGCAAGCGACATTTGCAACTAAAATCTTAATAATCGCGTTGGACAAGTCGCATAGGACACTAGTCGCAAACGACAACGAATTTTGGATGAAGAAAAAAGTCAACAAAATACGCCTTCATCCTTTGACTTGTCATATACATATTATCGTTTACAACTAGGATGCGACTTTTTTGGTGAACAATGGGAACAATTTATGTGTTGCCACGTGTCCCAACTTTTAATAATTAATTTTTTTTATTCTTTTGAAATAATCCAAGAATTTTAATTTTTATGTTTAGATGGTTTGAATTGTGACACGTGGAATATTAATTGAATTTGTCCAAATTCAATTTAAATCAATATTTAGGTATGTAGGTTGAACTAGGTACCT
>Ga0209611_10003115_pt1 | contig 28980 bp, 20 predicted proteins | sample S1TSphgellanicum_3_FD_187693 | JGI IMG/M metagenome (GOLD analysis project Ga0209611, IMG submission 187693) | Host-associated microbial communities from peat moss isolated from Minnesota, USA - S1T2_Fc - Sphagnum magellanicum MG (SPAdes) (version 2) | ecosystem: Host-associated > Plants > Peat...
GCATAATGTTATTAGGTACTTGTTATCATAAATGCACAAATGAGGAAATGAATATTACCTCAAAAACATATTCACAATGAAATGAATGTTTGGGTGTGCTGCCCACTCCATGGATCAAGAAAGTTGACAAGAGCTCCACAAAGGAAAGCCCAATCTATTGTACAGTTTTCACAAATTGGATCTTAAGGATTCTTGGCATTTACCTGTTCATACTTTTGGTAGCAGTAATCCTTGGGATGTACTTGACCTAGTGTAGTACCTGGGCCAGTTTGACACTAATTATATTATTTTCAGAAATGTTGAAATTTTCAAAAAATGTTTCTTTATCAGAAATGAATTTTTCTTGAAGGAAATTAAAGAATCTGATGGAATATTTTGAAATATATCATTTTTCATAATGAAATCTTAAAATTAATTAGTTATTTATTTATTTGACACACGTGTTTTGAAGTGGCCAATTAAAGTATTATTTGAGGATGAGAAGGAAGTTAGTATATTAATGTTAGGAGTTCGAAAATCTTCAGGCAACTGAGAGAGGTTATTGGTGCAACTAGATGTAATTGCATGTGTTCGTTACAATGTCCATTTGTTGTGGAATTACATTGAGAAGGAAAGAGGAGAAATGTTTTAAGATTCCATAGAACTTGTGAAGAGGAGGAAGAGGTGGCTAGGAAGGGGATAAGACCATGGCTATCAGCCAAGTTGACCCCATTCTAATACCAACAGAATAGTGTATACCACAGTACCTTGGCAAACACATGTCTGTGAAATAATTAATTGATTTTGAAATTTTCATTTCAACAAATAGAATAGTCCTGAAAATTCAATACTTTCTTTCACAATTTTTTTGAAAATTTCTATAACATTTTTAAAAATAATATGATTTGTGTCAAAGCTGCCAAGGCACTACCGCATTTGAAATGTATGTATTGCAAACTCTTCAATGGAGTAAAGTATTTAGGAGGGTCCAAATTTTTTAAGCAGTATCAAAATATTGTGACAGTGCCATTCCATTTTTTTACTCCTTTACATAGTCCTATTTGACCATGTAAAAATACAAAATAAATGAGATTGATAAAATCTAGAATTGTAATGGTTTAAAAATATAATACTTATAAACAAGCAATACCACTTTTTTTTTTCATTATAATCATCACAATTCCTCCCCCATTAACTTGATTTGAATCCCATGATTCTTGTGAATTCTTTTCAAAATCAGTTTGGGGGTTGCTATTTGGGGTGCAAGGGTGAGGGGACTAGGTTTAGAGATTGGGGGTGAAATTTGGGTTGCAAAATTTATGTGCACCTTAAAACATTTCAAGTTTTGGGGCACATTTATTGTAGGAACCTAAAATGGTCACACACTTATGACACCCACACTGGCAAAGGCGATGATGTGTTGCCTATGTGGCACATACATGACATTGGACATGACATTCGAAAACTCATTGGGAACTCACATTTTCCTAGGTAAGAACACATGTTCACATGTTTCTACATGTTCCTCACATCCCACATGGGAACAACCTTTAGAGTGGGGAACCTTGGCTCGTAAACAAAACATATGTTTTCCCATGTTAGAAATATTTTTAAAATATTGAACTTTTTTTTTCTTCAAAACCTACCTACATCATTTTAGAAAAAAACTTACATCAACATAGGTTTTTCCTGAAATGACAGGAAAACAAAATTGGACAAAAAAATTTGTTATTTTCCAACACGGAGGTCATTTTATAAAAAACCTATGTCAATGTAGGTTTTTAATAAATAATGTAAGTTCTAGGCTGGAAATGAAAAAAATGAAAAAACTTGACCTTTTTATTAAAAAAATTAAACCTATGTTGATGTAGATATTTTGGAAATGATGTAGCTTTTAGAAAACTGGAAAAAAAAACTGATTTAAAAAAATGACATAAGTTTTCAAAAATAAATAAATAAATAAATATTCTAAAACTTTCAAAATCTACATCAGTTTTTAAAATCCTACATCAACTTAGGTATTTTTCAATGTAAGTTTTTTTTAAATGACAAAGGTTTCAGGAAAAAAAAACTGAATTTTTTTTCCTTCTTAAAGCTCCATCATTTTCAATACTAATAGAATTGAACATACAACCGGACTGACCTTGTAACCAACCTCCTATGGGACTAGAATTGGATATAAAACCAGGCTACTATCATCCAACATCCCATAACCTAACCCATCATCCGTGATTATACATATACTAAGATTCCTATGGTTAATAACAAAAGTAAGATAATTCATTCATTAACTTTAGCTCGTTGTTCTTGAATAAAATTCATCCACGAACATCTTTTTTTCATCTACATAAATACAATTGCATCCATAAATTTTTTATTATCCATCCATAACAAATTCATTCATTCACCATCATCCACATTGCATGCCCTGAACATTCCTACAAGGTAAGAGCTTTCAAGAGTTCCCAAATGATGCAATTCAAGAAGATACTAACTGATCTTACCTTTTTCCAAAATTGCCATGGACTTAACAAAACATGTCTCAACTCTCAACTCTCGACCCAATACCAGGAGACAGATCTGGTGTGACAATAAAGGTATTCCTGTCAAGTTGTGATTGATTGAGAGAAGATTGAAGTGCATGAGTAGCGGCCACCTTGTTGTGCACGACATTGCTAAAAACTAGTATACAGGTTCATCACCCAAGGTTGAAGATATAAGCATGCTTCTGAAAGATCCTCTCACTTGCTCCTTTCCTAGACATCTGTCCAAGACGACAACCCAGGTGCATTCAACAAGCAGAGGTTCCAGTACCAATGCCAAAGAGTTTCTGGTAGCCAACCTGAGGAATGAATTTACAATTGCCACCCTTTTAATACACACTGACTAATCCTCAGGGAGATATCGGTCCTTCCTTGCTTTGAAGAGCAACCTCTGCCAAAATGACAACACCCAGGTCAAACTTTGCTTGCAGTTAAAAGGCAGTAGTAGCACAAACAAAAAAAGACCTGGAATGACATCTAAATGGGGTTAAATGTGCTGTTAGTAACATTCTCACAAAGGATAGGACAAAAGTTATTACATGACAAATGATAGAAAGAGCAAACATTAGCAAGGACAGGTTCAGGATTGAGGTATTAATTACTGCAAGAATTTTGGTGTAGGCCTTGAATCCAGTAAGAAAACGAGTGTAAGTGCTGTTGCTTTTACGGTCATTAGCAATCAACCGGATCCTTGGCACCAAATATTGTGCAACCTGGAACAATCCACAAATAAGTTGCACAATCTCTGACAAAATTGCATCTCACTGATGAGTGTTGGTTGCAACTTGGGCGAGATAAAAACATTGTTGACTTAACTCTCCCACAGCCCATCTTTTAAGTGATGGCCATGAATTCTATAGAGACACAGTCAAAGGCAAAGGCAGATGTGTGGCATGGATGAGAAACAATACACAAGTGCAGAACAATGATCTGAAGAAAGTGTTAAGTAAGCACTAAGAAGTGTGACTTCAATAACATTGGAGACAAGTCATTCCATACCTTGTCAGCAGGTTCTGCCAATGCATTGATGAAAAATTTTGCCTGTCACCACCCCACAAGCAATAGCCCATAATCCACACAGTGGAGTCTACTATTTGCAGAATCCAAAATGTCTTGAAGCTGAAACATGCTCCATACTAATAGGCACATTGATACTGTTGAAAATCTATGAGCATGTAAGTTCTAGATCATTTCAAGCCATGATGTGAAGTCGCATGTGGATATTTACCACGCGGGTGTCACCCCCAGTCATGAGAAGGTCCGTGGTCACCATACCTGGCTATTCACATAAAACACAAATAAGTCTACCTTCAAATAACAATATGTTTGCCTGAAGTAGTGAACCCAAATCATTAGTGAACGCATAAGGATTTCAGCAATCTAAGACTCTGTCCTTTACACCTGAAACCTTAGCTATTCAACAAATTTCTTGTATGTTAAACACTGAACAGCCATTGGACTAATCATGTCAGCGGGGAATACTGTTGGTCAATAATCTTTCCTAGTGGACCCTCACATGACCACTTAAATTAAGTAGAATGACAGGCAAGTATATTGATGTACTTCGACTGCAGGATGATAGACAAGATGCTACTATGATTTGTGTGTGGGGTTGAGGTAATAAGATACTCACCCTGTGACTCTCCAAACTTTCTTCAACAAGAAAATGAAACAGTCAGGGACAGAGGCTCACAGAGAGATTGTGAACTACAACTTTCTTGATGCCTTGCATTTTTAGCTCTGCCTGAACACAGGTCAATACACACAAACAAGTTGTAAAATGCTATCTTCAAGGTCAAGTAGAATGACACATGACTAATGGGCTCATCAGATACACATGGACAATTCATCTTTAACTCCATTGGCTGTGATAGCTGTATATACAAGGAGATGGTGAATGCTCTAATCTACCATGTGAAGAACAAGTAGGAGCAGACATCAATGTACAAAACCTCAATAGTAGTTCCTTAAATGCAAAGTGGCATAGGAGATGCTCCCTAGACACGAGAAGGCTGGAGTCCCTTCAAATAAACTGTCTATTGTTTCCACTGGAGCAAATGTTTACTTTTAGAGATGAACATGTTCCGATGGTCTTAAATGTACAGTACATGCTCCCCATTTGCTCTGCCCATGATTTGGAAGCCCCTGAGTTCATACACTTTAGATTGTGTGATAGCTCTTACCCTTGCTGGTATCATTTAGCATGCACCTGAAGTGGTTCCAAACCAGACACAAAGTGACTAATGAGCCCTAACAATAGGCTATTAGATAGTTCCAAACCTGTAAAGACTTAGTGAACTGGGCAAGGCTGCGTTTTGTAGCTCCATAAGCCGCAAACCTGTGACCCCATAAGCACATTACTAGCCACAGGTCATAATCCATTGATGGCTCCATATGTCACATAAGGGGAACATGTGCCAGTGGCTCCAAGTGGCAATTAAGAAAACATCATGCAAATTTAACCTTGTCATGCACATCCAGACACCATCCGAACCCCATCACCTTCAGCATATAAGTAACAGAACTTAATACAACAGCACAGTTGTTGTGGACAATCTGATGGGTGCACAGATTGTGTGTTCCCCAACCTTGGAGTTGCATTGCCATCAGCTCCAGCACCATCCATGTTGAAAATGTGGCCTCCCCTATTCTGCTCTCGCATTAACCTAATTGCCTGGTAATCAAAACTTTTGGGATGCCACTATATTAACAATCTTCTCTTAACCACTGCATTCACAAATCATTCTATCAGGAGGTCCTCATATTAGCCATTCGTTGTGACCATCAAGCAATAAAGGGACATAACATTGGTCACTCTTTCTCCCTTCTTGCCTCCATCTAAACTGGCTGCAAGGTTCATGGCCACAAAGCTCCTTTGAATGCTGAAAATTAGAAAAAAAAATAGAAGCCTACCCTTCATTCCAGTGCCAGTAGCTGACCACTCTCCAATCCCAATGCAATTGCATACAACCAAATGGTTTGACAAGGCTGTCAAGTATCTATTATCAATCAGTTGCAAAAGTAAGATGTAGACCTCCCTGAACTAAGGAAAGAAACTAACACCTCTGAATTAGAGAAGGAGCATATCTATGAAATTGCAGAGAAATCTCCACAACACAACACCTGGAAGGTAACACAAGAAAGAGTGCAGTCATAACTTTATGAGGTACACTCACAAAGTGCCAGACCATCATCATCATCGCAAATAGCAGTGATGAACTGCCATGACTACCCACTGCCTTTATCAGCTCCCAACTGCAGTTGTAGATAAGTATGTACTAATCAGCCCAAAACCTCAGGCAAACCACTCTACAAAATCTGCCTTGTGAGTTTCTGTCACAATTCCAAAAGAAATGGGAGGTTTCACTCATGATGTTTGTTAGCACACAAGCAACATGGGATTAGAGAAGGAGAATTTGCAAAAAAGTGATACCTGCCGACAACAGAGCATTACACCAAGAGTGTTTGTTTCCACAATTTGCCTATCAACACAATCAACAAACAACAGCAAATCTGAGACTCTGGCCACTTAAAAATCGCACAGCTGCTTGAAATTTTGACAAGGAGTGACTGGCGGCTTAGAAGTTAGTGAAGAAATAATGGGGCTAATGGTCTTTCATCTTCCCCCAGAGGTCAAGAAACATGTCAAAAGCTAGTGGATAACTGTGTAGTTGAATGCCTTAAACACAGTGCCATCCTTGCTTTGCTGTTGAGAGTGTATGCAGGTCACACTACAATGTCCCAAAGCTACATGTGACAGAAGATTACATGATGTCAGCATCAGTAAACTCCACTAGCGGCTTATAGGTATAAGCATTTGTGCCCGCATTGTTTATCTGTTAGCCATCCCAAGCCAAATTCACACATTCCCATTTAAGCTTTACATTGGAATAGAAGCAAAAGAATAAGTCCAAGAAAAGCATGAAAGTTTTGAAGAAGCAAAAATTGTTGATCTTAGTACAAGCACTCTCTAGGACAAAAGACTTATTATTTTCACACCTAGAAAAGTCATGATCCCCTTATACACTTGCTTTAGGTATGCCCACCCCTTTGGAGTTGGTTATCAAGGCTGCAAATTTGACAACAAAAGGTGGCATATCAATAAATTCTACTGCCAAACTCAGATGGCCAAAACACTGCACAAGAAATGAAATGAAGCATTACTGTCAGAGAAGAAGGAAATGATTGTAACCCAAATGTCAATGTGACCAAGCTTGCTCTTTGCCATGTCCACCAGTGCTTGTATACTTTTGGAATCTCGTACATCACAAGCCATTCCCTGTCAATCATCAACCAAACGTTAATTAATCCAAGTAAATAATCTGCATTTGGAAAATTAGGAAATTGCATATTTAATGATTCTTAGCATTGTATATAATTTCATAAACAGTGCACCTGGAAATTGCAAAGCATACCAATATTTTTTGCTCCTCAAATTCCTTCTTAAGATCCTGCACAGTGTTCTCAACCCGCTCCGCTGAATAATAGGATATTAAAAGAGCTTTTTCAGTGACCAAAAACCACTGGGTGATAACTATCCAACTGACACCATGGACAGAATGCAGATTATGCAGGTCATGCCATGTCAGAAGATTTCAGATATGGAATGCAGATTGTTAGCTGTGTTTCTAGAGGTCATACATCATGCTGGTCTTGTGAACATGTAAATTGTGTGCCATATTTGATGCACCCACATTTGCCAATGGGGGGCCCAAAAAACAAATTGGTGGGCACCGGTAGCAGTTTTGAAGACTGCTGCTTTTTCGTCATCCCTGATATTTTCTGCCAAGGTTCAAGACTTCCAATTCTATAAGGTTCAATTTCTATAATTTAGTATCTGAAGCACAAATGTGATAGGGTTTTGATTCTTGAAACCCTAACAAGATCCTCATATGAAACAGCAAGGTACTTGCCTGATCTTGAGCAGATGACGACGTTGTCCCCAAACCGCAGAAATTCTCTGGCAAGTGCTAATCCCACTCCTACAATTCCCACAGCCACAGGAGGATCCAGAATGAAAATCATTTTCAAGAAAGTATCGAAAACCACACATATCTGTACTACAGATGGAGGTTTCTCGATGAAACTCTCTCTTAATCAAGGAAAGTAATGTGAGGAAGGCAAGCACGAAATCCAAACCTGGTGCACTACAAAAATGGCACCACGTGTGCTAACCTTTGGTGGAACCGGTGATGAGTACATTCAATGGATCTACGCTGCTGCTGGTTCCAGAAGATTGCTTCACAGCAGGAGATGATGATAATGATGACGACGATGATGATTCTTCTTCTTGTTTCACTGGAGCAACCGCACAGATCAAAGCTCTTCCCATCTTCTTGCTGCTCCTTTCATGCAATTGCTTCCGGCGAAGAAAGTGGGCTCCAACAATTGTTGTGGAGACTTGAAACAAACTCTGTTGTTGTTGCTGCTGCTGCTTGCAATAGAAGCCGCCATAAGCGACTGAAGAGGCAACAAATGGTGCAGGTCTCAGAGCTCCTCCGAATTGCTGTAATCCTACTGCAGTAGTCACAGAAAGTGCAGCCATTTCCCACTAGAGCTAAAACGAATCCTGTGAAGCGAGAGAGAGAGAGAGAGAGAAGAAGCTGAAAGCCAAGCGCCAAGAGCACACTGCAGTGCACCAGGGAAGCTTGCGCGACGAAGGAAGGATTGAAGCGCAATCCAGAAGAAGGACAAATCTACGGAATTTCTAGAATTCAGATCTCATAAAATGGTAGATTTCTAGGGCATAGCTGGCGTTGATGTTTTTTGGTTTTATGCATGAAATCCATAATTTTAGGAGGATATTTTGATTGGCCCATCACCTAAAAAACACTGAAACTTGAGAGGCTCCCAAAATAACAAATTTCTATTTGAGGATGGATGGATGGAGTGCACCCCTTTTTAGCTCACCTATTTAGGGGAGAAGGGAAGAACTTTGGCAAAGGACCATCCATATAAAATGTGGTGCTATTGGGAATACACTAGGGAAACACATTGGGAACTTGGAGAATATCATGGGGAACAGCATTGGGAACATATGAAAATTCCAATGACAATGATTCATTGGAATTGGTTTAGTTGGGACAAGTTTAAGTTTTATATGTTGTTGTACATTGAATAATTTCAAATTGGAGTTTGTCATGATGGAATTGTTTTGATACTATGCATGCATGGTATTCAATCTCGTTTTTTTTTAAATTTGTTTCATAAAATTTATAAATTTGAATGATTTTTTTTTGTAATTATGTAAATATTATTTTGAAAATTATATGCACAAAAGAAAGAAGTAACAAATGCGAAAACACATAATGATTGAATGACAATATGTTTCAAACACAAAATAAGAATGAAGGTTGACAATAAAATTAAAGATATTAGAGTTGTTTAGAGTTGTGTTAAATTCAATAGATTGTGGTTTTGAATGGAGCATTTTTTTTCATGTGTTTTTTTATGTTTGGGCATCATCCACATATTTTTATCTCCTTCCATATGGTTTGCATTCATTTAAAATGTTACACAACAAGTGATGTTCACCTTCTATGTGAAAAGAAATAATTGAATAAATTAATAGACCAAAAAAAAAGTGTGTTATTTTCTTCAATGTTTTTTAATGTAGTTTTTCTTTTGAATAAAAACTTATTTTAATATGTTTTTGAACATTTGATTAAGTTTTGTGCATTAGATCATTATTATATAACATAAGTCAAGTGATATCAACACTTTCATATTTTTACAAACATGTTTCAAATGACGTCCAATTCATCCTTCAAAAGAGAGGGAAAATAAATTAAATACTTAAAATGTACATTTGTCAAATTATTTAAATAAGATGACACAAAAAAATTTAAAAATTGAATATGCAATAATACAAAAGAAAATTGATTGAATAATGGTCAAAGAGGTATAGTTGTGAATAATATTAGCTTTGAAATCCACATTTAACATTTTGTTGTCTTGTAAAATCAATCTTCAACGCGCCTATGATAAATAAAATTGAATTATATTCAATACAATTAGACAAGCTGCACATAATAACATAATAATTTCAAAAGTATACACTTTGGATAATTCTAAAAAAAGACCCAAATCCCACAATAAATGACAAATTCCATTACTCATATGATAACACAACGTCAATAAAGTAAAATTGACTACGCTTAAAATGAGCCAATGAAAATAAAAAACTGAATAAGAATTTACAATGAATGTTTACAAAGCATTATGTATTCACAATTGATTAAGTTTGTGACTTTTTATTTTTATTTTTTGAAATTCATTAACTAAATATTCAATTTGGACCATCATTAATTGTATGGGCATCTATCAACATTATTTTCATTACACATGCCAATTCTTGATGATAAATCCTAATAAATTTACAATATAAAAATTATTGATTTTCTATCATATGAATTTAAAATCTTTGCAACTTATGGTAACCCTTTAAATTATTATTGGCATGTGTGCATGTCTTTTTGAACTCATTTGATGATCCTTGTCCCTTTTGCAAATATGATTTACTGGAAAAATAATTCATCTTGTCTATTACATAATTCTATTGAACATGGATATCATTTTTATATTTACATCCTATTTATCATCGTAGTACCTTGGTATCTTTAACATTAATTATATTATTTGTGAGACTTTATAATTGGTAAATTTACTTTTTTCAAAGAAAAACAATTATGAAAAAAAACAAGCTTTTTGGAATATTCAGAAATTGGAAATGAATTTTCTTTCTTTTCATTAATTATTCTACAAGCATGTGTTGAAGCTCTACCTTATTATATGAATCAAAACATTCAAGCAATCTTTAAAAGATTATGAATCCTGTGTGTTTTTGACATCGCATGAATACGTTGTAAGTGTTAGAACTTATTTTCAAATCAGTGTCATTAATCAAATCACATGGATAAGAGGATGAATGACTTGTTATCAACTTTAGAAAGAGCAAAAAGGAAACATATAAGATGTAAGAAAAGGGAAGAAGGAAAAGAAAGGATATAATTTGTGGGCAATACACCAATATTTGCAAATTGAGGTGAGCAAGACTTTTAAAACCATAAAAGTTGATAAGAATTTCTTTTTCTAATTATAAACATATCTGATATTCTATGTAGTTGAATCCTTTTGATTTCAAAATTTATTTTACTCAAAAATTTAATATTCTGATTACATCAATTGCATATATTTCATAAATCCCATGTTTTTCAACGTTCCTTCACACAGGCTTTGAAAGGCTTTAACATTTCTGTACATTCTATCACACAAAGGCTTTGAATGTTTTGAGATTCCTTTGCACATGTTATTTAATAATGCATTTGAGGTTGAAGACGGCTCAATTTGCAACATGTATTTTCCCTTTTTAACCACCTTTCAAATTCATTTGGTCGTTACATCATTCAAGGTAAAAACCCTAACCCTAATTTGCGACATGCATTTTCCCATTTTAACCACCTTTCAAATTCATTTGGTCGTTACATCATTCAAGGTAAAAACCCTAGCCCTAATCCCAGAGGGGCCTTCCAGAGGGGGCTCTTCGTCGGCATTTCTACATTTTAGGGTTACCTCAAGTAACTAGAAACAATTCCTTCCTTACTATGAAAGTTAGTTCATTGCTTTTGACGACGCCCCCCCTGACAGAACTCCTTTTCTGAAGTTCCAGGGATATTATGCATAATATTGTAGAAGAAAATTATACGCGAGATTTCGATGTTCCAGTAGACAGGTCAACACCAGCTCATAGGAAAAAGCACCGGCATTGGTTTGAGACTGGTAGCTAGCGCCTCGGAAATCCGAAGCCCCATCAAAGTTTCTTTCTGCTCGCACCGACACCCACTTTGCGAAGAAAACAAAGTGGTAACGCCTCTTGGCACAAGCATTTCGACCCCAAAAACATACCCTCAGAACTACAGACGCGTATGCTTATTCCTGCTTCAGAAACCTAAAAACAGAAACCTGAAGCAGAAGTTCACAGTTTCCATACAAAACACGTATAAAGCAGCCATTAAGAGAAAACCAAGCTTGGTCAGAGTCACCTATAGAAACTCGTTGCAACACAGCAGAAGGAAATAGGCCCAGTGATCAAAACACGCACTACCATAAGCATTCAAAAGCCTCATAAAAAGAACCAGGACAACACAAAGCAACTTAAAGCTCCTCAATATAGGCAACCCAGCCTTTTAAGATCTCTATTCAAATTGCTGCAAGAAGCGTCCGCTCATGGTTACTCCAACGGCTTCGACGTGAAACAAATAACAGACAGAAATATAAGCAAGGAGAGAAAAAACGAAAACAAAACAAATTTCTCATAAATCATCATCAGCGACCGATACAGGATAACCTCCTTAGCTCCCACATTACGGAAGAATGGCCCAAACTTTACGAACATCAATCCTGGAGATGGAACGGTTGTGGAGCTGCGATTCTACTTTATAGGACAGCCGTGTGTGTGTTCTAATCGGCAGGTCCCCCAAGACACTAGCAGGCGAGGGAGACAGACCGGAGGCGCCGGAGGATTAGGGTTAGGGTTTATGGTCGTCACGTGCAAAACTCGAGGCCTAGATCGAGATCTCGTAGTTCCTCGACACGTGATTCTGCTCCTCGATTAAGCCGTGTCCCCTCGATTTTGGGACTTCGATTCTCGCTTGCTTCTCTCCCGAGTCAGCAGTCCTTCGAAGCTTTTCCCTTATCTGCATGCGAAGTTGTTGTTGCTCTCGTGTTCTGGCGATGGCGGATTGCTTTGCCATTCCCTTCCTTGGCTCCTTTCCTTCTGTCTCTTTTCTTCTATCCATGTTCCTGGCTTGTTAGTACACTTGTTCTTGTTCTTCTGTCTTTTTTCTGTTTTTGAAATTGTGAAATTCGTGCAAATCTGCTGCGTGTGTTGTTGTTGTGGTCCATTGTCGCGGCTCTGCTGCGGCTATGGAGATTCCTGAACGGAACAAGAGTAAGTTACGGGGCCCCAAGACTTACGAGGAAGAGCCACGCCGCGACCCTAGCTTGCAGATAAATTCCAAGGTGAGAGTCTGAGACCGAACGTTGCGGCAGTTATTGTTTCCGGTAAACTTTTTTGTTTCCTTCCAAGGAAAAATGTGCAGACATTGGGGTTTTTGCTTATACTCGCAAAGAATACTCGCCTTGCAGTTGCCAGCATGATTGTACATGTATTCAAGTGAAACTGCGGGAGTGTCTTCTTCTTTGCTTAGATTGTATATTACTTGAGAAAACGACTGTCCATCATGATTCTGTGGAATTTTTTAGTGTTGAGTTTTTACATTGCTTTGGTCTGCGCAAGCAAACAAAAATCATGCAACCGTAGTCTCTCCACATGTGCAATGCATGTGATAAATGGGCTGACATTGGACCTCCTGATAGTGTAATAAGCGTTCTGTATAGAAGCCATTTTGGAATTTGCAGGGTTGGATTGACAGTGGGAAGCAAAACTGAATGGATAAGCATCATTTGCAACCTAATGAAAGAAAAACCTGAACCAGAGTTGTGGGATTTGAGGAAGGAAGCTTTTGGAAAATTGAGAACTTCTTTGTGGGCTTTCATTGTTTCTCTATACAGGAGCCTTTCAATGCAGAGCCATCACCATTTGCACTCAGTCGGTCCTACATTACTCCTGAGGACAAGTTCTACAAAAGAAACCATGGACCTATTCCTGTCCTTATGGAGCCTTCCACGTTCGTGTTCTGTCTTTCTTTCTTTTTCCCTCAGAGCTAGGCAAGGAAATGTTGTAGCAGGTTGGAGAAATAGACCAAGTGAAAAATTGTTTATGGATTTGAGAACAACTCAATAATTCATAGCTATTTGTTTGTTTGTTTTTGGAATCAATTTTTGAAAGGTCATGCTCATCTTCCAGGTATCATTTGGTGCTCACTGGACTGGTGGAAAAACCACTTTCTCTGTCACTTGAATACTTGCGGTAAGTGTACTGAATCACAACTGGAACATTCTGCAGGGCGTGATGAATTCTTATTGTTTATGAGGTGATAAGGGTGGGTTGTGCTTGCACTTTGAAACAAGAGGACCTTTTTTTCTTTCCCTGATTTTTCACATCATTGTGTGCAGGCAGCTGCCAAAACATGTGGTTACTGCAACCTTGCAGGTAGTTTGGGGACACTCTGTTGCACCACCTACCTCATCATAAAATTAAGTGGACCTCATCTTTCAACACAGAGAATCAGGGTCACAAATAGGGAAGCTTTCAGTCATTTTGAATCCGGTGCATGAAGTAAATTTGGCAATTGAAGTCAAGTCTGAATGGCAGGGAAGCACAGAAGCAAGTTTTATAGCCCATGTTATTCTATTATTCTGAGATGGGCTAAGGCTAGCATTCCCTTTAGGAGGCTCAAGGCAGCTGTTACTTGACTTATCCAGTTGTCTGACATTAGGATGGTCCATGACTCTTTTGAAGCTCCATTATCTGTTAATAGTAGCATGTGTGGTACTAGAGGTTTTAGCAATATTGATTCAGGGGCAAGTTCAGTGTGCAGGAAATCGAAGGACAGAAATGAGTACTAGAAGGAAAGTCAAAGGAGTTGGTTGGGGTGCTGCAGCTCTTGGTACAGGTAATTTCTCTGCATTCCCATATCCAACATGTCTTTCCCCCATTTAACAGGTCGTGCATCCCTTTGAACTTGAGGTTTGTAGCATGAATAACACGGTTGTAATTCTGACTCTGCCAGGTCTATTTATTGTATTTAGGTTTCTGACATACATCAGTTTCCTATGCACCAGGTTATGCTATTTCATGATTCAGGTCTTGCATTGTATGCTGCCTAAAGCTTCAGCTTCTTCTCTTCTTCTGTTTGTGTTAACAAAAGATACTTGCAAAGACCTGTATTGACTTATTTTTGTGGTTTTATGTTTCACAGCTGCTTGGGGAGGAGCTAGGCTTTCCGATGTGCTTACTCTGGCAGGTGTACCACATTGCACAGGAGTTACAACCTTAGGTGGCAGGCATGTGGAGTTTGTCAGCTGTGATGTTTGCAAGGTAATCTCATTCATGTCAAGTTTCTCACAATAATGTAGTCTATACACAATTTTGGAGGGGGCTGAAAGGGAATTCTATTAAATACAGAGAGGAATACTGAGAGTTAATTGATGAGAAAAGTTAATATTGAGGTTGACCAGTGTGAACAGGTATACATGAACAGGAACAGTGGAGGACAACTGCAAGAATGTCATGTGACAACTCACAATGGAAGAGAAATGAGAGAGGATGTGAGAGAGTGTTACTATTTATGATTTGGTGGTATGTTCTTGTATGAAGGAGGAAGAAGGGGGGCCTTACAAAGCATCGGTTCCATTGCTACATGCCACAACTCCAGAGGCAGACATCTTACTGGCCTATGAGATGAATGGCAAGGTATACAGTACTGCTTCTGCAGTTGCATAGATGCTGCTATTTTAATGAAACATCTTTATTACAAGTCCATCCTCTGAGGTCTTACAAGACCTCATCTGTGAATTGCAACCGTCTTGGGTACTGTAACTGGGGTTAAAAGGGCTATGTTTTGCTTTGTGTCAAACAGGACTTGAATCGAGATCATGGGTTTCCTTTGCGAGTGGTGGTTCCCGGTGTTATTGGTGCCCGATCTGTTAAGTGGTTAGAAACCATCATAGTATCTGAATTTGAGTGCCAGGTAGTGCAATATTTCTCAGGCCCTGCTATAGCTTTGTTTTGGGGAATCAAGGAATCTCATATGTTCTGAGCTATCATATATTGTCTGATATAGGGCTTCTTCATGCAAAAAGACTACAAGATGTTTCCACCCTCAATTGACTGGCACAACATCGATTGGCAATCCAGACGTCCTCTGATGGATTTTCCTGTCCAGGTAATTCTTCTGGCTGTTTTCAATCTTTTTTTTCTTCTTCTAGGCATCCCTGCTAGAGAAGAGTCAGGTTTGGTAGTTTGGTAGTATTTAGAGTTTCTACCTTTTTAGTTTGGAAACCTTTGTTCAACATGGTTTCCCAAGTTCTGAAAAACTCACAGAAATGGAACTTTGTGAAACTGAACAATGCTCTCTATTGTGGGCACAGGCATACTGTTCATGTTCTTCTCCTATTAGTGCTGATTAACTTTTAAGTTGGCCATTGGCAGAGTGCAATTTGTGAGCCACGAGATGGTATTGTGGTTGAGGATGGAACAATGGTCAGTGCTTCACTTCTGATCTTCTTGCTTTTAACTTCCAGTGTTTGAGAACTGTGGTCGCTGGTCAGTTCCAGTCTTCAAAGCACCTTGGCTGGTTGTATTGCAGGTGAATTTCCGTGGTTATGCACTTGCAGGTGGTGGCCGTGGTATTGAGCGTGTGGATCTGTCAGTAGATGGTGGCAAGACATGGCTGGAGGCAGTTCGCCTTCCCAGGGAGCATTTTCCTGGAGAAGACCATGATCCTCAACGCCCTAATTGGGCTTGGGTTTTATGGGAGCTTAAGTATATCAAAGTATTCCCCCCTGTGGATGTCATTGTGAAAGCGGTATTTGACCTCTCTCTCCAGGTCTCCAGTCTGGATTGCTGTTATCCACTCATCTATCATTTGTTTAGACTGCATTTCTCTTTGCTAATCATTCTGCAAAAGGACTGGAAAGACATGGAGTACATGGGATGTGCCATTAGCCAGTTGTGCATTTGCAACAGAAGAGAAATACAAGAAGGCCAGGGGGACATGATGTTTGTTTGTATATGGTTGAAACTTTTTAATTCTAACTGGACAAATTGATTTGGTGTTTATCTTGAGAACTTGTTCTAAGATGGTTTTGATCCACCCAAAGTCAATCATGCTGGTCTACCAAATTGTAAAGGTTGGGTGTGCTCAAATTGCTGGCATGCGAACAGCCTGTTACCATCAATCTATCCATAAGTTATAGCTCTTCTTGCATGTTTCTTATCATGCCATGTGGTGGCATGTGCAGGTTGATAGTGCATCAAATGTGCAGCCCCAAAGTGTTGATGAGATTTGGAATTTAAGGGGTGTTCTGAATAATTCATGGCATCGTATTCACATTCTAGCTCCTCCCCCATTGGTCTCCAACTTGTAAGAAGCCTTTTCTCATGTTTAGAGGAAAAAGAATGAAGTGTTAACAGCTTCCCATGTGTGCATAGGGAATAAGGGTACTTTATTGTGCACACGCTATGAGGTTTTCGGGTGGCGCCTTGATTTGTTTTAGTTCTTATTTAGTGAGAATATCTTCCTGAAGTGTGTCAATATGCATTTTTTTGAGACTTTGCCATTTGATCATAAGGATTCCCAAAATTGGATGTTCACGGTAGACCTATGGTTCTGCTCCTGTTTGTTATTCTCACTTTCCTGGCTTTTCAGTGTTGCTTATCTGATATGTGATTGTTGTAGTCAGTGTATCATTTCGTCACAATCCATTTTGTGTTCTCTTAATGGCACTTGGGTGAGATTCCAGGGCTAAGAAATGTCCTGATTATAAAAGAAACGAACAAGAAAACTCAGCAAGGCGATGTCAGCATCCTGAGGGGCATCATGACCATGCACTTAAACGGGACATACTAGATAACATCTAAGTTTTTCTCATGAGGAAAGTCTTGTACAATTTTTTTATATTCATTGCTATACCATGAAAGCTCATAAGGGAAACTGGAAGTCACTGACTTAATTTCTGATGTTGAAGGTTAAGAGTGTTGTCTGACTCCAGAAAGTAAATGTGTAATGAAAGTTGAATTTGCAGTGCAACCTGCAGTAGTAGCTGTCAATAGAAATCTGACAGGGACTATACCTGTGTGACCTGGGTGTACCCATCAGTTGTGGTTTATTTCATTGTATGTAGAACCTGAAGGGTTTGCAGTAGTATTGTGAGATCCTCAATCTAATGTGTGTCACTGAAGATATTCTCTAATAGGGGTGTATGGACGTCAGTGTCTTGCTGTGTACTTGCAGTGATGGATTGTGGCCGAGACCTTCATTCCTACTACAGGTAATGAACAATTGATCTTTAAGAGTAGTAGTGCTAATGGAAGGACCAATTGTTCTTGTGTTATATTTGAAATTCTTCTGCTTTTCTTTGAATGTGTATGTCTTTACCCTCAGCCATCTCTGAAAGCAACACAGTAAAATTAGAAGCCTCAAAAATTTTTGGGGACCACTGAAGCGGAGAAAGAATTGTTATGCTGCAAGAGCTAAATATTTGTTATAACATTTTTTGTGATTGTTCTTGCCACCAGTTGTTGCCTTGGGAAGAAGAGCTTGAAAGGTAATATATTCAAAGCAATTGAATTATTTGAGCTCTAGACTGAAGCCACTGAAATTTGCTGACTATGGAAGAAAGATAGCAGAGTTGTCCTTCCCTCATGCTTTGCACCCAATGGTGAAGAGGACCCAAATGAGAGACTATGTATTGTTGCACCAGGAGATATGCCAGATGACACCTTTGAAAGCCTGAAAAGCTGATCAAGCATTCCACTATAGAAATCTCCATACAATTGGCCCATTGTACAGATCTGCCAGAAACTGCCTAGTGTATTTGGACAACATGCTATGTTATGGCAACATAATTTTTCTGCCAGCAGCAGAGTGGGATTTTCAATTTTGGTCTTGCGCCTTGTAAAATTGCCTATTGTTGAAGAAAATTTCTAGTGGATCTTTATGCCAGATAAAGCTTTTGACTGAGGTTGTTACCAAAATCAGGTCTGCACTTGCCTACTGCTTCATGTGAACCCTTATTTCAGTAATGCCTTTGACTTCGGCCTTTACCCTACACATCTTCAAGTCTGAGAGAATGTTTTCAATGTGCTGAACATCTCTGGAGTCTCATGATGGGAATGTAAAACCTCACCAGTGTGACTACCATCTGCTACTCCCAACTCAAGCTCCAATGCCCCTACTTTTGACCACCTCCAGCCAACAATCCCATGACTACAAAATTGGTACCCAGATTTCAAGCATAAGAGGATGCAGAATGCACTCTGGCTTGTTAACTGACAAAACCCTTTATGAGTGTGAGCAAAGGTGGCTGCCATGGCAGCAGGGAGTGCAAAATTGAACAGCTTTACATGGAATAGAAGGCTTGTAAGATATGTTGAGGCTAGGCAACATTTGAAGACAGTCAAGTTTTTCCAACAAATGCAACAAAAAGGCTCAAATCCTGACATATTCACTTTTGTTCTGGTGCTCAATGGATGTGCTAGTTCAGAAGCACTTGAAGATGGCTGGCAGGCTCCTGAAGAGATCATTCAAAGTGGTTGTGAAGCTGATCCTTTTGCGGGGGAGTAGACTGGTTGACCTGTATGCCAAATGTGGGAGCATGGAAGATGCTCAGAGAGTCTTCAACAAGATGCCATCACGGAATATGGTCACTTGGACCCCAATTCCATCAGGCCATGGAATTGGGACATGTGAAATGTGGGCAAGCACAAAAGGCACTCAACATATTTTGACAAATGCAACATGAGGATGTGTAACCAAACACAGTTACTTCTGTGAGGGTGCTGAATGCATGTACCAGCATAGTTTCACTTGGAAGAGGGGAGGTCTGCTCACGAGCAGATCATTCAAAGACAATGGGATTCAGATGACTTTGTGAGGAATAGCTTGGTTGACATGTATGCAAAATGTGGGAGCACAGAGGATTCTCAGAGAGTGTTCACCAAGATGCATGAAAAACTAAAGGCATGACGTTGGGTGCGTTCCCTAGTTCACCAAGATGCATGAAAAACTAAAGGCATGACGTTGGGTGTGTTCCCTTGTTCACCCTAACAGGCTTGATTGGCACCTTACCCAATGTAAAGGATTGCACATGTTTATTCTGCCCTTCTTCAGACCCTGCTACATAGGGTCCACCAGGCAAATAAACTGCCAGTGTGGCAGATTTGGGTCTACAGAGAACTGTTTCTCACTAGGTGCCTATGATCCTTTATGCAAGGGAGCCAGCACTGAGTGTGGGCTCACTAGTACATACTGGGCAGGGCATGATCATTCCATAGTACACAACTGGAGATACAACCCACAAAATGCAAAGTATTGAGGCCTTGTCAACTTAATGTGTTCTTGTTGAAATAGTGAAAAAATTTCATGGGTCCAATTCAACTCCAATGCCCTTTCTGCCTATTGGGAGGTAATTGATAGTGTAGAATATTTCACACTCTTGCCATGTGTAAATTCTGCACTTTGGGAAGGCAGAACCAGAAACTGAACTCCTTTAAAACAAGGAACGCACACCTAGGGTGCATTTTGTCACCCAATCCATCCCTAGGGTTCAGCCTACTTGCCACCCTCGTGACTCAATAGGATGCAGAAGGCACCCTGGGGGAAGCATAATGTAATACATTAGTGTGGTAATGTCATTTTCTTGGCCACATTATATGACATAATCTTCCAATGATGATAATACACTTGCAGTAGTGAACAAAATGTCTGTTCTACATGAATTTTTATTTGAATCGTTGAATTTGTCAACCAATAATACCATAATGTCATGGAATAGCCTCACCCTTGCCCATTATGTGGGGTCTGCCGCATAGCTTGTCCTAACAGCCTTACTGGCACCTTACCCAACAGAATGGGCAGGGACTTGCCTGTTCCACAATTTAAAGACCCAGCAATTGAATGCTACTGTGCTTGTTGCCAAAAGAACCAAATGGATGGATAGACCTTCTCTGAATGTAGTGATAGTGGCAAAAGCTCCCAAAACACTTGTAATGAAACTCTAATTACTAAGTTTTGCAGCCTGTCTACAATTTTCTACTTACCAAGATTCTTACAAACCCAAAACTAATTTTGGGTGTTCATATCTGTTGAGACTAAATTCTGGTGACAATCTAACTCACTTTGGTGAGTAGCTTAATCAAAAGTTAAACTACAGAAATTATGGTATTCCTTTGCTTCTAGGTTCCAAGGCCCAAAAAATGAACTTTCCATGCAGAGTCTACACAACAAAATTGAGAAGCAAAAGACACGCCAGAGATGGGTCACAAGCAAATTCTTCTGAATTCCATTGGACTCTGTTCTGTTGGTCATAAAAATTTCCAGTTTTTGATTGGATCCTGCCCTTTTCTCTTGAACATCTTGTGGCTTGGAATCCTGACTTCTTGCCGCCTTGTCTTGCACCTACTGGTGCTGGTATGCACCATCGGTATCATAATCTCCAGGAGTAGGGCTAGGCAAATGGGGCCGCTCTCTACCACTACGCATGGCAGGCAGTGGTGATGGTGTGCTACTTGCAGGTACAACTATCTCCAAAGGGGAGTCCAGTGTCCATCTGCACAGTTCAGAAGAGGAGCCCTTGTCAAATGATAAGTAGATTGATTGATGTTTTCAAACAAGTCAGTCAGACCTCACAGGTAACAGACAAGAGCTGGCTGGTTACTCGACATAATCAGCATACTGCAGTCATGATGCATCCCCATGCTGAGCAGGTTATGGATGTACAGTAGTGAAGCATCCATGTGCTGAGTTGGTTATGGATGTAAAGTGAAACCTAGCTCAAAAACTGGCAGTAGGCAGCTTAAATATGTGATATAACTGGGGTCCAATGAGGAAGAGACACCCCAGCAAGACGGCCTGTAAAGCTGCTTATGGATTAAGTAACCGGCGAGGGACCGCTGGTTACTAAAAATTGCCAAGGTCCAGACCCCCTAAACCTGGCTGTGGACTAGGTAACCAGCAAGAGGGCTGGGTTAACCAAAATAGCTGAGGCACAGGAGCACCAAGGCTATTCCAGTAACCAGCAGCCTCAAGCCAATTACCTGGCATAACCAACATCCTTTACATCAATAACATGCTCAGCAGATAGGTGGATGTGGATCACATTTCGTCCAGACACGGAATGGATATGGATCACTCTCCATTCACACACAGAATGAGAGACAGGCAGCTTAAGATGCAATAGAACTGGGGCATGGATGTTCAATCAGGAAGAGATATTTAGCAATCCAGCCCCTAAAGATAGTTGGTTATGGGTCATAACCCGACAGCACCAACCCACAACCCTGTAGCCATGAGAACTATACCACTAGCCTGTTGGGATGATGGCAGATCACTGGAACTGGTAGTCCTTTGAGCACAGGGTGAAAGAAAAGGCCAAGAGAAAAAGGCAAAGGAGGAGGATGCAAAACCAACTTGGAAATGTAGTTGCTGTCAGCAGCAGCCTCCATGCGAGCCCACCATAGTAGCACCTGATGCCCACAACCACCCAGCACTGTCACCTTCCTTTTGTCACTCAGGATGGCTCTGATGTCAGGGAATTTCGAGTCATCAGAAGAAACAGTCCAGTTGAGCCAGGCATCTAACCACACTGGCTGCTGGTCGCCTCCTGCTTCTTCCCAAAATACCTTTGCATTCAACACGAAACCTGCCCATTCTAATGTTCTCCTGTGGGATTGTCCTGCCTCCATGAATAGCCTATGATCCAAAGTTGAGTTCTCAAAAGTGTGCAAGCCTACAAGATTGCCTGCTGAGTCACAAACTGGTCCTTGAACTCGTGGTTCAAACCTCGGCCCAGTATCCATAATCTGGTGCATTCCATGCTCTTCTTTATATTTGTGTTTGGGGAGATCACCAGTATGCGATCTCTCTGTGACAGGAGACTCTCCAAAACTCGCATGTCCAAGCATACCAACAGACACTACCCCAACCCAATTCACCTCCTGAACTGTGTCAAAAAATTGCAAGCTGTGCACATTGCTCTCATCAGCAAACACAATGATGCCCTCCAGCTTGTGCTCCCACACAAATCTGAAAAGAATGCAGAAATGATGACCATGGGACAATTTAGAATCCATTTTAACAATTACGTAAACAAGGATGATTATGAGGGCAGATTATGCCACTTAAATTTCAGGTTCTCAAATTGCAGAAAAATCTCTCGTCCAAGCTGACCTTATTGTTCATCACCTGTGCTTTTCACTGTCTGTAAAAACCTGCCCCAATTTTTCTAGTATATTTAGATGACCATTTTCAGGCCCAAGAACTCAGCAAAGGCAACAATCTTCCAGGATCTCACAAAACAGAAGAAATCTTCCACAGTGGAAGCGCACATCCTCTGAAAATTAGGGCAGGTCTTTACGCTGGAGAAGGGGAGGGCCCTTGGCCTGTCCTTGTTTTTCACTGGCCAACACTCGGGCTACTACCCTCATGTGTAGGCAACTCAAAACAAGGACGGGCCTCTGGCTAGGCCTTCTCCTATACATAATTTCACATAATCATCACCTGTCCTTTTCACTGACCATAATTTTTGCATAATCATCAACCATCCTTTTCAAAATTCAACACAATGGTCAAAAATCATTTATGTAAGCTAATGATCTCGTTATTGCCTATTATGCTGAATTTGGTGGCTGACTCACCCAACCAATCGAGCTCACATGCCCACCTTACCCAGCATTATTATAATAGGCAGTAACTCAACCATTACCTAATACATCAACACACTATACAAATGAACCACAAAAGGCAGAGTTTCTCTTCTGGCAACTTCTGAGTGCACATACCTCAAGCCTTCGATACGTAATCTTGTCTCCAGCTGGAGCTCCCACTCCTCCTCCTCAGAGTTTCCTGGTGTTGTGATGGTGGACTCCTTCTCCAAACCCAAATGCACCAATCTGTGCACACGGGCCTGTGTGAGCAAGGATGCAGTCTCATTGGTCATACCCCCTGCCTCAATCACGATCCATATCACAGGTCCAGGTACAAGCGACAGAGTATGCAAGAGACCTGCACCACCACCCACCCACCCACCCTTGTAAATGCAACATGAGTGCCATTCAGGTTGAAGAGAGGAAGAAGAGGAAGAAAGGAAAACAGACAATCAATATCTGTCTGTTGTTGTATGTTGACAGTGGACATAAACAGTGATTCTTTCTGTTGTTGACACATGAGGACAGACACAATTCATAAGTACTATTCTTTCACACTCCAAATTGTATGCTTCTTTCTTCTTCTTCAATTCAATTCAAACGATATACACCAAGTCAACCCTTACATCATTCTGACATGCTGATGAACATGGATTTTTTAAAGAATTTGTGGGCAAAGAAACTAGCATTTGCATAGAGATGTTTTTAACTGCAAAAAACTGCAATTGCACCCCATGGTGGCAGTGACATTGGTCTACTGCCAGGCAATTGGCTTCATCCTTTCTAGGGTTAAATTTATGCTTCTCCAATGCAATTTAAACCATTGCCCCCCTCAACCCTCACATTCTGACATACTGATGAACAGCATGGGTGGGTTAAGAATTTGTGGACAAAGAAACTAGCATTTGCATAGAGATGTTTTCAACTGCAAAAAAACTGCAATTGCAAAAGTGGGTAGTGGTGATCAGTCTACTGGCAGGCAATTCGCTTCATGCCTTCTAGGGTTAAATGTACGCTTCTTTCTTCTCCAATGCAATTGAAACCAATGTGCCCTGACTGAACCCTCACATTCATTCTGACATGCTGATGGAACATGGGCGGGTTAAGAATTTGTGGACAAAGAAACTTAGCATTTTCATAGAGATGTTTTTAACTGCGAAAAAACAGCAATTAAGGCAGCAGTGGTGATATCAGTCTACTGGCAGGCAGGCAATTCACTTCATGCTTTTTTTTTAGGGTTAAATACCTTCCTTACCTGTAAGATGCAGAGCTTGAAAGGTGCGGACGAATGTTGGGGTTATGGCAATGATGGGTTTCCAGACTTGGTCTTTGAAGCCATCATGAATCCGTCGCTGCTCGAGCTGGATTCTTGAGATGAGACTATAGGCCTGCATGACATCGAGAGGATCTGGATGTGGCCATGGCCTTATCAAAATCTCATGCCGCCCCACATGAGTAGTAGTGGCTCCAGTTTTGGCAGCCTGGGAGGAAAACTGCCCTGGCAGTGTAATTGTTGTTGGATCATCAGGATGCTGCTGCTCGTGCTGCTCATGATGCTGCAGCACTGGCAAGCTATGTCGAACCAAAGTTCCAAAGAGATCTGATGATCCATTGCCACAAAGGGTTTGAGAGATTTGCCAGGCCAGGTTGCTCCTGATCCCACTTGATTTGCTGTTCTTCAAGGCTGAGAAGTTGAAAGTACTACTGGATAGATGATGATGTGTGTAAGAAGAACAAGAAGAAGAAGTTCCTCCTCCAACGTTATGATGATGTTGCACAATATTGGCTGCAAACAGCAGCAGCTGGCTTGATTCTCTGGTGAAGCGGAATCCAAGGACGAGACTAATTAAGCAAAACATACACTGTACAGCAAGTCTGGAAATAGGGATGGTGGGTGGCCGGAGGAGTGCAGCTGCATCTAGTGCTACTGCTGTAGCTTGCTGCTCCAAGTGGTGAAGCTGCTGGTTGCACCCATGATGATTAGAGCAGCAGCTGCTCATGTGACCACAGCCATAGATCTTGCTGCTGCCGCTGCTTCTTGTCCGTTGAGGACGATGCACCCCACCACCATTATTTTTATTGCTAGACTTCATCTTCAGCTACTTCCTTCCCTGAGAGCTAGCTGCTGTTCACTTTGATCTGATCACCACTACAAGCTGCTGTTGCTGCTGCATCATGTCCGTCAGAAGCTTTCTGAGGTATCCAATGAGCTAGATCGACTCTTTTTGCAGAATTCACGAATTGCCCAGCAAATTTGGAAAAGACCCAAATCGTCTTTTACGCGGGATCCAGCTAATGCTACCACTGATGCTCACAGCGCCAGCTCCTTCCAGTTCCCCTGCTGCACGTCGTCGATACAGACGCAGCAGAAGAAGTAAAAGCAAACACCCATCATAAGCTCGATCTTCAAAACATGTTGCATCCTGAGCTTGCTCGTCTCCTCACTCACTCGGACATTCCTGCAAAGAGAGCGAGCGATGAACTTTTTATAGCTGAAAGCTTAAACAAAAACTTAAACGAAAGAAGCACCAAGATGCAGCTGGATCACGAGAGAACAAACAAATCCTTCTTCTTATTCATGACGATAAATGTGTGCTTTGCAATTGCATTTCTTTTGCAAAACTCATGAGCTTTGAGATGATCTTCCTCAAAGACTTGACCTAATCCGGGCTCTTCACGAGTCTTTCAAGAACGTTGGAACATGATGCTGCTGAAGAAAACATGCGTTGCAAGCGGCGCGGAGAATCATCGCCAATGGGTGCTGCAAACTGTCCAAAGGATTTTTTTTCGGGGAAAAAGGGCACAAAGTCGCCATATTTCAAAAAAACAAAAGAAAGTGGGACCTCGCCATATTTAGAGCATTGGTAGTTCTATTAGGTTCTTGTATGTTGCCATTTCTATAGGGGAGTTTGAAAAAAATTCTACTTTGTCTCTTATCTCTACTAGCCAAATTTGGCTAAGTCCTCTTATGGATGATCGCCATTCCACCTACCTCACAAAATTGAAAAAACAAAAAAAAACACTTAAAGTGTAGGTACCTATATTCCTATTTGCCATTAATTTGTGAAATTTACAACACCATCAAGAGATTGGGATGTTCTCCAAAGAAGCAAAATGCATGATTTGCTTCAAGAACAAACAAAACCAACCAACAACAAACAAACAAACAAACAAAGGGCAAGCAGAAAAAAAAACATATGTACACTTAAGTATAATGGCTGTGCATATTAAACTTCTTAAGAATTGAATTTGCAATTAATTTGTGATATTTCAAACACCCCCAATCAAGAGATTCTTTATTACACTTTCCCTTTTCCCCCCCCCCACCCACTTCTCGATTTGCATGTGAGGAACACAATTGGGTGTGTGTGTGTATACTTGTGGTCTTCCAGATTGAAGAGACTACTATTGGGTTTGTGTGGGGTCTTTGGAATCAAAGAGAATGAACTCATTAGGCATATTATTGTGCGGTAGATTTCTCTAGTCCTTTCCAAAACCATAATCTACTTGATGATTGCAGCAACAATCTGCTTTGTCTCTCCTGGTTTGGAACTTTCTGTGGCTTCTTGTCCAAGAAGTGTTAATCGTGCTCTCCTAGTTTGGAATTTTCTATCACATTTTGTCGAATAAATACTAACCTTGTTAGGTTTTTTGTTTTTTTTTTCCTATCGTGAGAATGGAGATTTCGTTATTCTTATGAAAAAAAAAAAGAACAAAATCAGTTTAATCTATTCAAGCCGTGAGCTTCTCCTTCAGACCTTCAATTCAAAGGATAGGATTGCTTCTCTTTCCTTTGAGCCTTGAATTTGATGGGTGGGAATCTTGGTGAATTATTTTTCATGGTGAATTTCTGTTATTTAGTGAAAACAAATTGGAGAAAAACTTGAAATGTGTTTTTCCCCTTGAGCTACACAAACAACTACAAAGTTCAATCACATTCATCCAACACAAGGTAACCTTCCAAGGGGTTCTCTCCATAATTGGCAAAAGGATGCTTGAGTACTACGGAACAGTCCTGGTAATGCATATTCCACCCAGGAACGCAGTGAATCCAATGGGGGCAATCCACCATTTTGTTAGGTGATAACAATTTAGGGTCTATTTCACAACAGAACGCATTTTTTAATCAACAATTCAAATTTCAGTTGTGTATCTAAGAGCATCCTCATCGGAATCAGAATTTTTTTTAACATTAATTTAATGATGAATATCATCCTACTCCCACCCATAAACCTCTAAAAAGACAACTTTTTAATTACCATATCATTTATCATTTTAAACTTGAACCAATAAAAAATTTCAAGGAATTCAAAGCAATGTATCTGTTTGCATAGATTGAATATCACTGAGCCATAAATCGCAAATTCATAAAGCAAGAGGGGCTTTTTACACCACCTTGCTAGGGAGATTTAATATGAAAATGCTAAATGGGTGTAAATCACCCCCATTTACACACATTTATAGTTTACATTTTGAAAGCACCATTTCTTCTTTCTTTTGAAGTGCTTGATTGAAGAATACAATGGATTATTGCACTTTGGTTTTAAGGATTGCTAATTTTTTTGTCATGAATCTCAAGGACTAAACTGGAAAATATAATTACAACACAATAAAATGATTTTTGTGAGAAAATGGCCCTAAGTCACCAGATTTCCAATAAAATTAAATCACATGAGTTTCACACAAGCTGACAAGTAGCCAAAATATTAAAAAGGTTCTTAAAATCTCCTGTTTTCATACCTGGTCTATAGCCAAATTTGGCTAAATCTTCTTGTGAATGATTGTCAGTTTGGCTACATCAAAAAATTGGGGGGGAGAGGGGGAAAAAAGACAAGAATAAACCTTGCACACCCTCCTAAGAAAATGCCTGGGAAAATATAATTTTCCAAATAATTCTAACAATTTTTCTTCCAAATTAATTGTTTCCAAATTTTGTCTTTTCCCACTCCCCCTTTTCTGCCAGAATTAGAAGATGCTTTTGACCCTTTTGTGGATACTTGGTGCAGAGGATAAAGTGCAACTCATAATGCAAGTTTCAGGGTTTCCAGTGATTGCTGCCTGCAGCTTTCTTGCTGGCCCAGAAAAGATTGCCCCTTCTGCAATGGGCCCTCCTACATCAAATGCACCCTGGGGCTTCCATCAACTACACAATCTAGCTAGGTCACACCCAATGGACTAAACATGTAAACCATATTATTATACTGTATTGGTATATAGGGTGCAACATAAGTATATGATACTCGTATGAATTATCGGTATTGAAGAACATACCAGTCGGGTATGACCTTAGATGATCATTTGCGCCAACGCTCAGTATAGGACCCCTCAAAAATAATTCTTACATCCACATTTTAGTTACTAACTTTTTTCCAACCCCACCCATAAAACTGGAACACGAAGAGTAACACAAAGTAGATGGTAAACTACTAATAGCAAATTCACTCGGACCAATCAAACTATCTACCCAATCAGAAACAGGGGAACAGTCAATGAATATGATTCGACTCTGTTTGTTTAGAACTCTTCCAGGGCTCCTCCAGGGCTCTCTCTGAAAGCTGTAGTTGTTTTTCAAGTTCCCAGCAGCCTTCCACTGGATGTACTGATGAGCCTCATCTCAAAATTTCCAGTGGAGGGTCACATACTGAGTATTGGTGGAGATGCTCTTAAGGCAGTTCCAGCCTTATAACAGCACCCCTCTGTCATGGAACCTGATCGGGTAATACCATGTATATACTTGCCTTATACCAATATTGATATCAGTTTTACACTATCATCACCCTTCTCACCAGACATCTGGCAAATTTTATTCTCGAGGTTGAACATGACAACAAAGAGGAAATAAGAGAAATTGCAAAGGACACAAGTCTTCTTTGAGAATTCTGCCCTGTTAGAGATGCTAAAGCGCTAGTTCTGCTACCAACCAGTGGTTGTCTAGGTCCATTGTATACAGACAACTAGAGCATCATCCACAGTTGTGCTCACTAGACAACCCTGCAAAAGTATTTTTTCACATCCAAGTTTAGTTATTTACTTTTTTTGCAACCCCACCCATTGAACTGAATCTGGGACAGCGAATAGGTGGGGTACTACTAATAGTGAACCACATGTACCAATCATTATGATAGGCCA
>Ga0209611_10003116_pt1 | contig 28972 bp, 21 predicted proteins | sample S1TSphgellanicum_3_FD_187693 | JGI IMG/M metagenome (GOLD analysis project Ga0209611, IMG submission 187693) | Host-associated microbial communities from peat moss isolated from Minnesota, USA - S1T2_Fc - Sphagnum magellanicum MG (SPAdes) (version 2) | ecosystem: Host-associated > Plants > Peat...
TTTCATTGCTTGTTCATCTCTTCATCTATTTGGAGAAGAAAATTATTCAAAGGGTGTGTGTTTCGTGTGTTTCATCTATTTGCTCCCCTTTTTTTATTTTTTATTTGTAAGGATGAGAGGTGGGAACTTATTGTTGAGGCATGATGAGTGCCATCACCTGTCCATCTCAATGTGAACTTTATGTGAACAAAATTCTCATGAAGTCACCCCCCTTGGCTTTTCGTCAATTTTGGATTCAATTGATTGTCATCACTTTTATGTGTGTCTCACCGTAATTATTTAAGTCGATTTGGAGTTCTTTGTGCTTGAGGGGCCGTCTGTTTAGTGTTTTGTGTGTTTCGTCTTTTTGCTGCCCTTTGTTCTTATTTGTTTGTAAAGGCAGGAGTTCATCCTTGAACTAAAAGGAACACCATTGCTTGTTGAACTCAATGCCAGCTTTAGTGAACAAAATGTTCATGGAGTCACCCCCCCGCCCCTTTGCCTTTTCATCACTTATGTTTGGCTGATTGTTGTTGCTCTTATGTGTGCCTAATTGCCATCACTCAAATCTATTGAGCTTTTTATGCTTCAGGGGCTATGTCATGTTTTGTGTGCCTCATTTCGTTGCTTCGTTTTTGTTTTTATTTCTTTGCAAGGGCAAGAGACAAATGCTTGTTGGCTGAATAAAAAAAACACCATTGCCAACACCTACAAGTTTAGTGTTTGCTTCAAGACAATAAGACACTCATGGAATATTCACCCCCCCCCCAGCACACATGGTCACCTTGCTTGATTCTTTGTTGTTTATGTATGGTTGATTGACATCACTCATATGTTTGGAGTTTTGAGTGCATTCACTCCTACCCCAATCTTGGCGCTTATTTGTTTATTTTCAAATTGTAAATACTTCTTCAATGTCATTATGTGCTTCATCTTCTTGTTCCCCTTTTAATCTTGTTTTTTTATAGGGGTAGGAGGTGGGATCTCAGGTAGGAACACCATCGCCCAAGCTAACTTGTCTTCAACTTCAAGTGAAACAGATGTTCACACTCAGTCTTCCCTTGTTGCCTTGCTCCCTTTCTCTTCTGTTCTTGTGCATGCGTTGTGTGTAACATGTGCATTAAAATTGTTTCGCTTCCCTTTTTCTTTCATTTGTGTAGGGATTAGGAGCACTAGTAGTAATACCCCCCATTAGTAGTAGAAACTTTATCAAAAAATCTCCAACAACAATAGCTTTAGCACACAAACTCTTTGACAACAATAAAAATTTCAAGTTTAGAAGAGTAATAGATAGAAGCTTTAGCATATTCAACATGCAAAAGCATCATTAGAAAAAATTATAACAAATTGAAGTGAATTCTCTTAATTTTTACCTCAAACTTGCACACTTATATTTTCATTTAAGGCAATATTATTATTATTATTATTATTTTAAATGTTTATTTTGCAATGTTTAAGGTTTAAATGATGGCAATAGAAGAGGAACTTAACGCAAGATTGGATGCATCAGCCCCATTGCCAAATGATGCAAAAAATTTCCATGTGGTGCAAGTTAGTCTATGTAGTCCTCAATTTAGGGGAACGACATTTTCATCTATGGGTGTTAGTATGAATACCCAAAATTCTAATAATAGGGACCAATATTGAGTAACATATTTGTTAACTTTACATAAGCAACCCAAATTTTGGCTTGCTTATAGTTGCAAATCTATTCCATGGGCTTACTTTAATTTGTTGCAAATAATGGAAACATTTTAAATTATGACCAGGATTATGACCAAGTTCAGGAATTAAGCTGCACTATTATTTTCCCTCATATTGTCCCTCCTGCTTTAATTGAGAAAAAAAAAGGAAAAAAAGGTAATTTCATACAATAAGTCTTTCGGGACAAGTTTTATGAAACATGTTGAGGCTTAGCATTTTAAACTTTTGGTTACATATGTTGTTGAATTTTTGCCATTGAAGACATGGGGGTTTCACAATCCATGAATGATGAAGGTACTAAGTATATGTAGCAGCCAAGAAATGCCCAAAAATAACACTAGGTGCAATTTCATCCTTCTTTGGAAGCAAAACCCTTTGAAAAAAACAAGATGAAGCACATAAATTGTTTATGGAGGACTTGGTGTTGTTCTTTGCTAAAGGATATTTTTCCTTGAACACTTGTGAAAATGTGTAGATGTGTAAATTGGTGTTGAAGCTTGATCCAAAGTTAGTGTTTCCTCTTCAAAGAACATTATCAAAAGATATTCTTCTAGCCATGGTTGCAAAATGTTTAAATTTTTGTGTGCAACCTTTCCTTGATGCAACACCTATGCCACAACTACATTTGATCTATGGATGAGTAGAGCAACAAGACATTTTTGTTCTTGTCATCAACTTTTGTTTGCTAATTGGAAGCTTTAGCATGTCACAACAGGACTTTTTGAAACCAATGACACTATTGGTTCTGGTTAGCAAAACAATTGAAAGTTTTATTGAAAAACTTTTGTCTCATATTGAAGGTTTTGTGTTAAGGATGAAATAACCAACTTGGGTGCCATGACTAGATCCTTAAAGTCTGTTATATCATGTGAGGTATTGAACTTGCCTACTCCATTTGATGGGGCATGTTTTGGGCATGTAATGAACAAACTAGCTCAATATGCGAGGTCACTAATGACAAGATTTCTAAGGACTTGGGAATGGTTAACATCAACTATGTGCAAACATCGCTTCAAGCTTGCATGACATGGCCCAAAAATCTAGTACATTGAGAATTTTGATCTTAACATTGCTTACATTCATAACTCTAATGAAGACACAATTTGCATCCAAAGTTGTCATGTTTGAGCAATGTCTAGCTTATCAAGCTATAATCATCATGTGTTATAGTTGCCAAAAAAAAATTTAGCTAACTGGATTAATATTCCTTCTAACAAACTTGGACAATTGCTAAAGCAATTTGTGATGCCTTACCTCCTATTGTGTTTGCATTTGTGCTTAAGCATCATCATGGATATTTGTTATTATTTGATGTTCTTGCCATAGCTATCAAGTTGTATGTCCAACTTTCTAAGGATATGTTAGATTTGTTTTTCTTGGATTTCATGGATTTTTTCAAATTGTCTAAAGCCCACAATATGTTTATTAGTTTCATGTTAGATCCTTGGTTTACGGACTTGACTTTGATGGGGGATTATGTTGATCATGTTTTAGTAATTGAAATTGCTATAACATTTGACACTTAGTTTTTGCTCTTGACTTTCAAGACTTTGTACCAAAAATTATATGGGCGGTTGAATGCATCTTCAAATGGTGTGCAAGACATTGTGCAACATGTATTAATGTTGTTTTTAGAGTGGGAGTATCTAAGGAGGAGACTTGTTTGGAACAAGTAAGTGTTCTTTTGATAATTTGAAACCCATTATGATAACATTCACTATTATAAAAACAAGTTTTTTAAGTTGTTCAAAATGACTAACTAGTTCACATTGACTAGAAGGCATGTCCTTTTTTACTAGAGGCACATAGCATGATGGCACATGTAACCTTTGACCAATCAACTTGACTAGAGTGACCTATTTGACTATGTGCCAAATGGGACATCTATTCAAGTTAGACCACAAAATGATAGTTTTGGTCAAATAGACTAATGGCTCAGTCAAGATGGACATGTTGTATTTAAGGTAGCTAGGTACCCTCATAGCCCATTCATTTCCTAGAGTTGAAATCCCCCGAATAATTTTATAATTTCAGCCCATCTTCCTATTTGCATTATTACAAACTTCCAGTTCTTGTGAACAAAACAATAATAGAATTAATACTAAATTTTTCATCATTACAAATCCTTTAGCTTTTTCTTTTTTTTGCCTTCATATTTCTTCATTGTCATGGATGGCTTGGGGGTGTTTATGGTGTTATACCAAGGTAACATATTTTTATGGTGGTACACCAAGGCTACTATAGGGCCAATTCACTACATGTTTTGTCACACCTAAATTTAAAGTGTTATTATATGTGATGCAAGGTTGTGCACAAATACCATTAAAAGCATGAATTCACAGTAGTTATTGCCATCATTGTTTAGTATGCATATTAAAGTCCCATGACAAAGTATGCATCACATCCCATCATAGAATGAAAAAAATTACAAATACACCAATTTCACATGAAATTCAAATACAACTCTAGAATGTGCACAAATGAAATTTAGAAAGAACATAATTTTTTGTGGAGAAGAGTATAAAAAATACATAAGTGTGAGTATAGGATCGTGAAGCATATTTCATTCCACATTGCATGTGTTAATATCATGTGATAAACATAATGTTGGAGAGTCAAAATGTGTCACTACCCACATTTCATAATCTAGAAAATCTAAAGATTCCTTGTGCCACATAGTATATAGTAGTTAGATGAAGATGACCTCCAAAGTGGTATGCACCAACAAATGGGCCTTGCTTGTGCACACCTACAAAACCACCATACATGCAAAAATTGACCATACCATATAATAAAACACTAATTGGAAATTATAGTGCTTGTAATAAAGAAGCACACACCTTTGACACATAGTGTTCTAGAACTAAATACCTTTGAAATCCACAACTAATGTCTAGATTGGGACTCCCCTGGAATTCTAGCTAAATATGTCAGTGTGGAGTTAGACTATTTTAGAATGTATCACCTTATACCACAAATTTGCATTCTACAAAATGTTCAACTTCAAAACAATCCAACCACATTGACCCATCTAGCCACACCTCCAAAACATTTGGCACAGGCTTGACAACCATGAGCAAATGTCTATTTCTTTAACTAACACAATGACACCCTAAAAATGTTGCATAATTGAAAATGCAAAGCAAAATATAAAAACACATAATCTCTTAAATGGACCAACTTACCTACAAGATCACCTTGTATTTATAGCATAGAAGTTTGAAGGTCAATCTTGCCCACTTTGCATGCCTTGGGATTATTAACAACTGGAATCTCATTGTCAAGGATACTCCAATTTATAAGGTTGTTCCACAATCTATTTATTGTCTACAATGTCAAGTTTTACACCCATTCCTAGGTGTTTTGTATACAATCTAACCAAATCCTTAGGTCAATATTCCATAATCTGGACATAATCCCAATTCTACACAAAATCCAAGCCACTTGCACCCAATCAACACAAAATCCCAATGTTGGCCACAATCCAACAATTCCTTATCACCAATCTACATAATAATCCCAATATATCCTTACAAAATCCCAATGTTGGGTCTTTACAATTGACTTGAAGATGACCATTTTTTTTTACCATAATTGCCTTTTGAAAAGCCAAATGCCATCTTCAGCCACTAATTAAACCCTTGTTGTTTAAATCATCAAATATCACCACCTTTTGCAAAGCCCAATTTACATTATGACCTTTCTACATTGACCTTGCTTCCTTAAACTCTGTGTTTACTTGACCAACACTACTACAAAAATGGGGTGCAGTTCATTAGCCTACATCACTATGGGACCTTAAAAGTGAAATAACTTCATTGCATTTTAGTGATTTCACCTTAGTTAAAGTTATTTCATTATGATATCACTATGTAAACATCGTGTTTCACTACTAGTTGACATAATTCACTATTATAATTTACTATAGTAAATAAGTTTACTTCTATGTTGTTTTAAATACCATATATATGTTACTTTACGATATACCTTATATTATTTTAAGCTACTTTAGTTATTCTAATTTATACCCTACGTTATTATAAGTTATTATAAGATTTTAAATTATTTTTAAATAAAATTATTCAACTAACCTTAGGTTATTTTATTTTAAATTAATATATGTTAGTTATACTTTATGTTATTCAAGGTTATTATATTTATTCTTATATTGGTTATTATAAGTTATTTTATCCTAAATATAATAACTAAAAATAATCTTAAATAAAATATAATGAACTAAGGTAAAATGACATATAATAACCAATAATAGCCTATGAAAAATAATTTAGAATAGCCTACAATATAATAACTACCAATAACCTATGATAATATAGCCTAAAATATCCAATAATAACTTATAGTAAAATAATCACCAATAGTCATAATGTAATATAGAATAACCAATAATAATTTATAATACAATAACCACCAATAGCCACCAATAAAATAGCCATTAATGGCCACTAATAGCCCCAATAAAAGAATAACCAATAGCCACCAATAACCATATATTATAATTGCTTATAATTGCCAAAAATAATCTAAGGTGAAATAATTCATAATAAACAAAAATAACTTAAGTTGAAATATCGTACAATAGCATACAATTGTCTACAATTACCAATAATAACATAAGGTGAAATAACCTTTAATAGCCAAAAGTAATCAACAATGACTTCACATAGTTGAAAATAGCCTAAGATGAAATAGCTAAGAATATTCAAAAGTAACTTATAACAACTATCAATAGCCTAAAATGAAATAATTTACAAAAGCTAAAAATAACTTACAATAGCTGAAAATAACTAAAGGTGAAATAGGCTAAAATAGCCAAAAGTAACATAAAATAGTCAAAAATAATTTAGAATAATTAAAAGTAGCCTAAAATGAAATAACCAAAAATAGCCATTTTTAAAAAAAAACCATAAATAGTTATAAATAATGTAGGGTGAAATAATTTAGATTAATGAAAGGTAGCCCTATAATAGTTGAAAGTAGCCTAACATAGGTAATATTATTATATTAACAAAAATCTTATTAATTTATTAAACATTTTCTTTTTCAAAAGAATGGCCATTGAAATGTTATTGAATAGAGATATTTAAAAAAGAATTGTTCAAATAATTTTACAGTTTCAAAAGGAAATAATATAATTATGTACATTATTGAATTAAAAATAATAATAAACTCGAATCATTTCATTTGGACAAAATTTCAATAAAATATGAATTTTCAAAATATATGTTTTTGTAATGTTTAAAATGAAGTATTTGATAAATAAGATGTAATGTAACATATTATCACAACAAATGGGGTGGCTTGATGGTAGGAATTTTTGCCTCCATTTTAAAGGTCAAAGGATCAAACTTCACAAATAGTGTGTGCGCGGTCAACAGTGGTAACTTGACCAAATATTCTCCTATTTAATTCTTTATAGTAGGTGTTTAGGTTGACTACATGGTCTACCTACCTAGGTTAGGTTTTTAACCTAGCCTAGGTAGTGACACATGTCAATAATTCATAGGGTGAAAATCATGGAATTATCAATAATATTAAATATTAATTAATTTAAATTTAATTAATTTTCCACGTTGCTTAGTTAATTAATTAACAAGTGAATGGCTTGATAAATTTGTATTTCACTTGAAAATAACCTTGTTTCACTAAATACCAATTCACTGTCCGTAACAACTGGTCCTTATTCACTAGGGGGTTGACTAATTTCACTATGGTAAAAATGTCCAAATTCACTCAAAATCTAATGAAACCCAGAGTGAATTAGGATGCATTTTAGTGTAATTTAACCATCTACACTTGGCCAACAAATAATTCAATACTTAGAATATGTGGGCTGAAAAAAAAATCAACTCAATCATCTTAGGTTAATGCTAGAACCTCACCTCAATGCATGGACTTGTTATAAGGCTTGACAGAGTTTACCTCACTATATGTAATTATTCCTAAGTCATGCTAGAGGATGCATTACATTCAAGTTCAGCTATATCCAAATCTTTTAGACAAACCTAATAAACCCATAGGTTCAAAGTGACTACAAGTAATCTAATGCACATGGTGACAGTTCACAAGATCATAGTTACAAGTTACAAAATTCTACAGCACAGTTTTCAGAACCAAGTCACAAGTGCTCACACCATAATGTTTTTATTTTTTGCTCATATGTCGCCTACACATTGAGTTCCAAATGTCACATTATAGTACTTATACACCTCCATTTCCTCTAATAAATCAACAAAACAACCCACATATTCTAAGAAGAATTCAATTAACTTAATGGAAGCAAGAATTATTCAAGTTTGCATTTGGATTGATCCAAATGGCAATCTTAGTTGGACTTAACAATAAAAGAGGGCCAAATCCATATCAATTTTGCCTTGATAGAACTAGCACCTACATTGGTAGGTTAGTAAAAATCCAAATACTTCTTCTCAACAACTTCTAAGCATTACATATATATGATCCATAATCAAAACTAGGGACTTTAAATTCATCATTAACATTTTTCACTTAAATAAATATGATAAGTTTAAGACCTACCTCTAATCTTGAAAAGGTGAAAGTAACTATGTATTAGGAATTGGTTCACCCTAACCTAATCAATTTTTCCAATATCAAACTTATAGATGAATGTACAAGGTCTTTGTGACCTTGATCCCAAGGCTAAAGCACCATCATCCCCTAGTGTTATGCTCATATGTTACCTAAAACAATTAAGTCCAAATGTCACTCTATTAGTACTACACATCCACTTATTCTAATAAATTTGCATCCCAACCCACATATTCAAACAAGAATTTAACTAACATAATGGATGAAATAATTAGTTGGAATATAATCTAGCCAAGTGTCAATTTGGATGTTACCCCCAACTTACATCTTGGTGTTTAAGGTTGACAATTTTGGCAAAAGAAGATTAAATGACCCAAAGTACCCAACTATGAAAAAAGGTTACCTTCAAATCCAGAAGAAGCAAGATTTTCTTCATCATGCTCATCATCATCACACTCGGATGCCACAACTAGCTCTTTAGCGAATACTTGGGTTTGGGTGATTATTTATCCATCAATTTCATCCACGTTTTCAGGGGGGGCAAGTACTTGGTCAAGTGGGATTGTCATCCTTAGATCTGCATGATTGACATTATTGCCTAGGTCAAACATGGCGTCTCTAGATTGGTCTCTCTAGTGAATTATGACCTTCACCTTTTTGGCTCTTGATGTAGAATTACCTTTTAGCTTCCTGTTGATTAGACGTCTTTTGCAAAAAAATCTTGACTGACATGCATTGGAAATGCAAATGATTCAATAGAAAGTGGGAACAAATGTTCAAAGTTCACCAATGTGTACCCATACTCATCCCGTTTAACTATGGCTACAAATTCGAAATAGTTTGCCACCACCTAGGTGTAGAGAAGTACAATGGTCTGGACTCTCCCGTAGTCCAGCTCTAAAATTTCTTCAATCCACCCAACATATTCAAGGGACACCAACATTGGGTTCCGATCATTGGAACAAGAACAACATTCTTGTTCAAATGTTGTTGCCACCCCAAAATCACCAGTTGACAAATGTTGTTCTACACTAACTACTCATAAGTGGTTTCCAAAGGCCCACATAGATCAACAAGTAGTGGCATAGTTCGACAATGGTGTGATGATTGAAATGACATTGGGTGATACATCCTCACCTACTGCCTTGTCCTTTGTAACAACAGTAGCAATCGAGGACTCAAATGGTGGCAATTCTACCAAATCATCTAAGCAAATCACTTTCCTACCCCTCCTTGTTGTTAATCGTGCAATTAACACTTCCCTTTCATGTGTCCTTTGTTGGGCTACTTGGTACCTCCTACACACAAGGATCCACAAAAACATTAACCTTGTGTATGTCCATGAAAACAAAACACAACATTATTTAACAAGATTATGCAACACATGGCCACAAAAGTAGTTCACATAATTAACCAATAGGCCCATCATACCATATTCAAACCTTCCAACAAGAAACAATTAAATTATTTTGTCAACATATAGAATCTAACATGCGCATCTCAGCACAATTAATAGCATTTGAATTGAATCAAGCTTCTTACAATAAGGGCACTCATCTCACTCACACCATGGTTAAGTTGTTGCATTATGTCGAACAAATGTGTGTGCCCAACTCTTGAAGTTAACACTCAATCTATGGGGGCATCCATTCCCCTCGAACACTTCATCATGCATTGTAAGCTTTTCCAAGTCATCCCAAACTCTCCTCCTTGTAAAGTTAACTTGTTGGATATATTCTATACAAAATCCTAGGGCCTCTTCAATGGCATATCCAATTGCCATGCTTCCAAGTCCCTAGTTAGACCCAAGACAGGTCTAAATTACTCAAATAGCGGAATTGTGAAGAACTTGGGGCACACTCCTAGCTCTCAGCATTAGAAGGGGTAAAGGGGCATGTTGAAGCTCCGAAATGGGACTAGGAAGAATGTCAAGCTATTCACTTGCTCGAACTTGTATCAAACCAACCAACAAGTTGGTTAGTTCACTTTCTGGACCACCTTTGGTGCTAAGACAAGCCATGGGCAACTCTAGACTCACAAGACTCACCACGGCCCGAACTCGAGGGAAGCCACCACCTTCCCCCATATAATATACTCTGTGCTTTTCCACGGCACCCACATCCGAATGGCTTTTTGTTTCAGGACTCCCAAAGAGGAGTCCCGAAACTGTCTTGGTTTGGATTCCTAAGACTTTGCGAGGTCATAACTCTTTGCTCAAACCTCCAATTGGGATGAGGTCTAAAGCAAACTTGTAGCTCTCTTCGAGAGCTTTCCAACAATGTACCATACTCCACCTGCATGCGCTAGGGTCAGGTCGATTCCCGACTTTTAGTGGTCGGGAGTGAAACTATTAGTTTGACTCCCAACCCTTCTTTTTGCAATAAATTGTGTTTCAAATGTCCAAATGGCCCATGCCCATTTTCGACATCTACACTTCAATATCTTTCCAATGATATAAAAAACACCCCAATGCAAGGTGTTTTGACCCTTGCAATCGAATTTTAAAGTTTCGAGAGTCCTAAAGGACTCTCAAGTCTCAATTTTGGGAGTGTGAGTTTCATCCTCACACTCCTTCAAAGTAGGGTTGCGACAATTCTACCCGTGCCATATTTCAAACATAGCCTTTTAAGGCTTTCATGTACTTCTCCATCAAATACATCCATCGTGTGAACTAGTCCACAAAGGTCAAGTTCTTCTACTAGGTGGATTAATAGATGTGTCATCACATCAAAACATGTAAGGGGGAAGACCTTTTCTAAAGTAGACATGGTTTCAACAGCTTTTACCCTTAACATTACCATGGTGTTAAGTCAATCACCTTTAAGTAGAATTTAACAAACATTCAGCTTAAGCTAATAAGAAACATTCATGTCTCTTCTTGCATCAAATTGTGAAGGCAAAGGGGAAGTACTTGCTACATTAAGATATGGTAGTCATGGGATTTTAATCCCCTCAACTTCCCATCTTTATGAACCTTCCTTCACAAATTTGAAATATAACTTGTTAAGGTTTTTAACTTTTTGATAACATGCATAAAGGCCTTCTTTTCCTAATACACTACAAGAAATCCTATCGTTTGCAACCAATCACTATGCAACTAGCATGCAACTGGTTGTCGTTTGCAACTATCTCGGTCATGTTTACAACTATAAATTTGATATTGTATAAATTTTCAACCATACGATTGCGTGTGTAACTAATTTGCAACTAAATGTGTACAATATGGACACATGTCATAAAAATGATGGCCTAAATTTATACATACTTAAATTATTATACTTAATATATCTACATAGGTTATGTATAATAATATTATGTGCTTCTAGTATTAAGGTTAGCCACATGCTAACTTATGCTAACCTAAACTAACCTAAGCTAAGATAACCATGGCTAAACTAACCTAGGCTAAATAAACTAAAAAATTAAACTAACCATGACTAAATTAAATTAGGCTAAACTAATTATGGCTAAATTAAATTATGTTAAATTAATTATGGCTAAATTAAGTTAGGCCAAACTAATTATGGTTAAATTAAGTTAGACTAAATTATTTATGGCTAAAATAAATTAAGCTAAATTAAATTAACATGAAATAAATATGGCTAAATTAAATTAAGCCAAATCAATTATGGCTAAGTTAAATTAGGCTAAAATATTTATGGCTAAACTAAATCAAACTAAAACTAACAATGGCTAAATTAATTATGTCTAAATTAAACCAGGGTTTAAATATATATTACAATTTTTAAAATTTTAATTGTCAGATATATTTAAATATTTTTTTGGCAAGTAAAATTATTTTATTTTATTTTATTTGGAATCTTTTTCAGAAAATGTAAATTTGATTAAACACAAACATTATTCAGATTCAATTAATATGATAATATTAAAATTTATTATAAATATTCATAATTATCAATTAATCTTTATTATAATTATAATGATAATCAATTATATATATATAATATCAATAGGTATTATATATTTAAATTCTATTATTTTTGTTTAAATATTAATGTAAATAACCTACATGAATTAACCTCCAAGTACATAAACATCTTAAGCTAATTACTAGTTTGAACTATATAATAATGTTAAAATCATATTTTCATTGAGTAATCATAATTATTAAAAATATTTTACAATCATCTTTGAAGTGCAAAAAAAGGAGTAATGAAAAATTAACAAGAAGAATAAGTTTTCCAAGTTACAAAACGTTTTTTGTTCTTTTTTCTTTGGACCCCTCCTACTTTCAAACCTCATAACTTTCTTATTTCTTATTCATTGTAAGCAATTAAAAACCCTACATGAGCGCCATCTGAAGTTTTACAAATTATGTTTCAACTTTAATAGCAAAAAAACAACATAAAAGGGACTTTCTGGGTGTTTAAGAATCGACCTTTGTAGTGTTAAATGCTTTTTATTCTGAGTTTTTGACCCCCATTACTTTGGGGGGCCATAACTTTCTCATTTTTAATTTTTTTTTCACAATTTTTAGTGTGTTAGATGCGCCAAGAGGAAGGCTTCAAGTTTTTTTTGGACACTAGAAGCAAAAAAACCCTCCCTTGGCTGCTATACTCTAATATATTAGTTGGATCTAATGTACAACTAAATTGGTTCATGAAGTTTGCAATGGAATTTTTTATCCCATATCCTTTGGCTTCTAATTCTATTTGGCTCAGTATATAATTAGGAGCAATAGCTTTATTGTAACCAAACACCAAATGCCATTGGGGATGAGCAAATAAATAAAGCTTGACCTTTATGAAATGGTTAATATTAAAAATAAAATCCAATTATTTTAATTTTACCTATATAGCCTGAACCTAGCTATGTTCAACCTACTTACATACCTAAATAAACCTACTTATCTAATAAGGTTAATAATTACCTACCTACCTAGGCACACGTGTCAACATCTTATTGGCCAAAAATTAGACGATTTAAATTTCATTAATTAATATTTTAAAATTAAAAAATAGGTAGGCCTTAATTGCCACATGTCATCATATAATTTGTGTTTAAAATGACACGTGTCAAATGGTCAATGAACGTTCCATGGTGTGCCACGTGTCATCATCTCAATGGTAGAAACTTTAATGATTGAGATTAATCCAATGAATTTATAATTTTGAAAAGATAAAAAAATTAAATAATGACATGTGTCCGCAAGTTAGTTGTCCAATTTTAAAACATGTCATATTTTTATTAGTTACATTGTAGTTACAAGGAGAGTTACAACAAGGTGCAACTACATTTGGATTAGTATGTATGGATGAACATGTATATTAACACCATATATATATGTTGCATACGTAGTGTCACATGCAACTGAATTTCATGTGCAACTTGTCTTATGCAATTACACAAATTTGCAGTTGCATGTGTTGCATGCAACTGAATTTTAGTTGCAAATGACAATTGCAAAACCCAAAATTTCTAGTAGTGATATGTCATCACATAGGCTGCAATTGGTTTTATGTAGTTGCCATTAGTCATCTGCTAGAACCAAAGTTGAAGCCAAATGCTAAATGCCTCCATATATTTTCGAACTGCCACTATGTCCTCCCCAAATATGGTTTTTACCATGTTTTCACAAATATTCTTCTCGCAGTGCATCACATCCAATATGTGTCTCACTAACAAATGTTAACACATAACAACCCACAACCCATTAATCCAAACCTTTATGTTCCATTGTATGGAAATAGCCACATTGTATGGAAATCAAAATGCCTATAGGGTCTTTCTCTCAACGTCTTCAACAGATACATAATCCATAGACCTAGTAGGGATTTAAGCATATATAATGTATATTTCAAGTTGCAAAATAACAAGTTTAAGTATCAACTAGAAAAACTTACAAAACCAATACCTACACCTCCAATCTGATCAAATTTTTAAACAATATAATGTAATCCAACAAAATTTAGCCCCATGAATCTTGCACCAACAACCATTGAATACATGCCATCTAACCAAGGTTTAGGGCATTGTAAGTGATCATGTCAAAATTCAAATTCTAGATTAACTAATTACCAATGTACATGCCATTTGATCAAGGTTCTAGTTAGTGCAATTTGATCCAACAAAATTCAAAGCTATGAAAATTGTTGTGCTAAAAGTCCATTCTGAAAGGAATGCTAATCAACAATGTACATGTATTTATGGAATTTAGGACAAACCTTGGAAATCAAAGGTTGAAACCTTAAACCCTAATCCTATGTGTAGACCAAAAACCTAAAACCTAAATGTAGACCCAACATTATAAGGCAATATCATCTAATCCAACATAATTCGGACACAAGAAAGTTTTACAGATGAACACATGCCATCTGACAAGGTTTAAGGCATTATAAATTGATTATGTCAAAATTCAAATTCTCGAAGTAATGTTAATTATCAATGTACATGCATTTATGGAATTTAGGATAGACCTTGGAATTTGCTAATCGAGACCCTAAACCCTAATCCTATGTGTAAACCAAGAAACCTAAACCTAAATGTTGACCAAACATTATAGGGCAATATCATGTGATCCAACAAAATTCAAACACATGAATTTTGTACAAATTAGAATTGAACACATGCACCCATCTAACAAGGTTTAAGGCCTCGTAATCTTATTCTGTCAATATCTAAACTTTCAAAGTAGTGCTATTTAATAATGTACATGCCATCTAATCAAGGTTCTGGATAGCACAAAATTTGATCCAACAAAATTCAAAGCTATGAAAATTATATGGATGCCTAGTGAGGCTACAAGTTTGCAATTACATGGGTTGAATTTAGGATAGTCCTTAAAAATTGTAGATTGAGACCCAAAACCCTAATCTTAAATGCAAACTAGAAACCTTACACCTAAAGGTAAACCCAACATTGTAGGGCAATTTTCATTTAATCCAACACAATTTAGACCCATGAAAGTTGTACAAATGACAACATCCCAACATTATAAATCAATATCATTTAATCCAATAAGAGTCACACCACAAAGGTTGTAAACATGACCAATGAACACATGCCATCTTATCAAGGTTATGGGCAGTGTAACTTGATTCTCTCAAAATTTAGTTTCTGCAAGTAGTGGTTTAAGGTTGTACATGCCTAAAGTTCTAGGCAATGTAATTTGATTCAACAAATTTAAAAGCCATAAGAATTGTGTGGATGCCCAATGAATAGGCAAGTTTGCAAGTGCATGTGTGCAATTTGGGACAGTCCAAGGAAACCACAAGTTGACTCCCTAAACCCTAACCCTAAATGTAGACCCAACATTATAGTCATTATGCCTTTTTAAACATTTCCTTTGTAATAACACTTTCCATATGCTTGTTACATTGGATTAAAAGGGTAAGATTCTTGGTTTACCTACTAATATGGTAGATGGAAGAAGATGTTTTTCCTCTTCATGTCGTGCTCATGAACAAGGTCATATTTGTCCTCTGCTACCCGCATGTTTTTCTTATTCATCCATTCCTAGACTATTTTGCATTCCAACTGGAAGTTCATTGTCATTATGTGCATTATTCTCCCCCTCCCCATCATATAGGTTTCTAACCCTAAATGGCCCCCTATCTCTACCTATCTACCCCCCCCGCCCTCCCATGCTTTCCTTGCAACTGATCAGACCTTCCAAGAGCTTCCATTACCATCCTTCACATTTCCATATCCTAGTTAAGGCCCACCATTGGGTCTGCATTCATATGATACCATTATGGGTCATGGTTGTTTGTGGTTGCATGAGCTCCATAGGTAGGCTTTCATCACAATTACATTGACACACATAAGAACATATGGAAGTGGATTTTTTCAAGGAAATGCAACATTAGCTATACTGCTAGTTTTGAAAATTGAGATTAATCATGATTATTAATTACAACAACTAGATTATACAAATGATTTTCATGTTGAGCAATCAAAAGGACCCTACCACTATAGGGGTGGTGGAAAGATAATGACGTTTATATCTTCTAAAATGGTCCCTTATGGTGGACCTTAATACAAGCCTTCCTCCTCCACAACACCATGTGCATGGGCATCTATATTTTATCAATCCCAATTGATCAACAAAAGCCACAATAAATGTCACTGTAGACCGTAAACCCTAATCCTATGTGTAAACCATAAACCCTAAACCTAAATGTAGACCCAACATTATAAGGCAATATCATCTAATCCAACACAGTTCCACAACACCATGTGCATGGGCGCTTGTATTTTATCAATCCCAGTTGATTAGCAACAACCTCCTCTTCCTTATGAAGTTTTTCTCCCCATGTCCTTGGATGACCTAAAGCTTGCATAGGCTTAGTGGGTTCCATGATAACAAAATCCTTCAAAACCACAAAGAACTCACTATTTTGAATCAAGATTTTAATGTCAACTATTTTTAGTTCACATTTTAACATTGTGTACCATGAAAAAATGGACAACTTATTCAATGAAATTGGTCTTCATGAAAGAACTAAAAGCATAATTTCTTGGTGTACACACCTTTGCTTTATACCCCTTGATAGGAGCTTTTTGCTACTACCATTTGCTTTGAAACATGGCAAATCAATGAGCTAGTTGGACCTATTCCCTTTGTTTATGGGCTTTCAAGCTACCCTATATCATGGGATTTTGCCCGCCACACTACATGATGGTGGCTTTTCCCTTTAATTTTTGGGAGACCAAGAGGGTGCCCTTTGATTTATGGGCAACAACATGGTCATACATGGGATCCCATCCCTTAAATGTGCATAACAACTTTGCATATCTCCCATTCCCTAGGCCAAGTAAAGCATATTGTTCCACATGTAGATGTCACTACCCATGACAATTACATAGCACAACAAAACCATATAAGGTCCAAGAACCATACTAGCAAAACAAGATGAAAACTTATACTAATAGCAACACAAGGTCATTGTGTCCTAGATACAAGGTGCTCAAATTGCTACAAGGAGTCTTGCAAAAATGTAGCTCAAAACATAAAAAGGAGTCTTGGCAAAACTCAACTGAAAACAACACAATAAGCCCTCTAGAGTGCATAGGAACAAATCAAAGCACACCATGCATGACGTTTTAAACAATGGTGCAAGGGAAACCAGACTTCGTATCACACTCACATAAGCTTTTAGTCTCAAAACAGTATATCTCCTCATCTCCAAACACAAAGGGGTCATGGATGTCCCTCACCTCTTAGAGCTCCTACACTAACAATGTGTGTAGGGGATGTACTATAAGCTTTTGTCCACCTCCATCATCTTCCAATGTCACAACAGACTGTTCCCAATTGTCGTACGTTAGAGCACTAGGCTCCAATGTATCCCTTACAACAAACAATGGAAGGGCAGATGTGGCAACGTCTTCTTTGGCTACCTAGTGGGCAAGCCAAAGAACATTAGTATTAACTAGGCACTTTCAAGCCTTTGATACAAGTCTTGCATCCCACAACCTTTTCAACTCTTGAAGGGGATCCATATCATTCACAAATAATGGCCATATGACATGGATGAACACATCATCATGCACTACAAGGATGAATGAGCCACATGAGTAATGCGCCTATGTCATTGCTGCTTGAGTAATCAAATGATACCTACGCAACGACGATCAATAATTGGCTATCCACCAAATGTGGGTCGTCTAGCCCTCTTGTTGACCACCATCTACACATACAATGGAACCATGCAAACAACCAAACAAGTCAAAACCTTTTTGTCTTGCCTCGTTATTATAGGGTTGTGTGATCATATTTGACTAATGCAACATGGCAATCAAAAAGAAAACTATCCAATGGGGTAAGGACTTCCCTTGAACATAGGACATGCAATCCCTAGAAACCATAGATTGAGTGCATTGTAGTTTATCCCCTTGTAATTTTTCTATGCAAGAAAAATCTCAATGGGAGTAATCTTTTGGAATTTAATCATTCCATATTGAAATGCCTCTCACTATCTGAGGTTTGACCCTGCAATGACTCTTTAAATAATTTTTGGTAGTAGAAGAATCATGGTACACAGTATGGTTAATAGTTGATTAGCTTATGTAGAGCCTACCAAGAAATGTAAACCCACAAATTGTGGGACAATAGTAATTGGGCAAAGCTTTTATAATAACCTATCCAATCGCCTTTCAAAAATCTCTACTTTGCATCCCATAATATCTACATATAGGACTAGTGTATGGACACACAAAGAACAAATGAAGAAACAAAAAGAAAACAAGTGGGTTTGAACCATGTTCTTGTAGGTGGGAACACATTGACCGAGACAAACTAACATAGGAGTGACAACAATATATGTTGCAATTGACCATCTGGTTGAACAATTCAATTGAACAATGCAATTGACTTGGTTACAAAGACAACCATGTTTTCATAAATGGTTGGGAAAAATTGACATAGGCTTGAATCTATAGCCTTAACAATGGGAAAATTTTCAAGGGGTAGTGGGTGTGCTACCTATCCAATAGTTTGGATTCTACTATATTTAAAACTTCCTTTGACATTTGCACAAGTGCATTTTGACTAGAACCAACAAACAAACACAACATTTGAGTAAAAGATGGTGACTTTACCTTCTTTGGATATTTAGTGTCTTGGATGCACCACTTTGAACTCTTTAGTTAGAGACCTACAAATAGTGTAGTGGTAGTTGTCAACACAAGGTGATTCATACAACAAATATGTGGCAGAGTAGGACATCTTGGGAGGCTCAAGAATATGGTAAAAAAATGTGGTGGGGGTCATGTGGTCCACATAAGAGTTATGCCCCCCACATAGATGAAATTGGACTACACCAAATTGACATGTATGGTTGCAAAAACAACCAGAGATTTAAACACATCTAATTTGATGATCCAGAATGTTGTTCCCAAAACAAATCTAGGATTAAGAGCCCCAATAGTAAATTTGTATCCCTTAATACAAGCCTTAATATGGTGGACCTTAATACATGTCATTATATTATTAAAATGCATCCCTTTATACTATTAAAAACCAAACCAAAAGTATTGGATTCTAGTTTCCATTGTGTTGCAATAGACCTCTACAAATAACCTATATATACTCAGGATCTTTTTGTATTGGCACTTTGACAAGATTTGGGCCCAATGCCATGCTGCAACTCCTCATTAACCATGTCAAGAAGATCAAGAAGGCAACAATGGGTCTATGGGCTTATGATGTAGACCCTTATCTTGCATGTGTATATTGGATTTTACTGAAATGGGTTCTATTGACACAACATGGAAAGCTACATCAATTACACCATAAATTGGGTCAAACAAATACAAATGCCATGAACATCATATGGGTCTGGATGGGAACAAGGCATAACATAAAGATTCAGTACATTCTAAGTATTACATGGATGACCATGATTTGACCACAGGTGTGAGACACACAAAAAATGCATGACAACACAACAATTAATAGGGTACACCCCAAGGTTCATGTGGACCCACATAATTTTTTAGGTGTACATCAAGGGAGGTAACCCCTCAACATGCCTTGAAATGCCAATATAGGAAGAGTGGATTTTAAAGAGATTGTTAGCAAGAAAAAAGATAGGTGTGAAAACCAACCTAAAGTAGAAGACTTTGAAAAGGTATGTCAAATTGGTGTTACTTTGGAAGATTATCACCTTTCCAAAATCTACAAAAAGGAACATGTTGTTCAAAGGTTCATCTTTTTGTTGCAAAAGAAATAGGACCATATAGGGACATGTGTGACAAACTAACTTGAAAAAATGGTTATGAAAAAATGGGTCAGATTGGTGGTGCTCCAAAATTATGGACCTCTTTTAATCCTACAGAGAAAAAATTGTGTCTAATTGTCAAAATGATACAAAATAACTTTACTTGTTTGAAGTATTGAAACATGTTTCAACTTTATTGAGAAGAACTTGGATGTTATAGTGAAGTGCAATAGTGTTGCAACCTTAACCTTGGGTTTACGACCAAGGCAAAGGCTTGCGAGGGTGCGGGCCTAGAGTGAGCCCGAGAGTCACATTTCATAGTCTCGGGAGTGCAAAAGAGTGTGAGGGAATGAACCTTCACACTCCCAAGTGAACTCCCATTTTGGGAGTTGGAATCTCAATGGACCTCCAAATTTTTAAAGGGCAATTATAGGGGTCAAAAGTCATTGGATTGAGACGTTCTTTATATCATTGGAAAGCTCTTGAAACGAAAATTTCTAAAATGGGCTTGCATCACCCATTTGGACACCTGAAACATAAGTTATGGCCAAAGAAGGGCCAAGAGTCAAATTGACAATTTGACTCCCGACCACTAAAAGTCAAGAATCACCCCAATTTCCTTGCGTGTAGGTAACATGCAACATACCATTGAAAAGCTCTCGACAAGGGCTACAATTTTGCTTTAGACCTTATCTCAATCGAAGGTTTGCGCACAAAGTTATGGGCCCCCAAAGTCACAAGAATCCCAAGTTTGGGAATTTTGGGACTCCCATCTAGGAGTCCCGGGACATAATGCCATTTGGATGTGGGCCTCATGGAAAGACACATAATATACTATAAAGGGGAAGGTGGTGGCTTCCCCCAAGTCCGGGCCGTGATGAGTCTTATGAGTTCGAGTTTGCCCATGGTTCGTCCTAACACCAAAAGTGTTCTAGCTATGCACTAACCAACTAGCTGCTTAGTTTGTACAAGTTTGTGTGAGTGATTGAAGTGCTTGTCAATCTTCCTAGTCCCATCCCAAAGCTCTAGCACGCCCCTTTACCCCCGAAGTGCTACAAGCTAAGGAGCGTGCTCCAACTTCCTATTCTTTCGATGTTTTCATTTTAGACTCAAATTTGAGTCTCTTGAGGAGGTTGGGAATGCGTTAAATAGTATGGCACTAAAAACATCTTCTTCCCATAAAAGTATTTTTTCAAAAATCTCTATGATTGCACATTGAAGCTACCAAAGTATTGCAAGGAGGAGGCCAAATGTAAAAGGAAACAAAAGTGGAATAATATACATACCTTGTTGTTGCGCTCAAATTCAATCCACCTCGAAGTTGCATTTTCTTAGTGAAAAACACCTCTCTTGCTTATGCGTAACAACTAAACCACCTATACACCCCAAGTTTGTAACCGTTTACAAACTCCACTAAGCTCGAGCAAGATGAATGTCAAAACTTTCAAACCCTAAAAAATCATTGATCGTGATTAAAACCAATCACTTTTTAACTTTTAATTTGGCTAGATTTAACTAGTTGGCTAAACCTTTTTTGGAATGGTTATAAACATTTAAAAACATTTTGTAGATTTTGGCATTGTGGCTAGGAAAAAAAACGGAATTTTGGAAATTTTGGAATTGATAATTTTGATGTAAATTCAAGAAAAGTTGATAGAAAAATGGCCAAAATCACCAAAGTTTGAAAACCATGAATTTGAAAAAAAAAAAAACATTGGTTATAAGTAAGGTTTTCTTTGTGATGTGATTTTTTGCAAGATTACATTATTTATATCACATAAATAATACATGATGTAGGGTAATATTCTATAATCTTTTATAATATTCAACAAAAAAATTAGATCATATTCTAGATTATCTGCTAAAATTTTGACAAGTATAGTTTTTAACAAATGTTCTTGATATATATATATACAATTTTACAAGTAATAATATTTAATGGTTATTTTTACTTTCACGGTTGGTCTATAGCCAAACATGGTTCCAACTCCTTGTGGATGGTTGCTAATGAACAACATCACAATATTGAACACAATATAAATAAACCTATTTTCATACTTTTATACGCTTTCCTTTTTGCACATTCTGAAAATGATGATGAATGCAGCAGCGACCTTACAACAAATAGCTAAATATTCAACACTCCTCTCTCTACTCTTCTCAACCCTTCTTCTACTTATGTTCTTTTCAACAAGTTTGTATCCTCCTCTTGCTTTTGTCTATGCTCACTCCTTTGCGCTTCTTTTTCCCTTGCTATTCATTGTAATTTTTCAATTGCACTCTTTGCATTCATACTACTATGAATTTTAAAACTTTGAAAATGCGCACAACTTCCAATAATAAACGCAAACTACTTTCGATGGTTACCCCATTTTTTCTCATTTTTGAACATCATGCCCGTCACATTCATTTTTTCATCTACCCATCGTCTTTTAATTAACGCATGATCCTTGAAATTAATATGGCCCATCATTATATGTTTATGTGTCCCTTATATAGCCACGTGGAAGAGCTTAGCATCATCATTATGAATGAATGTTGCATATTTCTTCTTTCAATTATTCCACATCCGTAATCTCCTTACATTATTTGTACTAACTCCATTCATTTGCCATGTACACCTTCTGCTAACTATGCCCATTTATTTATTGATAGTGAAAACACATTTGGTGACTACACTAATTTTTCTGTTGATTTTGCCCACAATTTTGATGATTATGTGAATACTCATGATGACCGAGCGAATATTGCTACTAATTCAACTAATATGCTTGACATATCATCTTTAGATCTCTGCATCCTAAATCTCACATTGTTGCAATTATTGTTCATATGTAGATCGAAAATAAAAATTGTGTTCATCGTTGGATCTATGATCTATTCTTTAACTTCATCATTCTTCATATGTGGTTTTTGTATTTGACATTCTTCTCTGTCCTCCTCCATGTCAAAATTCGCCTCTTGAACTCCACCTTCACTATGTTCCCAATATACTGGCATCTGTTGTTATTTTTTCTAACCTTTAGATTCCATGTATTTATAAGGTTTGAGCTTGTTCACATTGATCAACACAGGGTTAGTTTCAAACTTTTCAATAATCACAAATAATATAGTGTTATTTGGTAACACATATTGTATTCTATACGGTCCAAACCATACTTTAGTAAACTTCCCTAAGTGTGATTTATTGCCCTTTGGAAACCACAAAGCATAATCACCAAAACTAAATTATTTTTCTGGATTTTTTTGTTGATTCCATAATGTTTTATTCCATTGTTGAATTTTTGCAGTTTTTGCAACCTACATTCTAGCTTCTTGCAACTTCTCAAGCTTTGTAATTTTGTTAGTTAAAACTGTCATTAGAGTATTGTCTCTCTCATCTCCACCAACAACTAGAACGATGTATTCTGTGGGCATTTATGGATGTAATCCATACACTAATTGATATGATGTATACCATGTTGTTACTTTGTATGCAATTATGTATGAAAATAACACTATAAACAAATGTTCATCCCAATTTGTTCTATTTTCACTAACTAACTTAGTCAATAGTGTCCTAAACACCTTGTTAGTAAACTCAACCCACCCATTCCCCTAAGGATAATAAGTTGTAAAACCCACATGTTTCATTTGAAAATGATTTGTCAAATACTTGATGGCATCATTAATAAAATGAACTCCCTGATTTGTGATTATAATCAAAGGACATCCAACCTTGGTTAATATGCACTCATATTGAAATTTTGCTATGACTGTTGTAGTATTAGTTCTCAATTCTCTTGCTTTCACCCATTTAGTAGCGTAGTCTATGGCAATATTTGTTCCCTATATATTTCCTTGTTGGATTACTTGGCCCCACAAAATCAAGTCTCCATTTCATAAATGATTCTTCTAGAAGACTTATGACTAGTTTTGTAAGACTTTGAGTTACCAATCCTCTTGATTTTTAACATGCATCACAAGATTTGTAGTAATGATGCACATCCCTGCACATAGTTGGCCACCAATATCCAACATCCAATATCTTCCTCTACATTATTTTGTTGCAAAATGCCCTCCTAAAGGTCCTTCATGCAGATCTTTCATCACCATTTCTGCTTTTATTATTGTCAAACATCATCGTAGTCCGTTATCTTGGCCCATTATAAATAATTCACCATTCTTAAGTGTAAAAGACTTTGCTTTTTTAACTAAGCACTTATAAAGTGCTTTCAATCTGTCATGTTTTCAAAAATTCTTTTATTTCATTCAACCATTCAAGCCTTGTATAAAACAAACTTGCATTTGTGGTTTGATCAAGCACATTTGTGGTTTCTATACTATCTAGTAATCTTGATAATGCATCTACAACTACATGAGTTTTCCCTGGTTTACACATTACTATGAAATCATATTCGAAGAACAATAACAACCATCTAGCTATTATCCCTAAAACCTGTGGTTTGTTGACCAAATAGACCAATGCCATATGATTTACATAAAAGACAAACTCATTGCCTAACAAATAATGTTTAAACTTGTGTAAAGAAAAAACCATTGTTAAAACCTCTATTTCTTTTATGTTTTCATTTGTTCAGAAACCTAAAAACATACACTATTGGTTGATCACTATTCCTTGTTATGTTCTAAGACAACATAGCCCCCACATTTAACAAGGACACATATGTATGAACATTAAACTCCAAACGGCTTCACCTTCCATATAAAAACCCCCAGTTTGTAACAAATGCAATCTTGTATCGGTCCTCTAGAGCTATAAATATTTGATGATATCTTGAATATCCATCTAAGAAGGAATATGCCTCATACCTTGTTATTGTGTTCAACACTTCATTTGTGAAAGCTAATGGGTATGGATCCTTCTTTGTGGCTGCATTTAATTTTTTGAAATCTATATAAATTCCTAGCTTGCCATTTTTCTTGGGTACTACTACTATGGGTGATAACCATGTAGCTTCCTCTATAGATTCAACGAATTTAGTTGTTAACAACTTATCTATATCTTCTTTGGCCACTGTAGCATAGTTTGGATTTAATTTGTACTTGTTTGATGTGCCGACGGTATAGTAATGTCCCACTCAATTTTGTGTTACACTAGCTTTGGTGGAATCCCTTTCAAATATTTCTATGTCCATGCAAAAACATCTTTGAATTCCTTCAGCAAATGCTCCGCTTCCAGCACCTTGCCTGTTTCCAGCTATGCATTAATCTTCACTACGTATGGTTCTGCATTAGTTCCCAGATTGAGCTTCATCAATTGTTAATCTTTAATTAACATCCATCTAGTTATCCACAATCCCTATGCTTTGATGTTTGTTGGAATTTCATCCACTATAACACTCCTTGGTTGATGTCTATAGTATATCATTGGTTACACCTTATCCTCCATAACTACTTTTGGTTCATATCTGTTGCCAGGTATTTTTTTCTCTATGCTCTGTACTTTAGATCCCTATTATGAAATACTAGTCTTCACATCTATATCCATGATCCCCACATTTGTGGCTTTCATAGATTGAATTGTCTCAGGTAAACTGATTGTTCCTATGGAGAACAATTTTGGTTATGTAGCAAACATAATATTTTCTTCTTCATCTATGATACCATTCTGATAATCGTAGCACAACAACATTTTTGGTCTTCTGACTTCACCTTCCAAATGTTTGGTAATTGTAATTGTCCTGACTGTCCCATTCCCTTGTATGGTAACAATGTTACTTCCCCAATCATGTGCCACTTTAACATCTTTCAACCATGGTCTCCCCAACAACATGGCATAACTAGAATCTACCACACTATTATGAAGTATAATAAACGTAGTTATGTAAGGAATGCCATGAACATATATTTTCATATCTATTATCAAGCCCACTGGTTTTATGGTTATTTGATCTACCATCTTTAGATTATATGGTGCATGTTTAGGCTTTGGAAGCCCCAACCTCAATCTCAACTATTTTGTGATAATATTAACTCCAAAACCTCCATCCATCAACACATCTTCTATTGTATCCTTCCCAATCTGTACTTGGATAATTGCCATATGATTTTCTATTGCTACAATAGCTACCCCTACTTTTGGTACTGAAGAACCAACTTGTTTATCTATGGTTACTTTATTTACATTCTGAGTTTTCTTTAGTTTCAACTTCTATTAAAAATATCTCTTTAACTTAGGAGCTATTTTAAGCAATTGTCTTAAGTTCAAAGTATAACTTGTTTCTAACATTTGCTTACTAATGTCTAGAAAAATCTCTTCTACTGTGATCAGTTTCGCTTGTGAATTCACTATTTTCTGTGTGTCCATAGGAGTAATATTTGGCATACCTGGTTAGGTTGTGTTCCATGCTCCATGGATGTGGATGGCCCTTCTGTCTAGGTTTGTGTTTTTTAAATATATTGAATTGTCTCCACCATTAATTGTTTCAACTGTTTTTCTTTCTCCTAATCAACAACATTTTTTGCTTTTCTTAGCCCTTTATCCTTGAACACATGTTCTTTAATTACTTTACTTCTTGTGGTGACATTAACATCCACCACATTTACATCCGTAATGATTGTCTGTGTCTCAGCAACAAGTTGAACCTCTACTACTTACATAGATTTCCCATGAAACATTTTTTGCATCTTAACAAACTTTGGACAATCTGTCATTTTGTGTCCATTCAAACCACAAATGTGACATGCATATGAAGAAGTCTTTTATGTTTTTTGACTTGGTTGTGCCACCTCTGTGGTTGCCACCATGGTCTGTTCTTTGTTATTTCTACATGTCTCCACATTGTGATTTCTCATCCCACAATTTGTGCAATGTTTGTCAGTGTTCCCTATATTACTTTGTGTTTTTGCTGGTACTGCCTGTTTGATACTTTGTAATACTAATAGTGCACTCCTTGCTTCTGTAGTAATCGTACTTTCTTCACACAACATTATTGCCTCCTTATGTTGTAATGTTGATTGCTTCATCCCTATAGTCGTAATTTTGAAGTATGATTGCAAACCCACTCTAAAAGATGTGGTTGATACTTGTAAACCATCAGCCAATTTTTAAATCCGCTCATAGTAAACCTCCACCTTCTCAATATCCTCATGCTTCATGTTTTTCAACTCCATGTATATTTGCTCATCATTCTAAGTTTACCGATGATGTTTGTAAAAATGCCTATGTAAGCTTTGAAAAAGTATAGTTAGGAAATTTTGACATGTAATTATGGCACCACTCTGATGTCATATTTCTTAGCACATAGCTAAACACATTGATGATATACTTTTTGAAAGTCTTTGCATTTATTTTTACTACAAAATTGAACATGTTGACATGAACATTTGGATCAACATCTTTTTCGAAATTAGGATACTTAAGAACCACCATGTTTTGCCTAACATAATGGCCATCTCTATGATCAAGAATTGGTACAATTATAAGAATTGGTTCTTGGTATCCTCTTCTTGGATGCATGGCATCTGCACTTCTATACCTTCTAGTAGCCATTGAGTTCATTAGTGGTTGATATGCAGTCATGTTCACATGAGTAGTCATTATCAAAGTAGTAAACACCATTTGAAGTATGCCAACAACTTCAATAATAGTCATTGGTAGTGCTGAACTTTGACTCAAATTTCGTATTGTCGATACCCCACCTGATCCGCTACCCAATTTTGCTACAGATCCAATTAATATTCCCTTTCTGACAAAATCTATGTTAAGCGTAACAACTATTTTCACTCACGTGGTTGTTATATCTGCATTAAGTGATTGAGTAATTCCTAGTCCAACATGTTGTTTTTGGGTTTCAACAGTTGTTGCTTTTGACATTATTGGTGGAGTTTTGTTGTTGCAAGATTGATGATGTTCCATTCTGCAATTACCCATTGGTATCCACTGTGGTGCAATATGTGGATGTGAATACCCTTCTAATTTTATATTCATGGTCTGAATATATGAACGAATCTGTCGATTTTGTGGTGCCAATTAACTTCCCAACTCCATGCTTCTAAATATGTTCTAAACTATAGGAATTCCTGATTCCTATTCCTATGGTTGATCCATTAATGTTTTTGCCACATTTTATAACTCCACATGCTTAGCAATACCTGCTATGATGTGGAAAGGCACAAAAGAACAATCCATGATTACATGTCCTTCTTCCTCACATAATGCATAGACCTTTGAAAGTAACCTAATCATCTCTAAATCCACAAATTCATGATTTCATGTTTCAGTTATGTGCCTTATTTGATCCAACTCTGGATTCCCTTGATGTGAGTATGATTGTGATACTTCATCCAATGCATTCACCTATGCCTTTGTATATTCAAATGATTTTGAGTAATTTTCCTTAGTCTCCTCAAACACATCAACATTAGTGTTTTCATCCACCTCCCAGTGTTCCACTGGTTCATAGTAATCTGGAGATGCAAACTGATACACGAACTTGGGTTGTATACCTCCTATAACATCCCTCCCTCGGTTAGTCACTAACTCTGGACTTGAGATTTCCTGTAATTGATCAAGTACTACAAAAATCCTTGCTCCATTTTGATCTCTACAACTCTAAACCAAATATTACGATTGAGAAGTATACTACATCCGCTCATTCGGATGAATAGTCAACTTCATCTTTCTTCATGGAGATTATCATCTTGAACTGTGCCTTTTATAAAGATCCTTAGTCCATACGTCCCACCGTACCACTTCTTGTGGTAGAAATGACCTATGCCCCATAGGCCTTTCCTTTGTTTTCAACATTCGTCTATCCAACATTAGATTTTGATATGGGGTTTTGTAAGCCATGCATACTCCTTTCCATTTTCAAGATTATCTTCTATCTAACTTTCAATAACTTGTTGATTTGCCTCCAAGTCCAATCGTCATTGTAAACTTCGGGTCGCCATCCCATTCATCTTGTTTCACAATTCTTTGTCTTCAAAGTTTATAGATCACTTTGCAAGCCTTACAACATCAACCGTGTAAACCTTTTATATTTTCTAACATACCCCTTAAATTTTTGAATTGAAAAAAAAAAAAAAAAAAA
>Ga0209611_10003117_pt1 | contig 28967 bp, 17 predicted proteins | sample S1TSphgellanicum_3_FD_187693 | JGI IMG/M metagenome (GOLD analysis project Ga0209611, IMG submission 187693) | Host-associated microbial communities from peat moss isolated from Minnesota, USA - S1T2_Fc - Sphagnum magellanicum MG (SPAdes) (version 2) | ecosystem: Host-associated > Plants > Peat...
CAAAGGTATTAGTAATGTTAGGAATATTACCCTTTCCAATTCCCATAATATGGACAATAATCGCTCTTATCAATTAACTTTCAACTAAACCCTTGAAAATCTTGAAGCAACCACCATCCAAAAATTGATTTAATTTATAGACTTCTTCACTTTGGTACAAATCTCTTTACCTATTGAACATAGTTGTTTGTTTTTATGATCACACATTAACCCTCCCCTAGTAACTATGGGGCCCCTTATTGTCCTTTTGATAACCATTGAAAAAGCCCTCATGATCCGGTGTGCACAATGTCATTTTGCAATTTTTGAACCAATAACACCATAAAAGTTATTGAATGTGAAGTGATTTTTGAGTTTAAATGTTAACTTTATAAAAAACTAATGGTTTTTTCACATGTAATTCAGATAAAAGCTCTGAAGTTAAAGCCCATTAATCAAGAATAGTATTGAGATGGGTGTAAATTGGGTTTAATATACTCAAGCCAATGGGCATACAAGCCTATGTGCGGGGCAAGCATATTTATATCTTAGGGGATAACTTATACGTATTATTGGGGTATGGATACCCTAATTGAGTGGGTATCTCTCTTTAGGGAAGTATGTCAATAGCTTGTGAAGTGGGTACTTAGATGAGGGTGTCGCCCAAGTTTTTCCTTTTGATGCAATGAGTCATTTTGATTGGCCCATCACCACCCCCATTGACGCAATAATGCCATTTTTGGTTTGGTTTATTGTTTAACATTGCATCTCAGCACTAATGTTTTGAAGTTCCCAAAACAAGTGTTATACTCTCCAAAGTAATAATACATTTGAAATGGAAAGAACTCACCAAACAATTTGTCCACCATGTTTGAATTCATTGAGAAGTTGGTTTTAGAAAATTCTTACAATCCTTGAAAGAATATCGATTTCTCGATGGACTTGAGAGTTACCAACAAGCACCACTAGTATGTTCAATGTTGTATGTTCTACCTCTACTCCTATTCTACAACTACATCAATAATAAAACCCATCTTTCATGTTGAGTGGAAACTTAGCATGAATGAGAACCTCTTCCCAATACTCTATGTATGATATATCTCCGATCCAAAGGTGAGGGCTTCTTGATCATTTTTGTAGGGATATAATTTTATTTTTTTGGGGAAGTCACCCATCCCAAGACTACTTTCCACCTAAGTTGCTTAGCACAATCAACAAACAAAAAAAAGGCTATATTCACCCACCAATACTTTTTGGGGAAGTAGTAATTTTAAAAAAGAATATGATTTTTCAATGTTTCTTTTCCTTCTTTTCTCTTTCTTATGATTGTGGACAATGATAAATGGAATTAAAGAGTTTTTTTTCAATTCAATTTTTGATATCCAAAAAATAACTCTTGCATTCTAGAAGTTGAACTAAACAATATTACAATCAATTGTAGAATAGGTACTCTCATAAATATGTAGATGGGCCGAAGGGAAGCATTCCCATAATTTAATTTAATTTAATTTCAGGAGCGCAAAACTTCTGTTTGGGGGAGTGTCCAAAGATTCAAAAATAATAATTTGCCAAGCCAAAGTGCCTCATTGCAAACTTTTTATTTTTTTATTTTTTTTTTAAAGGAACTTTGAAATGCACCCTAGGACTAATTAATAGGAACCATATTTCACCACAATTGATTTTCAATCATTTTTTTTTTTAAAGAAATAAAATTGGGGCAGATAGATATGATATGAAGTTACAACTCTGGTTTCGCAATTTTTTCTCATCCAGAATTTGTGGCTGGCAATTCAAACCTCCATCCATTCATTCGATCAAAGATTCAAAAGCACTTCAACTTCAGGAGGACAAGAGCTCCTTAGCTTAGGAGGAGTAATGTAAGCTCCTTCTGTTTGTTTGTTTGCTTGCGTATGTTGGGATGTGGTGTGTTTGGTGTGCTTGGTTGTTATTTTGTACGTGTGGTAAAGCAGGTAGATGGATGGAGCAGCCTCATTGGAATCTGGATCAGATTTTTTTCTGCTGTTTGCTCTTTATGGATCCATGATTCGGTGTTCTGGTTTTGCCAGTAGGAAAAAAAGTTAGAGCACCGGCAAGCAAGTAAGGCCAACAACAACAGCCTGGGTCGAAGCGCATCAATCCCAAGTAGCTAAGCTTATATATATTTACCGAAAACTATGGCTGAAAATTTTTTAAGTGTTTCGTCCGAACTGCTGCCGAGGACACATTATCAATTCGAATGTGTCCTCGGCAAGCAAGCAAACGGAGAGGAGTTCCCTTTTCCAATTTGCCTTTCCTTTTTCTCTACCTTAGTCTTTTTTTGTTTTTTTCCGTGTGATCCAGACAATTGCCATACCATGGGAAAAAACGAAAAATAAAAGAATTCGGCCCGCCCCTTTATGCACGGTACATGGCTGAGGATCCGGGTGTTCCTGAAATATTCTTACTTTTGTAGACCCGTGTTGGGCGAGTATTTTCTGCGGTGGGTAAGAACCCGTCCGTGTTAGCTGGTTATTGCATTTTCACAATAACCGACAGCTTAGGTTTTTATTTTATTATTTATTTTATTTTATTAATTTTTAAATAAATTAAGAACCCGCCGGTTCCCAATGTTAAAGTAATGTCCCTTGGTTATCAATTTATTCTGATTTTATTTTTTTTGGATATTTGAGAACTGACCCTTAATACCTGGTCTCCTGCAACAATTTTTTTTTTTTTAAATTTTATTTTAAATGTCTTTTTGGGCAGTCTCCTGCAATTTACAATTCCCAAGGAAAAAACTAAATCCAGATAAGAGTTCAAGCATACAAAAACACAACAATCATAAAAGATTTCACAAATTAAAACCCACTATTAATATTATATTCATTAAGAATATGATTTTTTTAAAAAATCACCCAATTTTATTTTATTTTACATAAATACCATCTATATATAATAACCATATGAAAATGATGACATATTCGGATAAGGATGTCGTTGAATGGTTTGAATCACAAAATTGAATTTTTAAAAAAAAAAATTGGAATAATCAAAGAAGCAAAAATAAGAAGTAAATAAGAAGTTGAAATCATTCATGTTCATGAAAATAGTAGGCAAGCAAGCATTAGAGGTATGAAAATTTGTATTCAAAATTCCACCCAATATTTTTTAATGATTTTTAAATGTATTTTCAGCATTTTTTTGACAAAATGTTATGATTTTCTAAATTTTTTTAAAAAAATTCCTTCTTACTCTAGAGTTGTTGCAAATTCTAATATCTCTACACTTTTGTTTTTCTTTTCACTTTTCATCATCATCAAAATAGCAACAAAACTTCAACTGCAAGTTTTCATGTCTTTTGTATACGAGATCAGTTGCGAAGGAAGAAAAAAAGAGGCCGACAACTTGAGTGTGGCAGTTCTCTAGGAACTGACTACAAATTAGCCTTTCTTTTTGTTCCTTTCTTGTCTTGTGTGGTGTGAAGGAGGATGGGTTGAAGGAAGGGACAATGGAGAGATAAACTTGAAAGTGGCTAGGAACCAAACACGTGAGTTGTGCATAGCCACAACCCAAAGCAATTTTTTAAATTTGTATTAACATAATTTTTTGTTCCATTTTTGCATTAGCGTAAATGATGATTTAGCATAAGGACCTCTTCCAAAAAACACAACACCTTGTGACTTGTCATTGACATCGTTTAGACCTTGGACTCTTTGTGAAAACTTAAAACAACTCTAGAAGGGGGAAAAAAAATGTTTGTTTTGTAACCCTATGAAGTAGAGAGAAGAATTCTTAGTTTTTTTTTTTTCCTTGTAATTTGCATGGATTTTTTGCGAAAGGAAGTTGTGTAGGGTTTAGGGTTTAAGGTTTTAGATATTTATTTCAAATAGATTAAAACCAAATATGTATGTGTTTAATGTTGGTGTGATTTCATTTATCTTATTTATTTTTAAATTTGCAGATCTATAGGGTTTCATCTTTCTTCTTAGGCATGAGGCATATGAGTCTTGTTCATAACTACCTTACTTTTGGATTTTTTTGAAAACTCGCCAATATACTCGTTCTTTTCCCCCATAATTGTTTGTGTTGAAAATAAAAATGCAATATTTTGAATAGTGTTTGACATTGGTTTCCACCCGTTCCCATGAGCCAATGAAACTAATGTGGGGATGTCATGTTATGTGTTCAATATTATATTTATTGTCATTGAAATGAAGTTTTTCAAAATAATGTTGTAAATTGAAACCCTAACCCCACCACAACTCACACACCCACCCACTAATTGCTTTTTTTTTTCTTCTTTTGGTTCAATATTATATGGTCCAAATGATGGTCATGAGCATACAACTTGGAACAACATTCTTATCCCATTATAAACAAGCATCTAGTTGAGAAAGTAGGTGATGTTTGAGGGCAAAAACAAATTCATCACTATTAAATTTTTATAGTGTTAAGCATGCGATAGGGGAAGACATTTTCAAATTCTTCTAGAGAAGACTCACCCTAAGAAAGTTGGTCATGTACAAAGCCAAACAACATTGATTACACAAACTTGATGGTCTTCAACATATGGTTTGTGCCTACTTTTGTTCAAGTTATATGATTAGTATGAATGGAAACTTAATTGGAAGTTTAAGTTAATTGCATATTGGGTACTTAATGCTCAAGTTTTTATATTAGTATGGGAGTTAGTGAAAGTTTGCATTGAGAATCTTGAAAGCTTACATCTATTTTAATAGATAAATAACATCACTCCATGAAAACTAGGTGGTGGCCATTAACTCATTCCACCAATGATCACCTATATCTTTGGGTGGGTGTGTTTCTCTATTTTTTTGGGAGATAAGCATACAAAGATGTAATATCAATTGTAATGTAAATAGCAATAGGTTGATGGAAATCCTATTCTCATCACTCTTTGTCATGTGAAACAATTTACCTTATGGGTGGGGTCTTTTCTTTAGAAATTTAAGAAGAAAGTAGCAAGGGAGGTATCCATTCAAAGATGCAACATCTGTTGTTAATAATATTTAGCGATGACTCTATATTATTACATCACATGTCACATCCATTTAAAGATGTCACATGCTTAATAATATTATAATGTGCAAGAAATTGTTTTCTAAGTTTGGACTTTGAGTTGATATTGGAAAAACATGTTGTAGATCTTCCATGTGACAAAGTTTTAATGAAAAGCAAGAATTTTTTTTATAAAATTTAGTCTAGTGATGTTAGGGAAAAAAAAGTTTGCATCTTTAAACAACAAGAAAAGAAAGCCCACTTCTACAACACATGAAGTGGACAAGGAATACAATATTTTGACCTTTCTTTTTCATTTTCTTAAACAAAGGGCTCCATCTCAAGTGACTTTATATTTAGCTACACCTATTCAAAAGGTTATGAAGGTTTAGGGTTTATGGACAAGCTTGTTAACTTGAAGACTTAGAAAGTTCATGTATGTTATTAAATTCTCACACTTAAAAAAAACATTAGGTCATTCTTTAGCTAATAATTAAGTTGACTCTAATTATTGTGGATTGGAAACCCAAAGTCATTGGATGGTTAATAGTTGTTACCAATGTTGGTATGTATATAAGGATGGGTTTAGTATCAACACTAGTAACAAGGACCCTATTAGTTTGCTATGAGGTGAGACAATACCAACATTATAGTTATATTGGCCTATTTGAAAAATAATAATTCAATATTTTAAAGGATAATAACCAAAAAACCTCAATCATAAATAAACATGTGTAGAACATAGTTTCATGTAATCAAAAGGTGCCATAAGCTCAAGTTTCCCTCCCATCCTTTTATTAGTTTTTTTTTTTTTTTTCAAATTTTCTTTTGGGTGTAAACAATTTTGTTTTGGGACTCTTTTTAAAAAGTGGCATCTTTGTTACCACATGGCTAAACAATTGACCAATAAAAAAGAACAATGCAATGGGCAAAATTGAAGCGCACTCTTGAGACATGACAATGCATCGACACCATGAATGTCATTGTGATCATTAGGTTCTTGACAATTTGTGACCACCATATTATGGAATTGGTGGGAGGTCCATTGGAGCTCACACAATTCCACAACAACCCATCTTCAATGATTGTGCAAAATTAAGGTTTGATGATTCTGTATATGATATATTAAGGTTTGAAAACAAAAAGTCCAAATAATCATATGCATAAAAAATCATATAATGAAAATCAATGTTGGAATGAAATATTATTATTATTAAAAAATGATGAAAGAACATTTATGAATAAACAACATGGTTAGGATCACCACACATGGATGCTACAATGAAGGCATTATACAAAACAAAGTTACAACATCAAGGATATGAATTTCATCAATATTCAATATATTATTGAAATAGAAGGTTTGAAAAATAATTTTTCAAATTGTTCCATATGAATATGAACAATTGAACTTTAGGATCGTTAAACACTATAAACACCTATATGCCATGTATTTTGTAAGATTCAAAAATTTGTTATGATAGAGTGATTTGCAAATATACAAAATTGAAAAAGTGGATTGATGAATATTGATAATTTGAACTACATTTATGCAAATGTTTGAGTTCCCTACTTCTATTTTATGTTTGAAATAATTTCTTATTCAAGTTGCTTTGTCCACAACATTTTGGTAAGCATTAAAATGATATGAGTTTTTAAACATTTTTTTGTAGACCTTCACAATGGTTTACTCAAAGAGTTCCACTTGTGGAAACCTTAACATAATTCTAGGTCTCAAAATTAGCATTTGCATTATCCATTGATAATGTATCCTAGGTAGGAAACCTAATATAGAATAGGCTTGGGCAAGAGAAAATTGGTGTTGAGTTCAATATTTATGGTGCAACCAAAGTGAGAAATTTTTCCACCCTATATTCTCTTCATGTTTCGTTTACGTTTATTCTTTTGCAACCAATCATTAATTCTTGTATATTTTATATTCACTCCTCTTTTCATTACCATAGTTCTTTGCATGTTGTACTTTTTATGTCATTATAGACATCTTCATTCAACTCCATGAAGAATATCATCTTAGGTTGAGCTCTTTGTTGAGCTATGTTGTGATTTTAAATGTTTGCAATTTGTCAAGTGCATCAAGATGAAATTTGTTGGGTCAAGCCTTTAGGCAAGGACTATGCAATCACTTGGTCTACAATACATTAATAAGCTTTAGATAGCTTACCCCTTATGGATGGAATTACGGAGTGCTTCAAGATTGTGATATATTCACAAAGTTGTAATGTGAAAAGAGATCTTTGTTGGGCCATGCCTTTAAGCAAATACATGAAGGACATGTGTCATATAGGTCTAGAAGTAACTTGCACCATATGAGGGAAGGGGGATGAGATTGTTTTGAAGTTAGTTTCTCATTATAGTCCTCAAGGTGTTTGTAGTGGCATCACTTTAAACCCATATCTTTTGCCCAAAGTCATAGTTCTTCCACCATATATGTATGGGGCAAAGGGGAACCCGCAATAACTCTATCTTTGGATGTCCGAATCTTTGGACTTTTTAGAAGCATTATTTTTGTGACAATTTTGGTGAAATTTGGTGCGTTATCATGGTGACAATTTTGGTAAGATTAATGATTTCTAGTGTCTATTATGGTGACAATTTTATTGAAGTTTGATGATTTTTTGGTTTAAAGGTGTTTCAATATATTTCATTCTCCAAATAGGGTAATTCTAGAGAATATGGAAGCTTTAAAAGGCACACTATTTGGAAATTAATGTGGATGAAATAAAATTTATCAATATGTTCAAGAGTTTTATAATTTTATATTGGGGATGATATTTTATGACAAGTTTAGTAACAAATATCATTAATTTTTGCAACACCTTTCATGATCTTTGGTTTTTAAATGATAGTTTTAAAATAAATATTCATTAATAAACACCAACATATACATGAATTAACTAGATTGGAAATGATTATTAAAAGATGCATAAAATCCTATTGGACAAACTTGTATGCATTATACTAAAATAATTTAATCATCTTTCCTTTTTTCATTTCGATTACCTTAATCCAATGCTTTGATTATGATATGGGTTTGCACTTTTAATTGAAATAATTGCATGTAAAGACAATGATATTGCCCTCATGTAATTTACATTGTATTTAGATCAAAGACTAATTTGGTGCATGCATTTTGTTAGGTGGCATGAGAAAACAATGATGAAAATAAATTATTGATCCTTTGAAGGATGAAGTGCTTGTAACCTCTATGCTTGATCTTCATGTTATTGACATTATACAAACAACCTATATTTCTTTCTTATTCTTGTTGCTTCTTGTTCAATTGTTTGCATTCATGTAAGTGGTAGAAAATATGTACATAACTAACACTAAACCAAGAAGAAAAAAAGGACAATGTGCTCAATGTTTAGGGATGTATGTTGCTAGAAGGGTTGATTTATTACTAATTATCCATTTTTTCCCACTTTCTTAAACTTCCAACTCTTAGACCTTTTGCCATGTATACGGAATTATAAATGCATGGAATACACATATAATACACATATATACACATGCATGCTATAGATGCTAGATGGAATGTCCCCCTTCCCTTCCCCTCCCCTCCCCTCCTCTTTAACTATCCATTATCTTATAGAATATTTTTATTATTATGATAATGGAGAGTAAGATCAATGAAATTTTATGATGACATGTGAATAGGGTGAATGCATAAAAGGTTGTGCACAACAACAAGGAGCCCTAGTCCTTTTTAATATAGAAATGGTGTTTAGTTAACTAAAGGCAATGGGAATTCGAAGCTTGCTATGTATAGTAATGGAGTTTTTGGCATTTGTGCACAACTAATTGCAGTTGGGATGCTTACTATATGTAGGCTAGTATATTAAGAGAGAGTGTATTGGGTGGTGCATACCCATACCTACCTACCAAGTTCAGCACTTGGTTGTTTAATATTTATCCAATAATTCCAAAAGTCTATTAGGCAAATGGGTTTTGAATTTCAAGCATCTAAGTTTTTATATTAAAAAAATAAATTAGCCTAATTGATTGATGTGGGGGTGAGATCAACACATGCAACTTGGAGTTTCAGGGTACACTAAGAAGACTAAACACCTTAAAGTGCGTTCACATTTGATGTTAGGTTGTTAAATAAAAATCTAGGTGGCATCATCCTAGGTGGCATGCAATGTTAAATGGGTGATAACTTAATGGTAAGTGAATGTTGAGCTTAACATAAAATCTTCATGGTAAGTAGGTTTAAGTCCTTAAATGACTAGCATGACATTAGGGGATTCAACATTAAAGCCCCTAACACCAAGTGTGAAGGCACCTTTAGAACACTAATAACAATGAAGCTTAAGTAACCCATTTGCTCACTCACATGGCATTATTTCTTGCAAGAGATATAATGTTTCAGAATTCATGTTTTTTTGATGCACTACCTACCTATTCATGAGTTGTTTATGCTTGGAAATAATTGTAATTTATTAAGGTTTTTTTTTTAAAAGCAAAATTCTTGAGAAATTTTGCAATTTTCAATCATAATTGTTGAGAATCAGGCACCATAGACCAACAAATTATTAGGCACTTTCCATTTGATTTAATTTCAACCTAATTGGGTAGGGAGGTACAGCAGATATGATGCAAAGTTAAATTCTTATTTTAGGATATTAAAATATTAAAATTATATGTATAATTTTTAAATTATTTTATTTTATTTTATTTGGCATAAGCCAACTAACCCACCCCATGCTGCACACACTTTTAGGAAAGAATGGGTTGGAAAGAATTGTATAGTTAAAAAATTGGAAAGTGTTTGCTTGTCATCATTAAAGCCAGCAACTCTTTTTTATAAGGGGAAAAAAGTGAGTGAGAAGAGAGTGTTTTTTTTTTTAAAGACTAAAAAGAGATTGCAGGCATCATTTTACAACTACCGTAAACTAGGGTCAGTTTCCACATTGACAAAACAATATATATATATATTTTTTTCAAAAAATGAATTTGTTTTTTTAATTTTCAAATTACATATATATTTTCAATCAACTACTATAATATTGTGAAAAAGAGTAGTGAAATTATTCAAAGTGTTGTAGCCTATGATAATTATGATGATTTTCAACTTCATATTTTCACAAAATTTCATTTCACTATTTTGAGGATTATTTAATGACGAAACTGACCTTAGTGTAAGGTATTTTACTTCTATTTGAAATCTTAGTTAGAAATTGAGTCCAACTCCAATCAGCCTTTTTTTACAAAAAAAATCCTGACTATAATATATAGCAAAAATTTGGTATCAAAAAGTAAAAATGCTAAAATCAATTTTTTTTTTTGATTTTTTAATTCAACCAAAATTTAAGAAAAAATCTTCAGACAGAACTATACATGGTTTTCTAGTAGGTAGCCAAAAAATATAGAAAGATGTTTAAATTTTATTCTTTGCATATTTAGCTTGTAACCAAATTGGGCTAATTGTTTTCTTTGGATGGATCATTGCCACTTTGGTTACATCACAAAATTAGCCCCCCCAAAAAAAATAGTGACTCCATTCTACTCATATCCATGAATAGGATTTGATTACAAATCCACCCAACACTTGAGAGTTGTGACATGGATGGAAAAGGATGAGATTTCTTGGAAACAGTAAACAACACCCAAGGTTCTGAAAGTTATGAGAAGGTTTCAGAAATGCACTTAAGGAGGAGGAAGAGGAGGAGGAGGAGGAGGATATGGGTATTCTCTTGATTGTCATCATCATCATATGGATAGCCATGGATAAGTTGTGATGAGCCATTGAGTACCCCAAACCCAACCTCTAACTTGACCACCCCCCCTCCCTTGAAACCTGCTTGTTGTGGCTTGTTGATCCCCTTTTGCCCCCATCTAAAGTGTTTACTTTTTATTTGACCTTTTCAGCAACCCTTTTTTGTTTGCTGCATGAAAAGTAGAACCCAACAGCAAATGACTGACACCTCAAGGACACAAAACTTGAGACAAAAAAGGGCATATGGTGACTATGGAGGTCCCCTCCCCCCAACTACAACCAACACCAAGGAAGGAAGAACTACTACTTGAGACAATAATAATAGTTCCCAACTCTCAACCCCCTCCTCAACCGCCAGACTAAGTCAGGAGCCCACCACTGGCTCAGGAGAGATGAGGCCACTCAATTTGTGTGCTTTCCCACAAACACTCTCTCCCTCTCAATCTTAGCATCCCATCATGGATGCATATTCTTGAAAACCCATTGTGGTCCTTCAAATATGACAAGGAATCATGAATCTTGGCCATTACCACTTTACCAAACTCATCCATTCTCACTTCACATATTTTATATGTTGTAGGTAGCTGAAGAATTATTTATAGTTTAGCTCTAGATCATTAAGATTTTTAACTTAAGGTGCGTTTAGACTTACAATTAGTGATGAAAATTCCAACAAAAAAAAGTCAGGTTAGTATTTGTTGACAAGGCATGTTAGGGTTCTTTTCTTCATCTCTCAAAGCTTCAAGCTTTTGTAACATTGCAAGGTTTTTCTCCAAGTTCTTGTAATGGTGCTTTTGGTGTTTTGTCTAACTACCCTCCATGCTCACTATTGTTGAAGGTTGTTGTTGTCAGAAAAAGCATTGTCTCTAAGAGCCAATCTCTTTTTCCTTTGTGTTATCTTTGTGTGCTTCAAGCTTTTACAACATTGCAATGCATGTTCTTGCAATGGCATTTTTGGTGTTATATCTTATTACCTTCCATGCTCATTATAAAAGCTTTCACAATTGAAAGTTGTTGTCAAAAAACCTATCTTCTATGAGTGCCAGTCTCTTCTTCCTTTGTCTTGTCTAGGTGTGTTTCAAGCTTTTATAACATTGTAATGCATATTCTTGCAACAACATTCTTTGGTGTTCTTACAACAACAATCTTTTTTTCTCTCTCTTTCCTATCTTGTTTGTGTTTTTGCTTTTTCTCACATTTTGCATCTTGGTTGTGATGAGGCTAGTAGAGATTTGTTTGCTAATCCATTTTTTCAAATCATCATGCAATTGCAAGAGTTTCTAATTCTTTGCTTTGAAATCAAGAATAAAACCTTGAATTCTATGGGAGATTTTTTGCTATCTAACAACAAGTTGTTGTTCCAAGCCAAGAGGACTACCATGGTCTTACATCAATTCAAAATGTTTTGCAATTTCAAAGTCTTGATGATGATGAAGATGAGCAAGTATTGTTTGTTACTCAAATTTTATAATACATAATATGATGATCAAAAGGTGGGTCAAACATTTTCAAGCAAACATGAAGGTTATTTTGCAAATCATGGAAACGTTATGACTTTTAATTGGAAAAAAAAAAACCAATTACAAATTTATTGTCATTGGCATCTGAGTTGCCTATTCTCTTTTCAAACTTCCCCATGGCCTAATTATTTTTAATGTAGTGAAATGTTTGTGATTGAAAAGTCTTTTGTCAACATGATCCTCTATGATTTTGTTTCTATAGTTAACATTATGTTTAGAAGCCAAATTCATTGGCTATAGGTGGAAAAAATGTCTTAAATCATGGCAAGCTTCAAAGCTTGATATGGTATCCTTTAATGTTCATGGGGCAATTGACTACACAAAAATTTAGACATAGAAGTCCAAGGGTCCTTTTGCTTCAAACTACTCCTACAAGTCCAAAGCTCAAAACATATATTTGCAACTAATTGTTCATCATAAAAAACATTTTTGAGATTTTTTGTGGGACTGCCAAAATCTATGAATAATTACAACATTCTTCAACATTCTAGCTTTTACCAAAAGGCAACCTACAATGGCCTTTTCACCCTTGAGCATGGATCACAAGGTGGCATTTGCCCCTACATTTTAGAGGACAAGGATTGTCCATTTCTACCCTCGCTTATGATTCCCCATAAGCAAAATGTAAATGTAATACGCTATATCTATTAAATGTTTTACAACAAGTATTTCTCATGGGGGAAATTGTAGTTGAAAATGCATTTGGCATATTAAAGAAGACATTCAAAAAATTGTTGTTGAAAAATAATCTACATATCATCTTCATACTTGATGTTGTTACTTGTTGCATGTTATATAATTTCATTTTGGATAGGTGGGATGTCAATGTGAATGTTTTAATGTTTTAGTTGGAACATGAAAATCATCAAGGTACAACAAGACAACATTGAAATAATACAATAAATTCAAGATTTAATGAAGTGCCTTACTTGAGAAGGTAAGGAATTTTTAAGATCTAACCAATGATTAGTTCTTTAGACATTTTCAAGGAATACATAAACATGAAAAGAATGAACAAACTATTTTTGAGTTGAATTGAAAGTTGAAAACATTTATCTGACTTAAATTGATTTTTTTTCTTTATATGAATTGTTGAATTGATTTCACTTGACATAAATTGCAATATGATTAAAATTGAAATGGTTAAGTCTTCAAATGAATTGTTACATTGGATTCACTTAACTCAAATGGCAACATGATTAAAATTAAAATAGTCAAGCTTTCGTACAAATTGTTGCTTTGAATTTAGCTAGCTCAAATGGCAATCTCATTGAAACCAAAATGGTCAAACCTTTAAATGAATTGTTGCATTGTATTCACCTAGTTCCATTGGTAAGCTAATTGAAATTGAAATGGTTAAATCTTTAAATGAATTGATGTATTGAGTTCACCTAGCTCAAATGATATGTTGATTAATGTTAAAATGGTCAAGTATTCAGATGAATTGTTGCATTGAATTCACTTAGCTCAAATTGTAATATAAAATGGTCAAACCTTCAAATGAATTGTTGCATTGAACTCATTGAGCTTAAATGGCAATCTTTTTGAAATTGAAATGGTCAAGTTTTCAACTATATTGTTGCATTGAATTCACTTAGCTCAAATGGTAAGCTCAACAAAACTATTTATTATTATCTTCACACAAATTACAACATTTCTATTCTTCATTTGTATTTTGACTATTCAACATCAGCTATTCATCATATGAAGATTCAAAAATGTGAATTATTGGGGGAACATTTGTATTTTATCCTTGATGAAGGTGTGAAACATTGTATAACTCATCATATTTTTCTTCATCTTGTAAGCTTTGTTATCCTTGCCATTAAAATATTCCAAATGCACCTTAAAGGTCTTCTCCTAAAACTTGGTGTAATTATTGTCATTGTTCAATTAAATAATGTTGATATTGTTCATGGCATCCACATGGACCTTGTTATTTTTATCTTATTATGGCCTTGATGATCAACATGAATACTAATGTTTGTTTCTTCTTGACTTTTGTACTATTGAGGGATGTCACTATGGTAAATGTTGGTTGGTTGTTGTCCTTCATAAGTGTTGTGAAATTTGAAGAATAATTGAGGTTGATGATTTGAGAATGTTGAAAAATATGTGCCAAAAAATTTGAAAGATCATCCAAATTGATTGCATTTTTGGATTGGTTTCACGATTGATGTTTATGCCAAATTGCTAAGATTACAAGAAATCATGGGTTTTTCAACTAAATTTTAATAACAAAAGGTCACATTTTGCACATTTATCAACTTGATCAATTGGTTATTTTGGACAAGTCAATTTGAACATGTCCAATTTGATTATTGAAATTGACAATGTGTCCAAATTGACCCAATAGTATTTTTTACCAATATTTTTTTTCACTTAATTTGTTTTACTAGCATTTATATTGGTCAATTCAGCTAATTTGGTAGCCAATTTATACAACCATGTGTCACCATCATATGCCATCTTAATTTACATCCATTCACCACATGTCATTTAAAGCTAACTAGCCTATGTTAAGTTAGGCCATGTGGCACCGAAGTTGAACCACTTAGACATAAATTAAGTGATGACATGTGGCACCTAGATTTAAGCTAAGCCATGAAACTCATAGGTTAAGCATAGGCTAGCCCAATGACACTTAAATTAGGCGTGGGCTAAGCCACCTAACACCTAGGTTGGGCCTAAGTTAAACCATATGGCACCTAGGTTAGGCCTAAATGATGTGGCACTTAAATTAGACCTAATTAGTCACATGGCACCTAACTAGAAAAATCCTATTTCATTTAAAAACCTTTAAGGTTGAGCCTTTTTTATTAGCTCACCTCAAATAAAATCTAAAAACATATACATTTCATATATATTTTTGAATGTTTGTAGTGCACCCATTTATAATGTTTACATTTGTTTGAAAGCATGACAAACAATATGGGATAAACTTTTGGGAAGACAAACATTTTTGTTTCCCATACAACACTATAACTTTTTATTTCATACAACATTATTACTAAGTAATTAAATAGGTACACTAATTAGGCAATTAGGTAGGTAATTTAAAAGGTAGCTACATTAATCAGGTTAATGTAAGAGTTAATTGCAAGAAAATCAATACCTAATTATTTAGTTACACACTACCTAATGTATGTAGATATCCTACTCTAAGTTACCTATATATAGGCTACCTATAAACTAGCTAAAATTATTGAACATATTTTATTAGTTACATATATGTTACTTAAAGTATTTACATACCATACCTAGGTTACATATCTAGTCTAGGCCACCTACATTACTATAGATGTATTTTTTTATGCTAATTTTTAGGATTGAAATTTCAGTGAAAATAGACAAAGGACACTCAATTAGATTGGACCAATCATTGATGCCAAAAAATTGATTTCTTTTACTGAAATGATTGTCCAAAATAACTAAAATGATTAAAGTTACTAATTTATATACTTGGTCATCTAAAATGACTGAGAAAACAAACTACTTGTTGACATATAAATATTAATTTAACTTTATTAGTATATTACTTTAAAAATTATATAATAATAATAATAATAATATTGCTATATTTCTTCATTTATATTAAACCATGAATGAATCCAAAGTTGCCTTCGACATTTGATTCCATTCTTGAAATATATTTTTTAAGTCTAGCAAAATTATGGCACGTCATCATGATGACGACATCTACACATCATGTCAAAAATGAAGTTTGAACCTTCATTTTCTCATCCACAACCCAATATAAACCTTTATTAACACAAAAATTTAGAATAATAATAATACTACCATGTTATTATGGAAAAATTGCATTGATCAATTTTAAATATAAATATTTTATAAAAAAATTACCTTCAATGATTTAAAACCAAATGTGTGTGTGTGTGTTTTTTTTCATTTTTCTGATATAGAGGAAATTATGACCATTAATAAAAAATTGAGCTTGGTTAATAAACACCCTTATATTATTATGCCAAAAATACAATTATATGATTAGTCATTTTCGATTAAACTAATCGTTTATGCCATTTGTAGTTGAATTAAACATGTTGTTTATGTCATTTTTAGTTGCTTACGCCGTTTGTAACTATATAGGACTAGTCATAGAATGGATTTTTTTGCGTAATGTATATTATTGACTACATAATGAAACCTATGATACAAAACTAGCAATTTGGAATCTTTTTTGCAAAATACGACAAATTTGGGCCATTTTTAATAATAAATCCTTCATGTAGGTTGAAATCAAAATTTTCATGTAAAAAATAGTGAAATCCCCCTTTCCCTTTTTCATTTTTTTTTTTCTTATTTCATCATATCCTTTTTTTTTTCTTTGGACAAATTCTTGCAAGTTCACATTAGTCACTAATCTCAAACATGTTGCCCAAAGAGACAATGACATTTAAACTTTAAGTGTTCCACCTTAGCATTCATTGAGTTAAAACCTTTTGGTCACAACCTTGTTACAATGTAATTGTTAAAGGGAAACAAAATGTTGAAAGCACCATGCAAGATGAATGGTGTATGGACAAGAAACATTTTTTTCATGATATTATTATCCCATAGGTTACCATTGTGATTAGTTTTATATTAAACATCCATATGCATCTACTTATGTAATAGCCACCAAGTACCTTTCCTACCTATCAAAATATTTAATAACCATTTCATTCCCTATATCCTTACCTATGATACTTACCCACTTACATAGGTAATTACCTTGGTAATGTGAGGGGAGTTATGAAATAGGTTACCAAAGTGGAACTTCTATATAGCTCAATTATCATTCATCCACAATTGAGTCATAACAAGTTTCCAATCAATGGTGCATTCATGGGTGTTGGGTTGTAATCGTAACATAACATGCCATCCATTGTGTTCACCTACCAATAACCTCATTTGCTACTTTGAATAACACTTTTGATCAACCATCAATGAAGCCCTAAGTTGTATTTTAATATTTGTAAATATTAGAAATATTTTATGAAAAAATAATTGATCTATATGTAAAATATTGGCCATATATCAAATCTAAATTTAGAATTTCATGTATTCATGATTAAGTGTTCTTTAAACGTCATTTGCTATGTATCCATAATCTATTGACATATTTTAGTTGGTGTTTTAAAAACACACTAATAATAAATACCAATAATTTACTGACCAAAATCTAAAAAAGATCTATGTTTTTCAAGAACATAAAAGTCTTATGGTTTACCCATGAATATACAATTTCCTAAAGATGTTTTTCCTTGGACCTTGGAAATTTGGAATTATTTGTTTGATTCCAAAAATTAAAAATATGTATTCAAAGAAAAAAAATTGTAACATAAATTGCAAATTGGCCTTCTTAAAATGAAAATTCACAAGTTTTTTTTTTTGTTTTGGTTTATAAAAAGTATTTAATAAATATAAATTATGATTGAAAAATAATAATTATCCATATTTTGAATCAATTTATCATTTAGTAAAATCAAATATTATATTTGTATATGATTTTCATTTTTTTGTTTGAACCAAATTTAGAACACAAACATATTTTGAAATGGAGTCATTTTCTAAGTAGGAAATCATTAATTACACAAATAACTATTCAATATTGAATGTTATTCATTCTTCAAATTTTCAGATTTTCAAAAACTTCAATTCTTCAATTTATTAAATGAATAGAATTTGACATCTATCAAAGTTTTATGTCAAGTAATCGGAATTCTAAACTTGGTTTCATGTCATATGTGATGTTGTCAAATGATACATTATAGGTGATTATATATAGTCATTTATAATGATTATACAATATATGGAATGACTAAAAATGTTTTTTTTTTGCAAGGATTCATTTGACAATAAAACATAGCATTTTCCCAAACCAATTGAAAATTGCAATCACTAGTATGTGTGAAATGTGATTTACTCATTTAAAAAAAAATCAACCATTATATTCATGTTTTTGGTCACATGTGATGGGACAATGCACTTATGTAATAACATGTCATAATTTTCATTGGAACGATAACTGAATGAAATATAATCATGGAATGCATCTTAGTTTTGTTATAGTCTTTTTAAATTAAATTATTTTAAAAAATAGACAAAATGTTTGTATCTTAATAGTTAATGGAAATGTACTTTGTAGTATTAAATATTTCCAAATAATTTTATTAGTATTGCCACCTAAAAAGAAGAATTCAAAATCGAAAAAAAAATGGGAACCAAATAGAGACGCACACAAGGTGGAAAAAGTAAGGGGTAGTTGCCCTTCCTTGGAACTACAATATCTTATACCTTTTTATTAATTTTTTTTGAAAATGGTGAGATTTTAAAAAGGTATTTGTATGAAATGTTAAAATTTAAAGAAATTACAAGAACTACAATATCTTATACCTTTTTATTAAATGTTTTTGAAAATGGTGAGATTTTAAAAAGGTATTTGTATGAAATGTTAAAATTTAAAGAAATTACAAGAACTACAATATCTTATACCTTTTTATTAAATGTTTTTGAAAATGGTGAGATTTTAAAAAGGTATTTGTATGAAATGTTAAAATTTAAAGAAATTACAAGAACTACAATATCTTATACCTTTTTATTAAATTTTTTTGAAAATGGTGAGATTTTAAAAAGGTATTTGTATGAAATGTTAAAATTTAAAGAAATTACAAGCCAATGGGACAAAAAAAAAATCAAGAGCTCCTTGCTTCAAGTCAATCCATCACTTTAGAGTAGGTATCCAATAATTGACAATTTTTTTAATCCTCTAATTTGGTGGAACATTATATTTGATCATTTTTTCAAAAAGAAAAATAATAAAAAAATGTTGTAAGAGGTATCATTATGTTAGAGGTTCAAAGTTTTAAAAAACTACCAAAAAAGCTGCTTATATATTTATTGCTGACATTTTATAAATTATTTTTTTATTGCCAGTATTGGATATTGAAAAATAAAATAAGTATTCGACACTCGAATGCCAAACCTGAAAAGGTACTAGGTAATAATGCCTTCCCCTTGGACTAATTAAATCCTTTTAAAAAATAATAAAAATGTCACATGCCTTCTTAAAAATACTTATAAAATTATTTTCAAGTGAACTTAGCTCCTACTTTAGTGACTACACTCAAACCACCAACTCCCTTTTAAAATAAACTAATTAAATCCTTTCAGAAAATAATAAAAAATTTCACATGCCTTCTAAAACATGAAGGTAGTGGCTTTTTCCTCACTTCTACTTATTACTAATAATTTAAAATTATTGAACTACCTTAGTAAACAATAAAAACCAAACCGAGCCCTCTACTAGGGAGGTGGGTGGAAGTCAAGGAAAAAGACTCGCAATCTCGCCCAAGATGCATTCCACTTTGGGGATTAGGAATCCCAAAGAATCCTAATATTTTAAAATGAGATTTAAGAGAATCAAAACATGTCTAAATCAAGTGACCCTTGAATCACCGAAAACTTTCAACAAGAGATATAATAACATAGTAGGCTTGTATTGCCAAAACAAAGGTGTTTGTTGCAAGTTATGAGGATTTGAAAAATTGTCACAAAAACCATCAAAATTTATTTTTGCCATAATCAAGTTCGATTCAAGAATTTAATACTATGTTGAAAATTGCATTTCAAGGGCTTCAAGATAGCATACTTGAATGCTCAAAACAAATACATTCTTAGGAGTTCTAAACATCGAATGTTGCAAGACATGTGATGATAAAACACTCATGAAATTCAAGCAAATCACAAATGCTTAAGCAACGTCCTTGTTTAGTGTCAAATTTTTTAAAAAAAAATCACCGTAAGTGACTTCTATTGATGGCAAGCAAGATGCAAACAAGCAAGACAAAGTGTGCCAAAGAGTCATCTGTTCTCATTCTTATCAAGAGTCAGTGCTTGAACGTGGTGACCACAGTGAAACTTAAACCCGATTTGGATGGATGGTGTGCTGGGCGGAAAGCTTTTTCCCCATTTCATCCTTGTCCCATAGTTAACCAGCATGGGTGGTTTGCATATTTTCCTCTTTAAAACTTTCTTTTCTGTTCATTCCCAGTTGTAATAGAACTACACATTTTGGTGTTTTGATGTTACATAATAAGTCTTTGTAGAGTGAGTGCACAGATGCACTACAAACCTTTGAGTACAACAAACCATGGGCTTTACAAGTTCATTAGGCCAATTGCACTTAGAGCAACTCCAATGATAAACTGTATTTGAGTTGATACCAATATTTATAGCATTCAAATTTAATGTTAACTAGTGAGAGGCCTGTGCTGTTGGCCCAAGTGTTACCATGCCCTCAACTGATTTTTCCTTCCAAAACCTGGTTTTTTGGAATTTATTTGAATTTTCAGCTGCAGAAATCACTTAAAAATCAATATCTCCCACATTTTGAGTCTAAATCTTACCAAATAAATTCCATTAAATCCTGCTCATCAAGATCTTTCCAACAACACCAAAGGCACATTCCAATTCCTCCGAAATTTTCAGCTACAATTTAATTTAATTTTCAGTGAAAAAGCCATTTCAATATTCAAGAACTTTTGCACCACGCAGGTCCAAATGTCATGGAACCAAGCCCATGCACCTCCTGGTCGACCACTTTCCAAAGACACCAAGAACACAATCTGAAGCATCCCAGTTCGGTGGATCTCATAACTACAATACAAAACAAAACAAACTACCTTCCTTCATAGATAGATTGTAGCATGTAGCCAATCTTGTAGCATGATTCCCAAACTTTCTACCGTCCTCTTTAAGGTGTAGTCAAATTTGGCTAAGTCCTCTTGTGGATGGATGATCGGCAAACCAACTCCCTCACAAAATTGGCCAAAACACAAAAAAACACTGTCCCTCACCAATAGAACAGTAAATATTGGTCGGTGCACATCATGTGAGAGTTTTATATTTAATATGTCTCCCCGGGAACCAATCACTGTGACCCATCAATCAAAAGCAGTTTATGTGTGACAAATCCCTGGATTGGGCCAACTAGAAGCAATCATTTTCTTTTCTTCTTGCCAGTCTTTTGAAAACCTCAACTACAGGGGTGCAAATTTAACACATTTTCACACATCTCCATTGCACTTATCTCCATCCAAAACAAAATTTGGTGTATTTACATGGGCATTTTATGGCCTTGCCTACTACCAAGAAGGCGAGGATATTGTCATGTTTAGATTCACTGTAGAGTATAGTAGTAGCTTAAGGGATTTTGGCCCCTACTAGGTAATAATAATAATAGATCTATTTTTATATGAGGATTTTTGAAAAGATGATATTTTCACTTGTGTTGAAACTTGAGATTAGTTACAGAGTTATAATATCTTGAAGGATTTTGATTTCTTTTTTAGAGGATTATATTTTTTCATGGGGAAATATTTGAGTTTCTATAATTCTTCTTTTGCCTTAAGATACTTTTTTTAATGTAAATGGCAAGGCCAGAGTGTGTGACACACCCCTTGTTGTTGTTGGTGGTGGTGGTGGGTAAGCACATTTTAAGGTACTCTAAACATATTGCGGCATAATACTGCTATGTACATACATAAAAGGCTCGTTGTTGCTGTAAGAAGAAAGTTTCGAGTTTGAAATTGGATATGTGAGAGGAACACAGAGAGGAGGAATTGATGGAGCAAACAAACAGAGAAGGTATTGTTACAACCAAATGCTTTTACTGTGACCACACAGAGCTAGCCTAGATAGAGAGAAATTAAATCCTGGCAGCAAATTCAAGAAACAACAAGAGAAGAGATTCCTGCAGTAGTAGTAGTGAGAGCACCTACCAAACATGTACTTGTTTTTGAGAGTTTTTATTATTTGAGGCAATCCATCCCTGCACTAATTTAACAGCTACTAAAATTTTAAGAGTTTTTCTCACTGGCAAAAGTGGTGGGAGGGGGAGGAGGAGGTGGAGGAGGAGGAGGAGGAGTACACCTGCTTCTCTTTATACTGGCATTCAAAGGGGGTGAGCTTGTCAGAAGAGAGGTGCAGTTGTTGTTGTTGTTGTTGGCATGTTAACTGTATCTTTGACTTTGAAGGTACTTTTTGCTTTTTGCTTTTTTGTTTTTGTATTCAATCTTTGACAGTTCTTTGTAGATACTGTGATGATGATGCAAGACAAGTGGTAGTGTATAGCCTCTCTTTGTCTTCTCATAGAAAAGAATTCAGATTCCAAAGTAAATTTTATTGTTTTCCTATGAGCAGCTAATTATATTCATCGATCAACAGAGTCAATAGACTTATCCCTAAAGTCAGGGGATTAGGGGGCCAGTTTCGGTATTATAGGGCATCAAACGTGTAACTGGGAATGAAAATTTTACAAAATGAAATAACTGGGACCCAAACCAGTTTTTTCCACCAATTTTGGTGGTAAACTAAGTTTCATCCTGTGTTTCCTTTTTCCTGAGGGTCTGCGCTGCAGCTACGTATATTTCACTGCTGCTACCTGTACAACTGTTATAATTACTTTCAAACCTTGTGCATTAAATGATGAGTTTCAGCATTTCAAACCCAGATTTAATAAAATTTTCTTACTTTGCAGATACTACTGAAAGAGGGGATAGGGGGCGAAAGGAGAGGAGAGATAGGGGGTGAAACAGAGGGTGACTTTATGGATAACTCTATTAGCTGATTACACATCTGGAAAGTCATTGGCTAGTTATGATGAGAGTCATCAGCTAGTTATGCATCCGAACAGTCAAAAGAAAAAAAAGCCTAAAACATGATGAAATCTATTGCAACAAAACATCCAGTCTCTTCAACTTCTACAATGAGAAAAGTTTGTAAACTGCTAAACCCACCAAAAATTTGCAAAGTTTTAAAACTAGATCAAGGAACTTCTCCTGTCTTTGACAAAACACACTTTCCAACCTTCTGAAATGACACTAAGTGACTGACTATCGCACTTTACGATTACTCTGCCCAAGTCTTTGTAAAGATGACAACCTTTCTGCAAATCAAACCAAGACCCAAGACAAGGTGTGTACACTGGTGTACATCTATAAGAAGAAGAAGAAGAAGAAGAAGATCCAAAAAGTCTTCGGTTCCTATCTACAATACTGGAGCCAAACTAATTGTGAACTTTTTTTTGTGAGTAATGCAAAAAGTACCCATTTTCACAGACACTTCTGACTGACTTGGAAGTCCAAATAGCTGGAGTGACTTGAATGTACAAACACCCAAAAATGTTTTTAAAAAAATTGAAATAAAAAACTCATTTTTTACTTACAAAAGTTTTGGCTGAAGAATTTCTCTTTCTAGCACACTGTCCAAACAAAAAAAAAGCTGGGTTCTAAAATTGCCAGTGATGACAGACTTCTCTGCAGCAACAACAACAAAAGGACCCAGAATGCATTTGTTTAATATTTGTTTAATCTCTTTTTACATATCACTTTGTCAGATAAGATATTCTTGGGGTTTTACACTGACACAATATCACTAGGCTAGTCTGAGGGGGAAAATCAATTGTATTTTTGACATTTATACTTTGATTATGAGGAAATACAGTATTTATTGGCCTTGCCTACCAACCAGGGCAAGGATATTGTTGTGTTTTAGATTCATTATAGAGTATAGTAGCTTTAAGGGATTTTGGTCCCTACTAGATAATAATAATAATAATAATAGGTCTATTTTTATATGAGGATTTTTGAAAAATATGATATTTTGGCTTGTGTTGAAACTTGAGATCAGTTATTATAGAGTTATAATATCTTAAAGGATTTTTGTTTCTTTTTTTAGAGGATTTTTTTGAAGATTTTATTTCTGCATGGTGAATTAATTAATTGAGTTTTCCTAATTCTTCTTTTGCCTTAAGATATTTAAGATTTTAAATGGCAAGGCCACAGTGTGACACACTCTTTATTCCATAATTGTACAAGAAAAGGACAATCTCTCTATACAAGAAAAGAAGACAATATGTACATGGGTGGTGGCGCTTTGAAAAGTAGTTTGAGGTTGGGTCAATGTGGGGTCCTTAATATGTGTGTGCATGTGTGTGCATTATATAGATGGACATGCAATCACTCAAGAAACTTTGTAGAGTGTTATCCTCACCTATCACCTTGCAATTGTCATATTATTCTGATGAAGGAAATGATTTTACTTTGATAAATTAAAGGACATTAGAGGTTTGGAGTTTGCACTGGTTCTGGCTATTCACAATGAGCCGAAGCAAAGAATCACCAGTTTTGAGTATTTGAAGAATTCAAATGCAAAGGACCACAGGTTTTGGATATTGAAAAGCCCTGGAAGAATCACTGGGTCACCCGTTGCACACAACACTATCCTAATAGTTTTTGTATAGGGGAAAAGCATTGTTGGTTTGCATAATCGTCAAGGGCCCAAATGCACTTCCACCAACTTTCTCTACACAACAACAACAACAATGGCAGCCCAAATTAGCTTGTGAAAAAATTTCGCTATTTCTTTACACGAAACCTTCTACTCCAAGCTGACAAGAAAATTACACTTTGTAAAGCACACTGAAAACACACTATGCACATCCACTAAGGTCATTATGTTACATGAAAGAGTATATACAGTTTGCACTTTTCTCAAAGCAAAATTTGTAACAAAACAAAGTACAATGAACAAGGTTTTCAAAAGTTTTATTTCACATGCAACTTTTGTTGCAATCAAAGGTAAGCATGTTGAGGTTTGCCCGATCTCTTGTTTACCATCTGTTGGAGTATTGGGAATGGCAATTTGTTCTACAAAAATGTGTTGTGTCCGCAATAAAAATAATTGCATGCATTAACATGTTATGTGTATATACAATAATAAACAACATAAGCCATTTTCACTCTCAACTACTCTCATAAGAATTAAGCCATTTAACACACATTCTTTAACATGTGTCTCAGTATTAAATAACTGCACATAACATGTTAAATGATGATGCATATGTTTAATTCACACATAACATTTTCACACTTAACTATACAAATACAAATAAATTACATGCATTAACATGTTCTGTGTGTATACCATTTTCCAACAATAAACATCTAGTAATTTGCAAGGCACAACATCAGGACAGAAAAATCTATGTGCAAAAACGAGGGCAAAATGTAGGATAAACATGAAAAAAGTTGGGTGACCGCAAACAAAAATTGTTCTATTAAGTGAAAATGTTATGTAAAACAAAAATAAGATTAGAAACAAATTCCCATGCAGCACATGATGATTAGAAACCTCTGGTTGAAACAGATTCCCAAGCCAACTAAATTAAAATTAAATGTCAATCAAAATCCTTGTCTATTAAGTATAAAGACATTGTTGAATTTGAGCCAGAATCTGTCTCATGAAAGAAGGCAACAGTAGACCAAAAAGAAAATACATTACAGTCTACACTTTCTTGATGACCCAAAAATATGCAAAGATTTGAAATTCTGGAATTTGTAGAGTGATGAGGATTCAATGCAGACCTTCAACTAGTGGAGCCATTTCATGTCCAAAGAAGGAAGAAAATTCATATGAATTCTTGTCCATCACAATTTTGGCAAGCTTGGAAGAATTACCAGAGAAAGATCCAATTCCCAACTCTTGCCAGCTTCTGACAAGCCCACACCCAAGTTCCAAATCAGTTGAGAAAATGTGTTGATCAAATTGCAGTTGATGAAAATATGCAAAAAAATCTCATCAAGGACCCAATTCACAGGCTTTGCACCAATTCCCCCATATTACCTGTTCACTACTGAAGCATTTTCCAGAGCCTTTGATGGTACTGTGAGATCACTTCTTGTCTGGAATTTGAAGTGAGATGGAATTTGTAGGCTCAATCAAATAGCTGTGGGGACACAGCACAGCAAGAGTTAATGAAAAACTTGTTGTGTTTTGCAACAATTCATGGTTCCCAGGCAACTGCAGTTTGTGGTAATTTCAATTGTTGGTGGAAACTGAAGATGGCAATCCTCTGCCTTCCAACTCCAACAACTCTGCTGCTTATTGGCTTCCTGAAAAAGTCAAATTCAATAAGCAGATGTCTTGGTTTGTTGGTCTTCAGAATTTGATGACTGCAAATGGTTCACCCACTTAGCTTTTAAAAATACAAAAAATTTGCAAACTCTGGACATCCATCTTCACCAAGTTCCTTCAACAAGGTGAAAATGAAAACCAGCAGTTGAATGCCCCTATCTAATGATAGAGATATCATCTGTTCAAAGACCCTTTGCACTTTCTTATACACATTCAAATGCAATGATTGAATAAGCCTAGCAGCTTACCTCTTTGAATCCTCGAAATTGGGGATGTTACAACCCTGGCAAATCAACTCAAATCAATAGGCAAAATGTTTAGAATGGTTGCAACTATTGAATGGTGAATTTCTAGGCACAATCTGCATGAGAGATTACAGTGGTCAAACACAGCATCAAGGCTGAATGTGATGAAAATTTCCTACAGCTAATTACATGTGCATCAACAGTAAAGGATTGCACCCCTGAAGCTTTTGCACATAGTGAAAGTGTAGCATCAATGTGAGCGATAAGACTATTTGGAGCCTGGCAGGATAACAAACCTGCCCATTGGCAAGCCTTCCAGATGCTACAGAGCTTCTGTCATGGGAATCCAGGTTGGGCAAATCATGCCTTGTTGTTTCTTCACAGCTTCATACTGGAGAAGTTCCTACAGTTTTTGCCACAGGAGAAAGCACCACAACAAGCCTTTGAATCCTTTCAGGTACTGGATCAAAGGACAATTACATCCAGGAACTATGCAGTTTCACTGATCTTCAAAGATTCTGAAAAGTCAAAACTGCACATGCAAAATCTCAATTTGAAGAAACTATGATTCGGGTGCTCCAGTTGCAGTGCTTTTTGTCTCACCAGGAACAATGTCATGAGCACTCCATACATACTTGGTTCGGTCTAGTGAAAGCAAGCAAGACATGCAATTTAAGTCAACAAAGTCCTTTCTGAAATCCAGCCATGATACAGCCAAGTTGAATATTAGGCAAAATACATGGAAAGACAGTCATAATGTTGGGTAGCATTCAAGAGACATAGCCAACACTAAAAAGCAATAACATGCTCATTCAAATAGCAATAAGCCTGTGAGGGTAAGCTACATTTCATTTGAGCTTGTCCCTATGTACAACAAGCATCCAAGCATAAGCATAGAGAGGCCTACATAGAAGGTACAGTCTATATAGGGGACATCTTCAGGGACCTGCTGGCCCCTGAAGATATCCTTTAAGCACACTCATGTTACATATCTATGCCATTCCAGAGAAAACTCTGCAAAAACACTTTGAAGGTAACCATTCTGTCAAATCCAGCAAAAACAAAACCCAAATGACAAGAATGACTGCACTCATAACCTTATGTCTGCTGATGCACCTCATGTTATTGCTGTTCCTACTGAAACATAGCACTGGAATCACGGTAGGTATATCCACAACTCAAGCATCTCTCTCCCTCTCATCTTCATCCTTCCAAACAATAGATGGGGCCTTTTTTAGAGAAAGTTGACAAGCTATTTGTTCAAAGGTTCACTCACCTACACTGAAGTAGGTACACTCACCAGTGCCTGCTTCAAGACCCCAGCTACAGATCACTTTCCTTCTCCTGTTGTTGATAACTCTGTAGGTGCAACAATGAGGCCAGCAATGTGAAAAGAATTTAGAGGAAAACTGCTCACACTCAATTAGCAAAACTAATGAGGACACTCAGGGTTTATGGAAAGTCTTCTACAAAAGCATAACAATGAAGCAATAATGAGGGGAACTCCTTGTCAATTGAGTGCAAAACCCATATGCAATTTGACTGGAATATTCAAATTGAAGAGTTGAGGTTACATGGAGCTCATGGGAAGTTTGTCTCTAAAGACGTTCTTGGTCAGATGTAGACATCCACCCTTGCTTACTGAAAGAGTCTCTTACAATTCAGTAGGAATTCTTCCCCACTGATTGAATGAATGTGGCCCCCATTGCTGACTACACTCAGCAGCCCCCATTTCGATGTTTCAGAAACTGCCAATCTAGGTCTATTCTTGGTGTATAAGGCAGTCATCAGAGTAATTGACTACACAAATCCATCATTGACAAAACTATATCACATGCCATCATAAAGTCCATCATGAAAGCAAATCAGGACACATTTGCTCCCTTGAGAGATTTGCAGGTCACGATGCCAGCAGAGACACGCATGGGCCTATCTTGAAAGACTGCTGTACACTCATCCGTGGTTTTAAGCAGGGGTTGAATAGTCTCCCATATTTTCTTCTTCTGCACCTGTCATCACAATGCAGAAACTTCAAACCTTCCACCTGACATACACTCCCACTCATTACAGCTCTGATGGAATTCAGTTCTTCTCCCTTCAGTGCAGACCTGAAAGAGTGTGCAATACAATCAGGATACAGAGAAGGAGATATCTTCCATGTCAAGGACACAAAGTCCTAAACCCTAAACCTAATTCAGACCCAGCTGCTGAGCTCCATTGGAAAAAAATGAGCAGAATGGAAGGCTGTGATAGAATGCAAGAATAGACTGGCAAACCTGGTTTGGAGTAGCTGATGCTGCCTGATTGGCTTGATCAGCTTCGGATCCAAACCAAATGCGTTCACCAGGCATTGCCCCTGGGGGAGGACTCAGAAGCTCAACACGTTCATGAGCAGCATCTGATGCCGCTAAAAGCATGCCATTTGACTTCACTCCCCTCATATTCCGAGGCTTCAAGTTGGAAAGGACTACCACTGCCCTGTCCTGCACTGCAATTCTCATCACTCTA